>Ga0214467_1000075_pt1 | contig 28398 bp, 30 predicted proteins | sample RVTome_8_FD_187339 | JGI IMG/M metagenome (GOLD analysis project Ga0214467, IMG submission 187339) | Soil microbial communities from uranium-contaminated site in the Upper Colorado River Basin, Wyoming, United States - RVT160D0 HiSeq ...
CTACTCCGCGATCGGCGGCTGGATCCTGCTGCTGTCGTTCCTCTTCGCGGCGACCAATGTGGACGCGATCAACGAGGCGGGCGGCTTCTCCGGCGCCATCTTCGAGAGCGCGCTCACGCCGTTCTTCTTCAAGGCCGTCATCATCATCTCCACCATCGGGCAGTTCTTCTGCGGCATGAGCTGCGTGACGAGCATGTCCCGGATGACGTTCGCCTTCAGCCGCGACCGCGCGGTGCCGGGCTGGCGGCTGTGGTCCAAGGTGAATCGCAACGGCACACCGGTCAACGCCATCATCGGCGCGACCATCGCCGGCCTGATCCTCACCCTCCCGGCGCTCTACAAGAGCCCGGCCGGGGTGCCGGTCGCTTTCTACGCGGTCGTCTCGGTCGCGGTCATCGGCCTGTACCTGGCATTCCTCATCCCGATCGCGCTGCGCCTGCGGATGGGCGACCGCTTCGTGCCCGGCCCGTGGACGCTCGGCCGCAAGTACAAGGTGCTCGGCTGGATCGCCGTCATCGAGATCGCGGTGATCTCGCTGTACTTCATCATGCCGATCGTCCCCGCGGGCGTGCCCGGCAGCGACGACTTCAGCTGGTCGTCGGTGAACTACGCGCCGATCGCGGTCGGTGGCCTGCTGCTCATCGTCGCGGTGTGGTGGTACGCCTCCGCGCGTAAATGGTTCACCGGTCCACGCCGTACGATCGACGAGGCCGACAGCGCCGACGTGGGGCAGCCGACGGCCTGACCGGAGGACCGTAGCCGGACACCGGGAGAGAGAAGCGCGTATGCCGAGCGACGCGGTCACCGCCAAGCAGGGGCGCGAGTCGCCCAGCGCGGCGATGCCCCTGTGGCGACCCGTCCGCGGCGGCAACGCGTTCGAAATCACGGTGTCCCGGCTGGCGCAGGCGATCAAGCTCGGGCTGGTGGCCGAGGGAGAGCGGCTGCCGGCCGAGCGCGAGCTCGCCGAGAAGCTCCAGGTCAGCCGGGTCACGCTGCGCGAGGCGATCCGCGCGCTGCGGGAGGCCGGCTACCTGGAGTCGCGCCGGGGGCGCACGGGCGGCACGTTCGTGGTCTCCCGCGCGGGCACCGGGGTGCCGGCCGCCCGTGTGCCCAAAGACCGGGCCCGGCCGGGGCGAAAGGCGGTGGTGCCGGCGGCGGCCGTCACCCCGCTGGCCCGGCGCGGCGCGGCGGCCGACCTGGCCCGGGAGATGGGCGACACCCTGCACGACGCGCTCGACTTCCGCCGGGTGGTGGAGCCGGGCGGGGCCGGGCTGGCGGCGAGCCGGGCGCTCGCGGCCGCCGACCGGCAGCACCTGGTGGCCTGCCTCACCGCGTCCCGCGACCGCGACCCGGCCACGCGGCGGGTGGCCGACTCGCGGCTGCATCTGGCGATCGCGGCGGCGAGCGGCAGCCCTTCGCTGGCGGCGGCGGTCGCCGACGTGCAGCTCACGCTCGACCGGCTACTGGCCGCGATCCCGGTCATCAAGCGCAACCTGGACCACTCGGACGATCAGCACAGCCGGGTCGTGGACGCCATCCTCGCCGGTGACCCGGCCGGCGCCCGCTCGTTGATGGAGGAGCACTGCGACGGGACGGCGGAGCTGTTGCTGGGGCTGCTCACCTGATATGCCTATAGCTCGGAAAGAATTGGTATTGCTACAAACCTTTTCCCGGAGGCGTGCTCATGACGGCACACAGGCCGGCACTATCGCTGGAAGAGTTGCGCGTAGCGGTGGACGCCGGGCAGATCGACACGGTGGTGCTCGCGCTCACCGACATGCAGGGCCGGCTGCAGGGCAAGCGGTTCCACGCCCGCTTCTTCCTGGACGAGGTGGTCGCGCACGGCAGCGAAGGCTGTAACTACCTGCTCGCCGTCGACGTCGACATGAACACAGTGGACGGATACGCGATGTCGTCGTGGGAGCGTGGCTACGGCGACTTCGCGATGGCGCCGGACCTTTCCACGCTCCGCCGGGTGCCGTGGCAGCCGGGCACCGCGATGCTGCTCGCCGACCTCCATTGGCTCGACGGCTCCGGCGACGTCGTGGCCTCGCCGCGGCAGATCCTGCGCCGCCAGCTCGATCGGCTGGCCCGGCACGGGCTCACCGCGTACGCCGGGACCGAGCTCGAGTTCGTGCTCTACCGCGACTCGTACGAGGACGCGCAGCGGCGTGGCTACCGCGACCTCAACCCGGCCAACCTCTACAACATCGACTACTCGCTGCTCGGCACCGCCCGGGTCGAGCCGCTGCTGCGCCGCATCCGCAACGACATGCACGGGGCGGGGCTGGTGCCGGAGAGCGCCAAGGGCGAGTGCAACCTGGGGCAGCAGGAGATCGCGTTCCGGTACGCGGACGCGCTCACCTGCGCCGACCACCACGTGATCTACAAGAACGGGGCGAAGGAGATCGCCGCCCAGGAGGGCATGTCGATCACCTTCATGGCCAAGCCCAACCAGCGCGAGGGCAACTCCTGCCACATCCACTTCTCGCTGCGTACGCCGGCGGGCGGCGCGGCGATGGTCGGCGATGGGCCAGGGAATTTATCCGAGGTCGGGCAGCGCACGCTGGCGGGCCTGCTCGCCACGATGCGCGAGCTGAGCCTCTTCTACGCCCCCAACATCAACTCGTACAAGCGTTACCAGCCCGGCTCGTTCGCCCCGACGGCCGTGCGCTGGGGCACCGACAACCGCACCTGTGCGCTGCGCCTGGTCGGCCACGGCGGCCACTCGCTGCGGGTGGAAAACCGTGTGCCGGGCGCGGACGTCAACCCGTACCTGGCGATCGCCGCGCTCGTGGCCGGGGCGCTGCACGGCCTCGAAAACGAGCTGCCGCTGGAAGAGGCGTACGGCGGCAACGCCTACGAGGACGCGGCCGCGCCTCGGGTGCCGGCGTCACTGCGTGACGCGGTGGGCCTGTGGGAGACTTCCGCGGTCGCGCGCGCGGCGTTCGGTGACGACGTGGTCGACCACTACACCAACAACGCGCGCGTCGAGCTGGCCGCCTTCGACGCCGCCGTGACCGACTGGGAGCTGCAGCGGGGGTTCGAACGGCTGTGACGACGACGGATGTGCTCAACCCGGCGACCGGGCGGGTCGTGGCGACGGTCCCGTCGTCATCGACCGAGGAGACCGACGCCGCCATCGAGCGCTCGAGGGGGGCGTTCGATTCCTGGCGCCAGGTCTCGCCCGGCGACCGGGCCCGGCTGCTGCGGCGGTTCGCCGCGGTGGTCGAGGCGCATCTGGAGGAGCTGGCCCGGCTGGAGGTCACCAGCTCCGGTCACACGATCGGCAACGCCCGCTGGGAGGCGGGCAACGTCCGCGACGTGCTCGACTACTACGCGGGCGCGCCGGAGCGGCTGACCGGTCACCAGATCCCGGTGGCCGGCGGGCTCGACGTGACCTTCCACGAGCCGCTCGGCGTCGTGGGTGTGATCGTCCCGTGGAACTTCCCCATGCCGATCGCCGGCTGGGGCTTCGCGCCGGCCCTGGCCGCCGGCAACACGGTGGTGCTCAAGCCGGCCGAGCTGACCCCGCTCACCGCCATCCGCCTCGGCGAGCTGGCGCTGGAGGCGGGGCTGCCGGAGGGCGTCTTCACGGTCGTACCCGGGAAGGGGTCGGTCGTGGGGGAGCGGTTCGTGACCCATCCCGCGGTGCGCAAGGTGTGCTTCACCGGCTCCACCGAGGTGGGCAAGCGGATCATGGTCGGCTGCGCGGAGCAGGTGAAGCGGGTGACGCTGGAGCTGGGCGGCAAGAGCGCCAACCTGGTCTTCGCGGACGCCGATCTCGCCGCGGCGGCCGCCGCCGCACCGGCCGCGGTCTTCGACAACGCCGGCCAGGACTGCTGCGCGCGCTCCCGGATCCTCGTCCAGCGATCGGTGTACGACGAGTTTCTGGCGCTGCTGGAGCCGGCGGTGCGGGCGTTTCGGGTGGAGGACCCGGCCCTGGAGACGGCGCAGATGGGCCCGCTCATCTCGGCCGGGCAGCTGGCCGCCGTCGCGTCCTATGTAGACGGTGCGAAGGTGGCGTTCGCCGGCTCGGCGCCCACCGGAGAGGGTTATTGGTACGCGCCGACCGTGCTGCTCGCCGACTCGCCGGCCGAGCGGCACTGGCGCGAGGAGATCTTCGGGCCGGTCGTGTCGGTGCTGCCCTTCGACGAGGAGGCCGACGCGATCCGGCTGGCCAACGACACCGAGTACGGGCTCTCCGGCTCGATCTGGACCCGCGACGTGGGGCGGGCCATCCGGGTGGCGCGCGGCGTCGAGTCGGGCAACCTGAGCGTCAACTCCAACTCCTCGGTCCGCTACTGGACCCCGTTCGGCGGCATGAAGCAGTCCGGGCTCGGCCGCGAGTTGGGCCCGGACGCGTTGCACGCTTTCACCGACGTCAAAAATGTTTTCTTCGCTTCGTGATCAAAGGTCCTTCAAGCAGTTCTAACTGCTTGAAGGACCTTTGATCACGAAGGTAGCGAGAGGAGTAGGGATGGAGCGTCTTGCCGGGCGTGTCGCGGTGGTGACCGGTGCGGGGAGCGGGATCGGCTTGGCCACGGCGCGGCGGTTGCACGCCGAGGGCGCGCTGGTGGTCTGCGTCGACGTCGACGAGGTGAGCGGCAAGGCGGTGGCCACCGAGGTGGCCGGCGAGTTCGTCGCCTGCGACGTGACCGACGAGGCGGCCGTGCGCGACCTCTTCGACGGCGTGGCGGCGCGGCACGGGCGGGTCGACGTCGCCTTCAACAACGCGGGCATCTCGCCCCCTGACGACGACTCGATCCTGGTCACCGGGCTGGAGGCGTGGGAGCGGGTCATCAAGGTCAACACCACGAGCGTCTACCTCTGCTGCAAGTACGCGATCCCGCACATGCGGCGGCTGGGCAAGGGCTCGATCATCAACACCGCCTCGTTCGTCGCGCTGATGGGTGCGGCGACCAGCCAGATCGCGTACACCGCGAGCAAGGGCGGCGTGCTGGCGATGAGCCGCGAGCTCGGCGTGCAGTTCGCCCGCGAGGGCATCCGGGTCAACGCCCTCTGCCCCGGGCCGGTGGCGACGCCGATGCTCATGGAGCTCTTCGCCAAGGATCCCGAGCGGGCCGCGCGGCGGCTGGTGCACGTGCCGATGGGGCGGTTCGCCGAGCCGGCCGAGATCGCGGCCGCGGTCGCCTTCCTGGCCAGCGACGACGCGTCTTTCGTCACAGCGTCCCAGTTCGTGGTCGACGGTGGGATCACCGGCGCGTATGTGACGCCGATCTAGGGTAGTAATGATCCAATGCGGCCGATCATCGGTATCACCTCGTACGTCGAGCCCGCCGCTTGGGGCGTGTGGCACGACGTCCCGGCCGCCCTCCTCCCGCACACCTACGTGCGCGCGGTCGAGGCGGCCGGCGGCCGCGCGATCGTGATCCCGCCCGACCCGGAGAGCGCCGAGATCCTCCGCGTGCTCGACGGGCTCGTGCTGGCCGGCGGCCCGGACATCGACGCGTCCCGGTACGGCGCGCCGGCCGACCCGCGCACCGACAGCCGGCCCGCCCGCGACGCGGGAGAGTTCGCGCTGGTCGGAGGCGACCTACCGATCCTGGGCGTGTGCCGGGGCATGCAGCTGCTCGCGGTCGCGTACGGCGGGCGGCTGCACCAGCACCTGCCTGACGTGGTGGGGCACGACAAGCACCGCCCCGCGCTCGGCGTGTACGGCTCGCACGGCGCCCGCTTCGTCCGCGGCAGCCTGATCGAGCGGATCATGGATGGCGACGGCGAGGTCAACTCCTACCACCACCAGGGGGTCGCCGACCCCGGGCGGCTCGCGGTCACCGGCTGGGCCGACGACGGCACGATCGAGGCGATCGAGGACCCGGCACGCCCGTTCCTGCTGGGCGTGCAGTGGCACCCTGAGGTCGACGGGGACGTCCGGCCGTTCCGGGCGTTGGTGGACGCCTGCACAGGCGGCCGGAAGTGAGCATCGCAGGGAGCGCTAGCCACCGAGGAGCGGAGTGCGCGAGCCGCCGGGAATAATTGATAAGTTGATCCGTATGGGGCGGCCCTTGATCGGATTGACTACATATGCCGAGGAAGCCCGTTTCGGGCTCAATGACACGTTTTCCGCGATCCTTCCGCTGCGGTACGTGCACGCGGTGCACGAGAGCGGCGGACGCGCCGTCCTGATCACGCCGGACGCGCCCGACACCGACGTGCTGGAAGGCATCGACGGGATCGTGTTCACCGGTGGCTCGGACGTCGACCCTGAGCTGTACGGCGAGGCACCGCACCCCACCACCAAGGTCAAGCCGCAGCGGGACACCGCCGAGCTGCTCCTGCTCCGTGCCGCCGTCGCCGCCGACCTGCCCGTGCTCGGCGTCTGCCGGGGCATGCAGCTGATGGCCGTCGCGTACGGCGGGCGCCTGCACCAGCACCTGCCCGACGTGCTCGGCCACGAGGGACACCGGCCGGTGAGCGGCCCCAAGTTCGGCCACCACCCGGTGCGCCTGCTGCCGCGGTCCCGCGCGCAGGCGATCCTCGGCGACGAGGTGACCGTCAACTCGTACCACCATCAGGGAGTGTCCGACCCGGGCGGCCTCACGCCGGTCGGCTGGTGCCCGGATGACGACCTGATCGAGGTGGTGGAGGACCCGGCCCGCACGTTCGTCCTCGGCGTGCAGTGGCACCCCGAGGACACCGACGACTTCCGGGTCTTCGAGGCGTTCGTCGAAGCCGCGCGCGAACGTAAGCTGGCGCTACGGTAACCAGCGTTAGGGTAGGGCCATGAGTGTCCGTGCCCCGCTGGCGCCAGGCCAGATCACGCCCTGGCGCCAGGTGCCAGCCAATATCCCCCGCCCGGAGTACGTGGGGAAGAAGCGGCCCAAAGAGTGGCGCGGCTCGCACGTGCAGACACCCGAGACGATCGAGAAGATGCGCCTCGCCAGCCGGCTCGCCGCGCAGGCGACCCAGCTCGCCGGCGAGCACTGCAAGCCGGGCGTGACCACCGACGAGATCGACAAGGTCGTGCACGAGTTTCTCTGCGACCACGGCGCCTACCCGTCGACGCTCGGCTACAAGGGCTTTCCGAAGTCGTGCTGCACGAGCCTCAACGAGGTGATCTGCCACGGCATCCCGGACTCCACCGTGCTGGAGGACGGCGACATCATCAACGTCGACGTGACCGCCTTCATCGGCGGGGTGCACGGCGACACCGACGCCACCTTTCTCGTGGGCGACGTCTCCGAGGAGGCGCGGCTGCTCGTCGAGCGCACCCACGAGGCGATGATGCGGGGCATCCGGGCGGTGGCGCCGGGCCGCCCGCTCAACGCGGTGGGCCGGGTCATCGAGGCGTACGCGCGCCGCTTCGGCTACGGGGTGGTGCGCGACTTCACCGGCCACGGCATCGGCGAGTCGTTCCACAGTGGTCTGTACGTGCCGCACTACGACAACCCGCGCCTCGACGTCGTGATGGAGCCGGGCATGACGTTCACCATCGAGCCGATGATCACGCTGGGCACCCACGAGTACACGATGTGGCGCGACGGCTGGACCGTCGTGACCAAGGACCTCAAGTGGACCGCCCAGTTCGAGCACACCATCGTGGTGACCGACGACGGGCACGAGATCCTGACCCTGCCGTGACCGGGGACACCCCGGCGGCGCTCGATCCCAGCCACCACGCCGACGTATCCGGAGGCTGGCTGCGCCCGGCGGTGTTCGGCGCCATGGACGGTCTGGTCACCAACATCGCGCTGATCGCGGGCGTGGGTGGCGGTGGGGTCTCGTCGAGGAGCATCGTGCTCACCGGCGTGGCCGGGCTGGTCGCCGGCGCGATCTCGATGGGCCTCGGCGAGTACACCAGCGTGCGCACCCAGAACGAGCAGGTCGCCGCCGAGGTCGCCAAGGAGCGGCGGGAGCTGGAGCGGTTTCCGGACGCCGAGGCGCACGAGATGGTGCAGGCCTGGACCTCGCGGGGGATGCCGCGTGAGCTCGCGGAGGAGGTCGCCGACGTCCTCAAGCGCAATCCCGAGGAGGCGCTGCGGGTGCACGCCCGGGAGGAGCTGGGCGTCGACCCGGACGAGCGGCCCAGCCCGTGGACGGCGGCCATCTCCTCGTTCGTGTGCTTCTCGGTCGGCGCGCTGGTGCCGCTGGCCACGTACCTGCTCGGCTTCGACCAGCTGTGGCTGGCGCTCGCGGTCGGCGGCGTGGGGCTCTTCGTGGCCGGCGCGCTGGTCGCCCGCTTCACCAACCGGTCGTGGTGGGGCAGCGGCCTGCGCCAACTCCTGCTCGGCGCCGCCGCGGCCGGCGCGACCTACGTGATCGGCACCCTGATCGGCGTGAACGCGCCTTAGATCACGCGTCGAAGATCTGGCTGACCGTGGCGTCCACCGGGCGGCCGCGATTGGCCAGCTCCTTGGCCTGGTCGCGCAGGATCAGGCCGAGCTCGGTCATGTCCACCCCGGCCAGGCCGGTGCGCTTGACGGCGTCCGCGCTGTTGCGGAAGTACGTGCGGGTCAGCAGCCCGACCACCATCGCCGCGGACAGCCGCGACTCGCCGATCATGAGCATCGCGGCGTCCGTCTCGTACCACTGGGTGAGCCGGACCGAGCGCGCGTGCGCCGAGGAGGCCCGGCACCAGGCCTCGCGGGCCAGCGTCGTGAACTCCAGCGACTTCGCCTCCGCCAGCCGCCCGAGGTGGGTGTCGCGGAGCCGCTCCAGCCACCCGTTCGGGTCGTAGATAGCGCGCGTCGTCACGTAGCGGTCGGCGGCCACCGGCCACGAGGTGGAGAGGGTGCGGGCGTGCTGCAGGTATTCGTCGGCGGCCACCACACCGAGGTCGACCAGGATCCCGTCCACCCGGCGGGTGACCGGACGTGGCCCGGCGCCCGCCTTGTAGGTGACCACGACCATGTCGACGTCGCTCGTGTCGGTGTCGTCGCCGTGCGCCAACGACCCGTGCACCCCGATCGCCAGCACGCCGGCCGGATAGCGCCGCCGGGCCGCGTCGGCGACCTGCTCCGCCACGACCCAACGGGGATTGGCGAGGTACGGGTTTGGCTCCGCCACGGCGATCATTCTCCGGCATCACCGTGGTGGTGTGGTAGCTCTATGTAGGACCTGCCCATCGCGTCATGCCAAAGATGCTGCCGTCCGGCGGGCCCGTACGGGCCCGCCGGACGCGGGTGTGGCACGACTCCGGGACTACCCGCTACGTGGCGCGGCGAGCCTCGATCGGCAGCCGGGAGCGGGTGAGCAGGCCCGCGCCGAGCATCGCGACGAGCGGCACGACGGCCACGACCGCGAGGCTCTCCCACGGGACCCCGACCGGATACGGCGGCTCGGCCGGCCACCGGCCGGCGCCGGCCTGGTTGTAGGCGTACAGCACCGCGGCGGAGACGCCGAGCCCGGCGGCCACCCCCAGCACCGTGCCGAGCCCGGCGATCACCCCCGACTGGCTCAGTGACAGCCGCCGCCGTACCCCCGGACTGGCGCCCACCGCGGCGAGCGTGGACAGGTCGGCCCGCCCGTCGGCGGCGGCCAGACCGGTGGCGATGCCGGCCGCGCCGAGCGTGATCACCCCGGCCGCGGCGGCGAGGATCAGCAGGGTCGGGTCGGATCCGCGCTGCGGACCCCGCTCGACTGAGACGTACAGGTTCTGATCCAGTTCGCGCAGCCCGGCGGTCAGCCGATCCTCCTCCGCCGTGGTGGGCACCCGGCTGTTCGCCACCACGACGCCCGACGGGCGCTCGGTCAGCTTGGCCGCCGCGACCGCCGCGCTGGAGAGGACGACGCCGCCGTGCGGCGGCAGGCCGGTGGTGACCACGTGCGCGGGCACCACGATCGTGGGTATGTTCCGGCGCTCCTCCTGGGTGACGGTGCCGTCCGCCTGGCGGGAGTCGTAGATCTCCAGGGTGACCTTGCCGTCGACGACATAGCGCGCGTCGCCGACCACGACGCCACCCGCGGCCAGGGCCGCCTGGGCCTTGGCCAGGTCGTCGCCGGTCGCCCCGGTCAGGCCAGGCAGCGCGTCCGGGGTGGCGACGGCGGCGCCGAACCCGATGTACGACCAGCCGGAGTACCGCGCGCAACGCGGGTCCTGGCGGGCCTTGCGCTGGTCGTCGGCGCTCAGCGTCCCCCCGTCGTCCGCCCACGGGCATTCCCGCTCGGCCGGCAGCCGCGCGCTGAGTCCACAGTAGACGTCGGTCGGTGTGCCGGCCGGGCAGGCGACCTCGGTGACGGGGACGGTGGAGACCGTGGGGAACGCCGCCCGTACGGTCGTCGCCACCTGGTCCATGTCGGGAGACTTCGCCGCCTGCGCGCCCGTGGCCGGGTCGCGGTACTGGTACTGGACGAACGCGTAACCGTCGGGGAGCCCGGCCTGATAGCCCGCGTCGTTGCGCTGCTGGTCGGCGGTGAGCACCACGCCGAGCGCGACGCTCCCCGCGACGGCCGCCATCACCGCCGCGATGGCCGGTGCCGAGGCGGCCCGGTTGCGGGCGGTGTCGCGCAGCGCGATCCGCGGCGCGAGCGGCAGGACCCGGCCCAGCCGGGCGATGAGCCCCACCAGGGCGGGGGTGCAGAGCACCAGCCCCAGCTCGCCCAGGATCAGGCCGGCCAGCACCAGGTTGATGTCGGTCCCCCGGGCGCCGACGAAGGTCACGGCCGCGCCGAACGCGGCGAGTGCGGCGCCGGCGACCAGCCAGCGCTTGCGGGAGCGGACGGTGCCGCGCCGCCCGGTCAGGGCCGCGACGACGTCGCCCCGGGCCGCGGTGAACGCCGGCACGAGCGCGGCGAGCAGCCCGGTGCCCACCGCCAGCGCGGCGATGCCGGCGAGCGCGAGCGGGAACGCCCGGTAGCCGCCGGCCCGCTGGTTGACGAGGTGCACCTCCATCAGCTGGCGGGTGGCGAACGCGGCCGCCACGCCGATCACCAGGCCGGCGACGGCGCCCAGCGTGCCCAGCACGACGCCGTCGGCGAGGACGATGCGGCGAAGGTGTGCCGGGGTACCCCCGTTGGCGGCGATGAGGCCGAGGTCGCGCCGGCGGCGGCGGGCGCCCACCGCGAACGCCGGGCCGGCCAGCAGCACGATCTCCAGGATCGCGAGGCCCGCGACCAGGCCGCCGACCCCGATCGCCTCGGCGTCGACGCCGGTGCTGACGAACATCCCCGCCTCGGACGCCGGTGGCGGATGGATGAGCACCTCCCGCGAGAACACGACCATGCCCCGCTGGTTGAGCTGCTTGACCTGGTCCCAGCTGACCGGCCCGGGAGCGTCCCAAAGCCAGCCGGTGGCGGCACCGGAGGAGCTGGCGCCGTTGGGCATGGCGCTGGGGAGGAACACGACCTCGTCGAAGAGCGAGCTCGGGAACTCGACGATCCCGGTGACCGTCCAGGACTTGGTGCGGTCCGCGTTCTGGACCGTGTCGCCGATGCCGGCGCCGAGCCGCTCGGCGGCCTTCTCGCTGATCGTGACCTCGCCGCCGCTGACCGGTGCGCGGCCGTCGAGGAGCGTGGCCAGGCCGGCCGTGAGCGGATCCCGGATGTCCAGCCCGCGGGTGGTGAGGGTGCCGATCCCGCTGGCCGTGCGGAAATCCGCGAAGCTCTCCAGCGACGGGATGACCCGGCTACCGGCGGGCAGGGCGGCGATGATCTCGCTTTCGGTGCGGGGTTCGGTGTACGGCGTCCCGTTGCCGCTCCAGCCGTTGCCGCGCGGGTCCTGCTGGACCGGCCCGCTGGACTCCCACAGCAGGCGGGCGTCGGCGGCGCCCATGTCGCGGTCGGCCTGCTCCGCCGGCCGGAGGTTGAACATGTCGTAGGACGCCGCGGCGAAGGCCAGCGCCAGCACCGGCAGCGCGATCATCGCGATCACCAGCGCGGAGCGGCCCTTGGCGCGGCGCGCCTCCCGGCGGGCGATGCGCAGGGCGGTCAGCCAGGAGGTCCCGGGGCCCCCGCGTAAACGTGCAGCGAAGCGGAGCGTTTTCGTGGGGTGGATCATGGGACCGGCTCCAGCAGTTCCTCAGCCTGGGCGAGCGGGCCGGACGTGTCGACGACGACGCCGTCGCGGAGGAAGACCACCCGGTCCGCCCAGCCGGCGTGGCGTGCCTCGTGCGTCACCAGTACGCCGGCCGCCCCCGCGTCGACCCGCGCCCGGAGCAGCCGCAGCACGGCCTCGCCGGTCTGCGAGTCGAGCGCTCCGGTCGGCTCGTCGGCCAGCACGAGGCGGCGGTCGCCGACCAGCGCCCGGGCGATCGCCACCCGCTGCTGCTGGCCGCCGGACATGTCGTCGGGGAAGCGCGGGCCGAGGTCGGCGAGGCCCACCTCGTCCAGCGCGGACACGGCGAGCCGGCGCGCCTTGCGTACCCCCATGCCGTCCAGCTCCAGCGGCAGCGCGACGTTCTCCGCGGCGGTGAGGCTGGGCAGCAGGTTGAGGTCCTGGAAGACGTAGCCGACCGAGCGCCGGCGCAGGGCCGCGAGCTGCCGCTTGGACAGCTCGCCGAGGAGCTTGCCCTCGACGTACACGCCGCCCTGGGTGGGGCGGTCCAGCCCGCCGGCGAGGTTGAGCAGCGTCGACTTTCCGGAGCCGGAGGGGCCCATGACGGCGACCAGCTCGCCGGGGCGCACGCCGAGGGCGACGCCGCGCAGCGCGTGTACGGCGGCCGCGCCGGTGCCGTGCGTGCGGTACACGTCGCGCAGTTCGAGGATCATGAGTGGGTCACCTCGCTGTGTTCAGGATCCGGCGCGGGCGCCGGAGTCGTCTTGGGCGGCGGGGGCGGGTAGCGCATGAGGCTCGCCTCGCAGTGGTCCAGCCAGCGGATCTCCGCCTCGGCCTGGAAGATCATCGCGTCGAGCACGAGACGCCACGGCAGATCTGGTGTGCCGGTCTCGCGGCTCTTCAGCCGGGTGTACTCCTGGAGCGCCCGCATCGTGGCGGTCCGCTGGCTCTGCACCACCGCGCGCACGTCGACGCCGGGGGTGGTGAGCGCCAGCGCGAGCTTGATCGCCAACTCGTCGCGGGGCCGGTCGGTGCGGCTGATCGGCGTGGCGAACCACTGAGCCAGCTCGCTGCGGCCCGGATCAGTGATCTCGTACGGCCGCTGCCCCCCGTCGTTCTCCGGCAGCGGGCGCACGAGGCCGTCCCGTTCGAGTCGGGACAGGGTGGTGTAGACCTGCCCGATGTTCAGCGGCCACGTCGTGCCGGTCGACTCTTCGAAGGCGGCGCGGAGCTGGTAGCCGTACATGGGGCCGCGTTCGAGCAGCGCCAGGAGGCCGTGACGGATGGACATGGCTACTGAGTATGCATACTCGGTATCTCTAGGGCAAGCGCCGGACCGCCGGGGAGTGGGCGCCGCAGGGTCAGGTAACCCGGCCGGGGAAGGGGACGGTGGCCGGACTGACCCCGGCGCGGCGGCGCCAGCGGGTGGCCCGGACCGCGCAGTCGGTGAGCGCGGCGAGCGCGGTGGCCCGGTCGGTCTCCGTGGTCTGCGGCAGGGCGGCCCGCCACACCGCCGCGGTGCGCTCCTCGATCTCGGTGGCCAGCCGGAGCGCGGCGGCCCGGTCGGTGAGCGGGAACGGCAGCGTGTAGCTCGGCGCCGCGGGCGGCGGGCTGCTGCCGAGCGCGGTCAGCCGGAGCACCAGCGCGTCCCGGCGGGTGCGGTGCGCGGCCTCGGCCTGCCGGGCGTCCGCGGCCGAGGCGGTGTCGAGGCGCACCCCGATCGGCCCGTACGCGTAGATCGCCGCGTGCTCGGCGTCGAGGGCGGTGGCCAGGGCTTCCGGGCTCATCGCGCCACCAAAAGGATCGTCGGCACCGGCCTCATCGGACCACCTCCAGGTGTGTCGCGCAGGCGGCGGCGATCGAGCCGAGCAGCGCGGCGCGCTCGGCCGGCGCGGCCTGGCAGGCTTGGGCGGCGGCCTTCTGGCACTTCTGCTCCCCGGCCCGAAGCGCGGCGAGCGTGCTTTTCGCGTCGCCGGCAGGCGGGGTGGGGCTGGCGGAGGTGTCGGGGGAGGCGGACGCGCTGGGCTCCGGGGCTTTGATGACCTTGGCGAGCGCGGCCTCGTGCTCGCGGTGCGCCCGCGCGACCGGCGTCAGGCGCTGGGCGAGTGCCGGAAACGCGGCGATCGCGGCCTCGTGCTGGCCGGCGAGGGAGCGTGCCTCGGCGAGCAGCGGCGCGAGCGGGTCGGGTGCCGGGGGTGGCGCCTTCTCCTCATCGTCGCCGAAGAGGCCGCACCCGGCGATCGGGTACAGCGCGACGGCGCCCACCGCCGCGGCCAGCACTCCACGGCGGGACGGCTGTTGATCTTCAACCCTGCTCCGCACGGCCAAAGTCTGCCGTACGTACGCCACCGCCCGGCGGCCCCACTCCCGGAAACCCCCCACCCGGAGTGACCTGGGCCCCCGCTCCACCGAGATCCAAAGGAGGGCCCTCAGGGGGGAAGGTCGGTGCGCCGGCCGTCCCGGAAGGGCTCCGGCGAGTTACGCTCTGCGCAGCCACCGGACGCTCTTTGGTCCGGTGGCGGGGAGGCATGGCCGCCCAACCAGGCCGGGAAGACGGCGGCTGGGTCGCTCACGTGACGGAGAGAGGTGCGCCTGATGACTCAGCGTGGTCGCGCTACTCCGTCCCGAAGCGCCGGTGACCGCCGCCGCCCGCCGGCCGACCGGACCCCGCAGCCGCGGGTCTCCCGGGAGCGGGTGACCGCCGTCGTCCAGCCGGTGATAGCCGGCGCCGGGTACGACCTGGAGGACCTCGCGGTGTCCCGGGCCGGGCGGCGCCACGTGGTGCGGGTGACGATCGACGGCGACCGCGGGGTCAGCCTCGACGACATCGCCGACGTCTCCCGGGCCGTCTCGGCGGCGCTCGACGCGGCCGAGGAGGCCGAGGGCGACCTGCTGCCCGGCGAGTACGAGCTGGAGGTCAGCTCGCGCGGGGTCGACCGGCCACTCACGCTGCCCCGCCACTGGCGGCGCAACGTCGGGCGGCTGGTGAAGGTGAGCGCGGCGGGCCGCCAGGTCACCGCGCGGGTCAAGGCCGCTGGCGACGAGGGCGTGACGCTCGACGTCGACGGCGCCGTCCAGGAGGTGGCCCACGCCGACCTCGGGCCCGGCCGGGTGCAGTTGGAGTTCACCCGATGGGGCGAGGTCGAGGGTGCGGATGAGGACGACGAGATCGACGAGGAGGACGAGGAGAGGTGAACATCGACCTCGCGGCGCTGCGCGCCCTCGAGCGAGAGCGGGAGATCCCGTTCGACACGATCCTCGCGGCGATCGAGACCGCGCTGCTGACCGCCTACCGCCACACCGAGGGCGCTGAGGCGCACGCACGGGTGGAGATCGACCGGAAGAACGGCGCCGCGCTCGTGTATGCGCAGGAGCTGGACTCGGACGGCAGCGTTGTCCGCGAGTGGGACGACACCCCGCACGACTTCGGCCGGATCGCCGCTATGACCGCCAAGCAGGTGATCCTGCAGCGGCTGCGCGAGGCGACGGACGAGGTGCACTTCGGCGAGTACGTGGGCCGCGACGGCGACCTGGTGACCGGTGTGGTCCAGGCGCACGAGGCGCGCTCGGAGAAGGGCATCGTCACCGTCGACCTGGGCAAGCTGGAGGCGGTGCTGCCGCACTCCGAGCAGGTGCCCGGCGAGATCTACGCCCACGGGCAGCGGATCCGCTGCGTGGTCGTACACGTGGCGAAGGGCTTCCGTGGTCCGCAGATCACGCTCTCCCGCTCGCACCCCAACCTGGTGAAGAAGCTCTTCGCCCTGGAGGTGCCGGAGATCGCCGACGGCACCGTGGAGATCGCCGCGATCGCCCGCGAGGCGGGTCACCGCACCAAGATCGCCGTACGCTCGACCGCCTCCGGCGTCAACGCCAAGGGCGCCTGCATCGGGCCGATGGGCCAGCGGGTCCGCGCCGTGATGAGCGAGCTGCACGGTGAGAAGATCGACATCATCGACTGGTCGGACGACCCGGCCAACTTCGTCGGCAACGCGCTCTCGCCCGCCAAGGCGCTGCGCGTGGAGGTCGTCGATGCGGCCACGCGCACCGCGCGGGTGACCGTGCCGGACTTCCAGCTGTCGCTCGCCATCGGCCGGGAGGGGCAGAACGCGCGCCTCGCCGCCCGGCTCACCGGATGGCGGATCGACATCAAGCCGGACAACGAGCCGGCGCGCCCCGCCGCCGGCAGCGATCATGCGACCGAGCCGGGCGGCGCGGTCGCCGAGGCGTAGGAGTAGACTCTCTGTTGGTACGACGTGCGCGGCCGGTGCGCACCTGTGTGGGCTGCCGGCATCGGACGGCGGCCACCGATTTGCTGCGGGTTGTCGCGGTTCCCAGTGAGGCTGGCCACAGCCTGACGGTGGATCCGGCCCGTAGACTGCCGGGTCGGGGAGCTCACCTGCATCCTGATCCGGCTTGCTTCGCGCTGGCGGAGCGGCGTCGAGCCTTCGGGCGAGCGCTGCGCATCACCGGTGTCCTGGACACAGGTGCGCTGGCCGAGCACATCCGTGCGGTAGCCACTACGACCGGTCACCAGACCGGTCGGGGGTCGCAAGAGCAAGGTAGGACGACCGACATGAGCACACGATGAAGTCGCACAAATGACCAGGCTTCAAGTGCAGGAGTGAGGTCGCTGCGGGTGCCGCCCGCACGACCTCGGAGTGAGGAGTGCAGTGGCAGGCAAGGCCCGCGTACACGAGCTTGCGAAAGAGCTCGGGGTCGAAAGTAAGACCGTGCTCGCCAAGCTGAAAGAAATGGGCGAGTTCGTCAAATCCGCGTCGAGCACTGTGGAGGCGCCGGTCGCCCGGCGGCTGCGCGGTGCGTTCGCCGCAGGATCCCAGGCTCCCGCGGCGGCTCCGTCCGCCCCGATGGCTCCAGCGGCCGCAGCGGCGGCACCCGCCGCGCCGGCCCCGGCGCCCCAGAAGGTTTCGGCGCGCCCAGCGCCGCCGCCGCCCAAGCGGGTGACACCCGCGCCCGGGCCTTCGGCCCGACCCAAGTCCCCCGTCCCCAGCGCGTCGCAGCCCGAGGCCGCCCCGGCGCCCGTCGCCAAGCCCGCGAGCGCCCACGACATCGAGGTCGCCGCGGCCGAGGAGCGCGCGGCACGACTCAAGCGCGATCAGGCGGCGGCGGTCCAGGCCGCCCAGCAGGCGGCCAAGCAGCGTGACACCGCTCGGCGGGAGCCCCCGGCCGACGGTGCGACCCGGCCCAAGCCCAGCCCGGGCGCGGTGCCACCGCGGCCAGGCTCTCCGGCTGCCGGTCGGCCCGCGCCTTCCACGGCACCGACGCAGGGTGCGGGTCGTCCTGGCCCGCGTCCGCCGCGCAGCGGTGGCAACAACCCGTTCGGCATCACGCCCAGCGGCCAGCGCCCCGCGGCCAGCGGTGGCGGCGGTTCGCGGCCCAACCCGGCCTCGATGCCGCCGCGTCCGAGCCCGGCGTCCATGCCGCCGCGTCCGAGCCCGGCGTCCATGCCGACGCAGCGGCCCGGCCGGCCCGGCGGTGGCCCTGGCGGTCCCGGCGGCGGTCGTGGCCCCGGCGGTCCCGGTGGCGGCGGCGGTCGTGGTGGCCCCGGTGGTGGCGGTGGCGGTGGCTTCCGCAGTGGCGGCGGTCCCGGCGGCGGTGGCGGTGGCTTCCGCAGCGGCGGTGGCCCCGGTGGCGGTGGCGGTGGCGGTGGCTACCGTGGCGGCCCAGGTGGCGGCACCGGTGGTCCCGGTGGTGGCGGCGGTGGATACCGCGGCGGCCCAGGTGGTGCGCCGGCGGGCGGCGGCGGTGCCGGTCGTCCCGGTGGCGGCGGTCGCGGTCGCGGTGGCGGAGCGGCGGGTGCCTTCGGGCGTCCCGGCGGCAAGCCGACCCGCGGTCGCAAGTCCAAGAAGCAGCGTCGTCAAGAGTTCGACAACCTGTCCGCGCCGCAGATGAGCTCTGGTGCTCCGCGCGGCCAGGGCCAGGTTGTCCGGCTGTCACGTGGCGCTTCGCTCTCCGACTTCGCCGACAAGATCAACGCCAACCCGGGTTCGCTGGTCCAGGAGATGTTCAACCTGGGCGAGATGGTGACCGCCACGCAGTCGGTCTCCGACGACACGCTGTTGCTGCTCGGTGAGCACCTCGGGTTCGACGTGCAGATCGTCAGCCCCGAAGACGAGGACCGCGAGCTGCTGGCGCAGTTCAACATCGACCTCGACGCGGCGGTTGACGAGGACCGGCTGGTCAGCCGGCCACCGGTCGTGACCGTCATGGGTCACGTCGACCACGGTAAGACGAAGCTGCTCGACGCGATCCGCAAGACCAACGTCCTCGAGGGCGAGGCCGGCGGCATCACCCAGCACATCGGTGCCTACCAGGTCATGGTCGAGCACGATGGCAACGAGCGGGCGATCACCTTCATCGACACCCCGGGTCACGAGGCGTTCACCGCCATGCGTGCCCGTGGTGCCCAGGTGACCGACATCGTCATCCTGGTCGTCGCGGCCGACGACGGCGTCATGCCCCAGACGATCGAGGCGCTCAACCACGCCAAGGCGGCCGAAGTGCCGATCGTGGTCGCGGTCAACAAGGTCGACAAGCCGGAGGCCAACCCGGACAAGGTGCGCCAGCAGCTCACCGAGTACGGGCTGGTGGCCGAGGAGTACGGCGGCGACACGATGTTCGTCAACGTGGCGGCCAAGCCGGGCATCGGCATCGAGGAGCTGCTCGAGGCCGTCCTGCTGACCGCCGACGCGTCGCTGGAGCTGACCGCTCCGGTCGACGGGCCGGCCCAGGGTGTGGCCATCGAGGCGCACCTCGACAAGGGCCGCGGCGCGGTGGCCACGGTGCTGGTGCAGAAGGGCACGCTCCGCGCCGGCGACTCGATCGTCGCCGGTGGGGCGCACGGCCGCGTCCGCGCCATGCTCGATGAGAACTTCAAGGCGGTCAGCGAGGCGGGTCCGGCCCGTCCGGTGCTGGTGCTCGGCCTCACGGCCGTGCCCGGCGCGGGCGACACGTTCCTGGCCGCGGCCGACGACCGCACGGTGCGGCAGATCGCCGAGCAGCGGCAGGCGCGGCGGCGGGCGGCGAGCTTCGCCAACTCCCGCGGCCGGGTCACGCTCGAAAACCTCATGGAGCAGATCAAGGAGGGCGAGAAGACAACTCTCAACCTCATCCTCAAGGGCGACGTCTCCGGTTCGGTGGAGGCCCTGGAGGATGCGCTGTTCAAGCTCGACATTCCGGAAGAGGTTCAGCTCAAGATCCTCGACCGGGGCGTCGGCGCGATCACCGAGAGCAACGTCATGCTCGCCAGTGCCTCGTCCGAGGCCGCGACGATCATCGGCTTCAACGTGCGGGCCGCCAACAAGGTCCGCGAGATCGCCGACCGCGAGGGCGTGGAGATCCGGTACTACACGGTCATCTACCAGGCCATCGAGGAGATCGAGGCGGCGCTCAAGGGCCTGCTCAAGCCCGAGTACGAAGAGGTCGAGCTCGGCACGGCGGAGGTCCGCGAGGTCTTCCGTTCGTCCAAGGTCGGCAACATCGCGGGTTGTATCGTCCGGTCGGGCCTGCTGCGGCGCAACGCCAAGGCGCGGCTCATCCGCGACGGTGCCGTGGTGGCGGACAACATCACGATCAGCTCGCTCAAGCGGTTCAAGGACGACGCGACCGAGGTCCGCGAGGGCTTCGAGTGTGGTCTGACGCTGCAGGGCTACAACAACATCCAGGTCGACGACGTCATCGAGACGTTCGAGATGCGTGAGAAGACGCGCTCGTAGCGAACGCGTAGGAAGCGCCCCGCCGGCATCGCGCCGGCGGGGCGCTTCTATTTCCCCGGCGTACCTTGGACGCGGAACGTTCCCCGAGGGGGTTGCCGTGGAGCTGCACTGGTGGTCGATCGAGGTCCGGCACGGGGCTTTCTCGGCCCACCGGTGGCGAGACCAGCTCGGCGAGTCGCTCTTCGAGATGGCGGTGACCCACGGGGCGCGTGACTGGGGCTGGGTGGAGCAGCCTTGGGGGCTGGTCTTCGAGGTCGGCTTCACCGATGCCGAGGGCTGGCTCCGCTTCCGCGCGCTGCCTGGCGTGCGAGCCGTCCTCGACGCGGTGCCCGACCCGGTGCACGGGCTGTACGTGTATCCCGGCCGGGGCGGCACCTCGGGCGCGCCGCTGCCGCGCCACCCACGGCTGCCCATGGGCGCCGGCGCCGCGCCCCTGCCCGAGACGCCCGAGCCGATCATTGTCGCGGGGCGGTCGCCGGCCCAGTAAGTTCTCTCCGCGTGTATACGGGAACTGCTGTGTTTGACGTTCTCCTGCCAGGGGACTCACGTTCGTTGAAGGCGAAGCGCTCGTACGTGCGGCCGATCGTCGCGGCGCTGCGGAAGTTCGAGGTGTCCGTGGCCGAGGTCGGCGCGCTCGACCGGCACGGGCGGGCGGAGATCGGGGTGGCGGTGGTGGCCGCCGAGCCCGGGCATGTGGGCGAGGTGCTCGACTCCTGCGAGCGGTTCATGGCCGGCCGCCCAGAGATCGAACTGCTGTCCGTGAGGCGCCGGCTACACGGCGACGAGGACTGATTTTGAGCTGCTCAGACGGGTAGTGTGCAGAGGTTGGCGGGTGTTTCCGGCCGCCTGGCCGGGTGCGCGCGGTGGAGCTTCCGGAGGTGGCGAGATGACGGACCCGGCTAAGGTGCGCCGGCACGCGGAGCGCGTGCGGGAGCTGGTGGCTTCGGTGGTGCGTACCCAGATCAAGGACCCCCGCCTCGGGATGATCACCATTACGGACGCCCGGATCACCGGCGACCTGCGTGACGCCACGGTCTACTACACGGTGCTCGGCGACGCGGCCGCCCAGGCGGGCACCGCGGCGGCGCTCGACAGCGCCAATGGGCTCGTGCGCAGCACGGTGGGCAAGGCGCTCGGGCTGCGCCACTCGCCGACGCTCACGTTCATCCACGACGACGTGCAGGAGCACGCCAAGCACATCGACGACCTGCTCGCCCAGGCGCGCACGGCCGACACCGAGGTGCAGCGGATGGCGGCCGGCGCGGAGTACGCGGGGGAGCCCCACCCGTACAAGGAGGAAGACGAGGCCGACGAAGACGAAGGCGATGAGGCGGACGGTGCCGCGGACGACTTGCGGGAACGGCCGTGACGGCCTTGGTCGAGGCGCCAGCTGTGGAGCCGACAGCCGCCGACTGGGCGGCGGGCGTCGCCGCGGTGCGGGGGCTGCCCGCGGGCGGCACGGTCCTGCTGGTCTGCCACGTCAACCCGGATGGTGACGCGCTCGGCAGCATGCTCGGCGTGGCGCTGGGATTGCGCCGGCTGGGGGTCACCCAGCTGCAGGCGACGTTCCCCGGGGCGACGGCGGGGGCCACCGGCGACGGCTACACCGGCCCGCCGGAGGTGCCCGAGCCGTTTCGCTGGCTGCCCGGCCTCGACCTGCTGGTGCCGGCGGATGAGGCCTATCCGGCGCCCGACCTGTTCCTCTGCTTCGACGTGGCGAGTGCCTCCCGGCTGGGTGGGCTGGTCGACCGGCTCGACACGGCCGGCACCGCCGTGGTGCTCGACCATCACGCGTCCAACACCCGCTTCGGCGGCGTCCATCTCGTCGACTCGGGTGCCGCCGCCACCTCGGTGGTGTCGGAGGGCCTGCTCGACCGGCTGGGGGTGCCGCTCGACGGGGAGATCGCGCAATGCCTCTACGTGGCGCTGGCGACCGACACGGGCTCGTTCCGGTTCGACATGACCACCCCGGCGGTGCACGAGATGGCCGCCCGGCTCATCGCCACGGGCATCAGCCCGGGTGAGATCTCCCGCCGGATCTTCGACACCCGCCCGTTCGGCGCCGTGCGGCTCTACGGCGACGTGTTGCAGCGCGCCCAGCTCGAGCCGGAGGCGGCCGGCGGGGTGGGTCTCGTCTGGACATACGCGACGCTCGACGACCTCGCCCGCCACCGCCAGAAGGCGTACGTGCTGGAGGCGCTCATCGACTCCGTGCGGTGCGCGGCGGAGGCCGACGTGAGCTGCGTGGTCAAGCAGGTCGGCCCGGCCGAGTGGGCGGTCTCGATGCGGAGCAAGGGCGCGGTCGACGTGAGCCGGGTCGCGGTGGCCCTCGGCGGCGGTGGCCACCGGCTGGCCGCCGGCTTCACCGGCCGGGGCACGGTCGAAGACGTGATCGGTTCCATCCGGGCCGAGCTCTGAGCGTGGCGGCGACGCTGCGTTCCCTCCTGCTACCCGTCCGTATGCCGGGAACTTAGCGCGCGTTCATCTGACTTAACGCTAACTTGGTTGACGTTGCGTACCGGTTCGTGCGTGCAGTTCGTATCCAAGAGCGCTGCGTGCGACCGGTGTTGCCTCCAGGGTCTGACCGACCCCGGGCTCGCGCCACTGTCGCTCCGGCGATCCCGGAGAGCCGTCCCGGCGCACCGCACGACCGCCCGCAGTGCCGGATGTTTCGCTCGCCGCGCTCGCCGATGTGAGTGCCCGCGCCGCGAGTCGCACGCGCCCTGGAAGGACCCCGTTCCCATGGCTACGAAGACCAAGCCGCAGACCACCGAGGACGAGCGCGAGCAGGCCCGCCGCGCCCTCCAGACCTCCATGGACACGCGCCAGTAAACAGTCACCCGCTTGATTGCCCTTGGCACCATGCGAGGGCATGCGGATCGAGGGCCCTGACGGCCGTAGATGGTGGGTCGGGCGGCGCTGGTTGCCCTGGCGGCCACGCGGCCGTGACATGGGCAAGAGCAGCTTCCCCGAGGTGCCCGCCATCAGCGGCGACGAGCCGATCGGGCTGCTGATCGCGATCGGCGTCGCCATCCTGCTGGTCGTCCTGCCGGTCATTCTCGTGGCGGCCGTATTCGTCGCCGAGTGGCTAATCCTGCTCCTGCTGCTGCCGATCGTCACCCTGTTGCGGGTGGGCTTCGGCATGCCCTGGACAGTGGTCGCCCGCACGCCGGGGACCCGCTACGCCGAGCAGGTCGTCGGGTGGCGCGTGTCGCGCCGGCTCATCCAGACCACGCGTTCTGACCTCGGGGAGTACGGCGAGCCGCGTTCGCTCTATCGGACGTAAGCACCCGGTGGCGTTGCGGTCATTACGTAGTCGGTGTCAGGATGGCGGGGCGATGTCTCCCTACTCCCTGCGCCGCATCGCGGCCCTCGCACTGCCCGCGCTGGTGGTGCTGGCCGCCGAGCCGCTCTACGTGCTCGTCGACACCGCGGTCGTGGGCCACCTGGGCAGCGTCCCGCTGGCCGCGCTCGCGATCGGCGGCACGGTGATGGCGGCGGCCGCGTGGCTGGGCACCGTGATGGCCTACGGCACGACCGGCCGCTCCGCCCGCCGCTTCGGCGCCGGTGACCGGGCCGCGGCGGTGGCCGAGGGAGTGCAGGCGTCGTGGCTCGCGTTCGGCGTCGGGCTCACCCTCGCCGTCGTGGCCCAGGTGGCGGCCGGCCCGCTGGCTCGTACCCTCGGCGGCGGCGACTCCGAGCTGTCCGGCGCCGCCGCGGAGTGGCTGCGAATCGCGGCGCTTGGCGCTCCCGGCCTCCTCCTCGCCGCCGCTGGCAACGGCTGGATGCGCGGGGTGCAGGACACCCGGCGTCCGCTCTACTACGTGCTCGGCGCCAACGTGCTCTCCGCGGTGCTCTGCCCCATCCTCGTGTACCCGGTGGGGCTCGGCCTGACCGGCTCGGCCGTGGCCAACGTGGTGGCGCAGACGGTCGCGGGCGGGTTCTTCGCCCGGGCGCTCGTCGCCGAGCGGGTGTCGCTCCGCCCGCGCCCCGCGGTGATAGGCCAGCAGCTCGTGCTCGGGCGCGACCTGCTGATCCGCGGCTCGGCGTTTCAGGCCTGCTTCCTCTCCGCCACGGCGGTGGCCGCCCGCTTCGGCACCGCGGTGGTCGCGGCCCACCAGATCACGGTGCAGCTGTGGTTCTTCTGCGCGCTCGCCCTCGACGCGGTGGCGATCGCGGCCCAGTCGCTGGTCGGTGCCGCGCTGGGCGCCAGCCACGACCGCGAAGCCCGTGACCTGGGCCGGCGCATCGCGCTGATCGGTGGCGTGTGCGGCGCCGGCTTCGCGGTGGTGATCGGCGCGGGGGCGGGTGTGGTGCCGGGCTGGTTCAGCGGCGACCCGGCGGTGCACGCTCAGGCGCTGGTGGCCTGGCCGTGGTTTGTCGCGCTGCTGCCGCTGGCCGGCATTGTGTACGCCCTCGACGGCGTGCTCATCGGCGCCGGCGACGCCAAATACCTGCGCAACGCCACGATCCTGGCCGCGCTGGGCGGCTTCCTGCCGGTGGTGTGGCTGGCCTACGCGCTGGACGCCGGGCTCGGCGGCATCTGGGCGGGGCTGTCGCTCTTCATCGTGCTGCGCCTGGTGACCCTGCTGCTGCGGATGCGCACCGGCGCGTGGGCCGTGGTCGGCGCGGTGCGGTAAGACCCGGGCGGGCGTCAACCCAACACGTACGACTCGTCGCCGAAGTCGGCCACGATCGTCAGCTTGCCGCCGAGGGCCCGCACGTACGCCGCGAGCGTCTCCACCTCGGTGCGGGCGAGCTGGCCCTTCTCGATCCGGGACACGCGCGCCTGCGTCACGCCCATCGCCTTGGCCACCTCGACTTGGGTCGTCTGCTGGCGGCGGCGCACCTCGGCCAGGCGGTGGGCCCGCGCCTCGGCGACGAACCGCCGCGCGCCGGCGTCGATCTCGGACCGCTCGGCCTCGGTGAAGGCGAGCTCGTCCTTGAGGTCCTCCCAGGAGCGGGCCTCGGGGTCGCTCAGGTGGTCACTCATGTTGTGTTGATCTTCCAGCGACCGCTCTCGTGAAAGCCCCATCGAGGCTGGCATGGTGCTCAGATGATCACAATCGGCTATCTGGCAGGCTTGCGGCCGTGAGTACGGACGGGCTGGTGGTCGTGGACAAAGCGGCCGGGATGACCTCGCACGATGTGGTGGCACGCATACGCAGGCTGGCGCGTACCCGGCGCGTGGGGCACGGCGGCACCCTCGACCCGATGGCGACCGGTGTCCTGATCATCGGTGTGGGAAAGGCGACCCGGCTGTTGACCTACGTGATCGGGTCGGGTAAGGGCTACGCGGCGACCATCCGGCTCGGGCAGAGCACGATCACCGACGACGCCGAGGGTGAGGTCGTGGCCACCACGCCCGCCGAGCAGGTGACCGACGGCGCGATCCGGGACGGGCTGGGCGCGCTCACCGGCGAGATCCAGCAGGTGCCGAGCGCGGTGAGCGCCATCAAGGTCGACGGCAAGCGGGCGTACAAGCGGGTGCGCGAGGGGGAGCAGGTCACGCTCGCCGCCCGCCCGGTGACGATCTCCCGCCTGGACCTGCTGGCGATCCGGCGACCCTCGCCCGAGGTGGTCGACGTCGACGTCGAGGTGGTGTGCTCGTCCGGGACGTACGTGCGGGCCATCGCCCGTGACCTCGGCGCCGGGCTGGGGGTTGGCGGGCACCTGACGGCCTTGCGGCGTACGGCCGTGGGCGGCTTCACGCTCGCCGAGGCGTCCACATTGGAGGAGCTGGAGAAGGTGGCGCCCGACGTGGTCAACCTGCCATTGGCGGACGCGGCCCGGCGGTTCTTCGCGGCCCGGGAGGCCACAGTGGACGAGACGAAGACGCTCTCGCACGGCGGGCCGCTCGACCGGGCCGGCATCGACGGACCCTATGCGGTCTTCGCCCCCGATGGCGGCCTGCTCGCCATCGTGCGGGAGCGCGAGGGACGCGCCCGCCCCGAGGTGGTCTTCGTCACCGAGTGACGGCACGCTGTCAGATCTTGTGACGCGACTCGCAAACGGGGGCCGATGCGGGCGTCATAAGCTGGCCACATGCAGAGGTGGCGGGGGTATGACGCGGTGCCGAGCGGCTTCGGCCGTTCGGTGGTCACCATCGGGGTGTTCGACGGTGTCCACAGGGGACACCAGGCGACCATCGGCCATGCGGTGAAGCGGACCCGCGATGCCGGGCTCCAGTCGGTGGTCGTGACCTTCGACCCGCACCCGTCCGAGGTGGTCCGCCCGGGCACCCACCCCGCCGTGCTCACCGAGCCGCGGCGCAAGGCCGAGCTGGTCGCCGAGCTGGGCGTCGACGTGCTGTGCGTCGTGCCGTTCACGCTGGACTTCTCGAGGTTGTCGCCGGAGGCGTTCGTGCACGACGTGCTGGTCGAGCACCTGCACGCGGCCGCGGTGGTGGTCGGTGAAAACTTCCGCTTCGGTCACAAGGCCGCCGGCGACGGGGCGCTGCTGCGCGAGCTGGGCCGCCGCTGGGGTTTCGTGGTGGAGGACTCGCCGCTGGTGGCGACCGCCGACACGGTGTTCTCCTCGACGTACATCCGGGCGTGCGTGTCCGCCGGCGACGTGGTGGCGGCCGCCGAGGCGCTCGGCCGCCCGCACCGGGTGGAGGGCGTCATCGTCCGTGGCGACCAGCGCGGGCGCAAGCTCGGCTTCCCCACGGCCAACTTCCTCACCGGCACCCACACGGCGGTGCCGGCCGACGGCGTGTACGCCGGATGGGTGATACGTGGCGGTGAGCGCCTGCCGGCCGCCGCTTCGATTGGGACAAACCCCACCTTTTCAGGTGAGGATCGGCGCGTCGAGGCACATATTCTCGACTTCGACGACGACCTCTACGGTGAGCGCCTCGGCCTGGAGTTCGTCGCCAACCTGCGCGGCCAGGTCAGGTACGACGGGATCGAGCCCTTGATCGCTCAGATCGAGCAGGACGTGGCGCAGACCCGGGCACTGCTGAGCAGGTAAATGGGTCGGGTGGGCGGGTCGAAGTCCACTGTCTCACGGGCTGGTAGTGTTACCGGGACGTCGTGTTACGACGTTCTGTTCGGTGTGCCTGCACGACGCCGCGGGCCCGAGCTGTTACAAGCCCAGAGAAACCAGGGAGAAAATGGCGCTCGACCAGCAAGCAAAGGCCAAGATCAGGGAAGAGTACGCGACCGCCGAGGGGGACACCGGTTCTCCGGAGGTGCAGGTCGCGGTGCTCACGAAGCGGATCGCCGAGCTCACCGAGCACCTCAAGGTGCACAAGCACGACCACCACAGCCGTCGTGGTCTGCTGCTTCTGGTGGGTCGCCGCCGTCGCCTCCTGAACTACATGGCGAAGAAGGACATCAACCGCTACCGGTCGATCATCGAGCGACTCGGCCTGCGGCGATGAGCTAGCGGGGGAGCGGTGAGAGCCGCTCCCCCGACCCACACGGAGGGGTCCGGGAGCGGATCGACGCACCGGTCCTCGGTAGTGGCCCCCGGGCTGCCGCACATCGGCCCCCGGGCGCTTCGATCGAAGACCGGCCCGTCTGAGCAGCTCCTGAGGTTGTGACCCCCACGACCGAATAGGAGTGCATCCAGAACATGACCGAGCACAACAGCCTCGGCACCCAGCAAAGCACCGCAGTGATCGACAACGGGTCGTTCGGCACCCGGGAGATCACGTTCTCCACCGGCCGGCTGGCCAAGCAGGCCGCCGGCTCGGTGATCGCGCAGCTCGGCGACACCGTCGTCCTCTCCGCGACCACGGCGAGCAAGCAGCCGAAGGAGCAGTTCGACTTCTTCCCGCTGACCGTCGACGTCGAAGAGCGGATGTACGCGGCGGGTCGCATCCCCGGCTCGTTCTTCCGCCGTGAGGGACGACCGAGCGAAGACGCGATCCTCACCTGCCGGCTCACCGACCGGCCGTTGCGCCCGAGCTTCGTCAAGGGCCTGCGCAACGAGGTCCAGGTCGTCGCCACCATCCTGGCGCTCGACCCGGCGCACCCTTACGACGTCGTCGCGATCAACGCCGCGTCGATGTCGACCAAGCTCTCCGGCCTGCCGTTCTCCGGCCCGATCGGGGCCACCCGGATGGCGCACATCGAGGGCCAGTGGGTGGCGTTCCCGACCCACGAGGAGCTCAGCCGGGCCACGTTCGACATGGTGGTCGCCGGCCGGGTCCTGGCCGACGGCGATGTCGCGATCATGATGGTCGAGGCCGAGGCGACGGCCAACGTGGTGGCGCTCGTCGCCGCCGGTGCGGTGGCGCCGACCGAGGAGGTCGTGGCCAGTGGCCTGGAGGCCGCCAAGCCGGCGATCCGCGAGCTGTGCCGCGCCCAGTCCGAGATCGCGGCCGTGGCGGCCAAGCCGGTCGCCGAGTTCCCGGTCTTCCTGGACTACCAGGACGACGTCTACCAGGCGGTCGCCACGGTGGCCAAGGCCGAGGTGGCCGAAGCGCTGAAGATCGCCGGCAAGGCGGAGCGCGAGGAGGCCCTCGACCGGGTCAAGGACAAGGCGATCGAGGTCGTCGGCCCGCAGTTCGAGGGCCGCGAGAAGGAGATCAGCGCCGCGTTCCGGTCGCTGGTCAAGTCTGAGGTGCGCGTCCGTGTGCTCCGCGACCAGGTGCGCATCGACGGCCGCGGCCCGCGCGACATCCGGCCGCTGACCGCCGAGACCGAGGTCCTGCCGCGGGTGCACGGCTCGGCGCTGTTCGAGCGGGGTGAGACGCAGATC
>Ga0214467_1000079_pt1 | contig 27473 bp, 29 predicted proteins | sample RVTome_8_FD_187339 | JGI IMG/M metagenome (GOLD analysis project Ga0214467, IMG submission 187339) | Soil microbial communities from uranium-contaminated site in the Upper Colorado River Basin, Wyoming, United States - RVT160D0 HiSeq ...
GCACCGTGTGCGGTGACGACTAGGATGTGTCCCTGTTCCGTCAGCTCCACGGAGATGCCGAGCTCCCCGTGCGGGTCGGCGGGGTGCTGGCGCCGGCTGGCATTGTTGTCGGTCATACCTGCGTCCGTTCTGCAGCCTCGCGCGACCATTCCAGCAACAGCAGCGTGGCGTCGTCAGTAGCTGGCCCAATCTGATGTTCCAACACGCCACGCGCCAGCCGGCGCAGTGTTTCGGAACTGGGGAGGCCGGCGGCGGCGTACCGTTCGGCCAGATCGACGAGGCGGTTGACGCCGAATCGTTCACCGCTGCGGTCGTACGCCTCGACGACGCCGTCGGTGTACATCAAGAGCCGGTCGTGCGGTTGCAGCATCTCCTCGCCGACTTCGATTTTACTGTCGTCGATGCCTAGCGGAAGGCGTCTGCCGCCCGGCAGGTGTCGCACCGCCTTGCCCTGCCGTAGGAGAAGGGGTGCGGGATGACCGGCGTTGATGTACCGCAGCCTTCCGGTGTCCATGTCGAGCTCAGCCAGGACGCCGGTGACGAAACGTAGGTCGGGGAACTGCTCGGTCAGTGCGGCGTCGGCGGCGCGGGCCATCGCGTACAGGCCGTGGCCGTCCCGCCGGGCCGCACGCAGAGCCGCCAGGGCGGTGGCACAGGTTAGGCCGGCCTTGAGGCCACGTCCCATCGCGTCGAGGACCATCACGCGAGCGATCGACCCGTCCACCGCATAGTCGAATGCGTCGCCGCCCACGTCGTAGCAGGGCTCTAGTACGGCGCTGATCGCCATCTGGTGGCAGCCGAAGGTCAGCGGGGGCAGCAGTTGCGTCATCAGTTCGCCGGCCGGCGTCATCGGGCGGGTCCGCCGTGCCAGGTGCAGGGTATCGCCGTACGGCATTTTGACCGTCACGAGGTGCCCGATTAGTCCGGCCAACACCTCGCAATGGCGCCGCAGCAGGTCCGGATCGGCCGCGGGCTGCCGCGCGAGCACTTCGACCACGCCGAGCCGCTCGGCTCCGTCGACCATCGGCACCCACAGACGGAACGCGTCTGCGTGGTCGCCGGCGGTATGCGTGCGCAGCGCCGTAAACGCCCGGCCGGCGACGGTGCCGGCTATCGACAGCGACGGTGGTGTCGGCTTGCCCCGCTCGGGCAGGGCCCACAGGTGCTGCTGTTCGTGGTCGACCAGATAGACGGTGATCTCGACGCCGACCCGCTGAGTGGCGGCGTTGATCTCCTCGGCCAGCTGGTCTGGCTGTGCCATCCGGCTGCGGCCGAGCAGATCCACGACGGCTGCGTGCCAGGCGGCATGGCCGTGCCGCGGCCCGTTCATCCGCGGACCGCCGCCGCGGTGAAACCCATTCGCATGCCAGGGGTTACCCGCAGGTCGAGCGACTAACCCTCGCCTCACCCTCAGCGCGTGAGCCCTCCAGCAGTCGCGACGCCGCTATTCTCCGGCGCCGCGGGCCTGCTGCCGATCCCATACTGGCTCTGGGTCACCTACGCCGGCGCCTCAACCTTGCCATCTGGCAGCTCAACGAATAGCCCAAGGACGCCCAGAGTCATCTCACGCGTCCATGACAGGGGTGATGTCGAGAACAGTGTCCAAGCCGGTAACGGCCAGAAGGCGAGTCACCGGCGGGCTCGGACGCGCGATTCGCATGTGACTGCCGGCGCGCTCGATTCTTTCCAACATGCGGATTAAAAGGGCCAGGCCGGTGGAGTCGCAGAACCGCACTTCAGCGAAGTCCAATACGACGCGCTCGGGTACGCGGCTCAATGCTTGTTGGATGGCTGTCTCCAACGCTTCCACGGCCGCGGCCACGAGGTCTCCGGCAGCGGTGATGACGACCTCGGCGTCTCGACGCCGCACCGCGCAGGTCATAATTTGGCGTGGCACGGATGTCATATAGGTCGGGATTCAGGCGGTTTCGTCATCGACACTGGTCGCAGCGATTTTGACCTCACGGTGCTGGGTTGCTTGACCACGAACTTCACGGCGCCTCCTCGGGCGACGGGTCACTTCACGATCACCATATCGGCCGCACAAAGGGCCACTGCCGTTGCGGCTCGAGGACTCGCTGAATTCCTCGTCCTGCTTCGCCATGCTCAGATGGCACCGTCCACATCGAGCGCCTCCGCCACCTCGTCGAGCGCGTACTCGCCCTCGGGCAGCCCTTCCAGCCGGATCCTCAGGTTGGCCGGCAGGTCCGCGGCGACCGCGCGGCGCACGACCTCCTCCCGGGTAACCCGTTCCTGCCCCGCGAACAGCTCGTCCAGCAACTCTGCGAGACGGCGCTGGTCGGTCTCCTCAGTCATGGGCAGCCAGCTACCCCGCCCGTGGCGGACCAAACCCGCCGGGCGGCCAGGCAACGCCGACCCGCTGATAGGTACAGGATGAGGAGGGGGACGGCCGTCGACCGCGTCCCTTCTACCGGCTGTGCCGAGGCTCTTCGCTGCCGGCCGGCCGGGCGGCTCGGCTCCGACGGTACGTCGCCGTTCCCGTGATGACGAGCAGCGCGCCGAGCGTCAGGAATCCAACGTCATACCAGGTTTGATGTGCGCCGGCCCGGACGTGGTGCAGGGTGAGAAGGTGGTGGTTCACCAGGCCTTCGATCAGATTGAACAGCCCCCAGCCGGCCAGCAGCGGTCCGATCAGCGCGCTCCACGGAAGATCCCTGGAACGGCCCTGGGCGCGTTGCCACAGCCATAGCAATCCGCCGAACACCGCGAACCAGGTCGCCGCGTGGAACAGTCCGTCAGCCACCAAGTTGGCGGTCAGATCCGCGCCCGGTCGGTCCGTCAGCAGGTGGTGCCAGCGCAAGATCTGGTGCAGCAGGATACCGTCCACGAACCCGCCGAGGCCGGCACCCAGCAGCAGACCCGGGCCCAGGATCGATCCCGGCCCTCGAAGGGGCATCGCCCGCGGCTCCCGCGCACCCCGCCCCGCCATCACTCCGGCCCACCCTCCGTGGTGCGCCAGCGTTTGTTTTCCTCGCCGCCGCGGTCCGGCGCGCCGGCGGTGTCGTCCGGTTCGGCGGGTGGGTACTGTGGCCGGCGCACCTCCTGCGGTTCCGGCACCTCGACCGGGCGCGCACCCAGGCGCGGGTCGGGTTTGAACCGTTCGGCGGCGGCCGCACCGTGTGCGCCTTCGGCGGATGGAGCGTCCGCGCCCTCACCGTGGCGGTCCTCGTCCGGGTGGTGTTCGCGATCGAGGTCCTGTGGCAGCTTGGTGGCGCGTTGATGTAGGTCGCGGCCGAGGTCGGAGACGAGCGGCCCGTATTTGGCGTCGAACGCGGGGCGTTCGGAGCGGATCCGGGGCAGTTGGTCGAAGTTGCGTAGCGGCGGCGGGCAGCTGGTCGCCCACTCCAGGGAGTTGCCGAACCCCCAGGGGTCGTACACGGTGACGACCTGGCCGTAGCGGTAGGACTTCCAGGCGTTGAAGATGAAGAACAGCGTGGACGCGCCAAGCACGAACGAGCCGATGGTCGAGACGGTGTGCAGGGTGGTGAAGCCGTCGGTGGGCAGGTAGTCGGCGTACCGGCGAGGCATGCCCTCACTGCCGAGCCAGTGGTGCACCAGGAAGGTGAGGTGGAAGCCGACGAACATGGTCCAGAAGTGGATTTTGCCGAGGCGTTCGTCCAGCAGCCGCCCGGTCATCTTGGGAAACCAGAAGTAGATGCCGGCGAACGCGGCGAACACGATCGTGCCGAACAACACGTAGTGCATGTGCGCGACGACGAAGTACGAGTCGTGGATGTGGAAGTCGACCGGTGGGGAGGCGAGCAGCACACCGGACAGGCCACCGAACAGGAACGTGACCAGGAAGCCGAGGGAGAACAGCATCGGTGTCTCGAAGGTCAGCTGGCCTTTGAACATGGTGCCGATCCAGTTGAAGAACTTGATCCCGGTCGGCACCGCGATCAGGAAGCTCAAGAACGAGAAGAAGGGCAGCAGCACCTGGCCGGTGGCGAACATGTGATGCGCCCACACGCTCATCGACAGCGCACCGATCGCGATGGTCGCCCCGACCAGGCCCTTGTATCCGAAGATCGGCTTGCGGGAGAAGACCGGGATGACCTCGGTGACGATGCCGAAGAACGGCAACGCCACGATGTACACCTCCGGGTGGCCGAAGAACCAGAACAGGTGCAGCCACAACAGCGACCCACCTGTGGACGCGTCGAATACGTGCGCGTCCAACCGCCGGTCCGCCTCCAGCGCCATCAGGGTCGCGGCCAGGACCGGAAACACCATGATCACCAGCAGCATCGTCACCAGGATGTTCCAGGTGAAGATCGGCATCCGGAACATCGTCATGCCCGGCACCCGCAACGTCAGGATCGTGGTGATCAAGTTGACCGCGCCAAGGATGGTGCCCAGACCGGAGATGACCAGCCCCACGACCCACATGTCCGTGCCTACACCCGGGGTATGGGTGTAGTTGTTCAACGGGGCGTTGGAAAACCAACCGAAGTCAGCCGCGCCGCCCGGGGTGTTGAACCCGGTGATGACCATCAGGCCGCCGAACAGGTACAGCCAGTACGCCAGCGCGTTCAGCCGCGGGAACGCCACGTCCGGGGCGCCGATCTGCAACGGCACGATGTAGTTGGCGAAGCCGAACACCAGAGGGGTGGCGAACAGCAGCATCATCACCGTGCCGTGCAGGGTGAACAGCTGGTTGTACTGCTCCGGCGAGAGAAACTGCATCCCCGGCCGGGCCAACTCGGCCCGCATCAACAGTGCCATGATGCCGCCGGCCAGGAAGAACCCGAACGACGTGATCAGGTACAGCAGCCCGATCTGCTTCGCGTCCGTCGTGCCCAACAACCGCACGAGCACGCTGCCCGGGGGTTGCCGCCGCACCGGCCCCGGATAACCTGGATGCCGGCCGGTCACCACGATCACCGGCTCCCGCGACCGATCACCGGTCCCGTCGACCTGCTGCACCATGCCGCGCCCTCCCCTCCCCACACCAGAGGCGGCGCGCATTCCCCGGCTGGCGGCGCATAAACGGGCCGTACCGCTTTCCACGCCTAATTCGAAGGTTTCCGATTCGACGGCGGGGTATCCCCCGGGTGCCCGGGTCCGGCCGGCCGGTTCGGTGGTTTCGCCGAATCCGCTTGTGGGGCCCGGCCTCCCTCCTACGGGGTGGGTGTCGGCAACGACGCCCGCACCCACCCCGTAGCCACACGGCAAGCCGTGAGATCCGCGATGGGCCGCGGGCCGGTGGCTAAACGAACGGCAGCTGTGCCGCGGACAGGACTCGCCGTACGTGCGGCTGGATCCCGCGTAGGCGAAGGCGCCCCCCGCCCCGCCGCGCCTGCTGGTAGCCGGCAACGAGTGCGGCGATCCCCGCGGCGTCGATGAATGGCACGCCGGACAGGTCCAGGTGGAGCGTCTGCGGCCGACGGGCCAGGCCGCTGAGGATGGCGTGGCGCAGCTCGCCAGCGCTGTCGCGGTCGACCTCGCCAGCGACGGCCACGGTCAGCGCGGCACCATCGCCGAGCATCGTGACCTGCAGCTGCGGCGCACCCAATCCGGCCTCGTCCGCGTCGCCCCAGCGTGGTGGGGTGTCGGCGAGCATGGCGTGGCGCAGCCAGGTCAGCGTCTTGGACAGCAGCCGGGAGACGTGCATCTGCGAGATGCCGCACCGCTGGGCGATCTCCATCTGGGTGAGGTTGCCGTAGAAGCGGAGGACGAGGATCCGCCGCTCGCGTTCGGGCAGCCGGTCGAGCAGGGATTTGATAGTAAGCCGGTCATCGACGGCAGTCAGGTCCGCGTCGATTTCGCCGATCAGGTCGCCGCGTTCGGCGGTGCCGGTGCCGGAGCCGGGGCTGGTGACTGTCGCATTGAGTGACGGCAGGGTGTATCCGGCGGCCGACTGCCTCGCCTTGTCCACCTCGTCGACGGTGATGTCCAGGCGGTCGGCGAGCTCGGTGGTGGTCGGCGTGCGGGACAGCGTGTTGGTCAGCTCGGGGCCGGCCTGGCGCAGCTGCACGAGCAGATCCTGCAGCCGCCGTGGGGGCCGTAAGCCCCAGGTGCGGTCCCGGAAGTGCTTGCGTAGCTCGCCGAGAATCGTGATGATCGCGAACGCGGTGAAGGAGCCGCGCTCTGGGTCGTACCGGTCCACGGCCTTGACCAGGCCGAGGCGGGCCACCTGCTCGAGGTCGGCGAACGGTTCACCGCGACCGCGGTAGCGGTGGGCGAGCCGACGGGCTAGGGGTAGGCACAGCCGTACGAAGTCGGCACGAGCGGACGGGTCGGCCGCCAGCCGCGCGTCGAATTGGACCGCCTGTTCATCAAGGTCGATCTCGGTGCTCTCGAGCGAAGATGCGTCCAGTTGGAGGTGCATCGCTGCCGCCTTACGCGCTCCTCCGGACGGAGCACGTCAATGAACCCCGCAGCCCGGTGTACGGGCCTGCTACCCAGGCGGGGGCGTCCCATTCCTCTTCCGCCCGAGAATTCGGCGCAACCGCTCGGACGTGCGGGATGAACCGCTATGAGGTGGTCTGGGATCGGGCGGCCAGCGTGGTCAGGCGGTGGCCGAGGCCGCGAACCACGATCGCGATACCTATTTGGGCAGTTCGCCGGTCTGGGTCAGGTGTTCGGCAACTTCGGAGAGTTTGCGGTTCATGTGCTGGGACACGCGCCGCAACAGGTCGAACGCGTCGCCCGCGGACATGCGTTGACGTTCCATCAGGATGCCTTTGGCCTGTCCGATAACGTCCCGGCTGCTCAGCGCCCGGTGCAGCGCGGCCTCGCGGCGCTCGACGTGTTCCCGCCGCTGCGCCACTGCGATGGCCGTGGACAGGAACGGGGCCACGATGAGCGCGAATTCCTCGTCCTCGACGGTGAACGCGTCGGACGCCGCGCCGTAGAGGCTAAGCACACCCAGCGGCGTCCAATCCGGCGCATGTGCGAACATGCCGTGCTGCAGGGCGCTGGCCACGCCCAGCCGGCTCGCGGCGGCCTCGAATCGCGGCCAGCGCGGCGGGTCACCGATGCGTGGCACGTGCACCGGATACCCGTCGCGCAACACGTCCAGGACGGGTCCGTCCACCGCGGACGCATCATCCAGTTCGGTGGCGTGGGCGTCACTGCCGATCGCCTCGACCACGCGCCCGTCGCGCCACAGCGTGACAGCGGCGGACCGGCAACCGGGCACCGCGGCGACCACGAACTTGAGCACCCTCGGAAGCAGGCCGCCCAGATCGTCGGACCCGAACACCTCCCGGGTCAGGTCCGCGAAACTGGCCAGCAGTGTCGGACCGTACAGCTGCGGACCCCACTGCTGCGCCATGCTGGCCCGTGCGTCCGCGCTCGTTCGCCGTGCGGCTGCATTCGTTCGCCGTGCGGCCGCTGCGGCCTCACGCTGCCGCCGCCCGGCAGTTCGCTGCTGCATCTGGGCGTCGTCCAGGTGTCGTTCGCGGTCCAGCGCCTCGCGTTCGCGCGCATCCGCGAGCCGTTCGCGCTGAGCGGCTGTCTCATCGCGGCGCTGGGCTTCGCTGTCGCGGTGCAGGGCTATCCGCTCCCGTTCGACGGCGACGAAGTCACGGCGGTCGAGTAGCCACGCCAGGTCCTGCTCGCCGGTGGTCTCGCGGGCGGCCGCAGCGGCCGCGACCCGCTGCTGTCTGGCTGTGCGCCTGACGGCTCGCGCGTCTGCCCGGGTCACCGCTTGCTGCGCGCGCAGCAGGTCGGCTTGCGCGCGCTGGACAGCCGCCTCGGCGCGGCGCAACCGCGCGGTCGCCTCGGCCCGGTCCGGCGAATCGCTGTCGGCCCGTCGGTCCAGCGCCTGATCGTGCCGGTCAGCGATCGCCTCCCGCTCGTCAGCCAGGTGATCCCGTTCGTCGGCCAGCAGGTCCCGCTCGTCAGCGAGTCGTTCCCGCTCGTCGGCCACCGACTCCCACAGGTCGGCGGCGACCGGGCGGTGCGCTGCGATGTCACCGGCATCCGACTGCTGGCTCGCTGCAGAGCTCAAGCGGTCCTCCCCGTCGCGCCGACCTCCGAGCTGTGAGGCATGAGCAAGCCTCGAAGCCGCAGGATGTCGAATACCCGCGCGGGCTGGTTCGCAAGCCCATCCACGCGCAGCCGCTGCCCAGACTGCCGGGCGGCGGACCAGGCACGAATCAGCGCACCCACGCTGGCGGCATCGATGAACGAGACCTCGCACAGATCGACCACGACGCTCGAGACCCGGGTAGCCCGCGCGCGGTCCAGCAGCTCCTGCACGTCAGAAATGGTCGCCAGGTCGAGCTCTCCGCGCGGGCAGACGACCGCGGTACCGCCGACGACACGCACATAACCGACGCGGTTTTCGATCGTCACACTTGACCAGGTATGCACCACTTGGAACACCAGCCCTCCACGAGGGAACGCCGGCTGGTGCATCAACCGATACCCAGATCCTCGCAGGCCGGCCCCTGCCATGCAAACAGAGGTACGGGTCGTTGGCGTCGGCGACGGCCCAGCAGCCGGACACCGCCCGGCCGAATGGCTCAGTCGACCCGGTGCAGCGGCCCCCACTCCGGTGCGTGTTGGGCCTCCACAGCCTGCTCACACTGGCGCAGCGCGCGTTCCGACACCCAGGCAATCGGCCGGCGGCACAGCACCAGCGGCTCGTTGTCCGGTCCCCGGCCACACTCGTCACCGGCCAGGACCCAGGGGCGTACGCCGGGACCGCGAAGATCGCGTAGGTGGCGGTAGTCGTACAGGCGGCGGGCCACCCACAGCCGTACCGACCGGGTCTCCCACCAGGGTTCGACGTCGAGCGGGTTCGCGGAAAGGCCGGGCAGTGTCACGCCGGTGAGCGAGTCGCGGCTGGACTGCTCGCCGCCACCGCTGTCCGCCGACAGGTCAGCGTCGGGGCCTTGGGACCAGCGGACGTAGAGGTGCTCATGGCCGCGTGCCCGCTCGACAAGGTCGGCCAGCTCGTCCAGGTCATGAATGGTCGGCAGGTCCACGCGACGTGGATTCCCATCTCTGGATCGCCGAATCCTCGACGCACCACAGCGGGGATCGACCTGCGTACACGTCGGTGGCGTCTCCGCGGAGCGTACCCGCCGCTGGATCCTGACCTATGCGGAAGGCGGTGGGAGATCCGATGAAGGACAAGTACGAACACATGCACGTACGCGACAGAGCCTGCTGTCAACAAGGAACCCACACCACAGTGGAGGTCTGACCCGCGGTGTGCGCTCGACAGCTACGCCTGCTGGTCGCCGCGGTCGAGGTCCTCTGGGTAGCGGACCGGAGGCCCCCTGTAGGCATCATGCTCGCCGCTCCGGCCATTCGCCAAGCACTGTCCACCAGCGGGGACTGACAGACAGACAGACCGCCCGGTGGTGCTCGCCGATGGGCACGACCCACCTGGCGCGTCGCATCGTCGCGGAGGTCGAGCTGGCGACGCCCGCGAGCGAGCTCGCTGACGCGCCGCCCGCCTGGGGCCGCGACGCCGTAGTGGCGTTAGACTCGCCGGCCATGGGACTGCTCACCTTCAGCCTCAACCTCACCCTGGACGGTTGCGTCGACCACCAGGAGGGGATCGCCGACGACGAGACGCACGCCTTCTTCACCCGTCTCATGGACGAGGGCGGGGCGATGCTGTGGGGTCGCGTCACCTACGAGATGATGGAGAGTTACTGGCCGGCCGTCGCCCGCGGCGACGAGGAGGCGCCGCCGGCCATGCGCGAGTGGGCGGCCAAGCTGGAGGCCAAACCCAAGTACGTGGTGTCGTCGACGCGCAAGGACTTCCCGTGGACCAACAGCCACCACATCGCCGGCGATCTGCGCGAGGGCGTGCAGAAGCTCAAGGACGCGACCCCGGCCGGAGTCCTCCTCGGAAGCGGCAAGCTCGCGACCGAGCTCGACCGACTGGACCTGATCGACGAGTACAAGCTGCTCGTCCATCCCAGGATCGCCGGCCACGGCCCGACGCTGTACCAGGGCGGGCTACCCGGCACGCGCCAGCTCGAGCTGCTCTCGGCGAAGCCGCTCCGCAACGGCGCGGTGGCCATGCACTACCGCCGCGCGCGCTGAATCATAGGAGTCCATCGCCGCCAGCAGGTACTCACCACAGGCGACCCACGCTTCGCCGAACTGTGTGCCTCCGGCACGGTCGGCGCACATCCTCACGGCAGCCACCGGCGTCTTTGCCGGCTTCGACGCCGCTCGAATATCCGGGCTATCCACCGGCCTTCGTGTAGTCGCGGGTCAGCCAGTGCTCGGGGCGGATGTGGATCGCGCACATGCGGTCGGTGACGTCTCGGGTGGCCTCGATGTAGCCGTCGGCGCCCTCGTGGCCCAGGTAGCGGCGGGCGAGTTCCCAGCGCTGCTCGACGGTGACGGTGTCGTCGATCGCGGTGACCGGGCCCTCGACGGAGGCGTACCGATAGGGCAGCTGCTGGGTCTGCGCGCAAACGGTGACGCGGCCGGCCTTGCGGATCAGCTGGGCTTTGCGGCTGTTGCCGTCGGTCACCAGGATGATTTCGCCGCCGGGCTGGTAGTCGTACCAGAGCGGGATGGCCAGCGGACCTCGGCCGTCGTCGTCGGCCACGGTCACGACCGCGACGTGCACTTCGGCGAGGAAGGCCTCGCGTTCGACGGGCGTCATTGCCAGGGACATGATCCATAGGCTAGCGCTGCCACAGTGGGTCATGGAACGGTGCTCGGGCTGATCGGGGTCGGGTCAGCGCTGGTCGTGCTCGTCCGGCTGCGTGGTCAACTCCAGCGGCTGGGCGAGCAGGTCGACCGGGTGGCACAGCGGGTCGAGGCGCTGCCGCCGGCGCTGTCCCCCGGTGTTCGGCAACCGTGACCGGCACATCATCTCGATCGAAAGGCTCAATCTCTTTGAGCCCGCTACCGCGCCATCGCCGAAGCAGGCGGTGACCTAGCCGCGTGGTCCGGGGTTGGAGAAGGCTCAGGGCGCGGTCTTGGTGGTCTGGCGCTCCGTTTCCGCTTCGCGGCGCTCATGCTTCCCGTCCGGTGACCATGGGTATCCGAAGACGTACCCGGGCAACGGCAGGGTCCCGGCCGACGCCCCGTCGTTCGCCGTGAACGCCGTAACTCCGGTCCCGGACCGGTATCGGACCCGGGTTCGCCCATCATGATCGTGGACGCCGCTACCGCGACGGCGAGGAAGCTGCCGCAGTCGGTGCAGTGCGGCCGACGGGTCGTCGCCCAGCGTGACAAGCAGACGGGTGCCGTCCGGGCTCGCGGGGACCGGTGCCGCCGCCGCGTTCATCCGACTCGGCTACACCACGGTCCGTGTCTATGAAGGCGGCAAGGCCGACTGGGGCTCAGGCCGGCTGACACCCGCACCCAGACCAGCTAAACCGATCCGGTACTGGCTTCCAGCTTCCACCCACGCCGCTCAAAGCGCCGGGCACGACCAGCCGCGCGGACGGGTGGTCCGCGTGGCCGGCCGCGTGGGCAGTCGCGCCTCGGTCAGGCGTTCGATACCTGCCACTTCTGGTTGTCGCCACCCCAGCAGCTCCAGAGCTGGACCTTGCGGGTGGCGCTGTTCACGTCCAGGCAGAGGCCCGACAGAGCGCTGCGGACGGTGCCGTCGGCGCCGATCGTCCACCGCTGGTTGTCAGCGCCGTTGCATGTATACGTGCCGACGACGGTGCCGTTCGTGGTTCCCCGGCCATACGCGTCCAGGCACTTCTGGCCGGCGAGGGCGGTGAGCTGCCCGCCAGCCGTGCGGGTCCACTGCTGGGCGGCCGAGTTGGCGCACGCGGCCACCTGGACCTGAATGTTGGCCGTGGTAGCGCCGGGAATGTCGAGGCAGGCTCCGGTGCCGACGTTGCGCAGCAGGCTCGTCGGGACCGGGGTCGGGTCCCCGCCACCCCCGTCGCCCAGGCCCCAGCCGTACTTGAGCCGGTCCGCGCCGCTGGCGTTGGGAGTGCTGAGCGTGAGGTTGGTGCCGGTGCCGTGCAGCTTCTGCATGGAATACCAGTCGTCCGCCTGACCGGAGGTGATCTTGCCGCCCAGGCCAGGCCAGTAGATCGAGCCCATCTTCAGCTCCCGGAGCACCGTAGTCGTCGCGCGGAAGTAGCGCACGAAGTTTTCGCTGCTGCCGGCGTCATGGTAGTTGAGTCCGGTGTCCATCGGCGCGCCGAACTCGTCGATCACGGTGCGGTCGGCGCAGGAGCCGATCGCGTCCCGCAGAAACGACACCCACTGGTCGTAGTTCTTGGCGCCGCTGAAGAACGTGTAGTGATGCAGTGACAGGAAGGTCCCGTCGAGGCGACGGTCGGCGCACATCGACTTGATGTCGGTGTTCAGGCCGGCGCCGCTGACGAAGACTCGGTTGCGCGGGATCGACGGCCGGGCGCTGATCCAGCTATTGACCACGTTCGCCCAGTCACCGGCGCTGTGCCCGCCGGGCTCGTTCATCGGCTCGAAGTAGACGAGGTTGTTGGTGCCGTAGCGGGCGACCACGGTGTTCCACATGTTGTTGAAGGCGGTCGCGTTGACGATCCGGCCGCCGCTGGCCGCCACCCCGTCGTCCCAGTAGGACAGGACGACCTTGAATCCCTTCGCCGTGGCGGCGTCGATCGCGCCGGTGTAAGCGTTCCACCAGCTCGTACCGACGGTATAGGTGTTGACCGGCAGACGGACGGTGTTGGCCTCGAGGTTGTTCTGGAAGCCGCTGTAGATCGCGTTGGCCTTGGCCACGACCGTCGCGTAGCTGTCGGAGCTGCTCAGTCCATACAGGACCAGCGGTCCACCGTGGAAGTTGTCACCGAGGCGGGCCCAGTTGACACCACGGAACTGGCTGGTGTCGGCGGCTGCCGGCGAGGCACCTCCGAGAACGGCGACCGGCACCGCGCCGAAGGCAACCATCGCGCAGGCGAGCACTCGCGCCAAAAGCCGTTTAGGCATGGTCATGTCCCTTTCAACTTTCGGTGCAGTCGGGTGTCATGCCGGCACCGCCGCCGCTGCCCTGGAACCCGAACTCGGTGACCTGGCCCGACTCGAGCCGACCGTTGTAGCTGGCGTTGGCGAACCGGACCGTGCCGGTGCTGCCGCTCGCCGACGCGCTCCAGGTGTTGGTCACACTGGCGCCGCTCGGCAGCGTCATGCTGACCGTCCATCCGTTGGTACCGGCCGAGCCGGCGGTCACCCGTACGGTCGCCACGAACCCACCCGTCCACTGGTTCAACGACACGGACGCCGAACAACCGGCGCCACCTGGAGGAGGCGAGGAAGGCGGAGGTGTCGTGGTGGGCGGAGGTGTCGTGGTGGGCGGAGGTGTGGTCGGGTCCGGCGAGGTGTTCTGGAACTGGGCGAAGAACCTCCAGATTTCGCCCTTGGTCCAGGTCGTGATGCCGCTTTCGGCATACGTTCCGTCGACCGGGCCGGGCATGTGTCCGTTGTCGAACGCGGCCCACTGCACCGGATACCCGGCCCGGCAGCCGGTGTAGGCCGTGGTGATGTGCGTGCGGCTGCCAGTCCCCGGCTCGCGTGGGCTCTGCGGGGTGCAGCCGTTGTTTCTGACGAACGTGTCGCGCAGGGCCCGCCCCTGGGAGATGCTCAGCACGTTGTCGCTGATGCCGTGCAGTCCGAAGTAGGCGATCGGCTGGGTGCCTCCGCTGCAGCCGCTGATCTGGCCGCCGGATATGACGGCGACGGCCCGGAAGACGGTCGGCCGCGCGCAGGCGAGCGCGTAGCTCATGCCGCCGCCCCAGCTGAAGCCGGTGGCGAAGCGCTGCGTGGTGTCGAGGCAGAGGTCGGCGTCGAGTCGCCGGATCATGTCGTCGACGAAGGTGACGTCCTCGCCGCCGGAGTTGCCCCAGCCGTTGCCGAGGCCCTGCGGTGCGACGAGGACGGCGGTGTTGTTGGACTGCTCGAGCTGGCCGTAGTAGGACCACGGCCGCCCACTGGTACCGCCCGAGTCGACCTCGTTGGCGGTGCCGCCGCGCCAGTGAAACCCGAAGATCAGCCGGTAAGGGTTGCTGTTGTTGTAGTTAGCGGGGAGTCGCAGGATGAAGCTGCGGCTCTTTCCGTTGCTCTGGATGGTGTGCGTACCACTTTGCAGCGCCGGCGCCCTACCGCATCCCGCGGTCGCGGCGGCGACGGTGAAGTCCCCGGCTGATGCGGAGCCGCTGAGGCCACCAGCCAGCGCGGCGCCGGCTGCGGTCACGGCGAGCACCGCCGCGACGGCGGCGGTGCCGAACAACGATCCATGCCTTGGCATCACGCAACTCCTTGTGCGGTCCAGCGTTGATTGGCACCGCTCCCAGGCGCCTTGGTTTGGGTGGGTCAGGCTCTCACCCAGCGTTGGTTGGCGCCGTGGCAACTCCACACGATCACCGCGTGGCGGTGCGGCCGAACGCCAACGCCGCACCAGCCGCGAGCAAACCGGCCAACAACAACGGCAGTGTCGCTCTCGTCCGCCGTCGCGAGGGCGGACTGATCGAGTGGACGAGTTTTCTCATCGCAGTACCCTTCGAGGTCGCCTCAGCTCGCAGCGGTGTCGCAAACATTGGTGCCCGCATGGGCTTCGCTCGCGGTACGCATCGATGAGTGCAAGATTGCCAGATTGTTTCTAGGTGTTCAAGAGGCGAGCATCGATCCGCTGGGCAATTCGCCTGATCGGAGCGTGGCGACTTTCGAGGGCGGCAGCCGATAACACATCTTTGACACCGGTTCATTGATGGAGGCGGGAAAAGACACCGTCGTTTCTGTTATCGGCGCCGGTTTAAAATAGTCTTGGCTCGGGGTTATCTGGCCAGTGGTGGCCGGGGCGGAAGGAGTCGTCGGCGCCCAAACCAGGGACTGCCGTCAGGCGGGTTCCGCCCAGAGCCTTCCGCGTTGGCGCAGAAACGCCCCGGCTCAGCTGCACGTGCCAGGGATCCTGGAACGCACGCCGGTGTGCGCCACGCTCGTGCTCAACGCGGCCGTAAGTGTCGATCCCACCGGACCGACCGAACCACCGTCACGGTGGAGGCCGCCGAACCTCCGAAGAAGCCGGAGCACTCCCCCCGCCAGCGAAACCCAGAAACACAACAGCCCGCCGCCCCGCCGACCGCTGGAGGGCGCCGACAACGTCGCCGGCTGGTTGCTCGGGTGCTCCGGTTGGCCGGCCTGGAAGGGTGTGTCCGGCGCCGGCGGCGCCGGACACACCCCGAGCGGGTCAGCGAACGGGGGTGGTCTGGGTCAGCAGCCCATTCCCTAGCGCTGCGGGGGTCAGCACGCCCGGCCGCCACGGCAGCCGGTTGTAGTCGCCCCCGGCGCTGGGATCCTTGCCCTGGCCGGGGTGGGCCGCAACAGATGCCCAGCTTTCCACTGCACCGCGTCGTCACAGTGAACTCATTGTCGTCCCCTCGATAGGAGTTCTCGTGCTCACCAGGATCCGAGTCGCCGTCGCTCTGGCGGCCGCCGCGTTCGGGCTGCTGGCCTCGGCGGCACCCACACATGCCGCGGAGCCGGCGAAACCCACTCAGCGTCCGGCCGTTCACCTCTCCGCGAAACAGGCCGCCGCGATGTTCAAGGTCGTACCGCTCAGCGCCAGCACACGGCAAGCCGCCGCCGCGGAGATCGGCTGCGGGCAACTTGCCCCGCTCTACACGATCTTCTACATCCCGACCAACACCAACCTGTTCCAGCAGGCCACCGTGATCAACCCATGCATCGACGGGCGCGTCGTCACCCGGCTGGAAAAGCCAACCACCGTACGGATCGACATCCTCACCGACGGCCTCCTCTTCGGACCGGCCAGAGTGCAAGAATTCCCACCGTTCACCGGCCCGATCTCCTCCTACATCGTCAACGGCTCGCAACCGTTCACATACTGCGTACCGGACCTCAGCGGCTGCGTGAGCGCGACCTTCAACGTCCAAGTACTTTTCAGCGGCAACTCGTTCAGCGACAACGTCGGCTTCTTCAGCTGACCAGGCCCGTGCCGGCCCCGATCCACACCAGGACCGGCACGCACCTTCGCGGTGTACGCGGCCGGGTCGCTGAACTGGCGGCCGTAGTCGGCGGCGGCCACCGAACGGCGGTCGACGCGGTCGCCGACGGGCCTGTCGCGGTGCTCCACCCAGTCGACGAGGTCGTCCCGGGCGGTCACCGCCTCGGCGGGCGCGAACTCGCAGTGCCCGGTGGTCCGGATCGCCGCTGTACGAGCAGCTTGCCGCGGCCACCCTCTTCCGGCTCCGCGCCGGCCGGATCGCGGCGGTTATCCGCTACGAGGATGTCGACCTCGCCCGAGCTCCGGCTGTGGGTAGTCCTGGCCACGGGGCCAGGACTACCCACAGCCGGAGCTAGACGATCCCGGTACAGCGGCCGGCCGGGAAGATGTCGTAATCGAGGTTCGAGGCGCAGGTCTGCAGCCAGTAGTTGAACGAGGCCATGGTCGTGCGGGCCGTCGTGCGGTTCAGCAGGCAGTCGGAGGTGTTCGTCACCCGGCGGCTCACCACGGGGCTGCTGGAGGTGGAGGCCTGACGTACCTGCAGGTGCAGATACTGCGCCGGGCAGTAGTTCGAGCTATTGGTCACCTCGGCCCAGCCGGCATTACAGGCCGGCGAGTACACCACCTTGTACCGCCAGCTTTGTATCGTCATCTCGGAGCGGACCACGGAGCCGGGGATGCAGCCCGCCGTGCCGGGGTCCCAGTAGTCGCAGCTGCCGCCGTAGCAGATCGGTGCCGCCGAGGCGGGTGCCGAGGTGAACCCGACCAGGCCGCCGACGGCCAGCACCAAGGCCATCGCCAGGCGCGTCCACGTTCTCATACGGTGCCCCTTTCTCGAAAAGACTGACGGGCACGGGCATACAACCACCTACCGGATCGGCATGGCATCAGCTCAATCCGATAGGCGGATCATTTTTCGGTAATCCGCAACGGCGCTTTCCGGATCAGGCGAGGACGTCTCAGATCGTGATGGGCGTCGACGGCGATGTCCTCGTGCCGCAGCCAGCGCCCCGCCCACAGCCAGGCGGCGTCTTGATGACTATGGACATCGAGCGGGTACGCCGGCCAGGCCAGTTTGCGGGTCGCGAAGGAGCGGGCGAGCGTCATGGCGGTGGCGCGCAGGCCTCGGCCAGGTCGCGGCGAAGGTCCAGCATGTCGGTCAGACCGGCCAGACCGATGATGCGGACGGCGATCGAGCGCCACGCGACGACCCGCAGCCTCGCGTCCCGCCGGCTGAGGTCGAGCTGGGCCTGGATGAGCACGGACAGGCCGCCGCAGGACAGGAACAGCACGTCGGACAGATCGCAGACCAGGACCTGCACGGCCGGGTCGGCGACGACGGCGGCCAGCGCCGCTTGGAGGGCGGGCTCGGTCGCCAGGTCGACATCGCCTGCGACGGTGACGACCACGACACCCGGTCGGACCTCATAACTGTCCGTGAACAGCTGCGACCCGCCGGGCCGGGCGGGTGGTTGCGGGCGGAAGGGCTCAGGCGCGGTCATCGTGGGGCCTCCGTAGTACCCGCCAACGCGCACCGCAGGCCAATGGGACCGGCGGCTCGGGTACAGCGGGCGTGTGGTGTAGAAGAGGCCCACAGCTGACTGCGTAACCGTGAGCGAGAAGCAGTGTAGTGGCAGCCCGCTACCCCGCACAGGCGCCGCGGCAGGCGCCGGCCGGCGGCGTGCATCACACTGGATCGGTGACCGAGGATCTGACGCTGCCGCTGGCCCACGAACTGGCCGAGATCACCCGCCTGGTCGAAGAGGACGACTTCGGCGCCACCCTCGACCGGTTCGTGACCCGGATCGCGCGCACCGTGCCCGGCTGTGACGGGGCACTACTCATCGTCCGGTCGAACGGCATGATGCAGACGGTCACCAACACCCAGGCTCTGGGAGTCGACCCGATCACGCCAGGGCCGATCGTGGAGGCGGCCACCTTCGACGAGCCCCGCCGGCTGGACGACGTCGCCGCCGACCAGCGATGGCCCAGCTTCAGCGCCCAACTGGCCGACGCCGGCTTCCGCAGCTGCATCGCCCTGCCGCTAGCCACCCAGCAGGGCCAGGAAACCGCGGTCCTCACCCTGCTGTCGACCGCCCCCGCGACGTTCACGCAGCTCACCTACGACGTCGTGCTGCTGCTGACCCTGCACGCCGGCGTCATGTTCGACAACGCCACCCTCTACCACGACAGCAACCAACTGGTCGGCCAACTCCGCACCGCGCTACAGACCCGCTCCCTGGTCGCCCGGGCCCAAGGAATGCTCATGCGCCAGTTCGACATCGACAGCGACCACGCCTTCGAGGCGCTGAAGCGTTCCTCGCAAAACTCCAACACCAAGCTGCGGGACCTCGCCGGCCTACTCATCGCCGCCCACGAACAAGGCGAGTTCGAGGACACCCTCGCCCGGCTCGCGCTCACCGCCGCCCGATAACCCTGACAGCGGGCAGGTAAGAGCTGTTCACCCGAAGGGTCGACCAAACCGTGCCCTGCCTCGCGGCGCCGTCGTCGATGTCAGGTGGGGTGTCCGTCTGGGGAGGCTGGGGACGGCACCGGCTGGTCGATCGGCGTGAAGAAGCCTTTGGTGGAGGGCCTGAGCGCGCCGAGGCGGTTCATCTTCTTCGGCACGGCCGAGCCGCGGTAGGGCAGATCCGCACGGCCGTCGTGGCCGACAGCCGCGAGCGGCTGGTGGACTTCGGTGAACCCGCCGTCCGGACGGCGCCGGATGATGCCGGTCTCCACGCCGTGTGCCAGCACCTGCCGGTCGTGCTGCTGCAGGCCCAGGCAGATGCGGCGGGTAGTCCAGTACGCCGCGGGCGGCAGGAGCAGCAACCCGATCCGGCCGGCCCAGGTCATGACGTTTGTGCTGACGTGGAGCTCGAGGGCGATGACGTCGGCGGCGCCGGAGATTGTCAACACGAGATAGAAGGCGAGGGCCATCGCACCCAGCGCGGTGCGGGTCGGCGCGTCCCGGGGGCGCTCGAGCAGGTGGTGCTCCCGCTGGTCGCGACGCACTCGCGCCTCGATGAACGGGTAGGCCATAGGCAGTATGACGAGGATGGTGGGCAGTACCACCGCTGCCCAGAAGATCGGAGGGATCATGTACCCGTCGCCGAGCGGGATCGTGACCTCCCAGGGCGGCATCAGCCTAACCGCGCCGTCGAGGAACATGACGTACCAGGCCGGCTGCGATGCCGCCGACACGGCCGCCGCTTGCGACGGCCCGAAGAGCCAGATCGGATTGATCTGGAACAGACCGCCGAGCAACGCGGTCACGGCGCAGACGAGCATGAGCAGTCCGGCCTGCTTGATCGCGTATCGCGGGGCCAACCGCTCACCCACCACGTTCGCGTTGGTCCGGCGCGGACCAGGCCACTGGCTCGGCTTCTGCCGCAGCCGTAGGGCCACCAGGGCGGACAATAGCGCGACAAGAAGTGCGGGGAGCAGCAGCGTGTGAAGGAAGTAGAGGCGGCCAATGATCACGTCGCCGGGAAACTCGCCGCCGAAGATCGACGATGTCAGCCAGGTGCCGACGATGGGTATCGACAGGATGATGCCGGACACGACCCGCAAGCCGGTGCCGGACAGGCCATCGTCCAGGACCATGTATCCGGTGTAGCTGGTGAGCAGGCCGACCCAGAACAGCGCCAGGGCGATGGTCCACTTCAGCCGCCTCGGCTTGCGGAACGCACCGGTGAAGAAGACCCTCAGCAGATACACGACGATCGACGCCATGAACAGCAGCGCCGCCCAGTGATGTATCTGGCGCACCAGAAGACCGCCGCGGACATCGAACGAGATGTCCAACGCCGACGCGTACGCCGCCGACATGTGCGTGCCCCGAAGCGGCGCGTACGACCCGTCATACGTGGTGTCGTCCATCGACGTTTCGAAGAAGACCGCGAGGAACGCACCGGTGACAAGCAGCACGATGAACGAATACAGCGCGATCTCGCCCAGCAGAAAAGACCAGTGGTCGGGAAAGACCTTGTTGAGAAGGCCACGCAACGGTGTGGCAGCCACGAGCCGGGTGTCCGCCGCCCTACCGGTGCGGCGTTTGGTGGTGAGTCTGGACACATGCATCCCCTTCCCCGTCGCGCATAAGACGCGCCGCGGAAAAGGAATGTGACTGTGACGCGCACCATGCTCGGGTTGGGCACGTGACCTCGATGACTCGCACACCGCGAGTCGCTGCTTCCCGGTATGCGCTGATCAGCTCGATCGGGCTGCGCTCGCCCGTGCGCGGTGGCCGCGGGTCCGGTTCGCAGAACCGGCCCGCGGGCATGCCGCTAGTACCCGTAGATCATCTTGTAGGCCACCTCGGGCAGGAACTGCCCGGCGCTGGATCCGCCGCCGACCCCGCAGTTGCCGTCGGACTCGCCCGGCGTCTTGAGCCACAGCAGCATCTCCGCGCCGCCGCCCATCTGGCTCGGCGTGCCGATCCTGCGGCCGCCCGGGTTGCACCATTCACCGTTGGAGCCGTTGCGGTTGCGGCTGGTGTCGATCACGTACGGCTTGCTGTATCCGAAGCTCCGCAGCGCGGCAGCGACCTGGTTGCCGTAGTTGGTGTTCTCGCCGGTGGTGAAGTAGTTCGACACGTTGAGCGCAAAGCCGTGCGCGTTGGCCACGCCGGCCATGTTGAGGCGCTGCGCCATCGTCTGGGCGTTGACCCAGCCGGGATTGCCGGCGTCGAGGTAGGCCCACGTGTTGGGCGCCTTGGACCGGAATTGGCCGGCGGCGCGGGAGAGCATGCCCACGCGGTCGTTGATCTGGGCCTGGCTCATGCAGTTGAAGTCGCCCAGGGAGTCCGGTTCGAGGACCACGACGGCGGGGCGGCCGCCGATCGCGGACGCGAAAGAGGCGATCCACGAGTCGTAGGCGGCGACGCTGCCGGCGCCACCACCGGAGTGGCCGCCGCACGCGTCCCGGCCGGGAAGGTTGTAGGCCACCAGCAGGGGAAGCTTGTCAACAGCGTCCGCGGCCCCGACATAGCCACTGACCGCGCTCGCGATGTCGCCGCTCCAGTTGCCGAACCAGCTGGCCATCGGCTTCTGTGCGATCTCGGCGCGGATAGCGGCGGCGCGTCCGTCACCAGGATTGGCGGCCGCCCACGCCGCGGGGCTGGAGTTGGGGTTGACGTAGAAGCCGCTGGTCTGGCTGACCGGATCCGCATGGGCAGCCGGCGCGCCGAGCAGGACCGCGGGTACCGCCAACGCCAGCGCGGCGGAAAGCACCCGAGAACACGTCGGTCGTTTCATCGGCAGGTCTCCTCAAACGGTGGGAGGAACATCGGCGGGCTCGGGGTGTGGAGCCGTTCGGCAGCGCCGGTTCCCTGCCCCTGGACGCGCCGACGACCCCACGGATGACGGTAAACTGGAAGCGCTTCCAGTGGCATGTATCTATGTATCTCGGTCTGATACTCGGCAATATGGGAGTAAATGTCAAGAGGATGGGCGCCTCGGCGCAGGTCAGACCGGACTCCCGTGCGGCGATACTGGGACCGCTTCCAGTCCTCTCGAGGGTGACGGCACGGTGAAGCTCTCGCGCGCCCCGGGTCTGCCGAGCACCCGCCTGCTCCCTCACCGCTCCCATGACAAGGACTCCAGGACGGGAGCCCGAAGGGGTAAGCGAAACGTAAGGACGGCGTGATCGAGCATTCCTAGGGTGAAATGTCCAGTCAGTCCCCACGTGTCGTGCGGGACCTTTTCCTGTCCAATCCGGCCCTGCAGTAACGGCGGCCAAGCCACATGGAGTGTTGATGCGACGGCACCGCTTGCCTCTTGCCACCGCTGGCGCCTTGGCGCTGCTCGTCCTGGTGTTCGGGCCGTTGCCGGACGCGAGCGCCGAGTCGCCCGCGACTGAGCCGGCCGTGGCAGAGCCTTGCCCGTCGGTGCCGGCCAACCAGGATCCGCGTGATCCGGTCTTCTACGACTTCGTACTCACGTACCGGTCGTGTTTGTCCTCCCAGAAGAACTGGGACCGTACCTTCTTGGACGTGACGGTGTCGGCGATGGTCGACGGGCGCGTGCCGGTCTCGGTGACGACGTCGACCGCGTTGGCCGGGGCGATAGCGTCGGTGAAGGTCGGCGACAAGGAGTACATCGCCAGCGGCGGGCATGGGAGCGCCTTGCAGTACGCGTTTCACGCCTGGCAGGCCGGCGGTGAGGCGTCCGAGTGTTACAACCCGACGCAGGCCGGCAGCCGCCTGGACGACGACGAACAGCTGCCGCCGTTCCATGGGCCGAGCACCAGCGCGCTGTACCAGATGACCGGCAGTGGCACGACGGTGACAGCGGCTTCCCGACTGGCGATGTTCATCGAGCGAGGCGATGCCGAGCCGGGCTGGGGAGACTGTCTGTCGGCTGACCACCAACCCGACGAGGTGCCGTACTCGCTTGGGCTGTCGCCCTACTGGCTGAACACCACGGTCCGGATGGCACCGGACCACGGGCTCGCCGGCCTGGACAACGTCATCGAGCTCAGCGCGACGCTGGACTCCGAAGACGAGTGGCACGCGAACTTCGATGCCGTGCTCGTGGCCTATCTGCAACGCGACTTCACCGCCACCTATCTACACGATCCGACCAGCGGCCAGCTGACCCCGTTTACCGGTGACAGGGCCAGCCTTGAGGCGCCGGTCCGATGCACGGTGGACGGTGCCTACTGCCTGGGGATCTATCGGCGAAGCGGCGGGTACTACTACACGATGACCCGCGAGCCACAGCCGTACAACGGCTACTTCGGTGAGGACACCGTGCAGATTACGACCCCCGCCACGGGTGTCGGCGCCGGCGGCGTCACGCGCCTGGAGTATCGGGCGTATCTGGTGGTCGGCAACAAGGACCGGGTCGCCACCACACTGACCGAACTCTCCCACCGCCTCGACCGCTAGCGCGGCATCTCTACCGCGTCGTTTCGTTCCGCCGTGATCCCGGCCGCTCGCTTCACCGGATGCCACTGGAAAACCAATTTGTCAAAACATCGCCACCGGGATGGCTGCTCGCGGGGGCACCCAGAGTTACCGCGACAGATAGGTTGGCGCAGCCATGGATAACGTCAAGATCGATCAGGAATTAGTGCTGTCGCTGCTGGAGGAGCAGCATCCGGATCTTGCCGGGCTGGAGATCCGCGAGGTGGACGGCGGCTGGGACAACATGATGTGGCGTCTCGGGGACGAGCTCGCGGTGCGACTGCCGCGTCTGACGCGTGCCCCGGCTCTGCTGCGATCCGAACAACGTTGGCTGCCCGCTCTGGCATCGCATCTACCGCTGCCGGTCCCGACACCGGTAAGGGTCGGCGAACCGTCCACGCTCTTCCCGGAGACCTGGACGGTGACGAGGTGGGTGGCCGGCGTACCGGCCGACCAGGAACCGATCAGCCGGGCGGATGCCGCCGACAGCCTCGCGGAGTTCCTTCGAGCGCTCCATCGCGCGGCCCCGGACGAGGCCCCGACCAACCCGACACACGGCGGTGCCCTGAAAACGCATGCGAACGGCATCGAGGGCTGGCTGGCCGTGCTCGCCTCCGACGACCGCGCCACTGCGGCGCGACAGCTCTGGGACGACGCCGTCGCGGCGCCGGAATGGGCTCGTACACCGACATGGATTCACGGCGACCTTCATCCCGCCAACGTCGTCGTCGCCGACGAGACGCTCAGCGGTGTGATCGACTTCGGCGAGCTATGCGCGGGGGATCCCGCCGCGGACCTCGCTGCCGCCTGGGTGCTGCTGCCCGCAGGTACGGCACCGCGGTTCCTCGATGCCTATGGCGTTGCCGACGATGCCATGATCCGGCGCGCCCGCGGATGGGCCGTACTGCGCGCCCTGGTCCTCATCAGGATCGGCCAGATGTGGGAGCAGGGTCTTCCCGGCGGTAAGCAGAGCTGGGGTCCCGCTGGTCAGGCGGCGCTTGAGCGCGTGCTGTCCGTGTAGCAAGGCTGGCGCGCAAGCTATATGTAGCCGTTCTCTCGGCACGCCGCGAGCAGGTCCTGGACCATTCCGCTCAGGTCGCCCGCCTGATTTCCCAATGCTGCCGCCGCCGCGTACGCGGCCAACAGCTGCGCCTGCCGACTGATGTCGGGGTTGGATGACTTCGCGCCGACCTCACCCGCGGCGGCCAGGTCCGCGGCTTCGTGTTCCAGTCGTTCAACCTGCTCCCGACGTTGACGGCGGCGCAGAACATCCTGCTGCCGCTGGATCTGGCGGCCGTGCGGCGCACCCCGCCCGGCTCGCTGCCGTCGTGGACTCGCTACGTCTCGGCGACCGTCTGGACCACCGCCCCGCCGAGCTGTCCGGTGGGCAGCAGCAGCGGGTCGCGATCGCGCGGGCCCTGGTGACCGGGCCCGAGGTGGTCTTCGCCGCCGGGACGTTCTTCGGCTGGGTCGGCGCCCACGCGGTCAGCGGCGAACTGAGCTTCGAGAACCTCCGGTTCGCCACGTCGGTGCCGCAGACGCTCGGGGTCACCGTCGTGGCCGTCGTCGCCGGCGTCCTCGCTTCGGTCCTGCCCGGCCGGCGGGCGGTCCGGGCGACGCCGGTGGACGCTCTGGCCGAGACGTGACCGGGCGGGGCTCGACCGTAGCGAACCGCTGGTGCTGGAAATGGGCGCCCCGCACATCGGCGACATCGGGCGGCAGATTGGCACGAGTGATGTGGATGGATGGCCCGGCGGTGGGTAGCCACCCGGCCCCAGCAACCAATCCCTCAGGTTAGGGGCACACGAAATGACGGAAATCGCCACTTCTCGTCCACCCTCGGGCGATCAGGAGTCGACCGCACGGGTGGCGAAAGAACAGGCCGCGAACGTCGGGCACACCGCTGCGGAAGGCGGCGGGCAGGTGCTACGGGCGGCGGCGGAGCAAGGCCGGCAGGTCGCCGGCGAGGCGGGCGAACGCGCCCGTGAGCTGTACGGCGCGGCCCGCGAGGAGCTGCGCGGCCAGGTCGGCGAGCAGCAGCGACGCGCCGCCGGCGGGCTGCGCTCGGTCAGCGCCGAGCTGCGGACGATGGCGGAGCAGGGCGGCGGGTCGGGCCCGGCTACCGAGCTGGCCCACCGCGCGTCAGGAACGGTCGACCAGGTCGCCGGATGGTTGGAGGGCCGCGAACCCGGCGCCGTGCTCGACGAGGTGAAGCGGTACGCGCGCCAGCACCCCGGCGCGTTCCTGGCCGGTGCGGCGCTACTCGGCGTCCTGGCTGGGCGGCTGACCCGAGGTCTCACGGCCGATGCCGGCGGGAGCGCCGCGTCCGGCGGCCGGGCGGCGAGCGACGACGACTCGCCGGCGGTCGGCGTCGCCGCCGTGCCGCCCCGTGGCACCACGCTAACCGCCGGCGCCGCACCGGCGGACCCCCAACCGTACGAGGAAGGCCGGCGATGAGTACCGCGGCCTCCGATGTGAACGAACCGCACGGGGACGTGGCGCAGCGCTCGTTCGGTGAGCTCATCGGCGAGGTGGCGCAAGATTTGTCCACATTGGTGCGGCAGGAGATGGACCTCGCCAAGGCCGAGCTGCGCCAGGAAGCGGGCAAGGCCGGCCGGGCCGCCGGGGCGTTCGGGGCGGCCGGCGTGGCCGGGCACATGGTGCTGCTGTTTCTGTCCTTCGCCCTGTGGTGGGCCCTGGCGAACGGGATGGACGAGGGATGGGCCGCGCTCATCGTCGCCGCCGTCTGGGCGGTCGCCGCGGCCGTCCTGTTCACCGTGGCCCGCGCGCAACTGCGGCGCGTGCGCGGCCTGACCCGTACGACCGAGACCGCCAAGCAGATTCCGGACGCCCTCAAACCAGAGCCAGGAGGCTACCGATGAGCACAGACCCGGACGTGATCCGGCAGGATATCGCCCGTACCCGGGAAAATCTCAGCGACGACGTCGACGCGTTGGCCTACAAGGCCAGCCCTCGGCGGATGGTCGAGGACCGCAAACGGCGCGTCAGCCACGCGGTGCGCCGCGTGACCGACAAGGTGATGGGCACCGCCTCCCACGCGGGCGAGGCGGCCTCGGACCGGGTGTCGTCCGCGGCCTCAGCCGTGGGCGACGCGGCTTCGACGGTGGGCGACGCGGCCAGCGCCGCGCCGCGGCAGTTGAAGCAGCGGGCCGAGGGCAACCCCATCGCGGCCGGCGTGATCGCCTTCGCCGCCGGCTGGCTCGTCTCGTCCCTGCTGCCCGCCACCCGGTCCGAGCAGGAGGCGGCCAACCGGGTGAAGCAGGCGGTCCAGGATCACAGCGACACGATCAAGGAGGAGGTCGGCGGCGTCGCCCAGGACATGCGCGACAACCTCCGGGAGCCGGCGCGGGACGCGGCCCAGCAGGTCAAGTCGACGGCCGAGGACGCCGCCCAGAGCGTCAAGGACGAGACCCGTACCGCGGCCGACGATGTAAAGGACGAGACCCGCAGCGCCCGCGAGCAGATCCGCTCGTAGGCCTACGCTGGCCGGCCCTCGCCCTTTGGGGGGCCGGCCAGCGGACACTCCGCCACGACAGTAAACCTCGAACGCATAGTTCGGTGACGTCCGGGCATGTTGGCGGGTATGGCGGTGGTGGAACGGACGGTGGCGGCGAGCGCGGACCGGGTGTGGGCGATCCTGGCCGACGGGTGGACGTACAGCGACTGGGTGGTCGGGACCGCGCACATCCGCCAGGTGGATGCACGCTGGCCGGCTCCGGGCACCCGGATCCACCACAGGGCCGGCCCTTGGCCGGTATCGATCCAGGACAGCACGAGCGTGGTCGCCGCCGAGAAGGCCCGGATGCTGCACCTTCGGCCGAAGCTGTGGCCGCTTGGCGAGGCCGAGGTTCTGATTACCCTGACCGATCTCGGCACGGGGCAGACGAAGGTGAGGTTGGCGGAAGACTTCCGCGCCGGACCGCTGCTTTGGGTCCGCACCAAAATCAACGATCTGGCCATGCATCGTCGTAACCGTGAGTCGCTACGCCGCTTGGCGGACCTGGCCGAACGGCGTGTGCGCGACCACACCACCTTGCCGGATCTCCGTTGAGGAGGCACCAATGCAATCACGTGTACGCGCCCTCGGACACCCCGTGCATCCGATGTTGGTGGTGTTTCCGCTCGGGCTGCTGGTCACGGGTGCGGTTTTCGACCTCATCCATCTGATCAGCGAGAACGGCACCTTCGCCGAGGTGGGCTTCTGGATGGTCTCGGCCGGCATCGTGGGCGCGGTGCCCGCCGCGGCCACCGGCTTCGCCGACTGGACAGGCATCCCGTCCGGCACCCGCGCCAAGCGGGTAGGGCTTCTACACGGCTCACTCAACGCGGTCGTCCTCGTGCTGTTCGCGATCGCCTGGCTGATCCGGGTCGGCAACACAAACCACGCGCCGGGGGCGGCGGCGTTCACGTTCGAGGCCGTCGCGGTGGCGATCGGCGGTGCCGCGGCCTGGTTCGGCGGCGAGCTCGTCGACCGGCTCGGTGTCGGAGTGCATGACGGCGCCCACGCTGACGCACCTAGCTCCTTCGCCCGCGCCGACGCCGGCCGGGCGACTGGGTAGGCTCTGTGCCTCTCACCCGTGACCTGCCGGCTTCGGTCGTCGTCATCACCGGCGGGCAGGCGGGATC
>Ga0214467_1000083_pt1 | contig 25944 bp, 20 predicted proteins | sample RVTome_8_FD_187339 | JGI IMG/M metagenome (GOLD analysis project Ga0214467, IMG submission 187339) | Soil microbial communities from uranium-contaminated site in the Upper Colorado River Basin, Wyoming, United States - RVT160D0 HiSeq ...
GAGCGTGCTGTCCACTGTGCTGGTGGCGCCGCTCAGCAGCGAGTCGCTGCCCAGCGTGTCGTTGAGCTCCGGCAGGTCGACCGGGGGAACGCCGATGCCGGAGGTCACCGAGCCGACCAGGCCGGTAACGCCGTCGAGCTGCGAGTCGACGGTGCCCAGCGTGTCGTCGGTGGTGCCGAGGACGCCATCCACCGGCGCACCAGGCACCAGGCCGGTGGCGGTGCCCAGCGTCGCGTCGACGGCGCCGGTCGCGTCCGCGCCGACCGGACCGACCACATCGGAGTCGAGCGTGCCGGCCAGGTCGTGCGCGCCGGAGAGGTCGACCGCCGCGCCCGAGGTGCCGGCCGTGACGCCGATGCCGGGGATCAGGCCGGTCGTCGCCAGGCTGATGCCGCCGGTGTCCACTGTGATCGCGCCGACCGCGGCGATGTTGACGTTCGCGTCGGCGGTGGGGGTGGGAACGCCGAGCGAGAGCTGCTGCGTGACCGTCTGGAGCTGGCCGATCGCGTTGGTGGGGTCAGCGGTGAGGGCGCCGACCTGGCCCAGGCCGAGGTCGCTCGTGGGCACCAGGCCCGTGATGCCCTGTACCGGCGCGTAGTCCACGACCAGGGGGACCACGTCCTGCACGTCCGCGGCGGTGATGTCACCGAGCCCCGCGGCGTTGAGCGTGCCCTCTGGGTCAAGCTCGAACGCCGAGCGCGCCTCGGGGTTGGTGAGGAGGTTCAGCACGAAGTCGTGCAGTGTCTGGGTCGATTCCATGCCGCTGACCGTATGAGCCCGCAATCCGCCGGGCATCGGGGACCGTGCCGGGTTTCCGGGTTAGGGGGTTAGGGGATCCGTCGCGCCAGAATTAGTGGCTCAGCAGGGCGAACATCTCTGGTACGAACGTATGGGTCCGCTGGGAGGAGAGCACTCGGATGCCGTACGTGCTGGGGATCGACATCGGTGGCACGACCACGACTGCCGCCGTTTCGCGTCTGGGTAACGCGAGATGGCTGGTGCCCGAGGTCGTGCGACTCGGCGCGCGGTCCACAGCCGTGCCGTCGGTGCTTCATGTGTCCGGTGACGGTGCACTCACCGTGGGCGAGCCGGTGCGGCTTGATGCTGGCCGGGTCGCCCGCGGTTTCGTGCGGCGCATCGGCGATGACGTGCCGCTCATCGTGGGTGGTGAGCCTTGCACTCCGCAGGCGCTCACCGCCGTGCTGGCCATGTGGGTGGTGGAGCGGGTGCTGGCTCAGGAGGGAGAGCCGGCTGAGCAGGTGGTGATCAGCCACCCCGCCGCATGGGGCGCGTATCGCCGGGAGCTGTTGCACCGGGCGCTTTGGGAGATCGGCCTGGCCAACGTCACGTTGCTGCCGGAGCCTGTCGTCGCTGCTGAGAGTCACGCCGCGGGCGGCTGGAGGGGCCGCACCTTCGGCGTGTACTCCCTGGGCGGCAGCGATTACGAGGCTTCGGTCGTGCGATGGGCGGAGGGCATCGGCTTCCAACTCCTCGGCAGTGCGGGCGCGATCGAGCCGTTCGGCGGCGCGGACGTCGACGAGGCCCTCGTCGACCACGTGCGGTCGCGGCTCGACCGGGACCTGCGGGAGATCTTCACGAGCGGCCCGCAGGCCCGGATCGCGCTCTTCGGCCTACGCCGGGAATGCCGGCGGGTGAAGGAGGAGCTGACCACGGCCACCGAGGCCGAGGTGGTGCTCAGCACGTCTCACGGGCACGTGCGGGTGCCGGTCACCCGGGCCGAGCTCGAAGAGCTGGTCCGGCCGGCGCTGGAGCTGAGCGTCGAGACGCTGGCGCAGGTGATCCGTGCCTGCGGCCTGCGGCGGCGCGAGCTCGATGGCGTCCTCCTGGTGGGTGGCGCGGCGCGGATGCCGCTCGTCGCGGAGCTGCTCCGCGCCGCACTACCCGGGCCGGTAGGCGTGGAGGCCGAGCCGCAGAGCACGGCCGCCGCGGGGGCCGCTCTCGCCGCGGTGCAGGTGGTCTCGCCACCCGGCGCGTGGCGGCAAGATCCAATGTGGATCCCCGAGCAGCGGGCTATCGAAGCGTCGAACCATGAGCCGCCGCCGTTCGTGCAAGATGGCATGGACGCCGGCCCGCCACCGCGCCCGCCCGTCGAGATCACACCATTGCGACTCCGGCCGACACAGCGCCTCTTCGGCCTGGTAGGAGGCCAAGCTTGAGCTCCCGCATCGTCCAGGCCCCGCGGCTCGTCCTGGATGAACAGACCGCGGCACTGCTCGACGCGGTCACCGCCGCGCCGAGCGCGTCGCTGAGGGTGGCCATCCAGGCACCCGGTGGGTACGGCAAGAGCTTGCTGCTGCGGGAGCTGACCCGGATCTATCGGCACGCCAATGTGCCGGTGGTCGACGCGCGGCAGGATGTGTCACCGCAAGATGGTCCGTTCGTACTTGTTTTGGATGACGCCCACAGATTGGGAGACGAGCGCCTCCGCGAGCTGTGCGCGCTCGTCGAGGCACGCCGGCCGGGGCTCGTGCTGGCATACCGCCCGTGGCCCCGCCCGACCGCTCTCGCCGAGCTGCTGGAGCTGCTCCGGCCGGATGGGCCGCCGCTCGTGCTGAGCCCCTTCACCGTCGAGCAGACCGCGAAGCACCTGGGCGTCGACCCGGGCACGGCGGCCGCCAAGTACGTGCACGCGCAGACCGGTGGCGTACCCCGGCTGGTGGACCGCCTGGCGCCGGCGGCCGAGCGGCCGGAGGGTGGTGTGCCCCCGCAGGTGCTCGTGCGCTTCCGGGCCGACCTGGACGACCTCGACGCCGGCCTGCGCGCGCTGCTGCTCGCCGCCGCCACCGGGGTGGAGCTTCCCACCGACCTGCTCGGCGCGCTGCTCGGCCGCGAGCCGGACGCGGTCGACGGCCTGCTCGACGCGGCCCGAGCCACCGGGCTCATGGCGCCGGACGGCCGGCTGGTGCCGGTCGCCCGCCGCGCGGTCGCCTCGCTCAGCCCGGCCGCGCACCGCACCGCGGTTTGGCAGCGGCTCGCCGAGCTGCAGCTCGCGCGCGGCGGGGCGGTACTCCCACTGGTGCGTGCCCTGCGCGACGCGGGCGTGGGCGGCGGTGGTCTGGCCGCGATGTTCGAGGCCGCGGCCGAGGAGGCGCTGCTCGACGAGCCGGCGCTGGCCGCCGAGCTGTTCGCGGTCGCGGCGTCCGCCGGGCGGCCGACCGAGTCGCGCCGCGCGCTGGCCGCGGCACTCTCCGGTGACCTCGACTCCGGCCTCCGCCTCGCCGACCGGCTGGTCGCCGCGGAGGGCTCGCCGGACCGCGCGGTGGGTGCGGCGGTATCGGGCTCCGCGCTCGCCCACCGCGGCCAGCTCGGCCGCAGCGCCGAGCTCTACCGGTGGTCGGGCACCACGTCGTCGGTGTCGTTCGCGGCGATCGGCTTCATCGGCACCGGACAGCTCGGCCGGGCCGACGACCTCGTCCCGCCGGACGGGCCGCCCACGCTGCTCACCGGCGCCGCGGGGCTGATGGCGAGCGGCATCCGGGAATCCCTTTCCGGCTCGGCCACCGCCGCGCTGTCCACATTGGTCCAGGGGGCCGCCCTGCTGGAGCCGGCCGGGCGCGCGGTGCTGCTGCCGGACAGCCCGGCCGCGCTCGCCGCGCTCGTGGCCCTCCACTGTGGCGAGTTGGACACCGGCGAAGCGGTGCTCGACCGGGCCATCGCGGCGGAGGTGGGCGCCGCGCTGATGTCCCGCCGGCACCGACTCCTGCTGGGCTGGATGCAGATGGTGCGCGGGCGCACCGCCGCGGCCACCGAGCACCTCGCCGCCGCGAGCACCCGCCCGCTGGAGCCACGCGACCTGCTCTTCGCCACCGCGCTCGAGGTCGGCATCGCCCGCCGCAACAGCGACCTGGCCGCCCTGCACCGCGCGTGGGCGCAGGCCCGCGAGGCGGTGATGCGGCACCCGGTCGACCTGTACTCACTGCTGCCCCTCGGCGAGCTGGCGGTCGCCGCCGCCCGCCTGGGCGAGCAGGCCCGCATCGCCACCCACATGGCCGAGGCGTGGCGGCTGCTCGATCGCGTCGGCCGCCCACCACTGTGGACGGCGCCGCTGCACTGGTGCGGCCTGCACGCGGCCATCATCGCGGAGGAACCCACAACTGCCGATGAACACGCCGCCGCATTGGTGGCGACCGCCCAGCACAGCCGGTACGGTGCGGTGGTAGCGGCAGCGGCGGAAAGTTGGCTGGAAACACTGCGCGGGGCAGTCGATCCGGCCAAAGTGGAGGCTGCCGCCAGGGGGTTGCACGGTGCGGGACTGTGGTGGGATGGCGCCCGGCTGGCGGGGCAGGCGGCGATCCGTACCTCGGACCGCAAGGCCATGACCGCGTTGCTGGATTGCGCCCGGCTGCTTCAGGGCTCAGCACGCGGGGGTGGTGCTCCAGCGGCCGCGCAGCCGGCCGTGGCGCAAGTCACAGAGGCCTTCACCGCGCCTGCGGAAAGCCTGCTCAGCGAGCGCGAACAGGAGGTGGCGGATCTGGTACTCGATGGGCTGACGTATCGGCAGATCGGCGACCGCCTCTTCATATCGGCCAAGACGGTCGAGCACCACGTGGCACGCATGCGTCAGCGGCTGGGCTGCGCCAACCGCGGCGACCTGCTGGCCAAGCTGCGTGCCATGACCGCGGACCGGCCGGGCGCAGCGTCGCGCCGGGCCCCTTGGCCGCGCCGTCCGATGGACTGAAGATTTCGACGAGGGGGAGACGACGTGGCGCACCCGGCGGTTACGAGCGATGACTTGGCATGGCTACTCGATGACGTCGTCGACCGCGTCCGCGGCGCGGAGCATGCCGTAGCGATATCTCCCGACGGCCTGCTGCTGGCCGCCTCCCGGCACGCCGGCCCGATGGCGGCCGACCAGCTGTCCACTGTGGCCGCCGGGCTTTACGCGCTGGCGGTGGCCGCCGGCCGCCACACCGAGAGCGGTGCCGTCCGCCAGATCACCATCGAGATGCGCGAGAAGTTCCTCTTCGTGACCGCCACCGCCGGCGGCGCCATCCTCGCGGTGGTCTTCGAGTCCGACTCCGACGTCGACGCGATCGCGTACGAGATGGCGCTCTTCGCCGGCCGGGCCGACCACCACCTGCCCGCCTTCAGCGCGCTGGCGACGTCCTCCTAGCCGTCTAGGCCTCCGCGAGCGCCGCGCGGCATCGCTCGGCGTGGGCGGTGACCCGCTCGCGGAGCCGGCCCGCCAGGTCACCGTCCGTGGCTACCGCCTTGAACGCCTCAGGCGTCCGGGCGGCCAGCTCGCCGACCCGCGCCACGGTGGCGTCCGGGTCGAGCCCGTTGACTTCGGCAAACCTGCGCCAGTGCCGCCCCCGGAGGGCCGCGATCCGGTCCTCGCCGCCGACGCGCATCGCCATCCGCAGCTTCGGGGCGTACATGTCGTCGTAGGGGAGCGCGCTCGCGAGGTCGTAGAGCGGGGCGAGCCGCACCTGCCCGCCGGAGAGCAGCAGGGAGTAGTTCTTCGCGTGGGCGTCCGTGCCGGCGATGATCCAGTTGAACGCCAGCGCGTCGACGAACCGCTGTATGTCGGCGTCGCCGCCGGTGTTCTCGGTCCGGAGCAGGCTGATGATCTGCTCGGGGCTCGGACCGCCCTCGCTCTCGTACTTGATCACCGGCGGGACGCCGAGCGCCTGGCACAGGTCTTCCTGGTGCATCCGGCCGATCCCGCCGTTCGCGCGCCGGAGCCGGTCGTAGCGGTCGATGACGACCACGCGTTCCCCGTCGAACGACGCGACGCGTGACGCCGCCGCCTCCAGGCCCAGGTGGCGGGCGGCCGCGAGGCACAGGTGCTCGTTGAGGTCGTGGTCGTCGAGGCCGGAAATGGCCGGCTTGAGGATGTGCGTGGTCGGCACGACGCCCCAGGGCGCGCCCCAGCGCCCCGTGGCCTGGTCGTAGTGCAGGGCTGTCTTCGACTGGGCGCCGCCCAGGCTGAAGTTTCCGGTCGTGGCGATGTGCCAGGCGGCCGGATCCCGCCGCAGGAGCCGGATCCGATCAGCGACCTCGGCCTCGCTCATCCATGTGACGCCACCCTCGCGGGCCAGCTGGGACCCGACCCGATCCGGGGTGATGAACTGCACGGCGCCGGCGCAGTCCTCGCCCACGTGGCCGAGGAGGGCGAACGGATTGCGCGCGGAGGCGTGGTACGTGCGGGCCCAGCGTTCGAGGACCTTGTCGTTGTCCGGCAGCAAACCCAGCAGGTACGGCCGGATGGCGTCGTCATGCGTCCGCTGGGCGAGCGGCATCGACACCGAAAGTGGCGTCGCCGTCGCGGACTTCGCCCACTCGTCGTCATAGGTGAGCGTGAGCTCGCCGTGGCGATCCTGTTTCACCGCACCGGCGATGTGACCGTCCATCAGGACGACGAGTGCCATGCGGCACATCATGCCCGGCACGGACCGTGGTGGGTGAGTGGCAATCAGGTGGTGGAGTCGAAGGCCTCCTCCAGGATCGCCAGGCCGCGCTCCAAGGTGGGGTCGTCGATCACGAGTGGCGGGAGGAAGCGGAGCACGTTGCCGTACGTGCCGCAGGTCAGCGTCAGCAGGCCAGACCGGTGGCAGGCCGCGGAGACCGCGCCGGTGGTGGCCGCGTCCGGGGTGGTCGTGCCGGGCTTGACGATCTCCACGGCGAGCATGGCGCCGCGGCCGCGTACGTCGCCGATCCGGGGGTCGCGTGCGGCCAGTGCCCGCAGGCGGGGCACCGTCACCGACTCGATCCGGCGGGCCGCGGCGCACAGGTCGAGCTCGCGCATGGTCTCGATCGCGGCCAGCGCGGCGGCGCAGGCGAGCGGGTTGCCGCCATAGGTCCCGCCGAGACCGCCCGGGTGCACCGCCTCCATGATGTCGGCGCGTCCGGTCACTCCGCCCAGTGGCAGCCCGCCGGCGATGCCCTTGGCGGTCGTGACGAGGTCGGGCTCGACACCTTCCCGCTCGCACGCGAACCACGCGCCGGTGCGGCAGAAGCCGGTCTGGATCTCGTCGGCGACGAAGACCGCGCCGGCGTCGCGGGCCCACGCGGAGAGCGCGGGCAGGAAGCCGTCGGCCGGTACGACGAAGCCGCCCTCGCCCTGGATCGGCTCGGCGATGACCGCCGCCACGTTGGCCGCGCCGATCTGCTTGTCGACCTGGTCCAGCGCGCGGGCGGCGGCCTCCGCACCGGTCAGGCCGCCGTCCCGGAACGGGTACGACATCGGCACGCGGTAGATCTCACCGGCGAACGGGCCGAAGCGGTGCTTGTACGGCATGTTCTTGGCGGTCATCGCCATGGTGAGGTTGGTGCGGCCGTGGTAGGCGTGGTCGAACACCACGACGGCTGGCCGCCCGGTCGCGTGGCGGGCGATCTTCACGGCGTTCTCCACCGCTTCGGCACCGGAGCTGAAGAGGACCGAGCGCTTCTCGAAGCTGCCCGGCGTCAGGGAGTTGAGGGTCTCGGCGACGGCCACATAGGACTCGTACGGCGCGACCATGAAGCAGGTGTGGGTGAAGCGGGCGACCTGCTCGCGGACGGCGGCCACGACGCGGGGTGCGGCGTTGCCGACGGAGGTGACCGCGATGCCGGAGGCGAAGTCGATCCACTCGCGACCATCCACATCGGTCATCGTGCCGCCGCCCGCATGGTCCACATAGGACGTGATCACGCTGCCGACACCGCGCGCCACTGCCGCCGTGCGCCGCTTGTGCAGCTCCTCTGAGGTGGGCATCGCCTATCCCCAGTTGTGCATGACGTGCTTGAGCCGGGTGTAGTCCTCCAGGCTGTACACGGAAAGGTCCTTGCCGTGCCCGGAGTGCTTGAACCCGCCGTGCGGCATCTCGGAGACGAACGGGATGTGGGTGTTGACCCACACGCAGCCGAAGTCGAGCCGCCGGGTCATCCGCATCGCGCGCCCGTGGTCCTTCGTCCACACGGAGGCGGAGAGGCCGTACTCGACGCCGTTGGCCCAGCGCACCGCCTCCTCCTCGTCGGTGAAGCGCTGCACCGTGATCACCGGGCCGAAGACCTCGTCCTGGATGATCTCGTCCTGCTGCCGCACGCCCGACACCACCGTGGGTGAGTAGAAGTAGCCGCGGTCGCCGACCCGCGAGCCGCCGATGCCCAGCGAGGCGTGATCGGGGAGGCGGTCCACGAAGCCGGTCACGCGGGCCAGCTGGTTGGCGTTGTTGAGCGGGCCGTAGAGCACGTCCTCCTCGTCCGGGCCGCCGGTCTTTGTCTCGCGCGCCTGCTCGACCAGCGCGGCGACGAAGTCGTCGTAGACGCCCGGCCCGGCGAGCACCCGCGTGGCGGCGGTGCAGTCCTGGCCGGCGTTGAAGTAGCCGCCGACCGCGATCGCCTCGGCCGCGGCGGCCAGGTCGGCGTCATCGAAGATCACGACCGGGGCCTTGCCACCCAGCTCCAGGTGGGTGCGCTTGAGGTCGGGGGCGGCCGCCGCGGCGACCTCCTTGCCGGCCCGGGTGGAGCCGGTGATCGACACCAGCTGCGGGGTCGGGTGGGCGACCAGCGAGCGGCCGGTGTCGCGGTCACCGCAGACCACGTTGAAGACGCCCGCCGGCAGGAACTCCGACGCGATCTCGGCGAGCATCAGCGTGGATACCGGCGTGGTGTCGGAGGGCTTGAGCACGACCGCGTTACCGGCCGCGAGCGCCGGCGCGATCTTCCAGATCGCCATCATCAGCGGGTAGTTCCACGGGGTGACCTGGGCGACGACACCGATCGGCTCGCGCCGCACGTAGGAGGTGTGGCCCGCCATGTACTCCCCGGCCGAGCGCCCCTCCAGCATCCGCGCCGCACCGGCGAAGAAGCGCAGCTCGTCGACGGCCGGCGGGAGCTCCTCCTCGGTGGTGAGCTGGCGTGGCTTGCCGGTGTTGCGCACCTCGGCGTCGACGAGCTCGGCCGCCCGCGACTCGACCGCGTCGGCGAACTTCAGCAGCGCCCTCTGCCGCTCGGCCGGCGTGGCGTCGCGCCACGACTCGAACGCGGTCGATGCGGCGCTCATCGCGAGGTCGACATCGCGCTCGGCGGAGAGCGGCGATTGGGCGAAGACCTCGCCCGTACACGGGTCGACAAGGTCGCTGTACCGGCCGTCGACCGGATCGACGTACCCCCCGTTGACGAAGTTGCGCAGTACTTGCTTGTCAGTCATCGAGGTCTCCCGGTGAACGGCGGTAATCGCATCTCACCTGCCATCTTCGCCACTGAATTCGCGGCAGACAAGGTGCTCAGCGACTGTTTTCGTTAAGGGACTAGAGTTTGACCATGGAGATCACGCCCTTCTACGTGGCCGGCCAGAAGAGCACCAGCGACGACATCCTCGACGTTCACCACCCGTATGACGGTCGCACGGTCGGGCGTACAGCGAATGCCACTCCGGAGCAGGTCGAGCGGGCGGTGGCGGCCGCCGCCGGCGTGGCCGCGGAGGCCTCCGCCCTGCCCGCTGCCGCCCGCGCCGCGGCGCTGGACCACGTCTCCCGCCGGCTCGCCGAGCGCACCGACGAGGTGGCCCAGCTGATCACCGCCGAAAACGGCAAACCGCTCAAGTGGGCCCGCGCCGAGGTGGCGCGCGGCGTCTCCACATTTCGCTGGGCCGCCGAGGAGGCGCGCCGCTTCGCCGGCGAACTCCAGCGGCTCGACACCGACCCGGCGGCGGCCGGCCGGATCGCCATGATCCGTCGCTTTCCGCGCGGGCCGGTGCTCGGCATCAGCCCGTTCAACTTCCCGCTCAACCTGGTCGCGCACAAGGTGGCACCGGCCATCGCGGTCGGCGCGCCGGTCATCCTCAAGCCGGCGCCGGCCACCCCGCTGACAGCGCTGCTGCTCGGCTCGATCCTGGCCGAGACCGACCTGCCGGTGGGCATGTTCTCCGTGCTCCCGGTGCCCAACGACCGCGCCGGCGCGCTCGTCGAGGACCCGCGGCTGCCGGTCGTGTCCTTCACCGGCTCGGGCCCGGTCGGCTACGCGATCCGCGACCGCGTGCCGCACAAGCATGTGACGCTGGAGCTGGGCGGCAACGCGGCGGCCCTCGTCTGCGGTGACTGGTCGTCGATCGAAGACCTGGACCGGGCGGCCCAGCGGATCGCGCTCTTCGCCAACTATCAGGCCGGGCAGAGCTGCATCGCCGTGCAGCGGGTCTTCGTGCACGAGTACCTGGAGGACGCGTTCCTGCCCCGGCTCGTCGCCGCGGTGGAAGGACTGAATACCGGCGACCCGTCCGACGAGACCGTAGACGTCGGCCCGATGATCAACGAGGACGCCGCCCGCCGCGTGGAGAGCTGGGTCGACGAGGCCGTGGCCGGCGGCGCCACCCTCGCGGCCGGCGGCCAGCGGCAGGGCGCGACCTTCCCGCCCACCGTGCTGACCAGCGTGCCGGCGGACGCCAAGGTGCTCACCGAGGAGGTCTTCGGCCCGGTGCTCGCGGTGGCCCGGGTCGCCAGCGACGCGGCCGGGTTCGCCGCCATCAACGACTCCGCGTTCGGGCTCCAGGCCGGCATCTTCACGCACGACCTGCAAACCGCGTTCACGGCGCACCGCTCGCTGGAGGTGGGCGGCGTGATCATCGGCGACGTGCCCTCGTACCGCGCCGACCAGATGCCCTACGGCGGCCTGAAGGGCAGCGGCGTCGGCCGCGAGGGGCTGCGCAGCGCCATGGACGACTACACCGAGCCCCGCGTCATGGTCCTCACCGGCGTCGACCTCTAGACGATCTATTCCAAGCTTTCGGGCTACCGCGATGCCCGTCGTGGTCCGGACCGCTGCTCCCGCGGCCTTACCCGTCCGCTGCTGGTCGCGATCACCCCGCTTTGTTGCCTGCGGCAGGAGCGCTCTGGACCATCAGGATGGGACCGGCTTGATCGTTCGCCCGCTACGGGGTGTGCGGGTGGTCGGACGGTGCTCCGTTCGTGCGAGCAGCTCGACAGCTTTCGTCACATACACCTTGGTCCGAGTCGATGAGGGCGGGCCTCGACGCAAGCCGCCACAGATCAAGAGGCCGTTGGGTCAGGCGTCGTCCGTGGGTTGTTCCAGCTGGTGGAGGTCGTCGCGGACGCGTTCGGAGCTGGGGTGGTCCAGCTCGTCGAAGATCGCGAGAGCTTGGCGCCAGGCGTCCCTCGCGGCGTCCAGATGGCCGAATGCCCGGTGGACGCCGCCGAGCCGGGACAGGGTGTGGGCTTCCTCGGGCCGGTCGCCGAGGTCGCGGAAGGCGTCGAGCGAGCGCTGGTAGCACGCGACGGACTGCTCGTAGTCGCCGAGATGGTGATGGATCGAGCCGAGGCTGTCCCACCCCGTGGCCTGGCCGTGCCGGTCGCCCTCCTCCTCATATACGAGCAGGGCCTCCCGGCAGTGTTCCAGCGCGAGCTGGTGGTCGCCGAGATCGGCGCTCAGCAGCCCGATGTTGTTGTGCGCGCCGGCCTGCCCGAAGCGGTTGCCGGCGGCCCGAAACAGCTTGAGCGCCCGCCGAGCGTTGTCGAGCGCCGCGCCCAGGTCGCCCTCGCCGAACGCCCCGACGCACAGGCTGAGCTGGATGTTGGCCTGGCCGTTGTGATCTTCCAGCGCGGCGAAGAGGTCGAGCGCGCGCCGCAGGTGGTGGCGGGCGTCCTCATAGCTGCCCAGCACGTCGTAGGCGATCCCGAAGCCGTGGTGGCTGTGCGCCTCTCCGGCGCGGTCGGCGAGGCGCTCCGCGGCCTTGAGCGCGGTCTGCTGTATCGCGAGCAGGTCCTGCCACTGCCCGTGCCGGTCGAGGAAGTCCCACAGCGTCCAGGCCAGCCGCCAGGCGTGCGACTCGAAGCCTGTGCTGGCCGCCTGCTCTATCGCCGCGATGAGCACCGGATGCTCGGCGGTGAACCACGCGGTGGCCTGCCGGTGGTCAACGAGGTCCTCGGGTGTCACCCGCGGCCGGGCCGGGCCGAGCGTGATGGCGTGCCGCCGCGGGTAGAGCAGCAGCGCGCCACGGTAGGCGGTGGTCAGGTAGTGGTCGAAGAGGCGGCCCGCCGCCGCGAGCCGCTCCGGGTGCGGGTCGTGTTCCTGCGTGAGTTCGGCGGCGTACGCGCGGAGCAGGTCGTGGAGGCTGTACCGGCCGGGGATGCGTTCGGTGACCAGATGCGCCTGGGCGAGCTGGGCGAGCAGTGCCCGTGCCCGCTCGGTGGGCTGGCCGGTGAGGCTGGCCGCGGCGGGCGCGGTGATGTCCGGGCCCGGGTGCAGACCGAGCAGGCGGAAGAGCGTTGCCGCGTCGGGGGTCAACGCGTGGTACGACCACGAGAAGACCGCTCGCGCGTCGGTCGCGGAATCGGCGACGGCGAAGGCATCCAGGACGGCTCCGGCCTCGCGCAGGTCCGCGGCCAGGTCGGCGAGAGAGAGCATGGGCCGGGTCGCGGCGCGAGCGGCGACGATCACGATAGCCAGCGGGAGCCGGGCGCACGCGGTGATGATGGCCTCCACCGCCTGTGGCTCGGCGGAGACCCGCTGCGGGCCCAGCCGCCGGGCCATCAGCGCGTGCGCCTCATCGCGGGTGAGCAGGTTGAGGGTGATGGGGTGGGCACCTTCGGCGGCGACCAGGCCGGCGAGATGGTTGCGGCTGGTGACGAGCACGACGCAGCCGGCCGTGCCGGGGAGCAAGGGGCGGACCTGGTCGGCGTCGCGCGCGTTGTCGAGCACCACCAGCATTCGCTTGCCGGCGAGCAGGCTGCGGTAGAGGGCGGTCTGCTCGTCCAGGCCGGTGGGCATGCGCTGTGCCGGCACCTGCAGGGCGTGCAGGAAACCGCGGACCGCCTCGGCCGGGGTCGCCGCCGAGCCGGCCGGGGCGAAGCCGCGCAGGTTCACGTACAGCTGGCCGTCGGGGAAGCGGTCGGCCACGCGGTGCGCCCAGTGCACGGCCAGGGCCGTCTTGCCTACCCCGGCGGTGCCGGACAGCGCCGTGATGATCACAGCGGTGGGCTGCTCCCCGGTCGCGGCGAGCAGCGCGTCCAGTTGGGCTAGCTCGCCGGCCCGCCCGGTGAAGCCGCGCACGTCGAGGGGGAGCTGCGCGGGCGCGTTCGCCGGTGGGGTCACGGTGGCGACCGCCACCGGTCGTGGCGGCTCCTCGCGCGGCGCGGACCGGCTGAGGACGCCGTCCTGGCGCAGGACCGCCTGGTGTAGCGCCTGTAGCTCCGCGCTCGGGTCGGTGCCGAGCTCTTCGACCAGGCGCCGGCGCAGCGCCAGGTAGAACTGTGAGGCGTCCGCGCCGCGGCCGGCGGCGTACAGCGCTCGCATCAGGAGCGCCGCGGCGGACTCCACGAACGGCTGCTCGGTGGTCAGGTCGGTGAGCACACCGATCACCGCCTGCGGGTCGCCCACCCGCAGCTGTGCCTGTGCCCAAGCCTCCGTCGCCTGCAGATGGAGCTGGTGCCAGGCCTGACGGCACTGGGCGGCCCAGGCCCCGGGAAGGCCGGCCAGGGCCTCACCGCGCCACAGCGCTCGGGCATCGTCGAGAAGCGCGACCCTCCGGCCGTCCGGGCACGCGGGCACGCGGGCGCGCTCGACCAGGCGGCGGAACGAGTGGAGATCGACCAGATCCGCGTCGATGTCCAGCACGTAGCCACCCGAACGCCGCACCAGCTGCGTCTGCCCCGCACCGCCGGCGCCGACCTCCGCCAGCAGCCGCCGGAGCCGGGTGATGTGCACATGCAGGGTGCGCCGGGCGCCGGTGGGCGCCGCATCCCAGACCCTGTCGATGAGGACGTCCGTCGTCACCGGCCGACCCGCGTCGACCGCCAGCGCCGCCAGCACGTGGCGCTGCTGCGGTGGACCCGCCTCCCAGACCCGGCCATCGGCGTTTATCTCGACCGGGCCGAGCAATCGAATCTCCAGCGCCACCCTCCCGCCTCGACCGCGCCGATCCGCGACAACAGTATTCGAACGATGTCGATCCCCCGCCTACGCAGGGCGACAACAATCCATTAACAAACTCGCTCGCCCGGCGACGGCAGTCTGAAGATCCAGCGGGTCGCCCGCAGATAGCTGGGTGATCGGGGGCTTGCGGGCGTGTGGGAACGGGTCAGGCGCGGAGTGCCGCGGAAACAAGCGCCTGGCCCTCCTCCTGGAGCTGGGCCAGATGCTCGGTGCCCTTGAACGACTCGGCGTAGAGCTTGTAGACGTCTTCCGTGCCGGAGGGGCGGGCGGCCAGCCAGCCCGACTCGGTCACGATCTTGACGCCGCCGATCGGGGCGTCGTTGCCGGGTGCCTTGGCGAGGACGGCGGTGATCGGGTCGCCGGCCAGCTCGCTCGCCGTCACCTGCTCGGCGGAGAGCTTGGCGAGCACGGCCTTCTCCTCGCGGCTGGCCGGCGCGTCGATCCGGGCGTAGGCGGGCGCGCCGAACCGCTCGGTCAGCTCCGTGTACCGCTCGCTGGGCGAGCGTCCCGTGACCGCGATGATCTCGGAGGCGAGCAGGCAGAGGATGATCCCGTCCTTGTCGGTGGTCCACACCGAACCGTCCCGCCGCAGGAACGACGCGCCGGCGCTCTCCTCGCCGCCGAAGCCGACGCTGCCGTCGACGAGCCCGTCGACGAACCACTTGAACCCGACCGGCACCTCCATCAGCCGCCGCCCGAGGGCGGCCGCCACGCGGTCGATCATCGAGGAGGAGACCAGTGTCTTGCCCACCGCGGCGTCCGCGCCCCACTCCGGCCGGTTGGCATAGAGGTAGTCGATCGCGACGGCCAGGTAGTGATTGGGATTCATCAGGCCGCCGTCGGGCGTGACGATGCCGTGCCGGTCGGCGTCCGCGTCATTTCCGGTGGCCACCTGGTACGCGTCGCGCTGCTCGATCAGCGAGGCCATCGCGTACGGGGACGAGCAGTCCATCCGGATCTTGCCGTCCCAGTCGAGCGTCATGAACCGCCACGTGGGGTCGACCCGCGGGTTGACCACGGTCAGGTCGAGGCCGTGACGGCTGGCGATCTCGTCCCAGTACGCCACGCTCGCACCGCCCAGCGGGTCGGCGCCGATGCGCACCCCGGCCGCCCGGATCGCGTCGATGTCGACCACGCTCGGCAGGTCGCCGACGTAGGTGCCGACGTAGTCGTACCCCTCGGTGGTCTCGGCGGCCCGCGCCCGCGCGACGGTGACCCGCCGGACCTCCTTGAGGCCGCTCTCCAGCAGCGCGTTCGCCCGGTCTTCGATCCCCTTGGTGACGTCGGTGCCGGCCGGCCCGCCCGACGGGGGGTTGTACTTGAAGCCGCCGTCGGCCGGCGGGTTGTGCGAGGGCGTGACGACCACGCCGTCGGCCAGGCCGCTGGTCCGCCCCCGGTTGTACGTGAGGATCGCGTGTGACACCGCCGGCGTCGGGGTGTAGCCGTCGCGGCTGTCGAGCCGCACCCGCACCCCGTTCGCCGCGAAGACCTCGAGCGCGCTGAGCAGCGCCGGCTCGGAGAGCGCGTGGGTGTCGCGGGCCAGGTAGAGCGGGCCGTCGATGCCGCGCTCCGCCCGGTACTCGCAGATGGCCTGGCTCATCGCGACCACGTGGTCTTCGTTGAACGCCAGCTTCAGGCTGGATCCCCGGTGTCCCGACGTGCCGAACCCGACCCGCTGCCCCGCCTCCGCCACGTCCGGCTTACCGGTGTAGTACGCCGAGACGAGGTGTGGCACGTCGACGAGATCGCCGGGTGCGGCCACGCGACCGGCACGAGGGTGAAGCCGGGCAGTATCGGACACGACGTATCCTCTCGGGAAGTCGGGAAGCGGTTTCGATCGTAGTCGCGTGTGGGAGGCTCCTGTTGGCGGGCAACATTCGGGTCGTGGCCTTTGACCTCGACGACACACTCGCCGTGTCGAAGTCACAGATCGACGACCGGATGGCGAAACTGCTGGCCGAGCTGCTGGCCCAGGTCGACGTCTGCGTGATCTCCGGCGGGCGGTTCGAGCAGTTCGATACCCAGGTGCTCCGCCATCTGCACCTCGACCCCACCGCGCGGCAGCGGCTGCACCTGATGCCCACCTGCGGCACCCGCTACTACCGCTGGATCGACGGCGACTGGGGCCTGGTGTACGCGGAGGACCTCACCGAGGAGGCCAAGGAGCGCATCGTCTCCGTGCTGGTCGAGGGGGCGAAGGCGCTCGGCATCTGGGAGCCCGAGCCGTGGGGCGAGATCATCGAAGACCGCGGCAGCCAGGTGACGTTCTCGGCCCTGGGGCAGCGCGCGCCGGTCGACGCCAAGTACGCCTGGGATCCTGACGGCGCCAAGAAGGCGGCATTGCGCGACTACGCCGCCGCCCGCCTCCCCGACCTGGAGGTGCGCAGCGGCGGCTCGACCTCGGTCGACGTGACCAAGATGGGCGTCGACAAGGCGTACGGCATGGGCAAGCTCATGGCGCACCTCGGGCTGGCCACCGAAGACGTGCTCTTCATCGGCGACCGCCTCGACGAGGGTGGCAACGACTACCCCGTCAAGGCGATGGGTATCCCGTGCGTGGCGGTGACCCGCTGGCAGGACACCGCGGACTACGTCGAGCGGCTGCTCACCACGCTGCCGGCCGCTGTGCCCGGCGACGTTTAGGATCATCGCAGCCCACCAGCTTTTTGGAAGGAGCGTCCGGTGCCGCTGGACACGCAGTTGCTGGAGATCCTCGCCTGCCCGGACACGCATCACGCACCACTGGAGTACGACGCCACCGCCGAGACCCTGACCTGCACCGAGTGCGGCCGTATCTTCGAGGTGCGAGACGGCATCCCGGTGCTGCTGCTGGACGAGGCCCGTACCCCTGACGGTGAGACCCGTACCAATGAAGGCGAGAAATGAGCGCGAGCGTTCGCGGCCGCCGCACGGTCGACGAGGCACTGCTGGACGACCCGGCCGCCCTGGCCGAAAACGATCCAGGTGGCATGCTGCGAGCGACCGCCTCCGCCGGGGCGCAGGTCCGCGAGACGGCGGCGCTCGCCGCGGAGGCCAACCTGGCCGTGCTGAGTGACGAGGGCCGCCCGCGTGCCGTCGTGATCGCAGGCATCGGCACGGCCGGTCGCACCGGCGAGATTCTCGCTACCGTCGCCGGTCCGCGCTGCCCCGTACCCGTGATCGCGCACCGCAGTGCGGGCGTGCCCGGCTGGGTCGGTGCCGCCGACGTGGTGATCGCGGTCAGCGCTTCCGGCCGCAGCCCCGAGGCGCTCGGCGCCGCCGAGGCGGCCGCCCGCCGGGGCGCGCGACTGGTGGCGGTCGGCGCGCCCGACTCGCTGCTCCAGTCGGTGGCGGAGAGCGCACGGGCGCCGTTCATCCCGGTGCCCCGCCGCGCGCCGGCCCGCGCCAGCCTGTGGGGCCTCACGGTGCCGGTGCTGATGGCCGCCCGCTCCTTCGGCCTGGTGAAGGTCAACGAGGCGGACCTGGCGGAGACGGCGGCCCGGCTCGACGCCGACGCCGACCGGTGCCGCCCGACGGCTGAGTCGTTCGTCAACCCGGCGAAGTCGCTGGCGCTGGGCCTCGCCGGCTCGGTGCCGATCGTGTGGGGCTCGTCGCCGCTGGCCGCCGTGGCCGCCCGGCGCTTCGCCGACACGATCTCCGCGAACGCCCGCTACCCCGTGGTCGCCGGCGCGCTCGGCGAGGCCGGCCGGGGTCGCGTGGGCCTGCTCGACGGCGTCTTCGGCGGGCTGGTGGAGTCGTCCCGCGACATCTTCGCCGACGAAGAGGAGGAGCAGCAGGACGTCACGCGGCTGCGCGTGGTGCTGCTCCGCGACGGCGGCCTCGCCAACGAGGAGGACACCGACGAGCCGGTCGCGGTCGAGGAGCGGCGGGCCGAGGCGGTGCAGACGCTGGCCGAGCGGCGTGGCGTGCGCTGCGACGTGGTCACCGCCGAGGGTGGCTCCCCGCTGGAGCGGCTGGCCTCGCTGGTCGCCGTCCCCGACTTCGCCTCGATCTACCTCGCTCTCGCACACGGACTCGACCCCATGGCCGTGCCGGCCGTCACCGAGATGAAGGAGCTGAGCAATCCATGAGCACGTCCGGCGGCACTAGAGCGATCATCGCGGCGCTGCTGGCCAACCTGGGCATCGCGGTCACCAAGTTCATCGCGTGGTTGCTCACCCAGTCGTCGTCGATGCTGGCCGAGGCGATCCACTCCGTGGCCGACTCCGGAAACCAGGCACTGCTGCTGCTCGGCGGCCGCCGGGCCCAGCGGCGGGCCACCCCGGAGCATCCCTTCGGGTTCGGGCGCGAGCGCTACATCTACGCGTTCATCGTGTCGATCGTGCTCTTCAGCCTTGGTGGCTGCTTCGCGCTGTACGAGGCGTACCACAAGTGGGGCCACCGGGACGAGGGGATCGACAGCTGGCACTGGGTGCCGGTGCTCGTGCTCTCGGTCGCGATCGTGCTGGAGTCGTTCTCGTTCCGTACGGCGATCATCGAATCCAACCACGTGCGGGGCAAGACGTCGTGGGTCCACTTCGTCCGCCGGGCCCGGGCGCCCGAACTGCCCGTCGTGCTGCTGGAAGACCTCGGCGCGCTGGTCGGTCTGATCTTCGCGCTCATCGGTGTCTCGATGACGCTGATCACCGGCGACGGCACCTGGGACGCGCTCGGCACCGCGGCGATCGGTGTCCTGCTGGTCACGATCGCGGTCGTGCTCGCGATGGAGACCAAGAGCCTGCTGCTCGGCGAGAGCGCCACGCCGGAAGACCAGGCCAAGATCGAGGCGGCGATCACCGCTGGTCCCGAGGTCGAGCGGATCATCCACATGAAGACGCTGCACCTCGGCCCGGAGGAGCTGCTCGTCGCCGCGAAGATCGCGGTGCGCGAGCACGAGACCGGTGAGGACATCGCCCGGCACATCAACTCGACCGAGGCCCGCATCCGCGAGGCCGTCCCGATCGCCCGGGTCATCTACCTCGAGCCCGACATCTACCAGGTGCCGGCCGAGCCGGCGCCCGTCGTAGGCTGAGCATGCGGCGCCTGTCCGGCCGCATCCGGCCGTACGCGTGGGGCTCCCGCACCGCGATCGCGCGGCTGCTGGGGCGGCCGGTCCCCAGCGAGGGGCCGGAGGCGGAGCTGTGGCTGGGCGCCCATCCGGGCGACCCCGCCACGGTCGACGGGGCGAGCCTGGCCGACCTGATCGCCGCCGAGCCGGAGGGCGTGCTCGGCGGCGAGGTCGTGGCGCGCTTCGGGGCCCGCCTGCCGTACCTGATGAAGGTGCTCGCCGCCGCCGCGCCGCTGTCGCTCCAGGCGCACCCGGACGCGGAGCAGGCGCGGGAGCGGTTCGCGGCCGGGCATCCGAGTTACGTCGACGCCTACCACAAGCCCGAACTGCTCGTGGCAATGTCGGATTTCGAGGCGCTGTGCGGGTTTCGTGACCCCGCGACGTCCGCGGCCGCGCTGTCCACTTTGGATGTGCCCAAGATCGAGCCGGTCATCTCCGCGCTCGACCGGGGCGACCTGCGCGCCGCGATGGCCGACCTGATCGCGCTGCCGGCCGCCGTGGTCACGGAGGCCGCGGCGGCGCCCGACGCGCCCGAGCTCGTCCGCCGGCTCGCCGCCGCCTTTCCGGGCGATCCCGGGGTACTGGTGGCGCTGCTGCTCAACCACGTCACGCTCGCGCCCGGTGAGGCGATCTGGATGCCGGCCGGCAACCTGCACGCGTACCTCGCCGGCACCGGCGTGGAGATCATGGCGGCCAGCGACAACGTGCTGCGCGGCGGCCTGACGCCCAAGCACGTCGACGTGCCCGAGCTGCTGCGGGTGCTGCGCTTCGAGGTGCTCGCCGACCCGGTCGTGGGATCTGAGCCGGTGGCACCCGGGATCGTGACCTGGCCGGCGCCGGTGACCGAGTTCGCGCTGCACCGGGTGCGGCCCGCTCCCGGCGTGGTGACGCTGCCGGTGCTCGGGCCGCGGGTCGTGCTCTGCCTGACCGGCGAGCTGATCGTCGACGACGGCGCCGGCGAGGTGGCGCTGGCCGGCGGGGAGGCGGCCTTCGCGACGGCCGGACCCGCCCCGCTCACCTTCCTCGGGTCCGGAGAGGCGTACGTCGCGTCGGTACCGGCGTAGGTTTGACCTTGAAGCCCTTCGTGGGCCGGTCTCTCTGGGTAGTTTCCGTCCTCAGCTGGGCGTTTGCGCCATCAGCACAGGCGTACAGATCAAGAAATTTCCTGATTCGCTTGACACCGCCATAGCGCAATGTAACGCTATAACCACGCAGCGTTATCGCGACGAAGGTCCGAGTCACGCGCGGGGGAACCAAACCGGGGGGATGCGCGGGGCGGTGGGAGTTGAGCGGAAAGCCCGCTCAGGACCCGCCGCCCCGCGCGCTACGTGGGGAGACCCGCCCCGGCCCCGGCCCTTTAACGGCGCACGAGACCGCCCGCGTATCGTGGTTGCTCGTTGCAACGGACGCGTTCGACAGGAGCTTTCATGACCAGCACTCTGCCGGCGCCGGACGCGTCGGCCTCGGCCCGCCCGCGCACGGTCGCCGATGGCGACTTCAAGGTTGCGGACCTTTCACTGGCCGGGTTCGGTCGCAAGGAGATTCAGCTCGCGGAGCACGAGATGCCCGGGTTGATGGCGCTGCGGCGGGAGTACGCCGACGCCCAGCCCTTGGCGGGCGCCCGCGTCACCGGCTCGCTGCACATGACGATCCAGACCGCGGTGCTGATCGAGACACTGACCGCGCTGGGTGCGCAGGTCCGCTGGGCCTCGTGCAACATCTTCTCCACCCAGGACCACGCCGCCGCCGCGATCGTCGTCGGCCCCGAGGGCACGCCCGAGGCACCTTCCGGCGTCCCGGTGTACGCGTGGAAGGGCGAGACCCTCGCCGAGTACTGGTGGTGCACGGAGCAGGTGCTGCTGTGGCCGGACGGCCAGGGTCCCAACATGATCCTGGACGACGGTGGTGACGCCACGCTGCTGGTGCACAAGGGCGCCGAGTTCGAGCAGGCCGGCGTCGTGCCGGCACCGGAGACCGCGGACAGCGAGGAGTACGCGGTGATCCTCGGCGTGCTGCAGCGCTCGCTCGCGGAGGACAACCGCCGCTGGACCCGGGTCGCCGCCGACATCAAGGGCGTGACCGAGGAGACCACCACCGGCGTGCACCGCCTGTACGAGATGCAGGCCGCCGGCGGCCTCCTCTTCCCGGCGATCAACGTGAACGACTCGGTGACCAAGAGCAAGTTCGACAACAAGTACGGCTGCCGCCACTCGCTCATCGACGGCATCAACCGCGCCACCGACGTGCTCATCGGCGGCAAGGTCGCGGTGGTCTGCGGCTATGGCGACGTGGGCAAGGGCTGCGCCGAGTCGCTGCGCGGCCAGGGCGCCCGTGTGATCGTGACCGAGGTCGACCCGATCTGCGCGTTGCAGGCGGCGATGGACGGCTACCAGGTGGCCACGCTCGAAGACGTCGTGGAGACCGCGGACATCTTCATCACCGCGACCGGCTGCTTCGACGTCATCACCAACGAGCAGATGGCCCGCATGAAGCACCAGGCCATCGTCGGCAACATCGGCCACTTCGACAACGAGATAGACATGGCCGGCCTCGCCAAGCGTGACGACGTCGAGCGGATCAACATCAAGCCGCAGGTCGACGTGTGGCGTTTCGCCGACGGCCACTCGATCATCGTGCTGTCCGAGGGCCGCCTGCTCAACCTGGGCAACGCGACCGGTCACCCGTCCTTCGTGATGTCCAACTCGTTCTCCAACCAGACGATCGCCCAGATCGAGCTGTTCACGAAGACCAGCGAGTACCCCGTCGGCGTGTACACGCTGCCGAAGCACCTCGACGAGAAGGTCGCCCGCCTGCACCTGGACGCGCTGGGCGCCCGGCTGACCGAGCTCTCCAAGGAGCAGGCCTCGTACCTGGGTGTGCCGGTCGAAGGCCCGTACAAGCCGGACCACTACCGCTACTGAGTTTCTTTGGTGTTGCCTCCGGGCCGGCTGCGCTGTCAGCCGGCCCGGTTGCTTTGTCAGCTGTCCTGTCGCCCGGTCAGCCGGCCCGGTTTGCTTTTGCGGGGGCGGACCCAGGTCCAGACGCAGTAGACCAACCAGGTGACCGCGACGGCGGTGGCCAGGAAGCTGAGGTGCATAGCATCGAGCAGCAGGACGACGGCCAGCACGGCCAGCCACGGTAGGAGCACCTTCACCCCGGCAACGGTACTGGCTCGGGGTGGCCGCCGGACAAGGAGCGGCGGGTCGGTGTTTGCCGCCACCGGCCCGCCGTCCAGTCCCTGCGTCCCGATCAGAGCATGTGTTGGGCCTGTGGACCCACTACCTGTACAAGTTCTGACTCGAAGAGCCGGAGCCACCGCCGGTGGACGCTCCGCAGCGTCGTGACGATCGGGCGGCTGGGTGTCTCGTCGACCGGGATCAGCACCGCGTGGTCGCCGGGGAGAACCATCAGCCAGGCGACCACACGCCCGCCCGCGCCATCCTTGCCACGCCGGTAGAGCGCGAAGAGGGTCGGCTTCTCATCGACGAACACCAAGCCGAGTCGCAGCTGCCAGGGCAGCTCAGGAAGCTCGGGGACCAACGTCTGCTCGTCCAACACGGCTGCCTCCCACGGTCTTGGCGACTCGGTGGCTGCTCGTCGACTTCGTTGTCGCGTTGCAACCCCAAGAGTGCATGCCGCGTCTTCCAGATGCAAGTGCACCTGATGTCATCTTGTTGCAACCCCGCAGCTCAACTTGCGTGTACGGTATGCACGATGGCAGTGAAGCCAAGCCCGACCACGCTGCGACGGCAATTGGGCGCGGAGTTGCGCCGCCTGCGCGCCGACCGCACGGTGGCGGGCGTGGCCACTGAGCTCGGCTGGTCAGAATCCAAGCTGAGCCGCATCGAGACCGCCCACACGGGCATCCGGCCCAAAGACCTGGACCGGTTGCTCGAGGCGTACGCCGTCGCCGAAGACGCCCGAGCACGAATCCGGGCGCTCGCGGGGCAGTCCCGGCAGCGAGCGTGGTGGGAGGCATACGGTGACGTGCTGCCAAACGCCTACGAGACGTACATCGGGTTCGAGGCCGAAGCGGTCGCCATCTACAGCTACGAGGCACAGATCGCGCCAGGTCTTCTGCAGACCGCCGAGTACGCCAGTGCCGTGATCCAGGCGGATGGCATCTACGAGGACGACGAGGTGCACGGCCAGCGAGTGGCCGTGCGGATGGCCCGTCAGGCCGTGTTGACGCGCGATCCGCCGCCAAAGCTGTCCGTCGTCCTCGACGAGGCGGTCCTGCGACGCCAGATCGGCGGTCCGGACGTCATGCGCCGCCAGCTCACGAGCCTGGCCGAGGCAAACGAACGGAAGATGATCACGGTCCAGGTGCTGCCCTTCTCCGCCGGCGCTCACCGCGCTTTAGCGGGGTCGTTCATCATCCTCGAGTTCGGTCGGGATGGGGACCATCCGCTGGCTTACAGCGAAGGCATGACCGGCGGCGTCTTCCGCAGCCGGCCGGATGAGCTCCGAAGCTACTGGATGAGCTTCGAGTCACTGCGCGCCGCGGCGCTCGACCCGAAGAAGTCGGTCGACTTCATCAACGCGGTCGCGCGCGGCAGCGAATGATCAACGCAAGTTTCTGAGAGAGGAAGTACCGGGGAAATGTTCCCTGCGTCGAACGATGATGGGCTGCTCTGGATCAAGAGCAGCCGGAGCGCTGGCAATGGTGCCTGCGTTGAGGTGGCCTTCACGGCGTCCGGTGTGGTCGCGATGCGTGACTCCAAGGACCGGCAAGGGCCCGTCCTGAGCTTTCCTGCCGCGTCGTGGCAGCGTTTTGTGGCTGGTGTCAGCCAAGGAGGCTTCGACCGGCCGCGGTACTGATGTAGATGTCGAGCGATCTCCCGTATAGCCAGGACCTGGGTGACGGCGATGGTCGACATTATTCTCGGCGCGTCCGGTGTGCTCCTTGGGGTCATCTCACTGTGGTACGCCCGACGCCAGAGTGGCGCGGACCGGCGACATCGGCGAGTCGCGGTATTCGCGAATGATCTCTCATCCGCATTGAACAAGCTGCAGGATGCGGCGGACGCCGCTATCGGGGAAGGAGGGCCGTTGACCCGGACAGGGTTGGAGCGTTTTGAGATGGATGGCGCGTTGCGCCAGATCCAGCGCATTGTTCGGGAGGCTCCCGCTCTCGAGCTCGAGCGTTTCTTGACGCCTCAGCGAGAGGGCGGCATCGATCTCGTCAGTGAGATCCGTGCCTTCACCAGCAGCGCCTTGCCGGAAAGGCCAGGTCGACAATCGGTGAGGGTGGACATGGTGCGCATGACGCAGCAGCAGGTGGTCGCCGCACATCGCCTGATCGCGGCGATCGACCAGATGCGCGCTGCGATCCGGCCCCATCTGGCCTAGCGCCACTGGAAATCCCGCGCGGGGAGTCGGCCCTTGGGTCGACTCCCCCCGTGTTTTTGGCCAGCCAATGATCTTGATTGAGTCCAAAGTGCCTGGTGGGGCGCGCGTCACAGGGGGCTGGCTTGACGTCTACCGCCGGTTGGAGGGAAGGTGTGGCTGCCCTTAGTTAGGGGTGCCTAAGGATCCGGAGTTTCACCATGGGCGACAACCCCCTGTTCGCGACATACCTGATCGGGCTCCGTGAGGGGCTCGAGGCCACGCTGGTCGTCAGCATCCTCATCGCCTTCCTCGTCAAGTCGGACCGCCGTAACCGCCTGCCCTGGGTCGCCCTCGGCGTCACTGTGGCGGTCGCGCTCTCCGTGGGGTTCGGGGCGCTGCTGACCTACACGCGGACCACGCTGCTCGCCGACTACCGGGATCGGGAGCTCTTCGAGGCCATCACGTCCGTGGCCGCGGTCTGCTTCGTCACCTGGATGATCTTCTGGATGCGGCGGGCGGCCCGGTCGATCGCGGGTCAGCTGCGCGAGGGGCTGGATCGGGCGATCGCCGTGGGACCGATCGCGGTGGCCCTCTTCGCGCTGCTCGCCGTCGTCCGCGAGGGGCTGGAGACGGCGCTGCTGTTCTTCGCGGCCGTGCAGGGGGCGGAGAGTGACACTGGCCCGCTGCTGGCGATCCTCGGCGGCATCCTCACCAGCATCGTGATCGGTGCGCTGCTCTACGCGAGCGCGGTGCGGATCAACCTGACGAAGTTCTTCACCTGGACCGGCGTGCTGCTGGTGCTGGTCGCGGCCGGCATCCTCAAGTACGGCGTGCACGACTTCCAGGAGGCCGATGTCCTGCCCGGCCTCAACACGCTCGCCTACGACATGAGCGGCACGCTCGACCCGTCGACCTGGTACGCCGCGCTGCTCGCCGGCATGTTCAACATCACCCCCGCGCCCACCGTGCTGGAGGTCGTGGCCTGGCTGGCGTACGCCATCCCGGTGCTGCTGCTCTTCCTCATCCCTGGTCGCCGGCGGCCGGCGCCACCCAAGCCATCCCCCGAAAGCCCGTCGCCCGCCGCGGCCCAGGCAGCTTGACCGCTAGGAGAACCGATGCGTACCCCCAGAATCCTCGCCCTCGCCGCGGCCGGCGTCATGGCCGGCGGTGCCCTCGCGGCCTGCTCCGACGACGCTGGCTCGGACGGCGGCGCCGCCGGCGCCCCGATCGCGGTCAACGCGACCGACAGCGCGTGTGAGGTGACCACGACCGACGTCGACGCCGGGACGGTGGTCTTCAAGGTGACCAACAAGGGTGTCAAGGTCACGGAGTTCTACGTCTACGCCCAGGGTGACCGGGTGATGGGCGAGGTGGAGAACATCGCGCCGGGCCTCAGCCGCGACCTGCACGTCGAGCTGCCCGCGGGCACGTACGAGACGGCGTGCAAGCCGGGCATGGTGGGCAAGGGCATCCGCGGCGCGTTGAAGGTGAACGGGTCGGCCGCGCCGCTGACCGCCGACGCCGCGCTCGCGGCGGCCACCGAGAGCTATCAGCGGTACGTCAAGAGCCAGACCGCCGCGCTGCTGGAGAAGACCCAGGAGTTCGTCGCCGCGGTCAAGGCGGGCGACGCCGCGAAGGCCAAGGAGCTGTTCCCGGTGGCGCGCACGTACTGGGAG
>Ga0214467_1000084_pt1 | contig 25785 bp, 20 predicted proteins | sample RVTome_8_FD_187339 | JGI IMG/M metagenome (GOLD analysis project Ga0214467, IMG submission 187339) | Soil microbial communities from uranium-contaminated site in the Upper Colorado River Basin, Wyoming, United States - RVT160D0 HiSeq ...
GCGGCCGGGGTGAACAGCTGAAGCTGCCGCATGTCGACAATTGTCCCGGACCAGTAAAGAATTCGCTGCCCCGAAACGACGACTGATGATGCCAAGTATTCGTGTCGTTGGCGAATCGTCGACCGACGAAATAGCGGCACGCGGCCAAGTCGGTCCGCGCGTCCGGGGGTGCGCGGAGGCGATATCGGGATCCGAGGTCATCCAAGATCAAACTAAGCTGAGCGGCATTGAGTCCAGACCGCTGTTCGTAAGGCGTCGCGACGCCCCGGGCTTGTCCCGCGGACCTGGCAGTGGAGGTCGGGGGTTTCGGCGAGCCCTGGCGAGCCGCCGACCTCCGCGGTCTCCGGCGGGAGCGGCGGTCCACAGCTGACGCGGACCCGGGACTAATTCCTATGGTGCGGTGAGGTTGAGCACCGCGGCGAGCCCATTCGACTTGCCCGGGTCGGCGGCCGGGAGCACCAGCGCGGCGAGCCCGGCGCGCACGGCCCCAGCGTCCGCCGGGGTGTCGCCGACCATCAGCGCGCGCTCGGGCTCCACGCCCAGCGCGCCGCACGCGCGCAGGAAGATCGCCGGATCGGGCTTGGTGCGGCCCACCTCGTACGACAGCACGTAGGAGTCGACCAGCCCGGCGAAGCCCCACGCGTCGAAAAGTGGCCGGATGTCGAAGCCGATGTTGCTCACCACCGCCACCGGCACGCCCGCCTCCTTGAGCGCCATGAGGGTGCCGGCGGTGTCCGCGTACACCACCCAGCCGTCCGGGCGCAGCAGCCGCCCGTAGAGGGCCTCCTCGAACCCCTCCACGCCCGCACCCACGGTGGCGGCCAGCCCGATGTACGCCGCGCGGTGCTGGTGTTCGTACAGGTCGCGGTCGGCGAAGGCCTCGGCCAGGTGCGGCGGCACCCGGTGCGGCACCGGCCCGCCCGCGCGGCCGGCGGTGACCAGCCGGTCGGCCAGCACGGTGGCGCGGCCCCGCTCGAGCGTGACGCCACACTCCTCCGCGGCCGCGACCACCCACTCCACCGGGTCCTCCACCTGCGCGAGCGTGCCGTGGAAGTCGAAAAGCACCGCCTCCAGCGGCGATCGGGTGGGTCGGGAGTCGGGGAGGGCGGTCTGGTCCGGCACGTCCGTGACCCTACCGAGTCGCCCGGTTGGTCCCGTAAGCCGACCCGCTGGTGGCGCGACCTGAATCCCGGTGTACCGGCAAGATAAATTAAGGGCATGAGCAGCCCCGCCGAGCGGTACGCCGCGGCGCGCCGCCGGGCCGATGAGGCTTCAGGTTTCCCGGCACTCGAGGACTTCGCCCTCGACCTCGGTTTCGATCTCGACGACTTCCAGCGGGAGGCGTGTGAGGAGCTCGAGCGTGGCAGCGGCGTGCTCGTCTGCGCTCCCACCGGGGCGGGAAAGACCGTGGTCGGCGAGTTCGCGGTGCACCTGGCGCTAGCCACACCCGGCCTGAAGCGCAAGTGCTTCTACACCACGCCGATAAAGGCGCTGTCCAACCAGAAGTACCACGACCTGGTGGAACGGTACGGCGCCGAGCGGGTCGGGCTGCTGACCGGCGACAACGCCATCAACGGCGACGCGCCCGTGGTGGTGATGACCACCGAGGTGCTGCGCAACATGCTCTACGCCGCCTCGTCCACTCTGGAGGGCCTGGCGTACGTGGTGATGGACGAGGTGCACTACCTCGCCGACCGCTTCCGCGGCGCCGTCTGGGAGGAGGTGATCATCCACCTGCCCGAGTCGGTGACGCTCGTCTCCCTGTCGGCGACCGTCTCCAACGCGGAGGAGTTCGCCGACTGGCTGGTCACCGTGCGGGGCGAGACCGCCGTCGTGGTCAGCGAGCACCGCCCGGTGCCACTGTGGCAGCACATGCTGGTGGGGCGGCGGATGTTCGACCTCTTCCACGACGCCGACGCGGCCCGCAAGCACGACGTGCACCCCGAGCTGCTGCGCTACTCGCGTGAGCAGCTGCGCCGCCTGGAGTTGACCGACGGGTACACCCCCGGGCGCGGCGGCCGCGGTGGGCGGCGGTGGCGGGGTCCGCTGCGTGCCGACATCGTCGAGCGGCTCGACCGCGAAGGGCTGCTGCCGGCGATCCTGTTCATCTTCAGCCGTGCCGGCTGCGACGCCGCCGTGCAGCAGTGCCTGCACGCGGGGCTGCGCCTCACCACGCCCGACGAGCGGGCCGAGATCCGCCGCGTGGCCGAGGCGCGCATGGCCTCCATCCCCGGCGGTGACCTGCAGGTCCTCGGCTACTGGGAGTGGCTCGACGGCCTGGAGCGGGGGCTGGCCGCCCACCACGCGGGCCTGCTGCCGGCGTTCAAGGAGGTGGTCGAGGAGCTCTTCGTGCGGGGCCTGGTCAAGGCCGTCTTCGCCACCGAGACGCTCGCCCTCGGCATCAACATGCCGGCCCGGTGCGTGGTGCTGGAGCGGCTGGTCAAGTTCAACGGCGAGGCGCACGTCGACCTGACGCCGGGGGAGTACACCCAGCTCACCGGCCGCGCCGGCCGCCGGGGCATCGACGTGGAGGGCCACGCGGTCGTCGTGTGGGCGCCCGAGGTCGACCCGCGGCACGTCGCCGGCCTCGCCTCCACCCGCACCTACCCGCTGCGGTCCAGCTTCCGGCCCTCGTACAACATGGCCGCCAACCTGGTCGGCACCGTCGGCGCGGATCCGGCGCGGGAGCTGCTGGAGTCGTCGTTCGCCCAGTTCCAGGCGGACCGCTCGGTGGTCGGCATGGCCCGGCAGGTGCAGCGCAACCAGGAGACCATCGAGGCGTACGGCAACGAGGTGACCTGCCACCACGGCGACTTCGACGAGTACTTCGCGCTGCGGGTGGCGATCGCCGACCGCGAGAAGTCGCTGGCCAAGCAGGGGAGCAGCCAGCGCCGCGCCGAAGCGGTGCGCTCACTGGAGCGGCTGCGGGTGGGCGACGTGGTGCGCGTGCCGTCCGGCCGCCGATCCGGGCTGGCGGTCGTGCTCGACCCGGGCGTGGGCGGCTTCGGCGAGCCCCGCCCGCTGGTGCTCACCCAGGACCGGTGGGCCGGGCGGATCACGCCGGCCGACTTCACCGCGCCGGCCGAGGTGCTGGCCCGCGTGCGCGTACCCAAGCACTTCAACCACCGCTCGCCGGCGGCCCGCCGCGACCTGGCCGCGCAGGTCACCGCGACGGGGCTGGACCGGCACGCCGGGCGGCGGTCGCGGTCCAGGGGCGACGGCGAGGACCACGAGCTGGCGCTGCTCCGCGTCGAGCTGCGGCAACACCCGTGCCACGCCTGCCCGGACCGCGAGGAGCACGCCCGCTGGGCCGAGCGGCGCCACCGGCTGCTGCGGGACAACGAGCAGCTGCGCGACAAGGTGGCCGGGCGCACCGGTTCGCTCGCCCGTACGTTCGACAACGTGTGCGACCTGCTCGCCAACCGGGGCTACCTCACGCCCGAGGGTGGCGTCACCGACGCCGGCCGCATGCTCGCCCGCATCTGGACCGAGGCCGACCTGCTGGTCGCCGAGTGCCTGCGCCGCGGCGTGTGGGACGGCCTGTCCGCGGCCGAGCTGGCGGCCGCCGTCTCCGTGGTGCTCTACGAGGCGCGCCGCGAGGGCGACGAGCGCGCCTCGGTGCCCCGCGGTCCGGTATCCGACGCGGTCGACGCCACGGTGAAGATCTGGGCCGAGCTGGAGGCGGACGAGGCGTCGCGGGGGCTCGACCTGACCCGCGAGCCCGATCTCGGCTTCGTGTGGCCGATCTTCCGGTGGGCGCGTGGCGAGGATCTCGCGAAGGTGCTGGCCAGCGGCCACAACCTCGACGGCGAGATGCCGGCCGGCGACTTCGTGCGGTGGGCCCGGCAGGTGGTCGACCTGCTCGGGCAGGTCGCCGAGGCCGCGTCCGCGACCCCGAAGCTCCGCGAGGCCGCCCGGGCCGCGATGGGCGCGGTCAATCGCGGAGTGCTCGCATACAACGCCGTCTCGTAGTTTTCTGGATACGTTCTGACATTTAGCCGACCGTCCAGTTGTAGAACTCCGTTCGTCACTAAATGATCTCTAACGCGAATGTGCCTCCTTTCTGGCCGGATGGAGGCTCCTTCTTGGGGGACGGGCGAACGTGGAAATTCATCACTTTGAGTACGGCTGGATCACGCCGACACTCAGTTACGGCATCTCGGTGCTGGGCTCGCTGCTGGGGCTCACCTGCGCCCTGCGGGTGCGGGCGGCACAGACCACGGCGCAGCGTGCCTGGTGGTTGATGCTCGCGGCGTGGGCGATCGGCGGCACCGCCATCTGGAGCATGCACTTCATGGCCATGCTCGGCTTCTCGGTGGTGGGGCAGCAGATCCGGTACGACGTCGCGCTGACCGCCGCGAGCGCCCTGATCGCCGTTGCGGTCGTCGGCGTGGGCCTCTTCATCGCGGGTATGGGCAAGTCCTCGATCATCAAGATCATAATCGGTGGCATCTTCGCCGGCCTCGGTGTGGGCACCATGCACTACACGGGCATGGCCGCGATGCGCGTGGACGCCCAGATCGACTACGACCCGACCCGCGTCGCCCTGTCCTTCGCGATCGCGGTGGTCGCCGCGACGGTGGCGCTGTGGCTGGTCGTCAACGTCAAGGGCACGCTGGCCATCCTCGCGTCCGCCCTGGTCATGGGCGTGGCCGTGAACGGCATGCACTTCACCGGCATGTCCTCCATGTCGGCGCACGAGCACCCCACGTCGGGCGACCCGTCGGGCGCCACGGCGTCCAACCTGCTGGTGCCCATCATCCTGGCCGTGATCCTGGTGGTGATCGCGCTCATCTACGCGGTGCTCGCCGCCCCGAACGAGGAGGACCGCGCCGGCGCCGCCTACATGGACGCCCGCCTGGCCGACCGCGCCAACGCCCCCGCCCCCGAGCCCCCTCCGTCGCCCCACGGCCTGGCCGCCCGCCGCACCAACTTCCCGTCCTCGACCCGCCGCCAGTAGCCCACACGCCGCGCGTGTTGCGCGTCGCGCGTGTTGCGCGGCGCGTTGTGGGTTTGGATCAGCGGGGCAGAGCCAACGCGTCGACGAGGCGCTTGCACGAACCGGCCAGGTTCCACTTCTCGGCCAGCGCCAGCAGCCGATCCCCGTCCACCGGCGCCGTCGGCAGCCGGGTGTCGAAAGCGGGGATCGGGATGTCGCGCGCCACCCGCACCACCTTCGGGGCCACCGCCAGGTAGTCGCGCGCGCCCGCCAGCTTGCCCCGCAGCCCCGCCGCGAAGCCGGCCTTCGGGTCGTCCAGGGCGGCCAGGATCCCGTCGAGGTCGCCGTAGCGGGTGACCAGCCGGGCGGCGGTCTTCTCGCCGACGCCGGGCACGCCGGGCAGGCCGTCGCTCGGGTCGCCGCGCAGTGCGGCGAAGTCGGCGTACGCGGCGGCCGGCACGCCGTACTTGGCGCGTACCGCGGCGTCGTCGCAGTCTTCCAGCTTGGCCACGCCCCGACCGCAGTACAGCAGGCGCACCGGCTTGGCGTCGTCGATCAGCTGGAACAGGTCGCGGTCGCCGGAGGCCACCTCGACCGGGCCGGGCTGGGTGGTGGCGAGGGTGCCGAGCACGTCGTCGGCCTCGTACCCGGGCGCGTCGACGGCGGGGATGCCGATCGCCTCGAGTACTTCGAGGATCAGCGGGATCTGCGGCACCAGCGTGTCCGGCACGATCTCGGCGCCGGGCGGTCCGCCGGAGTCGAGGCGGTGCGCCTTGTACGAGGGCAGCAGCTCGACCCGCCACGCCGGCCGCCAGTCCGCGTCCATCGCGCAGACGAGCCGGTCCGGGTGGCGGCCGCGGATCAGCGTGGCGATGAAGTCGATGAACCCGCGCACGGCGTTGACCGGCGTGCCGTCGGGGGCTTTCGCGGCCGACTCGGGGATCCCGAAGTACGCCCGGAAGTACAGGCTCGGCGCGTCCACGAGGAGCAGCGTCATGCCGGACAGCTTTTCACGCGGTGGGTATCTCCTCACCTTGGGGCGTGCCGGCCGACGCCATCGTGATGAGCCAGCGCCGCACGACCGTCCTCTCGGCCTCGGTGAATCCCGCCTCCAGCCCCGCTTCGACCTCGGTCACGGCCGGCGCCGCGGCCTGTAGCCGGTCACGGCCGGCGGGGGTGAGGAAGACCTGCTGGGCCCGGCGGTCGGTGGGGTGCGCGCGGCGTTCGAGAAGGCCCGCGCGCTCCAGGCCGGCGAGCATCTCGTTGGCCGCCTGGCGGGTGCTGGAGACCTTCCGCCCGATCTCGGCCACGGTCAGACCCGGCGCCTCGTCGAGGATCAGCAGCGAGGCGAACTGCGCCACCGAGAGATCGTGCGCGGCCAACGCCTCGGCCACGACGCCGCGCATGCTCAGCCAGGCGTGGCGGACAAGGAAGCTGAGGCACCACTCGGTGCCGGGATCGTCGCTCACGCCAGCCATTCTCTACATGGAACAATATTGACAGGTCCCTGACGACCTGCCACCCTCGACAGGTGACCGTCAGGAACCTGTCAAAGGATACCCGGATCCTCGCGATCCTCGTCACCGCCGCCGTGCTCATCTGGCTCGACGCCACGATCCTCGGCACCGCCCTGGAGCGCCTCGCCGACCCGTCCGCCGGGCTCGGCGCCAGCACGGGGGTGCTGCAGTGGGCCGTCGGCGCCTACTCGCTGATCTTCGCCACCGGCCTCTTCGCGGCCGGCGCGCTCGGCGACCGGTACGGGCACCGCACGATCCTCATCGCGGGCCTGGCCGCCTTCGGCGTGGCCTCGGTGTGGGCGGCCTGGGCCGGCAGCCCGGCGCAGCTCATCGTCGCCCGCGGGCTGATGGGCGCGGGTGGCGCCATGATCATGCCTTCGTCGATGGCGATCATCGGCGTCACGTTCCCGCCGGCGCGCCGGGCCGGCGCGATCGCCGCGTGGTCCGCCTCCAGCGGCGTCGGCGTGGCCGGCGGCCCGCTGATCGGCGGCCTGCTCATCGACCACTTCTGGTGGGGCGCGATCTTCCTCGTGAACGTGCCGGTCGTCGCCTTCGCGCTCGCCGGCGTCATCAAGGCCGTCCCCAATCCGAAAGCCGGAAACAAGAGAAGAGTGGACGCGAAGGGGCTCGTGCTCTCCACCGCCGGCCTGGCCGGGCTCGCCTACGGGCTGATCGAGGGCGGCCAGACCACCGACTGGGGACGCGCGCGGGTGTGGGGGCCGATCGTGGCCGGCGTCGCGCTGCTCGTCGCGTTCGTGGTGGCGGAGCTGCGCGCGGCCCAGCCGAGCTTCGACCCGCGGCTGTTCCGCAACGCGCGCTTCGCGGCCGGCAACCTCGCCCTCGGCGCGCTCTTCTTCGGCGTCACCGGGCAGATGTTCTTCGGCACCTTCTACCTGCAGGGCGCGCGCGGCATGTCCGCGTGGGACGCCGGCCTGGTGGCGCTGCCCGGCGCGCTCGGCGTGATCGCCGGCGCCCCGCTCGGCGCGCGGCTCACCCGCCGCCACGGCGTCGCGAAGGTCGCCGGCACGGGCCTGGTCGTGGTCGCGCTGGCGTTCGCCGCGAACCTCGCGTTCGGGCTGCACACCTCGCTCTTCTGGTGGTGCGTCGCGGGCGCCCTGAGCGGCCTCGGGCTGGGCGCGGCGGTCGCGCCGATCACCGCCGCGGTCGTCGCCGCCCTCCCGCCGGAACGCATGGGCGCCGGCGCCGCGGTCACCAACACGATCCGCCAGGTCGGCAGCGTGCTGGGCATCGCGGTCCTGGGCACGATCCTCACCTCCAGCTACCGCGGCGGCGTCGGCCCCGCGCTGGCCGGCCTTCCGGATGGGGTACGCGACGATGCCACCCCGTCCGCCGAGGCGACCCGCCACGTCGCCGGGGTGCTCGGCCGCCCCGAGCTGGTGGAGGCGGCCGACCGGGCGTTCGTCGACGCGATGCACGTGACCGCGAGCTGGGCCGGCGTGGTGGTGTTCGCGGGCGCGGTGGCGCTGGCCGTGGCCTTCGGGTCACGTACCAGGCCCGCACCGGCGTCGTTACCCACCGTAACGAAGGTGGCCACGAGGTAAACGAAAGGTTAATAGTCGGCGACTGGGCCCCCCGCCCGAGGATAGGTGAGCGCCCCGCCCCTATCCTCGGGCGCGTGACGTTGTCGGCGCCTGAGAAGGCCACCCCACCGACGCGCGGTCCGGGGCGCCCGCTGCGGATCGGCATGATCGTTGTGAGTGAGTACGAATCGGACCCGCGCGTGCGCCGCCAGGCCGAGGCGCTGGTCGCCCGCGGTGACGAGGTGACCGTCGTGGCCCTCGCCGCGCCCGGCCGCCCCGAGATCGACATCGTCGACGGCGTGACGGTCGTGCACCTGCCCACCCGCAAATACCGGGGCAGCTCCACCAAGGCGTACCTGTCGCTGTACGGCGGCTTCGGCGCCCGCGCCGCCCGGTGGCTGAGCACCCGTCCTCGCGCGTTCGACCTGGTGCAGGCGCACTCGATGCCCGAGGCGCTGGTCTTCGCCGCGGTCGTGCCCCGGCTCTTCGGCACCCCGGTGCTGCTCGACGTGCACGATCTGACCTCGAAGCTGTTCGCGTCGAAGTTCGCCGGCAAGAGCAAGGTGCTCACCGCGATCACCGCGTCGGAGAAGGCGTCGTTCCGGTTCGCGCACGAGGTGCTGACCGTCCACGAGCCGTACGCGGACGAGATCCGCGGCTGGACCAGGCGCCCCGTCTCCGTCGTGATGAACTGCCCCGACGAGCGCCTCTTCACCCCCCGCCCCGAGCCGCTGCGCTGGGATCCGGCCGGCGAGATCGTGTTCAGCTACCACGGGCTGGTCGCGCCCCGCCACGGCCTGGTCGCCGCCACCGAGGCGCTCGCCCGGCTGCGCGGCGACTTCCCGGGCGCCCGGCTGCAGGTGCGCGGCAGCGGCGACGGCCTGGAGGAGCTCGGCGCGCGCGCCGCGGCGCTGGGCGTCACCGGCGCGGTCGACCTGCCCACCCGGCTCTACCCGCTGCCGGAGATCGTCAAGGAGCTGGAGAAGGTCCACATCGGACTCGTGCCGAGCCAGCTCGACCCGTGGACCGACGGCGTGCTCCCGACGAAGCTGATGGAGTACGCGATGCTGGGTGTCCCGGTCATCACGTTCCGCAACCCGGTCATCGCCCGCTACTTCCCGGAGGACACCGTCCGCTACGTCGACCCGGCCAACCCGGAGACGCTGTACGAGGCGATGCGCGAGCTGGCCGGCGACCCCGACCGGGCCTTCGCGCAGGCGGCCCGGGCCAGCGAGGTCATGGCCGGCTTGCGGTGGAGCGAGCAGAAGAAGCACTACTTCGCGGTCGTGGACCGCCTCACCGCAAGGCGTGGTTGAGACACCCGCCCCGCCGCGCCCCGGCATCCTCCGCGCGGGGTTGCTGTCCATGGCGGGACTCGTCGCCCTCGGCCTGACCCGGCTCCTGCACGGTGCGATGGTCAGCCGCGCCACCGACCAGAAGACGTTCGGCCTCGTCGGCACGCTCGTCGCGATCACCACCATCGGCAGCCTGCTGCTGCCCGCCGGGGTGGCCAGCGCGGCGTCCAAGTTCATCCCCTTCGAGCAGGGGCGGGACGACGCGGCCGCGGCCCGGGGCGTGCACCGGCTGCTGGTGCGGGTGGGCTGGACCGGCGCCGTCCCCATCAGCCTCGGTGCGGCGCTCGGCGCGGCCGCGGTGTTCAACCTCGGCTGGGTCGACACGTTCCAGGTGGCGGCGCTCTGCTGCGCGTTCTCCGCCTACTCCGTGCAGAAGTCGGTGTTGTACGGGTTCGGCCTCATCCCCGCGTACACCAGGCTGGAGCTGGCCTGCTCCGCCGTGTCGCTGGCGGCGACGGTGCTGGTGGTGGCCGCCGGCTGGACCGTGTACCTGCTGCCCCTCGCGGCCGGCTACACGCTCTTCACGGTGGGCGCGTGGTGGCGCGTGCGGCCACTCACGAAAGGCCCGAAAGAGCGCTACACCGCCACGCGCGAGATCGCCGTCTTCGTGGCATTGGCGTGTATCGGCACGCTCTGCTCGCAGGGCTTCCTGCAGGGCACCCAGCTGCTGGCCAACCACTTCGCCGCGCCCCGCGAGGTGGCGTACTTCACGGCCGCGGTCACGCTCATCGCGCCCACCTACTTCCTGCCCCGCGCGCTCGGCATCGTGCTCTTCCCGTCGATGGCCCGCGCGCACGGCGCCGGCGACATGGCCGACGTGCGCCGCCAGGCCGACATCTCCACCCGCGCGCTGCTGGTCGTGCTCGCGCCGTTCTTCGCCGCGGCGCTCCTGCTCGCGCCCGACATCCTCACCGTCTTCGGGGGGTCCGAGTACGCGGATGGCGCGCCCGTGCTGCGGCTCATGCTCGCCGCCACCTACCTGGCGGTCGTCGCGGTGCCGGCCGTGAACGCCCTCTCCAGCGGCGCCCACGTGCGCGTGCCGGTCCTCTCCGCCGTCGCCGGGCTCATCACCGGGCTGGCCGTGGTCGCCGTGCTGGGCGGGCCGCTCGGCGCGGCCGGGGTCGGGCTGGGCTACCTGTGCGGCACGGCGGTGACCGCGGGTGGCCCGATCATCACGGCGTGGCGCCTGCACGGCATGTCGTGGCTCGCCCCCGCGGGATTAGCCGCCGGGCTGGTCGCCGCCGCGCTGGTGGCGGCCTCCATCGCGGACCAATGGCTCAATACCGGCACCCGGGTCGCGGCGGCCGCGTTCGCCCTGATCGTGGGCGTTCTCCTGCTTCGCGGTCAGATCCGCATACTGCGCGACGCTGCCAATGGCGGACGGCTTAAGGTGGCCGGGGGTTCACCATCTCGTTGGGGACGGAGGGTGTAGTGGCGCGCGGCGCGGTACGGAACGGGACGGATGACGGGGCTCAGATGCTTTCTGCACAACCGCGGACGGAATCGCTCGCGGAGGGCACGGCACCCCGCACCGACCTGACGGGCCGACTGAGCCGCTGGCTCGGTGTCGCCCTGGTGGTGCTGCTCGGGGCCCTCCTGGTGTGGGTGCTCTTCGAGACGTGGATCCAGGTGTTGCTCTCCAACCCGGTGGAGGACGCCGAGGGCAACCTGCTCGCCGACGGGCCGGAGTGGCCGAAGTCCGTCAAGAACGGGCTGTACTTCCTGCTCCTCGCCCTCACGCTCATCAAGATCACAGTGGACCGGCGGTGGCGCGACTTCCGCGCCCCGGCCGACATCGCGCTCGTCGCGCTCGGCGTGATCATCGTGCTCGCCGGCCTCTTCGGCGACTCGCCGATCCAGCTCATCGGCGAGGCCGGCTGGGTCTACCTGCGCGGCGTCATCGTCTTCTACGCCTGGCGGGCCGCCGACCCCGACCGCAAGCGCGTGCGCCTCGTGCTGATCGTCGTGGGCGTGGTCGTCGGCATCAACGCGCTGATCGCGATCTGGCAGACCCTCGCCGGCCCGACCACGTACCAGAACCTGGGCTGGATCAACATGACGTGGGCCCGGATCAACCGGGCGCACGCGCTGCTCGACCACCCCAACCACCTCGGCCACCTGCTCGCGCTCACGATGCTCGGCATCTTCGCGTACATGGCGTCGCGGGCGAAGGTGCACTGGCGGTGGTGGGCCGCGTTCGTGCTGCTGGCGATCGCGCTCTCGGCCACCCAGTCGCGCGAGTCGACGCTCGGCTTCCTGGCCGGTGTCGCGGTGATCTGCTTCCTGCGCCGGGGCAAGTTCGCCGCCGCCTCGATCTGCGTCACGATCGTGCTCGGCTTCGCCGCCGCCCAGCTCGCCGTCAGCCCGGAGAACAGGGCCGAGCTGGCCCGCCGCCTCGCCGGCGTGGCCAGCGCGTTCAACCTGCCCAGCGGGGCCGAGGACGACGACGCCTGTGTCGAGACCCGCACCGACTGCGGCGAGGACCGGACCAAGATCCCCGAGCGCGAGGTGCGCGTGCTCTACGCCCAGCAGGGCGTGGAGCTGTGGCTCAAGCGGCCGGTGCTCGGCTACGGCGTGGGCCAGTTCGGCGGCATCGTGGCGTACGAGCACGACCCGCTCTGGTACCAGGACTCCCGCTTCGGGCCCGAGGGCTTCCGCCTCTACGGCTCGAACGAGAAGCAGGTCGACTCGTTCTGGCTGCACCTGCTGGTGGAGACCGGCGCGCTCGGCGCGCTCGCGTACCTGGCCTGGCTCTTCCTGCTGATCGCACCGCTCGTGCGGGCGGTGTGGCGGCGCGGGGCGGCGGTGCACCCGTTCGGCTGGTGGGCGCCGGCCGCGATGACGTTCGCGGTGCTGGTCGCCTGCCTGGCACCCTCGATGGAGGATCCGCTCTTCCCGGCGCAGCTCTTCACCATCCTCGGCCTGGCCTGGGTGTGGTGGCGGCGTGGCACGCTAGTGTCTTCGGGATCAACACCCGAGAGGACCGAAGAACGTGAGTGATGCCGTCGCACTGGTCGGCTTCGGCTACTGGGGCCCCAACCTGGCCCGCAACCTGCAGGCCCACGCCGGCGACCGGTGGCGCTACCTGGTCGAGCTCTCGCCCGAGCGGGGTGCGAAGGCGGCCGGGCTGTACCCGAAGGTGACCGTCACCGACGACCTGGCCGCCGTGCTCGACGACCCCGAGGTCGGCATGGCCGTGGTCGCCACCCCGGCGGCCACCCATGCGCCGCTGACCAAGCGGCTGCTGGAGGCCGGCAAGCACGTCCTGGTCGAAAAGCCACTCGCGCTCTCCAGCGCGGACGCGGTCGCGCTGGCCCGGCTCGCCGACCAGCGCGAGCGGGTGCTGATGGTCGGGCACACCTTCGAGTACGTGCCGGCGGTGCGGAAGATGAAGGAGCTCGTCGACGGCGACACCTTCGGCGACCTGCTCTACCTGCACTCGCAGCGGCTCAACCTGGGGCGCATCCAGAGCGACATCAACGCGTTCTGGTCGATCGGCCCGCACGACGTCTCGATCGCCAACTACCTGGTCGGCCAGCGCCCCGAGTGGGCCGCCGCCGAGGGCGCCCGCTACCTCAACAAGGACGTCGAGGACGTGGCGTTCGTCACCGTCGGCTACCCGGGTGGCGTGCTCGCCCACATGCACGTGAGCTGGCTCGACCCGTCCAAGACCCGCCGCACCACCGTCGTGGGCAGCAAGCAGATGCTGGTGTACGACGACATGGACGCCGACGCCAAGCTCCGGGTCTACGACAAGGGCGCCGACAAGGTCTTCGAAGACGAGTACGGCGCGTGGCAGTACCGCCTGCGCGACGGCGTCGTGACCGTGCCCGAGCTGGAGCCGGCCGAGCCGCTCGGCGTGGAGCTGCGCCACTTCCTGGAGTGCGCCGACACCGGCGCCCGCCCGCGTACCGACGGGTGGAACGGCGTGGACGTCGTGGCCGTGCTCGAGGCGGTCGACGCCTCGCTGCGGGCCGGCGGTACCCAGGTGAAGGTTGAGGCCGGTGGCCGTTAGTCCGCTCGCCGTGGTGGCCGAGGGCGTGGTGTTCGGCGCGGACCCGACCGTCGAGGAGTTCTGCATCGTCGGCCGTTCCGGGCCCGCCGAGGAGAAGACGGCGTTCGGCGACGGCGCCAAGCTGCGCAGCCACACCGTCGTGTACGCGGGTGTGCGCGCCGGGGCCAAGTTTCAGACCGGCCACCACGTGCTGGTCCGCGAGCACACCACCATCGGCGACGACGTCTCGGTCGGCTCGCTGTCCGTCGTGGAGCACACCGTCCACATGGGAGACCGGGTACGCGTGCACTCGCACTGCTTCGTGCCCGAGTTCTCCGTGCTGGAGGACGACGCGTGGCTCGGGCCGCGGGTGACGCTCACCAACGCGCCGTTCCCGCGCTGCCCCGACGTGTCCAAGTGCATCAAGGGTGTCCACATCGGACGCGCCGCGCGCGTCGGCGCCAACGTCACCATCCTGCCCGGCGTACGCATCGGCGAGCGCGCCCTCATCGGCGCCGGTGCCGTCGTCACCAAGGACGTCGCGCCCGGCGCGGTCGTGGTCGGCAACGCCGGCCGGCAGGTGAAGACCATCGACGACCTGCTCTGCCCGGCCGGGCTCGACCACCGGCCGTATCCACCTGTCCCCCCGGTATCCCAATCGCTTTCGGAGTCACGATGACCACCGCAGTCCCGCTCGTCGACGTCAAGGCCTCCTACCTGCGCCACAAGGAGGCGATCGACGCCGGCATGCGCGAGGTCGTGGAGAGCACGGCGTTCATCCAGGGTCCGCAGCTGAAGGCCTTCGAGGCGGAGTACGCGGCGTTCTGCGGCACCAAGCACGCGATCGGCGTCGGCTCCGGCACCGCCGCGCTGCACCTGGCGCTGGCCGCCGCGGGCGTGGGCGCCGGCGACGTGGTGGCGGTGCCCGCGCACACGTTCATCGCCTCGGCCGAGCCGATCACCTGGCTGGGCGCGACGCCGCGGTTCGTCGAGATCGACCCGCAGACCGGCGCGATGGACCCTGTCGCGCTCAAGGCCGCCATCGACGGGGTACACGCGGTGCTGCCCGTCGACATCCACGGCCGCCCCGCCGACCTGGAGCAGCTGACGGCGGTGGCCGCCGCGGCCGGCGTACCGCTGATCGAGGACGCGGCCCAGTCGCACGGCGCCGACGTGGTCAAGGCCGACGGCGGCGTGGTGCGGGCCGGCGGGTGGGGCATCGCCGCCTGCTTCTCGTTCTACCCGGGTAAGAACCTGGGCGCCTTCGGCGACGCGGGCGCCATCACCACCAACGACGACGCCTTCGCCGCCGCCGTGCGCAAGCTCCGCGACCACGGGCGCACCACCAAGTACGAGCACGAGATCATCGGGTACGCGCACCGCATGGACACCATCCAGGCGGCGGTCCTGTCGGCGAAGCTGACGACGCTCGACGCGGACAACGCCCGGCGGGTCGCGCTGATGGCCGCCTACGAGGCCGCGCTGGCCGGCGTGGGCGACCTGTGGTTCCCGCCGGCGACGCCGGACCGGCGCAGCGTCTTCCACCACGCGTTGCTGCGGACGTCCCGCCGCGACGACCTGCTGGCCCACCTGAAGTCGCAGGGGGTCGGGGCCGGCGTGCACTACCCGGTGCCGCTGCACCTCCAGCCGGCGTACGCGACCCTCGGCCACAAGCGCGGCGATCTGCCGCTGACCGAGGCCTGGGCCGACGAGTGCCTGTCGCTGCCGATCTACCCGGAGCTCACCGACGAGCAGCTCGAGCGGGTCGTCGCCGCGGTGAAGTCCTTCTTCTGAGATGCGCACCTTCTGACATGCGCGTGCTAGCAGTCACGAACCTGTGGCCGACGCCGGGCAGCTTCCGTGGCGTGTTCGTGGCCGAGCAGGTGGAGGGCCTGCGCAAGCTCGGCCACGACGTCGACGTGGAGGTCGTGGCGCAGTCCCGCGGCGCGAAGGACTACCTGCTGGCGGTCCCGCGCGTGCGGCGGCGCGCCAGGTCGGCCCGCTACGACCTGATCCATGTCCACTATGGACTGACGTCGCTCTCCTCCCGCCTCGCCGGTCGCGTGCCCCGCGTGCTGTCCCTCTACGGCAGCGACGTCAATGAGCCCTGGCAGGCGCGCATCACCCGCCTGACCGCGGGCCGGCCGGCCGTGCGGGTGTACCCGTCGAAGCGCCTGGTCGAGGCGGCGGGAGACCGGTCCGGCGTGGTGGTGCCCAACGGCATCGACTTCGAGCTCTTCGCCCCGCTCTCCGGCGACGAGCGCGCGGCGGCCCGCGAGCGGCTCGGCTTCAAGCCCGACGACCTCGTCGTGCTCTTCGGCGCCGCGCCGGACAACGCGGTGAAGCGCTACGACGTCTTCACGGCGGTGCTGGCCGGCCTCCGCGAACGCGGGCTGCCGGTCCGCGAGCTCATCCTGCCCGCGCCCGGCCAGGTCCGCGCCGACGTGGTGCCCAAGTTCGCGGCCGCCGACCTGCTGCTGGTCACCTCGCGGCAGGGCACCGAGAGCGGCCCGCTGATCGTCAAGGAGGCCGCCGCGATGGGCCTCCCGGTCGTCAGCGTCGATGTCGGCGACGCCCGCGAGGTCCTCGCCGGGGTGACCCCGTCGGCGGTCGTGCCGTTCCCTCCGACCGACGCCGCGCTCGTCGCGGACCTGGTGTCGGCCGCCGCCGGGGTGCTGGAGTCCGGATCGAGGAGCGACGGCCGCTCGAAGATCGCCCGCTACGACCAGGACGCGGTGGTCCGCCAGCTGGAAGCCGTCTACGCCGGGGTCCTCGCCCGCTGACCGCGCACATGGGTCCCAGGTCGTGCCGGTAAGGTGTCGGAGTCTTGCCCTTGAGGAGGCGTGGTGACCGAACAGAGGACGGCCAAGCAGGAGCGGCGAGCGGCTGCGAAGGCAGCTGCCGCGCGGGCCGCGCAGGTGAAGAGGCGCAACCAGGCGCTCGCGGGCGCCGGCGCGGGTCTCGCCGTCATCGCGGTCCTGGTGGCGGTCTTCTTCATCGCGCGCAGCGGCGGTGACGGCGAAGACGTCGGCTCGCCGGCGCTCACCACGACCGCCAGCCCCACCCCGAGCGTCGCCGCCGAGCCGCAGCCGCCCGCGTCGTCGCAGCCGCCACCGGCCCCACAGACCGACCTTGACCCGGCCCTCCAGAACAAGCCCGAGGTCAAGGCCGGCAGCGGCACCCTCACGAAGCTCGTGGTCACCCCGATCGTCAAGGGCAAGGGCCCGGCGGTCAAGGCCGGGCAGACCATCACGGTCAACTACGTCGGCGTCACCTATGCCAAGGGCGAGGAGTTCGACGCCTCATGGAAGGCTGGGCAGCCGGTCAGCTTCCCGATCGGCACCGGCCAGGTGATCCCGGGCTGGGACCAGGGGCTGGTCGGCGTGCCGGTGGGCAGCCGGGTGCAGCTCGACATCCCGGCCGACCTGGCCTACGGCGAGAACCCGCAGGGTGGCGCACCGGCCGGTGCGCTGCGCTTCGTCGTCGACGTGCTCGCGGCGCAGTAGCGCCGTGCTGCCCTGGGAAGGTGAGCTCGCCGGCCGCCTCGACCGCGAGGTGATCGAGTCGGAGCTGCTGCGTGGCAACCCGCTCGGCGACCCGCACGAGCGTCCACTGTGGGTGTATACGCCGCCCGGCTACGACGCCGACACCGCCACCCGCTATCCGACCGTGTACGTGCTGCAGGGCTACACCGGCCACCTCGCCATGTGGGCCAACCGCTCGCCATACCGGCAGCCGTTCACCGAGACGGCCGACGCGGTGTTCGCCTCCGGTGCGGCGCCGCCGTGCGTCGTGGTGTACGTGGACGCGTGGACCGCGTACGGCGGCTCGCAGTTCGTCGACTCGCCGGGCACCGGGCGCTACCACTCGTATCTCTGCGACGAGGTCGTGCCCTGGGTCGACGCCCGCTACCGCACCATCGCCGACCCCGAGTCGCGCGCGGTGAGCGGCAAGTCGTCGGGCGGGTTCGGCGCCATGATCACGCCGATGCTGCGGCCCGACCTCTTCGGCGCGCTCGCCAGCCACGCCGGCGACACCCTCTACGAGTACGCTTACCTGCCCGACTTCGGCAAGGCGGTGCGGGCGCTGCGCGAGTACGACGGGGACATCCAGCGCTGGTGGGATGACTTCCGCTCGCGGACCGCCTTCACCAAGGAGGCCGACCAGACACTGCTCATGGTGCTCGGCTGCGCCGCCTGCTTCTCCGCGCGCGACGACGGCACGCCGGAGCTGCCCTTCGACCCGCGCAGCGGCGAGCTGCGGCCCGAGGTGTGGGAGCGGTGGCTGGCCTGGGATCCGGTGCGCATGGTCGACCGGCACGCCGACGCGCTCCGCTCCCTCCGCGCCGCCTGGATCGACGCGGGCACCCGCGACGAGTGGTTCCTCGACCTGGGCGCCGAGGCGTTCCGGAGCGGGCTGGAGCGGATCGGCGTGCCCGGCGAGAAGGTCCACTTCGCACACTTCGAGGGCGGTCACATGGGCATCGACTACCGGTACCCGATCGCGCTCGCCTGGCTCGCCCAGCGCTTGGCCCGCTGAGGCTGTTCCAACCCCGCTCAGCGTTACCTGCGAGACAGCGCCAACCGGCGCGAAGCGGGCGCTCGCCCGGCGGGCCGGCCGGGAGCGTGCCCACACTGTCCACCATGGCCGCACTCACCCGTCGTGACCTGCTCCGCGCGTCGGCCGCCGCCGGCGCCGCCTGGCTCCCCGCCGGTGTGCTCCGGGACGACCCGCCGCCCGGGTTTCCGGCCGGCGTCGACGTGCACCGCGAGGTGTACGAGAACTGGGCCGGCGAGATCCGCGTCGCCGCGCTGTGGACCTGCGTGCCGCGTACCGCCGCCGAGGTCGTGAGCGTCGTCAACTGGGCGCACGGTGCCGGCTGGAAGGTGCGGCCGCGCGGCTACCGGCACGGGTGGGCGCCGCTCACCGTGACCGGCGCGACCGACCCCGCCGACCCGGTGCTCCTCGTCGACACCACCCGCCACCTCACCGCCATGCGGATCGAGCCCGGGCCGGCGGTGCGCGTGGAGGCCGGCGCGTCGATGGACGACCTGCTCGCGTTTCTCGCGGACGGCGGGCTCGGCGTCACCAACACGCCCGCGCCCGGCGACCTGAGCGTCGGCGGCGTGCTCGCGATCAACGGCCACGGCACCTCGGTGGCGGCCGCCGGCGAGACGCTCGCGCCCGGGCACACGTACGGCACCCTCAGCAACCTCATCCTCTCGCTCACCGCCGTCGTGTGGGACCCGGCGGCCGGCCGCTACGCGCTACGGACGTTCGACCGCGGCGACCCCGCGGCGCCGGCGCTGCTCACCCACGTGGGGCGGGCGTTCGTCACCGAGGCGGTGCTGCGGGTCGGCGCCGACCACAACCTGCGCTGCGTGTCCCATGTGGACGTACCGGTGCGCGAGCTCTTCGCGCCGCCCGGCACGCCCGGCCGCACCTATGCCCGCTACGTCGAGGAGGGTGGGCGGGTGGAGGCGATCTGGTTCACCAACACCACCCACCCGTGGGTCAAGGTGTGGAGCGTCAGCCCGCGGCGGCCGCTCACCGCCCGGCCGGTCGTCGCGCCGTACAACTACCCGTTCTCCGACAACGTGCCCGAGGCCGTCTCCGACCTCGCCGAGCGGCTGCTGGCCGGGGAGTGGGCGCTGACGCCGGCGTTCGGGCAGCTGCAGTACACGGTCGCGGCCACCGGGCTCACCGCCACGCTCTCCAGCGACCTGTGGGGCCGGTCCAAGGACCTGCTGCTGTACGTCAAGCCGACGACGCTGCGGGAGACCGCGAACGGGTACGCCGTGCACACCGACCGCGCGTCGATCCAGCGGGTGGTGCACGAGTTCGCCGCGTACCACGAGCGGTCGGTGGCGGCGTACCAGGCGCGCGGGCTCTACCCGGTCACCGGGCAAGTGGAGATCCGGGTCGCCGGCGTCGACCGGGCCGCGGACTGCGGGGTACCCGGCGCGCCGCCACCGGCACTGTCGGCGGCCCGGCCCCGGGCCGACCACCCGGACTGGGACGTGGTGGTGTGGTTCGACGTCCTGACCTTCCCCACCGCGCCCGGCGCGCACGCCTTCTACCGCGAGATGGAGCGGTTCTTCTTCACCACCTACCAGGGGTACGCGGCGGTGCGGGCCGAGTGGTCGAAGGGCTGGGGCTACACGACCGCGGCGGCGTGGGCGGACGGCCCGTTCGTGACCGGCACGGTGCCCGACTCGTACCGCCAGGGTCCGGACCCCACCTGGGACGCCGCGGTCGATGCGTTGGACGCGCTCGACCCGCACCGGTTGTTCACCAACCCGTTCCTCGACCGCCTGCTGGCTTGAACCAGGTCGCGGCTTGATCAGGTCGTAGGATGGCCGCGTGTCCCTGGTTCGGGGGTTGGCCGCGCGCCCATGGATCGCCGGCGCGACGGCGCTCGTGCTGCTGGGTGTGGGCGCGGCGATCGCCTGGCAGGTCGACAAGGCGCTCGGGCTGAGCTTCACGCCGGCCGACGTGCCATCCGAAGAGCTGAAGCCGGCGCCGCCCCGCGAGCTGGAGCCAGTGCCGGCGATCGCGCGGATCGAGGCACCGGCCGACAAGCGGGTCGCGCTGGCGGCGGCCGCGGTCACGGCGGCGCTGAGGGAGCGCGGCGCCGGCGGGGGTGCGGCGCTCCGGGTGTCCCTTACCGGGCCGGCGGGTGAGGCGTTCCGCCTCCGCCGCTCCGGAGCGGACCTCGTCCTCGAGGCGGCGACCCCGGCAGGCGCCGCCGCCGGCCTCTACACCGTCGCCGACCGGATCCGCTCCGGCGCGCCCCTGCTGCCACCGGGCGACGAGGGGCGGGTCATCAAGCCCCGGCTCGGGCTGCGGCTCGTCGACTCGGGCGCGGTGGGCGTCGACGCCGACCCGGCCGGCTGGGCGGGCAGCGACGACTACTCGCTCAACACCGACGTGGTCGGCCCCGCCGTCCGCAGCGCACCGCCCTATGTGGACAGCGGCGCGGTCGCGGGCATCTCCGCGCAGTTTCGCCAGCTCGTCGACCACTCGCTGGCCCAGGGCTACAACGGCATCGTCGTGCAGGGCTTCCTGGAGTACGTCACCTTCGACGGGCTCGGCGTCTACCCCGACGGCGACCAGCACATCGCCCGGGCCCGCGCCATGGTGGAGCACTTCGGTCCCGTGTGGCGGTACGCGGCCGACCTGGGCATGAAGGTCTACTTCATGACCGACATGCTCGCCCTCTCCCCGCCGCTGCGCTCCTATCTGAAGCGCGAGACCGGCGGCATGGACACCGAGGACACTCGACTGTGGAGCGTCTACCAGGCCGGGCTCCGCGAGTTCTTCACCTCCCTGCCGTACGCGGCCGGCCTCATGGTGCGCATCGGCGAAGGCGGCGACATCTACAAGTTCCCGGGGTGGGACTACACCTCGGAGATCGCGGTGAAGACACCCGCGGCCGTGCGCGCGATGCTCCGCGCGCTCCTGGAGGTCGCCGGCGCGGGGGAGCGGGACATCATCTTCCGCACCTGGAGCATCGGGGTCGGCGCGGTCGGCGAGATGCACATCGACGCGGAGTCGTACGACGAGGTGCTCGGCGGCATCGACGACCCGCACCTCATCGTGTCCACGAAGTACTGCCTCGGCGACTACTACAGCCACCTGCCGTTCAACCACACGCTCGAGATGGGCGCGCAGCGGCGGATCGTGGAGTTTCAGGCGCGGCGCGAGTTCGAGGTCTTCGGCGCGCTCCCCAACGACCTGGGCGCGCTGCACGGGGCGGCGCTGCGCCGCTTCCTCGCCGCCAACCCGCACGTGGAGGGCGTGTGGACCTGGACGCAGGGTGGTGGGCCGCTGCGCGCGGGGCCGCGCACGCTCTATCTGCGCGAGGGCTTCTGGCAGCTGTACGACCTCAACGTCTACTCCGCCGCCCGGCTGGCCTGGGATCCCGAGGCCGACCCGGGGGAGGTGACCGCCGACTGGGCCCGCCAGACGTTCGCCACCGATCCGTCCACTGTGGCCGCCATCGGCGAGGTGATGGCCATGTCCCGCCAGGCGGTGACGAAGGGGCTCTACATCGGACCGTACGCCAACCGCACCGTCAAGGCGCTCGGCGTGCACCCGCCGCCGATGATGTGGATCTTCGAGTGGGACATCGTCACCGGCGACAGCGCGGTGCTCGACAGCATCTACTCGGTCAGCCGCGACCACCTCGACGAGGCGATCCGCGAGGGCGGCGACGCGGTCGAGATCGCCGGCCGGATGCGCGCACGGATCGCCGCCACCGACCCGGCCACCTGGCGCGATCCCGCGCTGCGGCAGCGGTTCGTGGACACCCTCGACTTCCAGTCGGACCTGTTCGAGACCCTCGGCGCGTACCGCACGATGTTCCTGCGCTACGCCCATTGGCTGGACACCGGCGACCCGGCCGCGCGGTCGGCGTGGGAGGCGGCCCGCGACCGCTACGTCGAGGCGCGCGACGCCCACCTGGCCCGGTACGAGGGGAATGTGGACCTGCCCGCCTTCCGCTTCCCGGCCGCCGACATCGGCCTCGACCGCGCCGAGCGGGACGCCGCCATGGCGTGGCTGGCCCGGATCCTGCTCGCCCTGCTCGTGGCGGCGGTGCTGGTCGGCGCCTTCTGGCGAGGCCGGCGGCCACCCGGCGTGGCGGCGCCGCACGCGCTGTGGGTGGGCCTGACCCGGCCGTGGCGGGTCGGCGACCTGCCACCCCCGGCGACCGCCCTCGACCGCGTGCTGGTGTGGGCGCTGCCGGCGTTCGCGGTGGTGCTGAGCCGCGCGGCGTACAGCTGGTTCGCCTCCCCGGCCCACCTCACGCTGACCCTCGGCTCCTGGCTGCTCTTCGCGGCCGCGCTGCGCGTCCTGCTGGGCGGCGCCGACCCGTACGCGCTCTGGGCCGCACTGGGCGGCGCGGCCACCCTCCGCACGCTGATCCTGCTGGTGGGCACGGCGTCGCGCGGTCCAGGCCGCTACTGGTTCAACTTCTGGACCGACCCGACCGCCCGCGCCGCGTACGTGACGGCCGGCTTCGCCGCGTTCCTGTGGGTGTTCGTCGCGGCGTACCACGCCCTGCGCGGCGGCTACGGCCTGGGCGCCCGCCCGGCGACGGGCCGGGTGCTGGTCGCGGGCGGCGCGCCGGTGGCGGTCTTCGGCGGAGTGGTGGCGGCCATGGGCCTGGAAGACGCGCTCACGATCTGGAACGACCAGATGGCGCTGCTGCCGTGGGGCCTGTCGCGCATCCTCGGCATCACCGTCTTCCTGGACATCCCGCCCTGGCTCCCGAAGGCCGCGACCGCCGCGGGGGCAGCCCTGGTAGCGGCAGGCGCCCTGATGACCCTGCGCCGCCACCCCACTAAACTAGCTTCCTAGGACGCGCTAGCGGGTGTGCCACCCACGACACCGATTCGCCCGCGTCCGCGCCAGTGACAGACCGCATGCTCCCGCGGGCACCGCTCCGGTCGGCGGCTCGCCAGGGCTCGCCGAGGGCCCCGACCTACGCTGCCGGGTCCGCCGGTCAAGCCCAACCCGTCTGGCTTCGCCGCCACGGTCCGCAGGTGGTGTCGCGAGGAGCTGTCGAGACGGTGGCGGTGCCAACGGATCGTGGTACTTGAGCGCCCCTATGGGGGCAGCGAAATACCACGATCCGTCCTGGCTGTGCGGACCCGCCGGCCCGCGGGAGCATACGGCCTACAGCTGACGCGGACGCGGGCAAAAATGTGCTTGACGAACGACCTCACCACCGGGCATGACCCCGACCCTGAAAGCTCTCTAGACGCAGGTGGCGCAGTTGGGGTCGCCGGGGCCGGGCGGGACCTCGACCACCGGGAGGGTGGCTAGCTCCTTGATCGGGGGCTGCGGGGGCGGGGGAGTGTCGCCGTTGGCGCGCATGCCGGGGATGCAGGCGATCGGCTTGCCCGGACCCGTGGCCAGGCAGATGGCGAGCACCGAGCCGAACAGGGACGCCACGCCGGGGTCGACCAGGCCCTCGAACGGGGTCGCCTCGGTGGTGCCGTAGTAGCGCAGCCGCTCGAGGTACACGTAGCCGTGCGGGCCGCCGCCGTCCGCGCCGGGCACGTAGTAGATGAAGCCGAACCGCTCGGCCCGGGCCGGGCGTTGACATGGGTCGATCCACCCGGAGACGGTCCGGTCTGAACTGTCCGGTGTGGACAAGACGGCGACGTCCGCGGTGGCACACGGCTGCGCGGTGAGCCACCGCACGACGCTGTCGGCGCTGGCCGGCGCGGCGAAGGCCAGCAGCGACGTCGCGGCGGTCGCGGCGGCGAGGGCGGCACGGCGCATCATCACGGCCCGCAAGCTAGCAGCCCGACCTTTCACCAACCTTTCAACGCGTTGGACCGACCAGATCCCACTTGTTGCCGGCGACGTCCTCGAAGATGGCCACGCGGCCGTAGGGCTCGTCGCGCGCGGGCGTGATCTCGGCGCCCGCCGCCGCCAACCGGGCGTACACGGCGTCGAAGTCGTCCACCCGCAGGAAGAAGGCCACCCGACCGGCCGCCTGCGCGCCCACCACCGCCTCCTGGGGTGGGCCGTCGGCGCGGGCCAGGAGCAGGCCGGTCTCGGCGCCGGGCGGGCGGACCACCACCCACCGCTTGGGCCGGCCGTCGTTGGTGGTCGACGGGGTGTCCTCCGCCAGGTCGAAGCCCAGCACGCCGACGAAGAACTCGATCGCCGGGTCGTACTCGCGCACGACGAGCGTCACCAGGGACATGAACACCGGCGTCACTCCGGGTGGTACTCGGCGATCGCGCGCTCCCACTTCTCCAGCGCCTGCTCGACCCGCCACCGCGGGCCGGACGGGAGCCACTGGGCGACGCGGCGCACGCCGGCCTCGCGGAGGCGTTCGAAGATGGCGGGGTCGGCGGGCACGCTCATCAGCTGCACCTCGATCGGCCGCTCGGCCCGCGCGCGCAGCTCGGCGATCCTCTCGTACACGCCGGGGTGGTAGTTGGGGAACCACGCGTCGCCGAAGGCCAGCACCCGGTCGAGCACCGTGGGTCCGGTGCCGCCGACCAGGATCGGCGGGTGGGGGCGCTGGGCGGGCTTCGGCCACGACCAGACACGCTCGAAGTTGACGTACCGGCCGGAGTAGCTCGCCTCGTCGTTCGTCCAGATGGTCTTCATGGCCTCGACCCGCTCGCGCAGCACCCGCATGCGCACGCGGGGGTCGGTGCCATGGTGGAGCATCTCGGCGCGGTTCCAGCCGGCGCCGACCCCGAACTCCAGCCGCCCGCCGGAGAGGTGGTCGACGCTGGCCACCTCCTTGGCGGTGATGATCGGGTCGCGCTCGATGACCAGGCAGATGCCGCTGGCCACGCGCAGCCGGCTGGTGGCGGCCGCGGCGGCGGTGAGCGCGACGAAAAGGTCGTACGTTTTCCAGTACTTCGACGGCAGCGGCTTGCCGGGCGAGCGGTCGGTCTCGGTGGCCGGGATGTGCGTGTGCTCCGCGAAGTAGATCGCGTCCTGGCCGCGCTCCTCGAAGAAGCGGGCCGCGTCGCCCGGCTTCATGCCGTCAAAGGTGGGGAAGATGCCAACTCCGAACTCCATACCCCTGATCATTCACGGCAGGCGGCGGAGCACACGCAGCAGGTACTCCTTGCGGTCCAGCGGGTTGGCGTCCCACCGCTCCCGCGACGGCACCGGCCCGCGCACCGGCGCGTAGTGGTCGAACGCGCTCTCCAGCACGCCCTCGCCCCGGGTGAGGCCGGGCAGCCGCTGCTGCAGCTCGTGCACCCGCGCCGCCGGGATGTCGCCCTCCAGCACCCCGACCGGCCCGCGCAGGTCGGGCTGGCGGGGGACGCCGCCGAGCCGGGTGAGCACCGGCAGCAGCGTGCCGTACGCGTCGGCCGGAAATTCCAGCCGGAAGCGGTGCAGCGGCTCGTGCACCACCGTGCCCGCCTGGGTGAGCGCGCTCATCAGCACCAGCGGCGTGAGGCCGCGGAAGTCGAAGCCGGTACTCGACATGCTCTTGTCGAAGGTGGCGTGCGAGTGGCTCTGCCGCGCCGCGTACCCGGAATGGGTCATGGTCACCACGCAGTCGGTGACCCGCCAGCCGTGCGGGCCCTGCGCCAAGGTCTCGCGGACGGTGTCCTCGACGGCCTTCATGAACGCGTAGGGCATCGACCCCAGCTCCACCTCGAGGCGGTAGCCGACGCCGGAGCCGGCGGGTGCCGGGTCCACCCGCAGCCCGACGGTCGCCAGGAACGGGTTGTCGTCCCGCCCCATGAACTCGACCGCCGCCCCGCTGCCGGCCACGCGCTCGACGCAGATGGTCGCGCTCTCCCGGAAGAGCACCTCGAGCCCGTACTCCGCGGCGAGCGTCGCCTGGATGACCTCCTTCTGCACCTCGCCGTAGAGCGACAGCGAGATCTCCTGGCGGATCGGGTCCTGGCGGAGGTTGATGAGCGGGTCCTGCTCGGCCAGCTGG
>Ga0214467_1000085_pt1 | contig 25683 bp, 21 predicted proteins | sample RVTome_8_FD_187339 | JGI IMG/M metagenome (GOLD analysis project Ga0214467, IMG submission 187339) | Soil microbial communities from uranium-contaminated site in the Upper Colorado River Basin, Wyoming, United States - RVT160D0 HiSeq ...
GGCGCACACCGTCGACGTGCCGGCGTTCCTGATCGACCGGGCGCCGGTGACCAACGCGCGGTTCCAGGAGTTCGTCGACGCGGGCGGCTACGACGACCCGCGGTGGTGGAGCGCCGAAGGGTGGGCCCACCGCCAGCGGGCCGGGCTGACCGGGCCGGCGCACTGGCACGGCGACGGCACGTACACCCGCTTCGGGCGGCGCGAGCCGCTCGTGCCGGACGAGCCGGTGGTGCACGTGTGCTGGTACGAGGCCGAGGCGTACGCGGCGTGGGCCGGCAAGCGCCTGCCGACCGAGGCGGAGTGGGAGAAGGCGGCCCGCTTCGACCCGGCCACCGGGCGCTCGCGCCGCTACCCGTGGGGCGACGAGGACCCGGAGGAGCGCCACGCCAACCTGGGGCAGCGCCACCTCTCCCCCGCGCCGGTGGGCGCCTACCCGGACGGGGCGTCGCCGGCCGGCGTACACCAGCTGATCGGCGACGTGTGGGAGTGGACGTCGTCCGACTTCCTCGGCTACCCCGGCTTCGCCCCGTTCCCGTACGAGGAGTACTCGAAGGTGTTCTTCGGGCCGGATTACAAGGTGCTGCGCGGTGGCTCGTTCGGCACGGACAAGGCGGCCTGCCGGGGCACGTTCCGTAACTGGGACTACCCGATCCGGCGGCAGATCTTCAGCGGCTTCCGGTGCGCGCGTTCCGCCCCGCCGGAGCTCGCCTAGTGTGCCGGCACCTCGCGTACGTGGGGCCGCCGGTCACCCTGGCCGCGCTGCTCCTGGAGCCGCCGCACTCCCTGCTGCGCCAGTCCTGGGCGCCGCGGGAGATGCGCGGTGGCGGCACGATCAACGCGGACGGCTTCGGCGTCGGGTGGTACCCGATCTCTTCCGGGCCGACCAGCTCAGCCGCCGAAGCCGTCCGCTACCGCCGGGCGAGTCCGATGTGGAGTGACGCGGCGCTGGCCGGCCTGGCCCGCGTCACCACGTCGGGAGCGATACTCGCGGCGGTCCGCTCGGCGACGGCGGGGATGCCGGTGACCGAGGGCGCCTGCGCGCCCTTCGCCGGCGCCGGCTTCCTGTTCAGCCACAACGGGCGGGTCATGGGCTGGCCGGGGAGCGTGGCCAAGCTCGCCGAGCGGCTCCCCGTCACCGACCTGCTCACGCTCGACGCGCCCACCGACGCCGCCTTGCTGTGGGCGCTGCTGCGGCACCGGCTGCGCGGCGGCGCCGACCCGGCCGCCGCGCTCGCCGCCACGGTGTCCGAAGTGGACGCCGCCGCGCCGGGCTCGCGGCTCAACCTGCTGCTCACCGACGGCCGCCGGGTCTACGCCACGACCGCCGGCCACTCGCTCTCGATCGCCTTTCCAGCACCCGGCGCGGTGGCCGTCGCCTCCGAGCCGTACGACGACGACCCCACCTGGCAACCCGTCCCCGACCGCTCGCTCGTCGTGGCCAGCCCGGCGACGTACACAGTGGAGGACCTGTGAGGCTCGACATCCACCTGACCGAGGCCGACCTGGCCCAGGCGCTGCGCGACGACGCCCGGACCGGCCTGACCGCGATCCCGAAGACGCTCCCGCCGAAGTGGTTCTACGACGCCCGCGGCAGCGAGCTCTTCGAGCGGATCACCGAGCTGCCCGAGTACTACCCGACCCGCGCCGAGCGGGCCGCGCTCACCGCCCACGCCGCCGAGATCGCCGAGGCCACCGGCGCGAAGACACTGGTCGAGCTCGGCTCGGGCTCCTCCGACAAGACCCGGCTGCTGCTCGACGCGCTACACAGGTACGGCACGCTGGCCCGCTTCGTGCCGCTGGACGTCTCCGAGCCGGCGCTCCGCGCGGCCGCCACCGCGATCGACGCCGACTACCCCGACCTCGACGTGCACGCGATCGCCGGCGACTTCACCCGCCACCTCGACGAGATCCCGGCCGGCGACGGGCGGCTGGTCGCGTTCCTGGGTGGCACGATCGGCAATTTCGAGCCGGCCGACCGGGCCCGCTTCCTGCGCGACCTGCGGGCGGTGCTGCACCCGGACGAGTGGTTTCTGCTCGGCACCGACCTGGTCAAGGACGAGGCCACCCTGGTCGCGGCGTACGACGACAGCGCGGGCGTCACCGCCGACTTCAACCGCAACGTGCTGCGCGTGCTCAACCGCCAGCTCGGCGCCGACTTCGACCCGGAGGCGTTCGCGCACGTGGCGCTCTGGGACGCGAAGGAGGAGTGGATCGAGATGCGCCTCCGGGCGGCGCGGCCGATGCGCGTCCGGGTGGCGCGGCTCGACCTCGACGTGTCGTTCGAGGAGGGCGAGGAGCTGTACACGGAGGTGTCCGCGAAGTTCCGCCGCGAGGGGATCGCGGCCGAGCTGGTCGAGGCGGGGTTCGAGCCGGCGCGGTGGTGGACCGATCCCGAAGGCCGGTTCGGGGTGTCGCTGGCGCGCGCATCATGATCGACGTCGAGCGGGCACGGCGGGAGACGCCGGGGTGCGCGCGGGTGGCGCATCTCAACAACGCCGGCGCCGCCCTCCCGCCCGCCGCCGTCACCGACGCGGTCGTCGGCCACCTGCGCCTGGAGGAGCGGATGGGCGGGTACGAGGCGGCCGAGGAAGCCGCGCCCGCCGTGGAGCACACGTACACGGCCATCGCCCGGCTCATCGGCTGCGCGCCGGCCGAGGTCGCCGTCGTGGAAAACGCCACGCGCGGCTGGGACATGGCGTTCTACGCGTACGACCTGCGGCCCGGTGACCGCGTGCTGACCATCCGCACCGAGTACGCGAGCAACGTGATCGCCCTGCTCCAGGTCGCCCGCCGCACCGGCGCGGAGATCGTGGTGATCGAGACCGGCGAGCACGGCCTCCCGTCGCTCGACCACCTCGCCCGCGAGCTGGAGCGGGGCGCCGCGCTGGTCGCGGTCACCCACGTGCCCACGCACAGCGGGCTGGTCAACCCGGCGGCGGAGATCGGTGCGCTGGCCCGGGCGGCCGGCGTGCCGTACCTGCTGGACGCCTGCCAGTCGGTCGGCCAGCTGCCGGTCGACGTGGCCGCGATCGGCTGCGACATGCTCGCCGCCACCGGTCGCAAGTTTCTGCGCGGGCCGCGCGGCACCGGCTTCCTCTACGTCTCGCAGCGGCTCGTCCAGCGCCTCGAACCGCCGTTCCTGGACCTGCACGCGGCGACCTGGACCGCGCCGGACTTGTACGAGATCCGCCCCGACGCCCGCCGCTTCGAGACGTGGGAGACCAACTACGCCGGCAAGATCGGGCTCGGGGTGGCGGTCGACTACGCGCTCGGGTGGGGGCTGGACGCGATCGAGGCGCGCGTCACCGCCCTCGCCGAGGGGCTGCGCGCGCGGCTCGGCGAGGTGCCCGGCGTCACCGTGCGCGACGAGGGCATCCGGCGGTGCGGCATCGTCACGTTCACGGTGGAGGGTGTGCCGGCGGCCGAGGTGAGCGCGCGGCTGAGGGCGGCGGGGATCAACACGAGCGTCTCTCCGATGGAGTACGCCCGCTTCGACCTCGCCGCCCGCGGCCTGCCCGACCTCGTCCGCGCCTCGGTGCACTACTACAACACCGAGGAGGAGCTCGACCGCCTCTGCGCCGAGCTGTGATCGGGGCTCCTCGCGAGCGGCTCTTACCGCATACGAGGAGCCTCGATCATGGCAGGAGGACGGCGCCCACGCCGGGTACCGCCTGGGCGCGCGCCTCGGCGAGGAGGGCGGCCGCCGCGGCGCGGCCGTTCTCGCCCGTGCGGGACATCCGCGCGGCGATCAGCCCGGCCACGATCGGCGTGGAGAACGACGTGCCGCTCCACATCGCCATGCCCTCGAACGTCTCGACCCGCGGCTGCGGCAGCGCGGGCGGGATGTTCGGGTGCTCCTGGTAGGTGAACTTCCCCTCCGGGAACGCGTTGACCAGCTCGGTGCCGGGCGCGTACACGTCGACCCAGCCGCCGAAGTTGCTGTAGTCGGCCCGGCTGCGCCAGTCGGTGTCGAGCGCGCCGACCGACACCGTGAACGGCGCGGCCGCCGGCCAGAAGAACTGCCGGTCGCCGTCGTTTCCGGCGGCCACGACCAGCGCCACGCCCTTGTGGTGGCGCAGCCGCTGCTCGCCCCAGACGTTGAACGCGAGGAGCCCGCCCGGGTACGAGCGGGTGCCCGCCGACATGCTGATGACGTCCGGGTGCTCGTCCGCCAGCGCGCGGTCGAGGTTTTGCACCAGCGTCGACTCCCACGTGGCGCCGCCGCGGTTGAAGAAGCTCAGCACGCGCACCTCGGCCCGGGGCGCCACCGCCCGCACCAGCCCGGCGATGAAGGTGCCGTGCCCCGCGTACGGGTCTAGGACCCGGCCCGGCCCCACGAGCGGGTCGGTCTCGCCGGTGACCCCGCGCATCCAGAACGGGGTGGTGCTCATCTCGGTGTCGAGGCCGGTGTCGATCACCAGCACCTTGATCCCGGCGCCGGCGGAGGGGTCGGCGGCCATCGGCGGGTACGGCGCGCCGCCCGGCCCGATCGGCTCCGGCTCGGTCGCCGGGCAGGTGACCGCGTCACCGGAGATGTGCACCGCGTGGTCGGGCGCGCACATCCCGGCACCCAGACCGGGGATGTCGAAGTCCTCGTTGCCGACCCGGATCAGGTCGAGGGCGTCGTGGGTCTCCAGGCCGCCGCGCAGCCGGAGCAGGCGGACACCGCTGACCACGTTCTCGACGCGGTCGCGCTCGCGGGACGGTGGCGGCGTGTCGGTGCGGTCGTCGCGGTCGGCCCCCCGGCGCCGGCGACGCACGTTGTCCTCGTAACGGTCCAAAATGGACCTGACCTCGGCTACCGCCTCCTCGCGGACCAGGATGCAGCCCTTGCGGTAGATGTACTGGATCTCCTCCGGCTGTCCACTGCGGACGATCCCCACCTCGTCCGCCCCGCCGAGTGCACGGATCGTGTGGTCAGCCTGTATCTGCTCGGTCGATCTCGACTTGCCTGTGGGCTTGTCAGCCACGACACCCTCCCCGGTGTCTCAATCGTTCCCATGGAATTCCTACGATGTCCTCGTGGACGAGGCACTGCTCGCGCTCGCCGTGTCGCGCCCGGCCGACGCGCTGGCCGAGGCCGGGCATGTGCTCGCCCGGCGCCCGGACCCGACGGCGGCCTCGATCGCACATCAGGCGCGGGCGATCGTACTGCGCGACTCGGGGCGGGTCGACGCCGCCATCGCCGAGCTGCGCGCCGCACTCCGCGCCGCCCAGCGCTCCCCCTCGGCCGAGCGGGCCGTCGACGTGCGGGCCACCCTCGGCGCGACGCTCGGGTTCGCCGGGCGTACCGCGCAGGGTCTGGCCATGTTGGACGCCGCGGTCGCGGGCTGCGCGGGCGGTGTCCTGGCCGGCCGGGTGCTGATGCGCCGGGCCAGCCTGTTTCGGGTGCTGGGTCGATACGACGAGGCGCTCGCCGACCTGCGCCGCGCCATCGACCTGCTGCGGCGCGGCGGCGACCCGGTCTGGGAGGCCCGCTCGCGCACGCACCGCTTCCTCGTGTACGCGGCCCTCGGGCAGGCCGCCCGCGCCGACCGCGACCTCGCCACCGCCGAGCGGCTGCTCGCCGGCGCGGGGATGGTGCTCGACTCGGCGATGGCCGTGCACAACCGCGCCGACCTGGCCCTGCTGGGCGGTGACATCCCGCGCGCGCTCGGCTTCCTCGACGAGGCCGCCGAGCGCTACACGGCGGTCGGCATCACCCGCCCCAGCCTCGCCATCGACCGCTGCGCCGTGCTGCTCGCCGCCGGCCTCGCCGCCGAGGCGGTGTCGGTCGCCGACGAGGCGGTCCACCGGGCCGGGCCGGGCGGCGACCGGACGAAGGTGGCCGAGCTGCGGCTCGTCGCCGCCCGGGCCGCCGTCGCCGCCGGCCGGCCCGCCGAGGCGATCGAACGCGCGGCGGCCGCCCGCGACCTCTTCCGCCGTCAGGGGCGGCAGTGGTGGCACGCCCGCGCCGCGTTCGTGGTGGCGCAGTCGCGGTACGCGGCCGGCGAGCGCGGCGCCCGCCTCCTCGGGCAGGCCGCCGACCTGGCCCACCGCCTCGACGCGCTGCGGGCCGAGGAGGCGCCCGCCGCCCACCTGCTGGCCGGGCGCGTCGCCGCCGGGCTGGGGCGGGCGGCCGACGCCGAGCGCCACCTGGCGAGCGCGGCGCGCTTCCGGCACCGCGGCCCGACGTTCGGCCACGCCGCCGGCTGGCTGGCCCAGGCGCTGCGCGCGCAGAGCCGCGGCGACGTGGCCGCCGCGCTGGTCGCCTGCCGTCGCGGGCTCGTCGCCGCGGGTGAGCACCAGCGCACCCTCGGGGCGCCGGAGCTGCGCGCGCACGCCGCCGCGTACGGCACGGAGCTCGTCGCGATCGCGCTGCGCCAGGCCGTGCGGCGCGGCGACGGACGCATGCTGCTGCGCTGGACCGAGCGGTGGCGGGCCAGCGCGCTCGCGGTGCCACCGGCGCTGCCGCCGGACGACCCCGAGCTGGTCGCCGAGCTGGGCTCGCTGCGCGCGGTCGTACGCCGGCTCGAAGCGGCCCGCGCGGAGGGTGGACCGACCGCCCGGCTGGAGCACGAGCGGGGCACGCTCGAGGCGTCGATCCGGGCGCGTACCCGGCGGGCGGCCGGCGACCCGGCCAGCGGCGGCTTCTCCGGCACCGACCTCGGCGTGCTGCTCGACGGCCTCGGCGACCACCGGCTGGCCGAGCTGACCGCGGTCGACGGCGTCCTGTACGCCACCACCGCCGTCGGCCGCCGCGTGCGCATGCACGTCGTCGGATCGCTCGCGGACGCCGAACGGGAAGTGGAGCTGGCCCGCTTCATGCTGCGCCGGCTCGCCCACGGCCGGGCGCCGCGCGGTGTGCTCGACCGCCTCGACCGGGCCGGGGTGGCGCTGCAGCGGGCGCTGCTCGGGCCGGCCGCCGCCGACCTCGCCGGTGACGGCCCGGTCGTCGTGGTGCCGCCGGCGCAGCTGCACGCGGTGCCGTGGGCCCTGCTCCCGGCGCTGCGCGGGACCGCGCACGCGGTCGCGCCGTCCGCCGCCACCTGGCTGCGCGCCGGCGCCGTGCAGGCGCCGCGCCGGCACCGTGTGGCGCTGGTCGGCGGCCCGGGGCTGGACGCCAGCGCGGTCGAGCTGAAGCAGCTCGCCGCCCTCTACCCCGACGCCGTGGTGCTCAGCGAGGGCGCCGCGACGGCCGCCGCCACCCTGGCCGCGCTGGACGGGGCGTGGATCGCGCACGTGGCGGCGCACGGCACGTTTCACCGGGAGAACCCGCTCTTCTCCGCGCTGTCGCTGGACGACGGGCCGCTGATGGTGCACGACCTGGGGCGGCTGCGCCGCGCGCCACTGCGGCTGGTGCTCTCCAGCTGCGAGTCGGGCGTGGCCGGCACGGTCACCGCCGGCTCGGTCGCCACCTCGGCCGGCGCCGCGGTGGTCGACGAGCTGCTCGGCATGGTCACCGCGCTGGTGCCGCTCGGCACGGCGAGCATCCTGGCCAGCGTCGTGCCCGTGCACGACGGGGCCACCGCCCCGCTGATGGTCGCCTTCCACGAGCGGCTGCGGGCCGGCGCGTCGTTCGCCGAGGCGCTGCTCGCGGTGCGTGCCGCTGGCGGCGGCGACCCGGTCACGGTCGCCACGGCCCTGTCCTTCCTCGCCCTGGGCCGCTGAACGCACCCCAGGGTCACGCCACGCACCGGGTGCGGGTCACGGGACGAGCCACGCGGTCCGCACCAGCTGGCCGATCTCGGAACGGTAGCGGAGCCGGATCGGCCCGGGCGGCACGCCGTCGACGACGAAGCGGCCCAGCTCGTCGACCGCGACCTCCACCGCGCCGCCGTCACCGCGCTCCACGGCGCACTCTGTCACCGCGCCGGTGAACTGCCCGATCACGCGCAGCCCCGGCCCCATGGGCGCCAGGTCGACGTCGACCTGCACGCCGCCGCCGTCGAAGGTCAGCAGCCGGCTCTCGGCCATGCCCGGTCCTCGCACCGACTCGAAGAGCAGGCCGGAGTCGGCGTCGGCCGAGTCGGCGATCAGCTCGGCGAGCTCGTGGTCGAGGTGGCGGGTGGCGATCGCGGCCCGGGCGGCCTCGATCACGCCCGGCGGCACGGGGTCGACCTCGGCGGCGATGCGCCGCAGCTCGGCCATCAGGAGATCGTCATCGTGGTCGCTCATGGTCACCGCCTCCTCACGCGCTCCCGGCCGACGGGGCCTCGAAAGGATGCGCCCCGGCCACCATGATCTTGCGAAGGTTGTCGAGGCAACGACGCCGCGTCGGGCCGATGCCGCCGACCGGCATGTCGAGCGCCTCGGAGACCTCCGCGTAGGACGGGGCCGGGTCGGCCATCAGCATCCGCAGCAGCGACTGGCAGCGCGGCCCGAGCCCCTTGAACGCCCGCCACAGGGCCGCGTCCCGCTCCCGCCGCAGCAGTGCCTCGTCGAGCGCGGCCGTGTCGCCGGCGAGCTGGTCCCAGCCCTCGGCGGCCACCACCCGGGCGCGGCGGCGCAGCACCGCCAGGCACTCCCGCCGCATCGTGGTGGCCAGCCAGGCGCCGACCCGCGCCGGGTCACGCAGCCCGTCGAGCGCCTCGACCAGCCGCAGCCAGGTGGTCTGCACCGCGTCGGCCGCGTCCGCCTCGGACAGCCGCATACTCCGCGCCACCGACCAGAGCAGGCTCACGTACCGGTCGGTCAGCGTCACCCACGCGTCGCCATCGCCATCTCGCACCCGCTCGACGAGTTCGCGCGCGTCCGCCTCCGCCAATGGGTCCATCCCATACCCCCGGATCGCCGGCCCCATTCTCGCGAACGGGCGCTCGGCAAGTCCACGGCCCGCGCCGGGACGGTGGTGATTGGACGGGATCGATTTTGGCATCACGCCAGACATGAGCGGCGCGCACGTCCCGTTGATACGCGCTGTCCGGTGTGCGATATCTGGCGGGTGTCCGTTTCGTTCAAGCCAGGGCCGGTATGGGCGAGCCACGATGGGGCGATGGAGACCAATCTGAGCAGGGCCGCGGCGTTTCTCGCGGGACACGCGCGGCTGATCGACAGGCGGCGGTTCGACCTGCTGGCCGGGGACGGCGACGCCGCCGCGGTGCTGGCCGCCCTGGCCGCGTACCGCAATCCCGACGGCGGCTTCGGCTGGGCTCTGGAGCCGGACCTGCGCTCGCCGGAGAGCCAGCCGGCCGGCGCGCTGCACGCGTTCGAGGTGCTGGAGGAGGTGGGCGGCGCGGGTGGCTTCGGCGGGCCGCTCTGCGACTGGCTCGACTCGGTGACGCTGAGTGACGGCGGCCTGCCGTTCGCGCTTCCGCTCACCGACCCGGCCGGCACCTCGCCGATCTGGGCCAAAGCCGACACCACCTCGTCGTCACCGCAGATCACCTGCGCGGTCACGGCGGCCGCGCTCGGCGTCGCCCGCCATGACGCCGCGGTACGCGACCACCCGTGGCTGGCCCGCGCCGGCGCGTACTGCCGGGAGCGGATCGCCGCGCGGCGGGAGGCCGGGTTCGCGATCGAGTTCCGGTTCATGCTGTGGTTCCTGGACGCGGCACACGACTCGTGGCCGGGCGCCGACGCCGAGCTGCGGCGGCTCGTCGGGTTTCTCCCGGCCTCCGCCACGCTGCCGGTCGAGGGCGGCATCGAGGGCGAGTCGATGCGGCCGCTGGACTTCGCGCCGTTCCCCGGCCCGCTGCGCGACCTCATGCCCGCCGAGGCGGTCGAGGCGGAGCTCGCCGAGCTGGCCGGGCGCCAGGAGGACGACGGCGGCTGGACGGTCGACTTCGCCGCCGGATCGCCCGCGGCGGCGCTCGACTGGCGCAGCTACATCACGGTGCACACGGTCAAGATCTTGCGGGCTTCCGCGCCTCGATGAGGAAGCGGCGGCTGTGGGCCACGAACGGTCCCTCGGCCTGGATCCGGTCGTGCAGCGCGCGGAGCTGGTCCCGGTAGGCCTCGACGGTGAACCCGGGCACGGTCCAGATCACCTTGCGCAGGAAGTGCACGACCGCGCCCACGTCGAAGAACTCCACCCGCAGCGTCGCCTCCCGCAAGTCGACCACGGCCAGCCCGGCCGCCACGGCGGCGGCGACCGCCCAGCCCGCGTCGCGCGCGGTGCCGAGCGGCGTGGGGCCCATCATCGCCTCGGTCAGCTCGTGGTTGGTGCCGACGCCGATCTGCTGGGACAGGTACGCCCCGCCGGGCCGCAGCACGCGGGCGATCTCGTCCCACCGGGTGAGCGTCGGGTGGCGGCTCACCACCAGGTCGAACTCCTCCGCCGGGAACGGCAGGTCGGCGTCGTCCGCCACCTCGTGCACCGTGGCGCCGAGCGGGGCGAGGTTGCGCCGGGCCACCGCGATGTTGGGCGGCCACGACTCGGTGGCCGCGAGGCGGGGCGGCGGCGTGGGGATGGTGGCGAGCACCTCCCCGCCGCCGGTCTGCACGTCGAGACCCGCGCTGGCCGTGGCCATCCGGCGACCGATCAGCCGCGCGTAGCCCCACGGCGGCCGCTCCTCGGTCGCCCGGCCCGCGAACCAGGAGAAGTCCCACCCGTCCACGGGCGCGGAGGCGCCCTCCTCGACAAGTTCCTCGAATGCGGGCACTACGAGCGGACCAGCCTCGCGATCGCGTCGGACGCCTCGCGGATCTTCTCGTCGGCCTCGGAGCCGCCGGCCTGGGCCGCCTGGGCGACGCAGTGGCTGAGGTGCTCCTCGAGCAGGCCGAGCGCCACCGACTGGAGTGCCTTCGTCATCGCTGACACCTGGGTCAGGATGTCGATGCAGTATTTCTCCTCCTCGACCATGCGCTGCAGCCCGCGCGCCTGGCCCTCGATGCGCCGCAGCCGCTTGAGGTAGTCGTCCTTCTGGTGGATGTATCCGTGTGCGTGTGCCGTGTCGTCCATGTCATCCTCTCCCGGCCTGCCATCCTACCCGGCCCGAATACCCTAGGGGGGTATAGTACGACCCATGGACCACGGCCACGACCACGCGCACGGTCACGATAAGCACGCGGGGCACGATCCGGAGCTGTTCCGCCGGAAGTTCTGGCTGAGCCTCGCGCTCACCGTGCCGGTGGTGCTGACCAGCGAGATGGTCATGGACTGGTTCGGTTACGAGCTGGACTTCCCGGGCGTCGACCGGGTCGGCCCCGTCCTCGGCTCGTTCGTCTTCCTCTACGGCGGCTGGCCGTTCCTGGTCGGTGGCGTGCGCGAGCTGCGCGACCGCGCCCCCGGCATGATGCTGCTGATCTCGATGGCGATCACAGTCGCCTACGTGGCCTCGATCGCCACCGCCGCCGGCGCCTTCGACCTGGACTTCTGGTGGGAGCTGGCCGCCCTGGTCACGATCATGCTGCTCGGCCACTGGCAGGAGATGAAGGCGATCGGCCAGGCTCAGGGCGCCCTCTCCGCGCTGGCCGCGCTGCTGCCCGACGAGGCCGAGCTGGTGACCGGTGAGCGGGTCCCGACCACCGATCTGAAGCCCGGAGACGTCCTCCTCGTCCGCTCCGGCGGCCGGGTCCCCGCCGATGGCCGGATCGTCGACGGCGCCGCCGAGCTGGACGAGTCGATGATCACCGGCGAGTCACGCCCGGTCCCCCGCCAGCCGGGCGACCGCGTCGTCGCCGGGACCGTCGCCACCGACTCGGCCATCCGCGTCCGGGTCGACGCCGTCGGCGAGGACACCGCGCTCGCCGGCATCCAGCGCCTGGTCGCCCAGGCACAGGCCTCGGCCGGCCGCGCGCAGGTGCTCGCCGACCGGTTCGCCGCGATGCTCTTCTACGTCGCGACGGCGGCCGGCGCGATCACGTTCCTGGCCTGGTGGGCCACCGGCGACCTGGGCGAGGCCGTCGTCCGCACGGTGACGGTCCTCGTCATCGCCTGCCCGCACGCCCTCGGCCTGGCGATCCCGCTGGTGATCGCGCTGTCCACGGCGGTCTCCGCGCGGGCCGGCATCCTGGTCAAGGACCGCCTCGCCCTGGAGCGCATGCGCACCGTCGACGCCGTCCTCTTCGACAAGACCGGCACGCTGACCAAGGGCGCCCACAAGGTCACCGGCGTGGCCGGCGGCGACCGGGTGCTGCCGCTCGCCGCCGGCGTCGAGGCCGACAGCGAGCACCCTCTGGCCAGGGCGATCGTCGCCGCCGCCGGCACCCCCGCCCCGGCGACGGACTTCCGCTCGCTGACCGGCCGCGGCGTGCGCGCCACGATCGACGGCGTCCCGTACGCGGTCGGTGGCCCCGCGCTCCTCCGCGAGCTGGGCGCCGAGGTCCCCGGCGAGCTGCGCGCGGACACCGAGGGCTGGGCGAGCCGGGGCGCCGCCGTCCTGCACCTCATCAGCCTCGAAGGCGACCACCCGGTGGTGATCGGGGCGCTCGCGCTGGAGGACGAGATCCGGCCCGAGGCGCGCGAGGCGATCGCCCAGCTCCGCCGCGAGGGCGTCCGGAAGATCGCGATGATCACCGGCGACGCCCGGGCCGTGGCCGAGTCGGTCGGCGGCGACCTCGGTCTGGACGAGGTCTTCGCCGAGGTGCTCCCCGCCGACAAGGACAGCGCGGTCGCCGGCCTCCAGCAGCGCGGCCACAAGGTCGCGATGGTCGGCGACGGGGTCAACGACGCACCGGCCCTGGCCCGCGCCGACGTCGGCATCGCGATCGGCGCCGGCACCGACGTGGCGATCGAGTCGGCCGGCGTGGTGCTCGCCTCCTCGGACCCGCGCGGCGTGACCGGCGTGATCCGGCTGTCCCGCGCCTCGTACCGCAAGATGGTGCAGAACCTCGCCTGGGCGGCCGGCTACAACCTCGTCGCGATCCCGCTCGCCGCAGGCGTCCTGGCCTGGGCCGGCATCACGCTGAGCCCGGCGGTCGGCGCGGTGCTGATGAGCGCCTCGACCATCGTGGTCGCCCTCAACGCCCAGCTCCTGCGCCGCGTCAAGCTCACGCCGGCGACCTGAACGCCAGCCCACCAAGCCAGATGAGCGCTAGACGATCTATTCCAGGTGATGTTTCTGAGCTACCGCGACGCCCGCCGTGGTCCAGACCGTCGCTTCCGCGGCCTCACCCTGCTTTGTTGGTCGCGGTTACCCCTTCATTGCTCTGGGTAGTGGGTGCTTTCTGCTGAATTATCCGCTCATCGCGCTCGGGTGAGCACCCAGCCCAAAGATCGTGGTACGGAGCTGCCCCTATGAGGGCAGTTGCGTACCACGATCTACTTGACGTAGCCGGGGACCGACCTGGCCGAGGCGATACGCCCACCACACCCAGCAACGCTGCCTCACGAACCGCCGCCTGGGTCGGCCTCAGCCCGAAAGGTGCACCCCGCCAGCCCATGTGGATCACGATCCGAGCCGCACCCGGCGTTCGCCGCGCCATACCGAGCCCCCGGTATCAGGGTCGCAGCGAACCCGCCCTACCCCGGGCATCTCTTGGAATTGATCGTCTAGGTGCGTCTAGGTGGGCAGCTCGGCGCCGGCCCGCTCGCGGACCATGTAGTCGGCGTACCAGTCGGGCCAGTTCTCGTCGTACTGCCCGCCGGCGCGCTTCTCGTGCTCGCCGTGGGCGGCGGCCGCCCGCCGCAGCGCGCTGGCCAGGTCCGCCGCGGACGTGTAGGCCGTCCCGGCCGCCTCGACCCGGCCGGGCAGCCGCGTCGTGATCTCCTGGATGAGCCAGCTGTTTCCGTCAGGATCCCGAAACGTGGCGAAGGAGCTGTAGCTGGCTTGGTCACTGGCGGGACCGCTCACCCGGCCGTCCGCGCCGTCCGGCTGAAACTGGGCGCCCGGCGTGCCGGGATGGAACACCTCGCTGACCTCGGCGCCACGGGCGGCGAGCTGGTCGCGCGCCGCCTGGATGTCGGAGACGATCAGGTACAGGCCCTCGGCCGAGCCGGGCGCGGCCGAGGTGATCCTCGCGCCGAACTGGACCGACGCCCCCGAGCCGGGCGGCGTGAACTGGACGACCCGGAAGCCGTTGTCGAATGGGAAGTCGGCGTCGAGCCGCCACCCGAGCCCGCCGTAGAACTCCTTCGCCCGGTCGACGTCCGATACGGGTATGACCACCGCCTCGAGCTTCAGGTCCACAGTGCCGCCGTCGGTCGTGCTCATCGTGGCCCCCTTGGTCGGTGTCAGCCACGACGATAGCCCTGGTACGGCACCGATCCGGCACCGTTCCGATACCACCCAGCGGCCGGACCGCCACGCGGTCCGGCCGCTCCAAATCGGGGGGCTCAGCGGCTCAGGCGCTGGTAGCGGCGCACCGCCAGCGGGGCGAAGATCGCGATGAGCAGCACCGGCCACGCGATCGCCAGCAGCAGCGGGTGCTGGGCCGGCCACGAGTCGCCGCCCGTGCCGGGGTTGCCGAAGAGCTCGCGGCTCGCCGCCACCGTCGCGGACAGCGGGTTCCACGAGGAGATCGTGCCGAGCCAGTCGGGCATGAGGTCGGGTGACACGTAGACGTTGGAGAGCGCGGTCAGCGGGAACGCCGCCGGGAACACGATCACCGACACCGTGTCCGGGTTGGGCACGATCAGGCCGAAGTAGATGCCGACCCAGGTCAGCGCGAACCGCAGCAGCAGCACCAGCCCCACGCCGGCGAGCGCGCTCAGGATGCCGTTGCGCCACTGCCAGCCCACGAGCAGGCCGCACACGATGAGCGTGGCCATCTCCAGCAGCGCGCGGAGCAGGTCGGCGCCGCTGCGGCCGACCAGCAGCGCCGAGCGGGCCATGTCGATCGAGCGGAAGCGGTCCACCACGCCCCGGCTCACGTCCACGGCGATGCCGGTCGCGGTGGCGCCCAGGCCGTACAGCATGGTCATGACGAACACGCCGGGCAGCAGGTACTCGCGGTAGTTGCCGCCGTCCGGGACGGACATGCCGCTGCCGAAGACGTACCCGAAGACGAGCACGAACATGATCGGCAGACTGAAGTAGATGATGATCTCTTCGGGGGCGCGCACGACGTGCGCCATGTTGCGGCGGGTCATCGTCCAGCCATCCGCCAGGCCCCAGCGCAGCGAGGTCATGCCGGCACCTCCTCGGCCGAGTCGGCCCGGTGGCCGGTGATCTGCAGGAACGCCTCGTCGAGCGTCGGGCGGCGTACCCCCACGTCCTCGACGGTGATCCGCGCGGCCTGGAGGGTGCGCATCACATCGCCCAGGGCGGCGACGCGGTCGGTGACGGGCGCGCTCACCTTGCGCAGGTCGGCGTCGATCTCGGTGGGCGCGGCGGTGGTGTGGCCGACGAGGCGGGCGGTCTCGGCCAGGTCGGCCGCGTCCCGCACGACCACCTCGACGCGGTCTCCGCCGATCTTGCTCTTCAGCTCGTCGGACGTGCCCTCGGCCACCACCCGCCCGTGGTCGACCACCGAGATGCGGTCGGCGAGCTGGTCGGCCTCCTCCAGGTACTGGGTGGTGAGCAGCACCGTCGTGCCGCCCCCGACGAGCTCGCGGACCGCGTCCCACAGCTGGTTGCGGCTGCGCGGGTCGAGGCCGGTGGTGGGCTCGTCGAGAAAGAGGACCTGGGGCGTCCGGATGAGGCTGGACGCCAGGTCGAGCCGCCGCCGCATGCCGCCGGAGTAGTCCTTGGCCGACTTGTCCGCCGCCTCCGCCAGCCCGAACCGCTCCAGCAGCTCGTCCGCACGCCGCTTCGCCGCGCGCGGGCCCAGGTGGTGGAGGCGGCCGAAGAGCACCAGGTTCTGGCGGCCGGAGAGGATGTCGTCGACCGCCGCGTACTGGCCGGTGAGGCCGATCGCGGCGCGTACCCGGGCGGGCTCGCGGACCACGTCGTGCCCGGCCACCCAGGCGCGGCCGGAGTCGAAGCGGAGCAGGGTGGAGAGCGCCCGCACGGCGGTGGTCTTGCCGGCGCCGTTGGGGCCGAGGATGCCGCACACGGCGCCGGCCGGCACCGTGAGGGCGAAGCCGTCGAGGGCGGCGGTCGTGCCGTACCGCTTGCGCAGGTCCTCGGCCACCACCGCAGGGGTCTGTGTCGTCATGCGCTTACCGTGGCGGGCCCCGCTGACCGGTCACGCACCGTCCGCTGACAGGGCCGTCAGCGCCTCGTCGCGGGTCATCGCGGCGCCGCGGGCGAAGGCCGCCGGGGAGGCCGCGCGGTGGCGGGCCGCGTCGGGTGGCAGGGCCTCCAGCGCCACCGCCGCGCCGAGCAGCAGCGACGCCCGCTCGGGCGCGGAGAGCGAGACCAGCCCCTCGATCGCGTCGATCAGCGAGGGCAGCGTGCGGATGCCGGCGGTGGCCGAGAGCGCGCGGCGGAACCACTCGCGGGCGGCCCCCTCGTCCCCCTCGGCCCGCGCGATCCGCCCGTGGGCCACGAGCACCCCGAAGCGGGTCGCGTCCGCGCTGAACCACCCGGTCGGGCACTCGGCGAGCGCCGCCGCGCACCACCGCCGGGCCGCGGCCAGGTCGCCACCGTGGCGGGCCGCCTCGGCGAGCCCCAGGTGCGCGGCGGCCACCATCTCGGTGGCGCCGCAGCGGCGGCCGAGCACCGCCGAACGCTCGTAGTCGGCGCGCGCCCCGTCGAGGTCGCCGGCGTAGACCCGGCCGTCGCCGCGGGTGCGCAGCAGGTCGGCCATGTCGACCGTGGAGCCCAGCTCCTCGGCCAGGCGCAGCGCCTCGGCCATGGGTGCGGCGGCCGCCGCGTGGTCGCCGCGCCCGTCCGCGAACTCCGCCGTCGCCGCCAGCGCCAGCATCATGCCCCACCGCTCGCCGATCTCCCGGAACCCGCCAAGCGCGGCCGCGATCTCCCGCTCGGACTCCTCGATCCGCTGGTGGAACAGGAGCATCAGCCCCACGCCGGTCGCGCCGAGCGCGTGGATCCACGGGTCATCGCCGAAGATCGGCCCCCACCGCTCGACCATGTCGTCGAGCGTGAGCGGGCCGTCCTGCGGTGGTCCGGCGGCCATCGCGGAGAGGTAGAGCACGAACGGCTGCCGCGGCGGCCGCCCCAGCAGCGGCACGATCCGGTCGGAGGCCCACTGCCGCACCGGCACGTCGGCGGTGCCGCCGAGGTTGGCGGTGATGGCGCAGATCGCGTACTCCTCGATCAGCCCTTCCGGCGCCTCCGGGCCGACGGCGGCGAGCAGGCGGGCGGCGAGCACCGCCCCCTCGGTGCGCAGGCCGCGCAGCCACCAGTAGAACGAGAGCGCGGCGAGCAGGCGCAGCGCGGTGGGTGGGTCGTCGTCGACGGCGCGGGCCAATGCCGCGCGCAGGTCGTCCCGCTCGCCGTCGAGGCGCGCCAGCCACTCCAGCTGCTCGGCGCGGCGCAGGTGGGGGTCGGCCTCGCGGGCCAGCTCCAGGTAGTACGCGGCGTGCGCGGCCCGCAGCCGCGCCGCCTCCCCGGCCTCGGCGAGCCGCTCGGCGCAGAAGGCGCGCACGGTCTCCAGCATCCGGTACCGCCCGGCGGCGGCCACGACGAGCGACTTGTCGACGAGGCTGGCGAGGACGTCGAGGTCGGCGCCGCAGACGCGTTCGGCGGCGTCGAGCGTGGCCCCGCCGGCGAAGACGGTCAGCCGCCGGGCCAGCCGCCGCTCGCTCTCGTCGAGCGGCTCCCAGCTCCACTCGACGACCGCGCGGAGGGTCTGGTGGCGGGGCTGCGCCGAGCGGCTGCCGCGGGTGAGCAGCCGGAAACGGTCGTCGAGGCGGGCCGCGACCTCCGCGACGGGCAGGGCCCGCAGGCGCGCCGCGGCGAGCTCGATGGCCAGCGGCAGGCCGTCCAGGGTACGCACGACGCGCAGCACGTCGTCCACATTGGATTCATTGACGGTGAACCCGGGAACGGCGTCGGCGGCCCGGTCGGCGAAGAGCCGCACGGCGGGGTAGGTGCCGGTCTCCTCGGGCGCCTCCTCCGGCGGGACGGCCAGCCCGAAGACGGGGCACAGTGCCTCGCCGGTGATGCCGAGCGGCTCGCGGCTGGTGGCGAGCACGCGTACGCCCGGCGCGGCGGCCAGGATGCGCGCGGCGAGCCGGGCCGCGTCGGCGACGACGTGCTCGCAGTTGTCAAGCACGACGAGCAGCCGCCGGTCGGCGAGCGCCGCGACGAGCCGCTCGGTGGCGTCCCGGGGGTCGGCCGCCCCGCGCAGCCCGGCCTCGCGCAGCCCGAGCGCGCCGAGCACCGCGTGCGGTACGTCGCCGCCGGGGCTCAGCGTCGCCAGCTCGACGAAGCACACGTCGCCGTCCTGGCGCCCCGCCGCCTCCACGGCGAGGCGGGTCTTGCCCGCGCCGCCCGGCCCGTGGAGGGTGACCAGCCGCGCCTCGCAGAGCAGCTTGCCCACGCGGCGCAGCTCCTCGTCCCGCCCCACGAAGCTGGTGAGCTGCCCCGGCAAGCCCGGCGGCCGGGGAGCCTCGTCGCCTTCCGCACCGCCGGTCGCGAGGTCGCGGCGCAGGATCGCCACGTGCAGCGCGGTCATCTCCGGCGACGGGTCGGTGCCGAGCTCGTCGGCGAACCTCTGGCGCGCGGCCTCGTACGCCGAGAGCGCCTCCGCCGGCCGGCCCGCCGCGTACAGGGCGCGCATGAGCAGCGCCCGCGGCCGCTCGCGCAGCGGGTGGGCGCTCACCAGGTCGCGTAGCTCGGCGACGAGCTGCGCCGGCGTGGCCCCCAGCCCCAGCTCGGCCTCGACCCGGTCCTCGACGGCGGCCAGCCGCAGCTCCTCCAGGCGCGCCGCCCGCCCGGCCGCGTGCGGCGCGTCGGCCAGCGCCGGCCCTCGCCACAGGTCGAGCGCCTCGCGCAGCGCGGCGGCCGCGCCCGCCAGGTCACCGGCGCCCAGCGCCCGCTGCCCGTCGGCGGCCAGCCGCGTGAACCGGGTCGCGTCCACCTCCTCCGGCGCGACCGCGAGCCGGTATCCGGCCGGGTGGAACTCGATCGGCGCGTACTCCCCCACGGCCTGGCGCAGCCGCGACACCTGCGACTGGAGCGCGTTGGCGGCGCCGGCGGGTGGGCTGTCGCCGTAGAGGCCGTCGATCAGGCGCTCGGCCGGCACGATCCGGCCCGCGTCGAGCAGCAGCAGCACGAGCAGCGCGCGGGCCCGCGGCCCGCCGGCGGGGATCTCGACCCCGCCGGGGCCGAGCACCTGCACCGCGCCGAGCACCCCGTACCGCACGGGTACATCCTCTCCCACCGCTCCCGGCTCGTGACCAACGCGGGCCTGGTGGGCGCGGGGTGGGCCGATCAGCAGCGGAACGGGTTCCCGGCGTTGCCGTCTTCCTTGACCAGGTCGAAGTGGCCGGCGCCGTCCAGGTCGTACGACAGGCGGTCCACCGCGCCGCCGTACCGCCCGTCGTGGCTGAGGTCGCGGCGCACCAGGTCGATCAGCCCGTCGTAGTCGGAGTCCTCGGTCGGAACTTGGAAGTCCGTCATGCCACTCACGCTAGGAAAGCGCACGTCCCCTGATATCCCCGGAACGTGCCATGCCCCACCGGCGACGAGCGGCCTACCGGTCGCTCCCCGCTGGACGCTCGCCGGACGACTCGGCGTGCGCCCGCTCGCCGTCCTGGTCGAACATGGTGAGGAACTCGACCGGCCCGCCCAGCGCGCCGATGGAGTGCGGGGTCATGGTGGAGAACTCCGCGGCCTCACCCGGGCCGACCGTCATCCGCCGCTCGCCGAGGTAGAGCAGCACGGTGCCGCTGAGCACGGTGAACCACTCCCGCCCGGGATGCACGGCCAGGTGCCCGGGACCGGTGCGCCGCTCGGGAGTGATCCGCATCTTGGCCACCAGGCGGCCGCCGTGCTGGGCCGCGTCGCGGGAGAGCACCCACGTGGTCAGGCCGGCCTCCTGGTGCCGCACCGGCCGGATGATCACGTCGGCGTCGTCGACGGGCTCCACCAGGTGATCGATCGTGGTGTCCAGCGCGTGGGCCAGCGCGACGAGCTGGTCGAGGTCGATACGCCGGTTACCGGTCTCGATCCGGCTCAGCGTCGACGGGCTGATGTGGCACCGCGCGGCGAGCGAGTCCAGGCTCCAACCGCGGGCCTGCCGCAGCCCGCGGATGCGCTGGCGGACGACGTCTGACAGATCGACCTGGGACACCGCCGCCATGCTACGCGGCATCTTGCCAAAACCGCAAAGCCCCTTGCCATTACCGGATGCGGAAATACCGTGGAGCGATGGATGACGACCACGCCGCGTTCGGCGCCCGATGGTGGGAGGACCACTACCGCGGCCACCCGACCCGACCCGGCACGCCGAGCCCCCAGCTGGTGGCCGAGGTGACCGGCCTGCCCACCGGGACGGCGCTCGACGCCGGCTGCGGGCGCGGAGCCGACGCGCTCTGGCTCGCCCGGCGCGGCTGGCGCGTGACGGCGGTCGACGTCTCACCGACCGCCGTCGACGACGCCAGGGATCTCGCCGCGCGCCACGGCGCCGACATCGCCTCCCGCGTCACCTGGGTGGTGGCCGACCTGACCACCTGGACCCCGCCGGAGCGGTACGACCTGGTGGTGAGCCAGTACGTCCACCCCAGCGTGCCGTTCGGCGAGTTCGTCGCCCGCCTGAGCCGGGCCGTCGCCCCCGGCGGCACCCTCCTGGTCGTCGGCCACGACCACGGCGACCAGCACTCGGCGGCGCACGCCCCTGAGCCGGCCTCGATCGGCCCCGACGCGGTGACCGGCGCCCTGCCCGCCGGCCTGTGGGAGGTCGGCGTGGCCGAGTCGAGGACCCGCCAGGCCGGGCACGGCGCGACCCGGACGAGCATCCAGGACCTGGTCGTCAAAGCCCGTCGCAAGCCGGGCTGAGAGTCCTAGAACAGCGCGGTCTGGAGGACGCCTTCCAGCGTGAGCAGGTGGCGCTTGGCGGGCAGGCCGCCGGCGTAGCCGGTCAGCGAGCCGTCCGATCCCACCACCCGGTGGCACGGGCGGACGATCAGCAGCGGGTTGGCACCGACGGCGGCGGCCACCGCGCGGATGCGGTCGCGGGGCGCGCCGACCCGCTCGGCCAGCGCGCCGTACGTGACCGTCTGGCCGTACGGGATCCCGTCGAGCGCTGCCCATACCCGCTCCTGGAACGGCGTGCCGGCCGGACGCACCGGCAGGTCGAAGTCGCGCCGCTCGCCCGCGAAGTAGGCGCGCAGCTGGTCGGCCGCCTCGGGCAGCGGGAGTGGGCGCCACGCGGGGTCCGGGTGGCCGAAGGTGACGTGGGTCAGCAGCCCGCCCGACGCGGCGAGCAGCAGGCGACCCGCGGGTGTTTCCAGGGTCGTGAACACAGTGGACATGACTCCAGCGTGCCCCCGTAACGGTGGCGATGCTGGCGGGATTCGGACGTGGCGATTGACCGGCGCCCGGAGCGGCTGGCAATATCTTTCACACGCGGTCCATCCACTCGGCAGAAACCAACAGGAGCGAGCCATGAGCCTCGACCGCCGTACCCTCATGAAGACCGGCGTCGCCGCGGCCGCGGCCGGCGGCCTCACCATCCCCGGTGCCGCCGAGGCCGCTCCGCCGTCCACGAGCGACAGCGAGCAGCCGTTCATCGACCAGATCATCACCGGCACGTCGTGGGCCGCCCGCGCCCCCTCCGGCACGCCCACGCTCAATACCGGCACCACGCAGAAGATCGTCATCCACCACACGGCGTACCCGAACAGCACTGACTACTCGGTCAATCAGGCGATCTGGCTCGCCCGCGACATCCAGAACCTGCACATGGACGCCAACGGCTGGCTCGACAGCGGCCAGCATTTCACGGTCAGCCGCGGCGGCTTCATGCTCGAAGGGCGGGCGGGCAGCCTCGCCGCGCTGCGCGGCGGCACCCAACAGATCGTCGGCGCGCACTCCCCGGGGGAGAACGGCCGGGCGATCGGCATCGAGAGCGAGGGCATCTACGTCGAGGAGGTGCCGCCGCGCTCGCTGCTCACCGGGGTCACCGCGCTCTGCGTGGAGATCTGCCGGCGCTATGGGCTGGGCGCCCACGTCCTCTTCGGACACTGGGACTTTCGCGAGACGCAGTGCCCGGGCATCGAGTTCTACAAGCTCTTCCCGCGCGTGCGGCGGGACATGGCGCGCGCGCTGGGCCAGCGGCCGTCGACGATCCCGGCCCGCACCTGGCCGAACGTCATCTCGCCGAGCACCGGCCCCGTGGTGCGGCTCGTCCAGTATCTACTGAGGACGCACGGGTACCCGGTGCAGCCGACCGGCACGTTCGACCCGACCACGGTCGCGGCCGTCAACGACTTCCAGGTCAAGCACGGCATGCCGGCCGCCGGGCTGGGCGAGGTGCTCGGCGGCACGTGGGACGTGCTCGTGCCGCCGCTGGACGCGAAGTCGACCGGCGATGCCGTGCTGGGGCTGCAGAGCATCCTGCGGCCCAAGGGATACCAGGTGGAGCTGACCGGCACGTTCGACGTGGCGACGCGGGACGCGGTGCGCAAGGTCCAGCGCCTCCACGGCCTGGCACCCGAGGGGCGGGTCGACCTGGCCACCTGGTGCGCGGTCGCCGGCGGCATCGTGCGCCAGGAGTTTCAGCGCTGAGCGGCACCGCCGGCGACCGCGCACACGTCAGGACGCCGGCTCGCCCGACGGCACCGCGAGCTGGGTGCCGAGCTGCACGGGCGTGCCGAAGTTGGGTGTGCCGTCCGCGTTCCAGGTGAACTTCTGCGCCCGCGTCGACCGGTTGATGTCACAACCAGCGCTCGCCGAACTGTTCGCGTGATACACGATCCAGTCCTCCGTACCATCCGGCGACTTGAAGAAACCATTGTGCCCCGGACCGTACACACTCCCCGACCGCTGAAACACCGGACTCGGGAACTTCCGCCACGACGACGAACTCAGCGGATCCCCACCGACGTACTCCAACATCCCCAACTTGTAGTCCGCAGTAGAACAATGCGACGCCGAGTACACGACGAACGTACGCCCGTTACGCTGCAACACCTCCCCACCCTCAGCCACCGCACCACCCACCGTCTCCCACGACAACGTCGGCGTCGTCAAAACGCGCCGGGTGCCACTGGCCGTCCACGGATTCGACAACGGCCGGATGAACATCGGCTGCGAACCGTTGTAGAACGTCCCCAACAAATAGAGGCTCCCATTCAGCTGCAAGATCCCCGGATCCAGCTCCCACGTATTGTCCGACACCGGATCCAGCAAGTCGGCCTTGAACGTGTACGGGCCCATCGGATCCAGCCCCGCACTCTCCAGCACATGGATCCGCTGACTGCCGAGATCGAACGGCTCCCGGCCCGCCGTGTAGTAGAAGTACCAGCGACGACCGCTCGGCCCATCCAACAGGTGGAACTCCGGCGCCCACATCGTGCCCGCACCATTCGGCCTGGTCAACGTGAACAACAACGTATCCGCCGCCGTCGCCAACCCACCCAACGTCCGCGACCGCCGCATCGTAATCGTGTTATTCCACGTCGTCGTCGCCAGATAGTAGTAACCCTCGTAATACGTGAGCCACGGATCAGGACCACGCGTCTTGATGGGGTTGGTGAACGTCGTGCGCGGCGGCGCGGTCGTCGGCGGTGCGCTGGTCGGTGGCGCGCTCGTGGGTGGCGCGCTGGTCGGCACGGTCGTCGTGGGCGGCGGGGTCACCGGGCCGTTGCAGGCCACACCGTTGACCGCGAAGTTGGTCGGCACGGGGTTGCTGGAGTTGTTCCACGACCCGTTGAAGCCCATGCTCACCACCGCGCCGGTGGCGAGGGCGGCGTTCCAGGTGTGGTTGCGGACGGTGACCTGGGTGCCGCTCTGGCTGAAGATGCCGCTCCAGCCCTGGGTGACCTGCTGACCGGCGGTGAACGACCAGGTCAGGGTCCAGCCGTTGAGCGGGTCGCCGAGGTTGGTGAGGTCGGCGGTGCCGGTGAACCCGCCGGGCCACTGCGACCCGACGCGGTAGGTGACCCTGCACGCGGTGGCGGCGGATGCCGAGGTCACGATGCTGACGGCACCGACCGCGCCGAGGGCGCAGACGGCCACGGCGGCTAAGAGAGAACGAGGACGCGCGAAGCGCATGGTGGCTCCCGAGGACAAGTGATCATGACGGAGCCGGTCGCCCGGGAGCCGCTCCGGCCTCAAGATAGCCACTCAGATACATCGATGCAATGTGCCGCAAAGGATTGAGATCAATCGCTTGACAGCGCCGGATCGCGCGGCCACGATGTGTTCGCTGGCCCCATGTTGCGCATCCTCCCCGGGCAGGGATCAAGGCGGCCTTCGCATACCCCTGCCCCGACACGTTTGGATGCCAACGATGAAACCCCTGCGCCGCTGGCTGGTCTTCCTCGCCCTCGCCGTCCTCGGCACCGCGCCGCTGGTCGTGCCGCAGCTCACCCCGCCGGCGGAGGCCGCCGCCAAGACGGTCTGGATCCCTGAGCGCTGGGTCAGCACCGGTGAGGTGCCCTGGGCGCAGAACAGGACCAGGGAGTCGGCCAACTTCATCCTGCTGTGGGGTGAGAAGTCCGGCACCAACCCGCTGAGCGCGCCCGGCGAGTTTCGCTTCGATCCGGACAACATCCTCAGCCAGCTGGAGAGCCTGTACTCCTTCTACGTGAACACCATGCGGTTTACGCCGGAGACCGGACTGCTGGCGCAACACAAGATCATTGTGATCGTCACCCGCACCTGGAACAGGACCGCGCTCGACGCCTGGGCGACCGGCGGCTCGACCGACGGCCGGGTCGGCGTCATCAACATCGCGCCCGGCGCGGCCCAGCCCGGCTCCTGGGGCCTGGCGCACGAGCTCGGGCACGTATTCCAGAACTACACGTTCCTGGGACGCTCCGGCATGGGCTTCACGCACGCGTCGGCCGGCACCTTCTGGGAGGCGAGCGCCGAGTTCATGGCGATGCAGGTGTACCCGCGCACGGCCGCCGGCGACCTGACCCGGTGGCTGCGCACGGAAAACCTGTACTACTCCTCGTCCCGCCACCACTACGGCGCCTGGATGCTGTTGCAGTACATCAAGGACCGCGACGGCATCGAGATGTTCAACCGGATCTGGAACGAGGCGCGCGACACCGAGCACCCGCTCGAGGTGTACCGGCGGATCACCGGCATCACCCAGGCCGAGCTCAACCGGCGGATCGGCGAGTACGCCCAGCACAACGTCACGTGGGACTACTCCAACCGGGCCGACTTCATCCCGTTCATCAACAGCGTGTACGGCGCCGGCTTCCTCAACGCCTACAAGGGTGTACCGGTCGAGGCGGTCAACGCGAGCCTTCGCCACTACCGCGTCTCCGACGCGATGGCGCCTTCCGACTACGGGTACAACAAGATCCAGCTGGTGCCGGACAGCGACGGCGCGCTCATCCGGCTCCACCTGAAGGGCCACGCGGAGACCGGCGCGACCGGCTGGACGTTCGGCTTCGTGGCGGTGCGCAACGGCACCCCGCGGTACGGGCCGCTGACCCAGGGCACGTCCGGCCAGATCAGCTTCCAGACCCAGCCGGGCGAGAGCCAGGTCTTCCTCGTCGTCACCGGTACGCCGGCGAGCGCGGTGCCGAAGTACGCGTTCCTCGACGGCTGGCCGAAGAACCGCCGCTACCCGTACGAGTTCCGCGTCTCCGGTGCCATCCCGTCCGGCCACGAGCCCGGGTACTCCAAGCCCGCGGCGACCAACGGCGGGCGCTGGCACGCAAACGGCGGCGGCTGGGTCGCCGGCAACGCCAACGTGGCCTCGACCGCCTACGTCGGGCCGCGCGCCGCTGTCTACAGTGGATCGGTGACCGGCAACGCCCGCATCGAAGATCTCGCCTGGGTCAAC
>Ga0214467_1000087_pt1 | contig 25594 bp, 23 predicted proteins | sample RVTome_8_FD_187339 | JGI IMG/M metagenome (GOLD analysis project Ga0214467, IMG submission 187339) | Soil microbial communities from uranium-contaminated site in the Upper Colorado River Basin, Wyoming, United States - RVT160D0 HiSeq ...
ATCATCGTCGCGGTGCCGCCCTTCCCCGAGGGGCTGGGCCTTTTCCAGGACTTCCTCTACCTGCTCAACCTGCTCGTCGCCGCGCTCGCCGTGCTCGTCGCGTACCTGATGCAGAAGTCCCGCTTCGGCTGGGCGCTCTCGGCCGTGCGGGACGCCGAGGACGTGGCCGAAGGGCTGGGCGTGCCCACGTTCCGCTACAAGATGCTGGCGCTGCTGGCCAGCGCGGTCATCGGCGGCGTGGGCGGCAGCCTCTTCGCGCTGCAGATCGGCTTCGTGGCGGTGGACAGCATCTTCCACCTGACCGTGCCGCTCTTCGTCATCGTGATGAGCGTCCTGGGTGGACGGACCCACTGGATCGGCCCGGTCGTGGGCGTCGTGCTGGTCGTGCTGCTCCAGGACCGGCTCACCGCCTCCGGGCTCGGCGAGTGGCAGCTCATCGTGCTCGGCGCCATCCTCGTGGTGCTGGTGGTGCTCGCCCCCGAGGGTGTGTACGCCCGGCTCCGCGCCCGCCCGGTCGCCGCGCTGGTGACGGCGGCCGTGGTGATCGCGGCGGTGTGGCTGCCCGGCGAGCCGCTCGACGCGATCCTGGCCGGGCTGCTAGCGGCGACGGTGGTGGCTCTCCTGCCGTGGCGGCGCCCGCCCGCCGCCCCGGCCACCGCTGCCGACCCGGCCACCGATCCGGCCGCCGCCGCCGCGGCTACCGCCGTTCCCGCCGCCTCGCCCGGGCCCGTCGAGGTGGGCGCCGTCGTGATCGAGTGCCAGAGCGTGGCCCGCTACTTCGGCGGCGTCCGCGCCCTGGAGGACGTCTCGCTGACCGTGCGGGAAGGCGAGATCGTCGGGCTCGTCGGGCCGAACGGCTCCGGCAAGACCACCCTCGTCAGCATCCTCTCCGGCAACCTCCGCCCCACCCGGGGCAGCGTGCGGATCGCCGGCAACGACCTGGCCAAGCTCCCGCCGCACCGGGTCGCCCACGCGGGTGTCGCCCGCACGTACCAGATCCCCCGGCCGTTCACCTCGATGACCGTGCGGGACAACGTCGCGATGGCCATCATGTTCGGCCGTTCGCCGCGGTCGCTGGCCACCGCCCGCCGGGACGCCACCGGTCCGCTCGACGTGGTCGGCCTGGGGCACCTGGCCGGCGCGTACCCGGGCAAGCTCAACCTCCACCAGCGCCAGCTGCTGGAGATCGCCCGCGCCCTCGCCGCCGACCCGAAGGTGCTCCTCCTGGACGAGGCCTTGGCCGGCCTCAACCCCGCCGAGATCGACAACGCGGTCGAGGTGATCCGGCGCGTGCACCGCTCGGGTGTCTCCATCGTGATCGTCGAGCACCTCCTGCGGGTGGTGAACCAGCTCGCCACCCGCATCGTCGTCCTCGACCGCGGCACCCGCCTCGCCGACGGCGACCCCCGCGAGGTGCTCGCCGACCCGGCCGTCGTCCGGGCCTACCTGGGGAAGCGTGCCCATGCTTGAGATCCGCGACCTGGACGCCTTCTACGGCGACGCGCAAGCGCTGTGGGGCATCACGATGGACGTCCACGAGGCAGAGACCGTCGCCGTCCTCGGCACCAACGGGGCCGGCAAGTCCACACTGGTCAACGCCGTCGCCGGGCTGCACGCCAAGCGTCGCGGCCGGATCGCCGTGGGCGGCGCCGACATCGTCCAGCTACCCGCGCACAAGGTCTGCGAGCACGGCGTCGCCGTCGTGCCCGAGGGCCGCCGGGTCTTCCCCGCCATGTCCGTCTACGACAACCTGTGTCTCGGCGCGTACCGCCGCACCGCGCGCGCCGGCTACCGCCAAGGGCTCGACCGGGTCTACGGCATCTTCCCGCGCCTGCGGCAGCGCACGGGGCAGCTCGCCGGCAGCCTGAGCGGCGGCGAGCAGCAGATGCTGGCGATCGGGCGGGCGCTCATGGCCAAGCCCACGCTGCTGCTGCTCGACGAGCCGTCGCTGGGGCTGGCACCGGTGATGACCGACGAGGTCTTCGAAGCGATCGAGGCGGTCAACGCCCAAGGGGTCAGCGTGCTGCTCGTCGAGCAGGACGTCGACCGCGCCCTGGAGGCCGCCGGCCGGGGCTACCTGCTCGCCGAGGGGCGCGTGGCCGGCACCGGCAGCTCGGCCGAGCTCCGCGCCAGCGACACGGTGCGGCGCAGCGTACTCGGCATCTAACCCCACCACGTAGGAGTGTCCATTATGCACAGTGATGGTGATACCACCAGGCCCGGAATCGGTCGCAGAAACCTCCTGATCGGCGGCGCCGCCGTTGGAGTGGCCGGCGCCGTCGCGACCCCGGCGGCCGCCTCGGCGCATGGCACGCCCGACCGCGTAGCGCTTGTCAACGGCCGCGTCCACACCATGGACAAGCGAAGCTCGGTGGTGGACGCGGTACTCGTCGAGGACGGCGCGTTCACGGCCGTGGGGCGGGACGTGCCGCGCGGCGGCCCCGGCCTCAAGGTGATCGACCTGCGCGGCCGCACCGCGATCCCGGGCATCATCGAGGGCCACGTCCACATCGTCAGCCTCGCCAACCGCCCCGGCTACCACGTCGTCATCGAGAACGCCCGGAACATCGCCGAGATCCAGCAGCTGCTCGCCAAGCGGCGGCGCGGCGTGCCGCCCGGCGAGTTCGTCACCGCGATGGGCGGGTGGCACCCCAACATGTTCGCCGAGCGGCGCGTGCCGACGCTGGCCGAGCTCGACGAGGCGGTACCCGACCGGCCGGTGCTGCTCTTCCAGACCTTCAGCGGGCCGGCGCGGACCAACAGCCTCGGCAAGGCGTTCCTGGAGTCGGCGTCGATCCCCGTGGTGGTCGCCGAGGACGGCACGATCGCCGCCGGCGCCCAGTCCAACGCGGCGTTGTACCACCTGCGGGTGCGGCAGACGTTCGAGGACAAGAAGCGCAGCACCCGGGACGCGATGGCGTACTCGGCGGGCGTCGGCCTCACCGCCTCGCTGGACCAGGTGCTCTTCCCCACGCCCGGCCCGCTCACGCCGACCCAGAGCCTGTCCAACCTGGACCACTACCGGATGTACGACTCGTGGCTGGCCGTGCACGCCGACGGCGACGCGATCGTGCGGTTGCAGACCAACTTCCTGCACAACCAGAACGACATCAACCTGCCCGAGCTGAAGGAGCGGCTGCGCAACGTCTTCCCGCTCTTCGGCGACGACCTGCTGATGACCGGCGCGATCGGCGAGTGGGGCGCGCCCGGCGACGGCTCCGGCGCGGCCTGGCTGGAGGCGCAGCGGGTCATCGCCCAGGCCCGGTGGCGCAACACCAACCGGGCGCTCAGCCTCGCCCAGTTCCAGAACATCGTGGCGGCCTACGAAGCGGTCGACGCGGAGTTCGGCATCAAGGGCCTGCGGTGGACCGTCCACCACGTGCCGTTCGTGACCCCGGAGCTGCTCGCCCGGCTGGGCGCGCTCGGCGGCAGCGTGCAGGTGGGCACGTTCCGCTACCCGAGCGGCACGGCGGGCGCCAGCGGCTCGCCGTTCCGCGCCATCCTGGACAGCGGCATCCCGCACGCCGGCATCCACATGGACGGCGTGCACATCGCCCCGCTCAACCCGTTCTTCGGCCTGTACTTCGCGGTCAGCGGCCGCAACGCGATCGGCGACCAGATCAACGAGGGGCAGCAGATCACCCGGGCGGAGGCGCTGCGGATGTTCACCATCAACAACGCCTGGCACCTCAACCTGGAGGACAAGATCGGCTCGATCGAGAAGGGCAAGCTGGCCGACCTGGTGGTGCTCGACCGCGACTACTTCTCGGTGCCCGAGGAGGACATCAAGCGCATCCGCCCGGTGTTCACGATGGTCGGCGGCAAGGTGGTGTACGAACGCTGAGCACCTCAGCGGCGGCGGGCCTTCACGAGGGAGGCGAAGACGACGACGTTGTCGGCGTAGCCGGTGGTGCCGCCCACCCACCGGCCGCCGCAGGTGATGAGTCGCAGCGCGGGGCGGCTGAAGTCGCCGAACACCTCGTCGGCGGGGAGGCTGTCGCGGTCGAAGCGCTCGACCTTGTTCACCTCGAAGACGGCGACCGAGCGGTCCGCGCGGGTGACCTCCACCCGGTTGCCGGGGCGCAGGCGGGACAGCTTGTGGAAGACGGAGGGCCCGGTGCCGCTGTCGACGTGACCGACGATCACCGCGGGGCCGTACTCGCCGGGAGTGGGGCCCTTGTTGTACCAGCCGGCCTCGTCGAACCGGTCGCCGGTGGGGACGTCGATCGCGCCGCTGCGAGCGTTCCCGACGCTGTGGATGGGGGCGTTGATCCGGACCGAGCTCGCCCGGATGCGCACCGGCAGGCTGCGCGTGAGCACCGGGAAGTCGCGCGGTGCCGGCCAGAAGCGGGCGGCCGGCCCGTCCGGCAGGACGTCGACGCCGGTGAGGCGTTCGAAGGCGAAGCCGGTGACGGTCAGCAGCATGAGCGCGCTGATCAGCGAAAACGTGAGCCGCACACCCCAGGAGGGCCCGCCCACCCGCCGCGCGGCCCGCGTGAAGCGGCTGCTGCCGCGAACGAAGTCGAGCGTCCGGTCGGGCGGGCGGCGGCGGGCGGCGGTGGCCGGCGGGCGGTCCCGGCGGGCCGGCCGCACGGGCCGGGACTCCGCGGCGGCCGGCGGCGCGGGCCCGGGCTCCACAGCGGCGGCCGGTAGCGCTGGCTGGGGCTCAGGTGCCGCCAGCGGCGCGGGCTCGGGGGCGGCGTGCTTTCCCCGGCGTTTCGCCTCCGGCGCTCGGACCGGGCTGGCCGCGTGCCGGGCCGGCGGAGCTGAGGCCATGCTGGCCCGGACCGCCTCGCGGGCGACCCCCACGGCCCGGCCCATGATGACCTCGGCGCCCGGCCACCGCCGGTCCTCGCTTTCGGCCATACCCCGGGCCGGCTCAGCCGCCGGATCCGGCGCCGCGGCGGCCGCGCACGATCAGCGCCACCCCGGCACCCACCGCGACCGCGCCCAGGCCACCGGTCAGGACGAGCGGGCTGACACTGCCACCGGCGGTACCCCCGCCTCCGGTAGCCGGGCCCCGCGTCGCCTTGCTCATGTTGACCACGGTGAGCGTGGTGTTGGCGGTGGCGTTGTTTCGGCAGGTGAGCACGACGTCGAAGGTGCCCGGCGGCTTGCGGTCCGGGATGGTCGCGGTGCCGGTGAGCAGGCCGTTGTCGGGCCGCAACGAGGCCCGGCCGAAGGCGTCGGAGCGCACGCTGGCCTGCCGGTCGTTCCCGTCGCAGCTGCCCTGGATCTCCACCTGGTCGCCGGCCTGCACGGTGCTTGGCGTCACCTCCACGAAGACCTCCGCGCCGCGCGCGGCGGCGGCCGCCGGCAGTGCGAAAGCACCGGTCATCGCCGCGGCGGTGGCGGCGACGAAGAACGTACGAGCGACGAATGTGTGGCTCATCGCCTGCGGTTTCCCGCCGGCCCCGCGCACAAACGGGCGCGGCGGACGCGGCCGGGCGATCGCGCGGCGTTGTCGGCGTCAGAGGTCGCTTTCGAACGTCTTGTCGCGCCACCAGTCCGGATCCGCCCACGGCCCGCCCGGGCGTTCCTCGCGTGCCCCGTCCACGTCGAGGTCGACCCGCTCGTTGAAGAACGCCACGCGGTCGCGCGCCGGCTCGGCGTCGTGGCGCGGCTCGACATACGTCCAGGCCAGGTTGACGTGAGGGGTGTCACCCACCACGACCGACCAGTACACGGCCTCGCCCTTGTAGGCGCACCGCGACACGTAGTCGCTCGGCTCCAGCTCGACGCGGACGTCCGCGCGCGGGAAGTACCAGCGGGGCACGAGGCCCGTCTCGTAGATGACCACCGCCCGCTCCGACTCGGCCAGCGTTACGCCGTCGAGGCTGACCCGCACGTGGCGGGAGGACGGGAGCGCGTCCACCCGGTGGTACGGGTCGCGGATGTGCGCGACCGCGGGCATGTCCTCCTCGTACCACTCGTCCATCACCCGCCAATACAGCGCGATGTGGCCGGCCACGCGGGCGGCCTCGGGCGGCGGTGACGGGTACGCGATGGCCGCCCGCTCGACCAGGCGGTCACCCAGCCGCAGGTCCCACACCTGGCTCTCGCCGAGGGCCTCGGAGGGCACGCCGGGCGGGCCGGAGACGAGCAGGTCGGTGCGGACGTCGGCGGGCGGGAAGAAACACCGCGGCAGCCGCCCGGGCTCGTGCACGAGCTGCCCGCGCGTGGAGTCGACGATCGTCTCGCCGTCGAGGACGCCGCGCATCCGCCGCGGGTAAGGGTCGATGAGCACCATGCCGGGCGTGAACACCCCCGCCGGCGCGTGACCGAACGGGCCGCTCCCCATCGTCAGTGACATCGCTCCAGCGTGGCACGACACCCGGCACGGGCGTCAGAGGTTAGGCCTCAAAAGTGGTAGCGGCGTCGCCGTGAAGACGTGCTCGGGGTCGTAGCGGGCCTTCACGGCGCGCAGGCGGGCGGCGTTGCCGCCGTAGGCGTGCGCGATCTGGTCGCGGTCGTCGGGGCGGAGCAGGTTGGGGTAGCCGCCGGGGAGCGCCGCCGGCGCCAGCCCCGAGCAGACCGCGTCCGCCCACGCGTGGTGCGGCTGCGCCGGGTCGCCCGGTGCCGGCTCCCACACCGCGCCGATCTCCACCATCAGGTGGTCGCGGCGGTTGCCGAACGCGGTGGCCTCCTCGGGCACCCGCGCGGCGGCGCCGTGGAAGTGGTGCACGACCACGCCGGAGAGCGGGGTGGTGTGGCTCTCCCCCGCGGCGACCAGCGCGTCGATGACCTCCGGCGTGTGTGCCGGCACGCTGCGGGTCCGCATCGCCTGGTGCCGGCCGCCGGCGGCGTACGCCTCGAAGCGGGCGAGCAGCTCCGGATAGGTCATCGCCTCCACCGTGGGCTGCCGCGGGGTGCCGAGGCCGAGCACCTCGGTCACCGCCGCGCGGCCGGCGGCCTCGTCGCCGCACCAGATCGGCACGAGGAACACGGCCGGGCCGAGGACGCACGACACTCCACTGGGGACGGTCAGCTCGTCGGGCGCGCCCACCAGGTGCTCGCGCAGGCGGGAGAGCACGCGGGGGGCTTCCTCCCAGGCGTAGGCGGCGGTGCCGACGACCAGCCGTGCGACCGGGTGGAGCCGGACGCGCATCGCGGTGACCACGCCGAAGTTGCCGCCCCCGCCGCGCAGCGCCCACAGCAGGTCGGGCTCGGCCGTCACCACGCGGCCGTCGGCGAGCACCACCTCGGCGCCGAGCAGGTTGTCGGCGGCCAGCCCGAAGCGGCCGGCCAGCGGCCCGTACCCACCGCCGAGGGTGAGGCCGGCCATGCCCACGCCGCCGACGGTGCCGCCGGCGGCGACCAGCCCGTGCGGTGCCGCCGCGCCGATCACGTCACCGACGGTGGCGCCACCCTCCACCGTGGCCACCTGGGCGGCGGCGTCCACGGTGACCCGTCGCATGCCGGTGAGGTCGACGACGAGCCCGCCGTCGCGCACCGCCCGGCCGAGCCAGTCGTGGCCGCCGGCCCGCACCGACAGGGGCAGCCCGTGCTCCCGCGCCACCTCGACGGCCACGGCCACCTCGGCGGCGGACCGGGGACGCACGACAAGGGCCGGCCGGTGCCGGACCGCGGCGTTCCAGACCTGGGCGGCCGCCTCGAGCTCGGGCCCGGACGCCAGCACCCGCTCCTGGCCGAGCCGCGCGGACAGATCGCGCACCGCGCCCATGGCGCCTCCCCCGTGCTGGCTGACTGACCGGTCACGTGAGTCTCTCCACACCGGACGGCCGCGCCAATCGGTCGGGCGGCGGAAAAGGCGGCCAGCGAGGCCACGGCGCCGGGTGAGGCTCGGGTCACCCGGGCCGGCGCGAGTATCGGCCCCGCTGGCCGCCGGCACCAGCCTGCGCCGAGCGGATAGACAACCGATAGACGCGCGCTAGGCGGACTCGCGCTTTACCAGCTCCGTGGGGAGGAGGCGGGACGACGCGGGCTCGCGGCGGATCAGGCGCAGCAGCACGTCGACCATGTCGGCGGCCACGCGTTCCAGGGGCTGGCGGATCGTGGTCAGCGGCGGGTCGGTCTCCCGCGCGATGCGGGAGTCGTCGAAGCCGCCGACCGCGACGTCGTCGGGGACGCGCCGGCCGGCGCGGCGTAGCTCGGCGAGGGCACCGGCGGCCAGCAGGTCGGACGCGGCGAACACGGCGTCGATGTCCGGGCTCTCGGCGAGCATCTCGCGCATCGCGGCCGCCCCGGCGGCGAAGCTGTAGTCGGAGGTGTCCACGACCAGGCGCTTCAGGGCTTTGCGGCCGAGCACGTCACGGTATCCCTGGAGGCGCTCCTGCCCGCCGACCACCTGGGTGCAGGCGATCATGCCGATCCGCTTGCGGCCCTGGGCGACCAGGTGGCGGGTCATCTGGCGGGCGCCTTCGGTGTCCTCGGCCGCCACGTACGGGATCGCGGCGTCCGGCCCACCGGGCTTGCCGCAGGCCACCGCGGGCACCACGCCCGTGGCCAGGTCGGCGATCAGCGGGTCGCCGGAGTGCGCGGAGATCAGCAGCACCCCGTCGACGTGGCCGCCGCGCACGTAGCGCAGGACCCGGTCGCGCTCGGCGTCGCTGGACTCCAGCATCAGGATCAGGCTGATGTCGTGCTCGGCGAGCGCCTGCGTGCAGCAGCGCAGCAGCACGCTGAAGTTGGGGTCCTCGAAGAGCCGCTCCTGCGGCTCGGACAGCACGAACGCCACCGCGTTGGACTGCTTGGTGACCAGGCTGCGGGCGCTCTGGTTGACCGTGTATCCGGTGGTGCGCACCGCCCGCTCGACCGCCTTGAGCGCGGCCGGGCTGACGTAGCGGGCGCCGTTGAGCACGCGGGAGACGGTGCCCCGGGAGACGCCGGCGATCTCCGCCACGTCGTCGATCGTCGGGCCGCGGCGCATCGCGCGCCGGGCGGCGCCGCGGGACTTGGGGTGGGGCTGGGCCGCGTCCGCCGTGTTGTTACGCGCGTTTCCCGGCTCGGCCACCACGACCCCTCCCCCTCGTGCTCATCGGACTCAGTTTTCCACGTGGGCTACGGCCCAGGTCGCGGCACCGCGCCGGTACGCGCCACCTGTCCGTACCAATGGGCACTGGTCTTGGGCCGTCGGGTCTGGTCGGTGTGGTCGACGTGGACGATGCCGAACCGCTTCGAGTACCCCTCGGCCCACTCGAAGTTGTCCAGCAGCGTCCAGAGGAAGTATCCGCGCACGTCGACGCCGGCCTCGATCGCCTGGTGCAGGGCGAGCAGGTGGGAGTGCAGGTAGTCCACCCGCAGCGGGTCGTCGACCCAGCCGTCGGGGCCGATTTCGTCGTCGTAGGCGGCGCCGTTCTCGGTGATGTGGATCGGCGGCAGGCCGGGGTAGGTGTCGCGGAGGCCGAGCAGCAGGTCACGCAGGCCGGACGGGATGACGGGCCAGCCGACGGCCGTCACCGGGAGCTCGGGTGGCACCCGCGGGACGTAGAGCGGCCGGTAGTAGTTGACCCCCAGGTAGTCGAGCGGGGCGCTGATCAGGTCGAGGTCGCCGTCGCGCACGACATCGTCGCCGAGCCGGGTCCGCCCGCGCAGCACCGGTTCCAGGAACATGCCGTGGTTGTCGTAGTCGTGCTCCTCCGCCGCGGCGGCGTCGGCCGGGGTCAGCGGCCGCACCGGGCTCAGGTCGAGCGTGATGCCCACCTCGCCGCTGCCGCCGAGCACCGAGAGACCCAGGCCGTGCGCGAGCAGCAGGTGGTGGGCGGCCCGGTCGCGCTGGGCCCGGTCGCGGATGCCGGGCGCGTGGATGCCGTCGCCGTACCCGGCGTGGCTGGCGACCTTCGGCTCGTTGAGCGTGGCCCAGTGGTCGACCACGTCGCCGAGCGCGTCCCGCACGATCGCGGCGTAGTCGGCGAACCGGTAGGCGGTGTCGCGCGCCGGCCAGCCGCCCCGGTCCTGCAGCGCCTGCGGCAGGTCCCAGTGGTAGAGCGTCACGTACGGGACGATGCCCCGCTCGCGCAGCCCGTCGACGAGGCGGCGGTAGTGGTCGAGGCCCTTCTGGTTGGCCGGGCCGGCGCCGTCCGGCTGGACGCGGGGCCAGGCGATCGAGAAGCGGTACGCGCCCAGCCCCAGCGAGGCCATCAGCGCCACGTCCTCCGGCCACCGGTGGTAGTGGTCGCAGGCCACGTCGCCCGTGTCGCCACCGGCGATCGCGCCGGGCACCCGGCAGAACGTGTCCCAGATGGACGGTCCGCGCCCGTCCTCGTCGACCGCGCCCTCCACCTGGTAGGCGGCCGTTGCGGTACCCCAGACGAAATCCGGTGGAAACTGGACCACTGTCATCCCTTGACTCCCCCGCTGACCAGGTCGAGCCGCCAGTAGCGCTGCAGGAACAGAAACAGCGCGATCAGCGGCAGCACGGACAGGAAGACACCCATGACCACCAGCGAGTACAGGGCCGGCTGGCTGGCGCCCTGGTTGAGCATCGTGAAGAGGCCCACGGTCATCGGGAAGCGGCTGTCGTCCGAGATCATGATGTACGGCAGCAGGAAGTTGTTCCAGATCGCGACGAACTGCAGGAGCAGCAGCGTCACCATGCCCGGGATCATCGGCGGCAGCCCGACCTTCCAGGCGAGCCGGTACTCACCGGCACCGTCGATCCGGCCGGCCTCGAGCATGTCGTCGGAGACCACCGAGGCGGCGTAGATCCGGGACAGGTAGATGCCGTACGGGCTGATGATGCTCGGCAGCAGCACCGACCAGTACGAGTTGACCAGGTTGAGCTCGGACATCAGCAGGTACTGCGGCACGGCGAGCGTGATCTGCGGGACGAGCACGCCGGCGAGGATGGTCATGAAGATCAGCTCGCGGCCGACGAAGTCGTACTTGGCCAGCGCGTACCCGGCGAGCGTGGAGACCGCCACCGACAGCACCGAGCCGACGCCGGCGTAGAGCAGGCTGTTGAGCGCCCACTTGAGGAACACGCCGTCGCGGAAGTCGAGCAGGTGGGAGACGTTGTACTGGAACCCGCCGTGGAAGCTCGGCCAGAACGAGAACGTGCTGAACAGCTCGCTCGGCCCCTTGGTGGCCGCGATCGCGACCCAGACCACGGGGGCGAGGCAGTACACGGCGCCGAGCAGCAGCAGCGCGGTCGGGACCCAGCGCGTGCGTGGTCTTTCCGGGCGGTGGGTCGGCCGGGCCCGCGCCGGCGCGGGCCGCGCGGTGAGCGTCGTCATCGATCCCTCCCGAAGGCGCGCCGCTGCAGCAGCGTGAGCACCGCGACCGACACCACCAGCGTGCCGAGCGCGAGCACCACCGAGGCGGCCGCGGCACTGTGGATGTCGGCGTTGACGAACGCGTCCCGGTAGATCGTCATCAGCGGTACCCAGGTCTGCGAGACGGTGTCGGTGAGCGGCTGGAGCGTCGCCGGCTCGGTGTAGACCTGGAGTGTGGAGATCATCGCGAAGATGCCGGTCATGATGATGGCCGGCATGATCAGCGGCACCTTGACCCGGAGCGCGATCTGCACCTCGTTGGCGCCGTCGATGCGCGCCGCGTCGTACATCTCCCCCGGCACGCCGCGCAGCGCGGTGAAGAGCACGATCATGTTGAACCCGACGCCGCCCCACACGCCGACGTTGGCGACCGAGAAGAGCACCGAGCCGGCCGCGAGGAAGTCCGGCGCGGGCAGCCCCACCGCCTCGAACGCGTCCCGGATCGGGCTCACGTTGGGCAGGTAGAGGAAGCCCCACAGCAGGGACGCGATCACGCCCGGCACCGCGTACGGCAGGAAGATGCCGATCCGGGAGAACGCTCCGAAGCGCACCCGCGGCGTGTCCAGCAGCAGCGCGAAGAGCAGGGCGAGGCCGAGCATCGACGGCACGACGATCAGGCCGTACAGCAGCATGCGCAGCAACCCGTCGACGTACGCCGAGTCGGTGAGCACGCTCGTGTAGTTTTCCAGGCCGACGAACATCTCCTTGCGGATGCCCAGCCCGCCGCCGGTGACCCGGGAGGCGCGCAGGCTCAGCCACACGGTGTATCCGATGGGCACGAGCAGGAAGAGCACGAGCAGGACGATCGCCGGGGCCAGGAGCACGTACGGGGTCGGGCCGCCGCGCCGGCGGGGCCGGCGGCGGCGGACCGCGGCGGCGGCTACCACTGTGCCTACCCCGCTCCGCTGTTCGGCGCTCGTCCGCCGTCCTGGTCGAGGCCCGTAGCCTCACGACTCCCGCTCATCACGCCTCCTTGACCTCGAAGCCCTGCTTCTTGAGGTCGGCGACGGACGCCGCCTGGATGGCATCGACGGCGGCGGCGAAGTCGGACTTCTCCTGGATCGCCTTCGCGAAGATGTCGTTGTACTGGCTGTAGGTCACGTTGACGTTCGGCGCCCAGTTGAAGCCGCGCGCGCTCTGCGCGATCTGGGCGGCGTCGGCGAAGAACGAAGGCTGGTTGGGCATCATCGCCGGCGCCTTGCTCAGCTGCGTGCTCGACTGGCCCTTCGTGGCGGCGGGGTAGATGCCGCCCTCGGAGATCAGCGCGTCGAGCGCCTCCTGGTCGGTGTTGAGCCACGTGACGAACTTCTCCGCCTGCGCCCGCTGCGACGACTTGCTGGAGATGGCCGTCGCCGAGCCGCCCCAGTAGCCGGTCGCCGGGGTGGCGTCCCACTGCGGCATCGGCACCATGCGCCACTTGCCCTTCGTGGCCGGCGCCACGCCCTCCAGCACGCCGGCGCCCCAGATCGCGCTCGGCCAGGCCAGCAGCGTGCCGTCGGTCATCGCCTTGTTCCACTCGGGGGTGTACATCGGCTTGCCGGAAAGGATGCCCTCGTTGACGAGCTGGCCCCAGAACGTGGCCACCTTCTTCGTCGCCTCGTCGTTGATCCGCACGGTCCAGGTGCCGCCGTCGTTGACCCACCAGTTGGCGCCCGCCTGCTCGGCCAGGCCGGCGAACCACCCCGGGTCGCCGGAGGAGAACGTGGCCAGGTAGCGCTTGGAGTCCTTCTGGCGCACCTGCCGCGCGACGCTGGCGAACTCGTCCCACGTCTTCGGGACGGTGAGGCCCAGCTGCTGGAACAGGTCTTCGCGGTAGTAGAGCATCATCGGCCCCACGTCCTGCGGGATGCCGTAGGTCTTGCCGCCGAACGAGGTCAGCGCCCACGTCCCGTCGGTGAAGTCGCCCTTGATCTTCTCGGCCATCGAGGTGAGGTCGGCGGCCACGCCGTTGGTGATGAGCACCGGCAGCGCCTGGTACTCGGCGTGGATCAGGTCGGGCGCGTTGCCGGCGCGGTGCGCGGTCAGCGTCTTGGTGATCAGCTCCTCGCCCTGGGCCTGGTTGCTCACCGTGACCTTCTGGGTGGGGTTCTTGGCGTTCCAGATGTCGACGACCTTCTGGATGTTCGTGGTCCAGGTCCAGAACGTGAGGTTGGCGGGCGCGTTGGGGTCGCCCGCCGCCTGGCTCGGCTGCTCGTCGTCATCGCTGCACGCGGCGAGGAAGGTAGGCATCGCGGCGGCCGCACCGAGGGTGGCGATGCCCTTGAGGAAGCCGCGCCGTTGGATCTGCTGAGTCATGGGGGGTGCCCTCCTGAGTTCACTCGAAGGGAAAGCAGTCTCTCTGTGAGCGTTCACAGAATCTGCGCGCCGGCGAGGCGCTGTCAAGGCTTCGTTGCGGAATTGTTTCCGCAACGTTCTTACCGGTTGCTGGCTGTTGAACGGCGGCGCTGGCGCTTCTGTGAGCGGTCACGGTAGGGTGCCGTTTTGTGACGACCAGTCCCGGCGGGATCCGGCAGGTGCGGCTCGGCTCACGCGACCTGGAGCGGTCCGCGGCGTTCTACGGCGACCTGCTCGGCTTCGACGAGGTGCCCTCGGCGCCGGGCACGCGCCGCTTCGCGGCCGGCGCGGTGCGCGTCCTGGTCACCGAGGTCGGGCCGGGTGGCGACCTCGGTGGCTGGGTCAACGACGACCTGCAGGGCGGCATCCGCCACTTCGGCATGAAGGTCACCGGCATCGACGCCCGGATCCGCGACCTGGCGGCGGCCGGCGTCACCGTGCTCTCGCCGCCGGCCGACGTGCTGGGCGGCGTGCGGATCGCGTTCTTCCTCGACCCGGACGGCGCACGGTTGGAGTTCGTCCAGGGCAACCTCAACTACCAGCACGTGTACGCGCCGGACCTCGCCGCCGCCGAGGCCCTGGTCCAGCCCGGCGAGCGGCCGCGCTTCGACCACGTGGCGATCACGGTCGAGGATCTGCCGGCCGCGCTCGACCTGTTCGACTACGAGGTGATCGGGGAGATCCGCCACCACGACGACCCGCGCGGCTTCCTGATGACCTACCTCCAGGCGGGGCCGGCGGTGCTCGAAGTGTTCAGCTTCGACGTGCCGGTGCGGCCCCGGCCGCTGGAGGTGCCCGGAGTGCTCGGCTTCCAGGGTTTTGAGGTGGGCCGATGAGCAGGTGCCTGGTGACCGGTTCGTCGGACGGGATCGGGGCGGAGATCGCCACCGTCCTCGAAGGCCTGGGCCACGAGGTGGTCCGGCACGCCCGCGACGAGGCGAAGGCGGCCCTGCTGCACGACGCCGGCGCGGGCGAGGTGGTGGTCGGCGACTTCGCATCACTCGCCTCCACCAGGGCGATGGCGGCGCGGCTGACCTCTCCTTTTGACGTGGTGGTGCACAACGCCGGCTGGCTCCCGCCGGAGGGCCCGCGCCCGGTGACGCAGGACGGGCTGGAGCGCACCTTCCAGGTGAACGCGCTCGCCGCCTACCTGCTCACCGCCCTGCTGCCCCTGCCGTCGCGGCTGGTCTACGTGAGCTCCGACTCGATCGCGCGCGGCCGGATCGACCTGGACGACCTGCAGCACGAGGCGGCGTGGACGGCCGACAGCGCGTACGCCGACTCGAAGCTCGCGATGACCGCGCTCGCCTTCGCCGTAGCCCGCCGCCACCCGGCGGTGCGCAGCAACGCGGTCCACCCCGGCTGGATCCGCACCAAGATGAGCGGCGACGTGGCCCCGCTCGACGTCGCCGCCGGCGCCGACACGCCCGTCTGGCTCTCCACATCGGACACGACGGCGACGGGCCAGTTCTTCCACGAGCGTCGCGTGGTGCGGCTCAACGACCAGGCCTACGATCTCGCGCTCCAGGACGCCCTGGTAGCCGCCTGCGCCGCCCTGACCGGCGCACACCTCTGAGAGTCGGGCAGGGAGTTGGTGGGCGTGGCGTGCGGCGTGGCGCGGCACCAACTCCCTGATCGGCATCAGAGCACCCGGAGGTCCAGGTCGAGGCGGGCCGGGGCCGCCGGCAACAGGTAGGGCGGGAGGACACCCGGGCCGCAGGAGGCCGAGCCGATGCCGTTGTGGCCGGCGTCGACCGTGAGCCAGGTGCGGCCGTCCGGGACCAGGTCGGTGGGGTGGGCGGCCTTGTCCAGCGCCTCGGCGGTCCACGGGCGCACCGTCAGGCCGAAGTCGGTCCGGCCCTCCACCCGCACGCCGCCGCCCTGGCCGCCGGTGACGCTCGCCCACCGCACGTCGGCGCGGCGCCCGTTCTCCTGCGGGAAGAGGTAGGGCGTCTGCAGGTCGGCCACCGTCCGAAACCACCGGCCGATGCGGGCGGCGAGGCCGGTGTCCGGGTACGCCTCGCCCGGCCCCCGCCCGAACCACTCCACCTGGTCGAGCTCGCCGGGGAGCGCGAACAGCACGCCGAGCATCGGCAGCGGGCCGGGGAGACGCCCCTCCACGTCGATGTCCACGACCAGTCGGAGGCGGTCGCCGGCGAGGGCGCTCCACGTGTACGTGGCGAGCAGCCCCCCGTCGGCGGAGGCGGGCGCGACCCGGGTGCGTACCACCACGCCGTCGCCGGTGACGGTCACGTCGTCGAGGCGGTGGGTGAGGCGGTCGAGGCCGGCCTGGCGCCAGAGGGGTTCGAGGGCCTCGCCGTGGGGCGCGCGGTCGTTGTCGGTGGGTGCCCGCCAGACCTGCAGGCGCGGCCCGTCGACGTCCCACCCGCCGAGGCGGACGAGGCGCCCGGTCCGCCCGTCCAGCACGCCCGGCCCGAGGTGCACCACGCCACCGTCCCGCCGCACGGCCACCGGGGTCGGTGGGAGTGCGGGCGGGCGGCGGGCGCTCACCGGGAGCTGGGCGGCGGCTACCTCGTGGCCGGCCTTGGCCCATGCCTCGTCGCTCGCGAGGACGGCTCGCACGGTCAGGAACGCCTCGCCGGCGGTCGCGGGCAGCGCGGGCAGGTCGACCCGCACGCTCTCGCCGGCCGAGACGTCGCCCACCTCCAGCGCGCCCCGGGCCACCACCTCGCCGTCGTCCTCCAGCAGCCACCGGAAGTCCAGGTGCGACACTCCACTGTGGATATGTCCGTTGTGGATGGTGAGCCCGCCGTCGCCGTCGCCGGAGGGGGCGATCCGCACCGGCTCGTAGACCTTCTTCAGATCGAGCAGGCCGGGCGACGGGGTGCGGTCCGGGAAGAGCAGTCCGTCGGCGACGAAGTTGCCGTCGTGCAGCACCTCGCCGAAGTCGCCGCCGTAGGCGAAGTACTCGCGCCCGTCGGCGGTCCGGGCGCGCAGGCCGTGGTCGATCCACTCCCACACGAAGCCGCCCTGCAGGCGGGGGTAGGCCTCGTACAGCCGCTGGTACTCGGCGAGCCCGCCGGGGCCGTTGCCCATCGCGTGCGCGTACTCCACGTGGATGAACGGCATCGCGCGGCGCCGCGCGTCCAGCGCCGGATCGTCGAGCGGTGCCTCCTCGCCGCGGCCGATCGCCTCGATCTCGTCGACCGGGAGGTACATGCGGCTGTACACGTCGACGTCGCGGCAGGTCCAGTCCCGCTCGTACAGCAGCGGGCGGCTCGGGTCGCGGTGCCGCGTCCAGCGGGCCATGGCGGCGAGGTTGCGGCCGCTGCCGCTCTCGTTGCCGAGCGACCAGAGCACGACGCTGGGGTGGTTCTTGTCCCGCTCGACCGTGCGGCGCATGCGGTCGACGAGCGCCGCCTCCCAGCGCGTGTCGTCGGCCGGGTTGCCGCGCCAGTCCACCGCGCCGTAGCCGTGGGTCTCCAGGTCGCACTCGTCGATGACGTAGAGGCCGTACTCGTCGCAGAGCTCCAGGAAGCGCGGGTGCGGCGGGTAGTGGCTGGTGCGCACCGCGTTGACGTTGTGCTGCTTCATCAGCCGCACGTCCTCGAGCATGTCCTCCTCGGTGACGGCGCGGCCGCGGTCGGGGTGGAACTCGTGGCGGTTGACGCCGCGGAAGAGCACGCGGCGGCCGTTCACGGTCAGGACGCCGTCGTCGATCCGGACGGTGCGGAAGCCGATCCGCAGGCGCACGGTCTCGGCGGGGGTGCCGACCGTCGCGTCGTACAGGCGGGGGTGCTCGGCCGACCAGGGCTCGACCCGCGGCAGCTGGACCGCCTCGCCGGAGGCCGCGTCGACGCCGAGCTCCGGCACGCGGAGCCGCGCGGGAGAGTCCGTGGTGACGGTCAGCGTGCCGGCGCCGGTCACGTGGTCGTAGCCGGCGCGGACCTCGACGTCGCCGATCCCGTCATCGGGGCGGGCGATGAGGTCCACGCCGCGGAAGATGCCGGAAAGCCACCACATGTCCTGGTCTTCCACGTAGCTGCCCGCGCTCCACTGCACGACGCGCACCGCGATAACGTTGTCAACGCCCGGCCGCAGGGCCTCGGTGACGTCGAACTCCGTGGTCAGGCGGCTGCCGCCGGTCCGGCCGAGCTCGACGCCGTTGAGCCACACGCGGGCCGCGGAGTCGGCGCCGGCGAAGCGGAGCAGGGTGCGGCCGCGCGGCCAGCCGGCCGGGATCCGGAACGCGTGCCGGTAGTCGCCGGTCGGGTTCTCGTCGGGCACGTGCGGCGGGTCGAGCGGAAACGGGTAGGTGATGTTCGTGTACGCCGGAGCGCCGTATCCGTGCAGCTGCCAGTGCGACGGCACCGGCAGGCTGTCCCAGCCCGCGTCGTCGAACTCCGGCCCGGTGAAGTCCAGCGGCCCGTCGGCGCGTTCCGCGTACCGGAAGCGCCACAGACCGTCGAGCGAGAGCCGCGGGGCGTCGCTGTCGAGCCAGGCCCGGGCGGGTCGGGCGGTCGGCGGCGGGGCGAAAGATTCGTACCAGGGGCGGTCGCTCATGCCCGTCCTCGCTCCGCTGCGGGCGGGCACGAGGCTCCACATGGGCTGTGCTTCATGATTCGTTCGCTCCGCTCTCTCATGGCCTGAACCATACTGTGAGCGCTCACAGCAGGCTAGCCTGCGTGCCTTCCACGCCGTTATCGTGAACCATGCGCCGCTGTACCGTAGTCGGGGCGGCCGCGGTCGTGGCGCTCCTGCTACTCGCGGTCGTGCTGGTCCGATGGGGGCCCGGTGACGACACCCCCGCGGCCGGCCCGACACCGTCGCCCGAGCCGACCGCCGCCCCGGAGCTCAGCGCCGCCGAGGTCTACGAGGCGGTCGCCCCCTCGGTGGTCATCGTCGAGCGGCTCGCCGCGGGCGACAAGGTCGCCGGCACCGGCACCGGCGTCGTGGCCAGCGAGACCGGCGTCATCCTGACCGCCCTGCACGTGGTCTCCGGCGGCGGCGCGGTGCGGGTGACGTTCGCCGACGGCACGCGCACCGGCGCGACCGTCGAGGCCAGCGACCCGGCCAACGACATCGCCGCGCTCGCGGTCGCCGGCCTCCCGCCGGTGCTCGTGCCCGCCACGATCGGAAACTCCGGCCGCCTCGCGGTCGGCGACGCGGTGGTCGCGGTCGGCAACCAGCTCGGCATGACCAGCAGCGCGACCGCGGGTGTGGTCTCCGGGCTCGACCGCGCCGCCGCCGGCAACGACGGCTCCGTGCTGGGCGGCCTCATCCAGTTCGACGCCGCGGTCAACCCGGGCAGTTCGGGCGGGCCGCTGGTCAACACCCGCGGCGAGACGATCGGCATCGTCGTCGCCCTGGCCAACCCGACCAAGGCCGGCACGTTCATCGGCATCGGCTTCGCGGTGCCCATCGGCACCGCACTCGGCGGCGGCCCGGGCAACGACGACGGACCCCAGCGATAAGGACGGCGTATGCAGACTCCGGTGGAGCAGGTCCTCTACGAGGTCAAGAAGACCATCGTCGGCCAGGACGCGCTTCTCGAGCGGTTACTGGTGGCGCTGCTATCCCGCGGCCACATCCTCGTCGAGGGCGTGCCCGGCCTCGCCAAGACACTCGCGGTCAAGGCGCTCGCCAGCGCGATCGGTGGGCAGTTCCACCGCATCCAGTTCACGCCCGACCTCGTGCCCGCCGACATCGTCGGCACCCGGGTCTACCACCAGCCGACCGGCGAGTTCCAGGTCTCGCTCGGGCCGGTCTTCACCAACCTGCTGCTCGCCGACGAGATCAACAGGGCGCCGGCCAAGGTGCAGAGCGCGCTCCTGGAGGTCATGCAGGAGCAGCAGGTCACGATCGGCCGGGAGACCCACATGGTGCCGCGCCCCTTCCTGGTCATGGCGACGCAAAACCCGATCGAGTCGGAGGGCACCTATCCGCTGCCCGAGGCGCAGGTTGACCGGTTCATGATGAAGGTCGTGGTGGGCTACCCCAGCACCACCGAGGAGTTCGTCATCGTCGAGCGGGCCATCGCGGCTCCGCCGGCCACCCAGGCGGTCGCCGACCCCGAGCGGCTCATCGCGATGCAGGCCAAGGTCGAGCAGGTGTACGTGGACCCGGCGCTGATTGAGCACTCAGTCAGGCTCGCCGCCGCCACCCGCCGCCCCGCCGACGTCGGCCTCGACGACCTCTCGCGGTACGTGAGCTTCGGCGCCAGCCCGCGGGCCTCCATCAACCTGGTGCTGGCCGCCCGCGCGCTCGCGTTCGTGCGCGGCCGCGACTACGTGGTGCCGACCGACCTCACCGACCTCGCCCTCGACGTGCTGCGGCACCGGCTCGTCCTGTCGTACGAGGCGCTCGCCGACGACGTCACCGCGGACGCCATCTTGACCCGCGTCCTGGCGGCACTGCCCGCGCCGGACGCGCCGCCCCGTGCCCAGCAGGCGGCGGTGCGGTGAGCGGCGCGCCGGACCGCCTGCTGCGCCGCCTGGAGTGGCAGGTCGTCCGCCGGCTCGACGGGCGGCTGCAGGGCGCGTACCGCACGGTGTTCCGGGGCACCGGCATCGACTTCGCCGACCTGCGCGGCTACGTGCCGGAAGACGACGTGCGCCACATCGACTGGAACGTCACCGCCCGCCTCGACGAGCCGTACGTCCGGCAGTACACCGAGGACCGCGAGGTTACCTCCTGGCTCGTGCTGGACCGGTCGGCCTCGATGCGCTTCGGCTCGGGCGCCGAGGGCGGCAAGGCGTCGGTGGTGACGGAGCTGGCGGTGTGCCTGGCGCGGCTGTTCACCCAGGGTGGCAACAGGGTCGGCGCGATCCTCTACGACAACCAGGTGCAGCGGGTGATCCCGGCCCGCAGCGGGCGCACCCATGTGCTGCACCTGACCCACGAGCTGACCAAGGCCGGGCCGGCGCGCGACGACCGCCGCCCCACCGACCTCGCCAAGATGCTGCACCTGGCCGCCGCCAACGCGCGGCGGCGAGGGCTGGTCTTCGTCATCTCCGACTTCATCGGCGACCTCGACTGGGAGGCGGCGCTCACGAGGCTGGCGATGCGGCACGAGGTGGTGGCGATCCGGATCGTCGACCCGGCCGAGCTCGACCTGCCCGACCTCGGGCTCGTGCTGGTCGAAGACGCGGAGACCGGCGAGCAGCTGCTCGCCGACACCAGCGACCCGCTCTTCCGGCGGCGGCTGCGCGCCGAGGTGGCCGCCCGCGAGTTCGCGGTCACGGGCGCGATGCGGCGAGCCGGTGCGGTCGCCCACCGTCTCGGCACCGACCAGGACCTGGTGGCCGCTCTCGTCGAGATGGCCCAGCAGTCGAAACGGAGGCGGGCGTGAGCGAGCGCGGATGGCCGCCCGCGGCGAAGCGAGGACGGTCATGAGCTTCGAGTATCCCTTGCTGCTGGCCGTCGCGGTGGCGGTCGGTGTGGGGCTGCTCGTCGCGTACCAACTCCTGCAACGGCGCCGCGCGGCGGCGCTGGCGGCCGCCGGGCTCCAGCCGGCCAGCCCACGGCGCGGGCGGTTGCGGCGGCACCTGCCGCCGCTGCTGATGCTCGCCGCGCTGGTGCTGCTCTTCCTCGGCACCGCGCGTCCACATGCGACAGTGCCGGTGCCGCGCGCCTCCGGCACGGTGATCCTCGCCTTCGACGTCTCCAACAGCATGGGCGCCAAGGACATCCTGCCCACCCGCCTCGCCGCCGCCCAGTCCGCGGCCGTCGCCTTCGTGCGCGAGCAACCGGACACAGTGGACGTCGGGATCGTCGCCTTCGGACAGGGGGCGCTCACCACCCAGCTGCCCAGCGCCGACCACGACAGCACGATCGCGGCCATCAACCGGCTCACCGTCGCCGGCGGCACGTCGGTGGGGCAGGCGATCCTCGCCTCGCTCTCCGCGATCGTCGGCGAGCCGGTCGGCCTGCCCGACCCCGACGCGGCCGAGCCGCCGCCCGACCTCGGCTACTGGCGCTCGGCGACGATCGTGCTGCTGTCGGACGGCGAGGACACCGGCGGGCCGGACGCGCTGGCCGCCGCCGAGCTCGCCGCGACGGCGGGCGTGCACATCGAGACCGTCGGCGTGGGCACGATCGAAGGCGCCACGATCGAGGTCGATGGGTACCAGATGGCGACCGCGCTCAACGAGGAGCTACTCACGGAGGTCGCGGAGACCACCGCCGGCTCTTACCATCGAGCTCAGGACGCGGGATCCCTGGACGCCGTCTACGACTCACTCGACCTGCGCATCACCACCGAAGACAAGCTCGTCGAGCTGACCGGGGCGGCGGTCGCGATCGCGCTGATCCTGCTCACGATCGGCGGGTTGCTCATGATCACCTGGTTCGGACGGATCCTCTGATGTCATTGACCTGGCCGTGGGCCCTCGCCGCGCTGCTGGCCTTCCCGCTGCTCCTGGCCTACCGGTGGTGGCTGCGCCGCCGGCGCCGCCGCGAGACCGTGCGGGTCTCCAGCGTCACGCTGATCCGCGCCGCACTGCCCGGCCGCTCCCTGTGGCGGCGGCGCATCCCGCTCTGGCTCTTCGCCGCGGGCCTCGTCGTGCTCGCCGCCGGCGCCGCCCGCCCGCAGGCCTCGGTGCCGGTGCCCAACAACAACGCCGCGATCCTCCTCGCCATCGACGTCTCCGCCTCGATGTGCTCGACTGACGTAAAGCCCAACCGGCTGAGCGCGGCCCAGCAGGCGGCCCGCGAGTTCGTCGAGGACCTCGACGACGGCACGCGGATCGGGCTGGTCACGTTCTCCGCGATCGCCGGCCTGCTGGTCGAGCCGACCGACGACAAGGACACGCTGCTCGCCGCGATCGACGACCTCAAGACCTCCCGCGGCACCGCGATCGGCCAGGCGATCCTCACGTCGGTCGACGCGATCGCCGAGTTCAACCCGGACGTGCCACCCACCGGCGTCGAGGCGCCGCCCGCCACCGGAGCCGGCGGCGAGTACGAGCCGGACACGATCGTCGTGCTCACCGACGGCCGCAACACCCAGGGCGTCGACCCGGTCACCGCGGCGGGTGAGGCGGCCGCGCGCAAGCTCCGCGTGTACACGATCGGCTTCGGCAGCACCGAGCCCGCGCCGTCGGTCTGCACGCGCGAGCAGATCAGCGGCGACGCGGCGTTCCGGGGTGACGGGAGCGGCGGCCCGTTCGGCGGCTTCGGCGGCCGCGGCCGCTACATGCAGGCCGACGAGGGCACGCTCACCGAGGTCGCCGACCTGACCGGCGGCGAGTTCTTCAAGGCCGAGGACACCGACGCGCTCACCGAGGTGCTCCTCGACCTGCCCGACTCGATCTCGCTGCAGCGCGAAAACGTGGAGATCACGGCGTGGTTCGCGCTGGTGGGGGCGCTGTTCGTGCTCGCCGGGCTGGGCCTGGCCCAGTGGTGGCAGCGTTCGGTGGCGGTCCCGACCCCGGTCGCGGTCCCGGCTCCCGGCCCCGCACCACCGCCGGCTCCCGCCGCGCCGGCGGCGAGTGCTGATCCGCCAGGTCGTGCCGATCCGCCGGACTACTCGGTCTGGAAGCGTGGATAGCGCGGCGCTGGTCCGGCTGAGCCGGCGCCTGTCATACATCCTGCGCCACGACCCGGCCAGCGTCGGGCTCACCCTGGATCCGCAGGGCTGGGTCGCGGTCGACGACCTGCTGGCCGCGCTCGGCACCGCCGTGAGCCGCGCCGACCTCGACGCGGTGGTGGCCGGCAACGACAAGCGGCGGTACGCGATCCGGCCCGGGCCGGGCGGCCGCGACGAGATCCGGGCCAGCCAGGGCCACTCGGTGCCGGTCGAACTCGACCTCGAGCGGGTGCCGCCCCCGCCGGTCCTCTACCACGGCACCTCCGCCGCGGCGCTCCCCTCGATCCGGGCGCGAGGGCTGGAGCGGGGCGGGCGGCACCACGTACACCTCTCGCCGGACACCAGCACCGCCCAGGCCGTCGGCCGGCGCCGGCGCGGGCCGGTGGCGGTGCTGGCCGTCGACGCGGCGGCGATGGCGGCGGCCGGCCACGCGTTCTACCGCAGCGCCAACGGCGTGTGGCTCACCGACCATGTGCCGCCGGAGTATCTGCGAGCGTCGCCGTGATCGCCGCCTCGGCGTCGGCCCAGGTCGGGGTGTGTACGGTCCACGGCGGTGGCGCCGCCTGGGGGCCGAAGAGGTAGAGGTGCGGCACCAGGCCGCGCAGCGCCTCGTGCACCTCGAGCGTGTCGTCGACGAAGTGCGTGATGCCGAGCTCGGCGCAGTGGATCGCCTTGTCCGCCCGCTTTCGGCAGAACCGCACGTGATCCGGTGGTATGCCGGTGCGGCCGGCGAAGTCATGGTGCTCCAGCCATTCGAGCGAACGCCGCTGCACCCGCTCGCCGCACTTGGAGACGATCCACACCCGCCCGCCGAAGAGCGTCACGAGGCGGGCGATCGCCGCGAACGAGCCGGGCATGGCGGGCGTGCGCAGCATCCGCCCGGTGTCGCCGGTGAAGAAGGCGGTGTCGCCGCCCTCGGGGTGCGCCGGCCCGTTGATGATGACCTTGCCGATGTCGATACCAAGTCTCATGCGTCTAGCGTCGGACCTCCGGCGCTTGAACAGAACTATCGTTCACAAGCCAAGCTATAGTCACAGACTATGACTGACGGTGGGGTTTCGGGTGACGCGCTGACCGCGTTCGCCGTCTTCGCCGAGCACCTCAACTTCACCCGCGCCGCGGCCGAGCTGCACATCTCCCAGCCCGCGCTGCACGTCAAGGTGGCCAAGCTGGCCCGTACGCTCGACCACCCGCTCTACCACCGCAGCGGCCGGCGCCTGGTGCTCACGCCCGACGGCGAGGCCGTGGCCCGCTTCGCCCGCGACCACGACGACCGGCTCGCCCGCTTTCTGGGCGAGCTGCGCGCCACTCCCCCGCACCAGCCGGTGATCCTCGCGGCCGGCCAGGGTGCGTACATGTTCGTGCTCGGCGACGTCATCCGCGACACCCTCCCCGCCCGCCTGCGGCTCATCAACGGCGACCGGGCGCAGACGCTGGCCGCGGTGCGCACCGGCCGCGCCCACCTCGGCGTCGCCGTGCTCGACACGCTGCCCGACGACCTGACCACGGAGCTGCTCGCCACCTACCCGCAGGCGGCGATGCTGCCGGCCGCCCACCCGCTGGCCCGCCGCCGTCGGCTGCGGCTGCGCGACCTCGCCGGGTCCGCCCTGGTCGTGCCCCCACCCCACCGTCCACATCGGATCGCTCTGGAACGCGCCCTGCGCGCCGCCGGCGTCGAATGGTCGGTCGCCGTCGAGGCCGAGGGGTGGCCCCTGACGCTGCACTTCGTGTCGCTGGGCCTGGGGCTCGCGGTGGTCAACGGGTGCGTCGCCCCGACCGCCGGGCTGGTGAGCCGCCCGGTCGCCGACCTACCGGACATCCCGTACTACGCGTTTCACCGCCGCGGCGCCCTCGACGACCCGCGCGTCGCCGACCTGCTCGCCCGCACCCGCGCCCACCTCGCCGGAGCGGCCGGATGACCGACTTCGACCTGGTGGGTTACACCCGCGCGGTGCGGGAGGGCCCGTGCTTCATCTGCGCGCTCGTCGACGGCGACCCGGCGTACCGCCACCACACCGTCTACGACGACGGCGAGACGATCGCGTTCCTCAACCGCTACCCGACCTTGCGCGGCTACTGCCTGGTGGCGCCGCGCCAGCACATCGAAGACTGGGTGCACGAGCTGGACGAGGCCGGCCACCTCGCACTCCAGGCGGTGGTGCACCGGGTGGCGCGTGCCGTGGCGGCGGTGGTGCCGACCGAGCGGATGTACACGCTCAGCCTCGGCAGCGCCCAGGGCAACGCCCACCTGCACTGGCACGTCGCACCGCTGCCACCGGGAGTGCCGTACGGGCGGCAGCAGTACCGCGCGCTCATGGCCGAGTACGGCGTCTTGCCGGTCACGGAGCCCGAGCAGGCCGCCCTGGCCGCCGAAATCCGGGCACATCTCGCCCGCTAGCTTGCGGAGGCATCCACCGGGCGAGCCTGGAGGGTCCGGGCTGCTTCAGTCGCCCCTCGGGCGGACCGGGCGGGCCGG
>Ga0214467_1000088_pt1 | contig 25587 bp, 24 predicted proteins | sample RVTome_8_FD_187339 | JGI IMG/M metagenome (GOLD analysis project Ga0214467, IMG submission 187339) | Soil microbial communities from uranium-contaminated site in the Upper Colorado River Basin, Wyoming, United States - RVT160D0 HiSeq ...
GGAAAACGTTGGTGGAGCCGAGGGGACTCGAACCCCTGACCCCCACACTGCCAGTGTGGTGCGCTACCAGCTGCGCCACGGCCCCAACATCCCCGGTCTCCCGGGCACCCGCGCAATAGTACACACCCCCACCCCCCGGGTCATCTCGCAGGTACCGACACGCGCGGCGGGCGCCGGGCCCAGCGTCAGTTGAGTGCCACGTCCGGGGGGAAGTGGGCGACCGCGGCCAGGATGCCGCCCTGGCGGCGCAGCACCATCGGCCACAGGTCGTCGGGGCGTTCGACGAACGCGTCGCCGGGCAGGGCGTCGAACACGAACCATGAGCCTGAGGAGATCTCCTCCTCTAGCTGCCCGCCCGACCACCCTGAGTAACCGGCGAACACCCGGATGCCGGCCAGGCTCTCCTGGAGCGACTCGGGGTCGACGGAGAGGTCGACGGTGCCGATCGAGCCGGACACCCGGTGGAAGCCGCGGGCCCGCCGGACGCCTGGGTGGGTGCGGGCCAGGCAGATCGCGGACTCGGGCTGCACCGGGCCGCCCTCGAAGAGGACGGCTGGGTCGCGGGCCATCGCACCCCAGTTGCCGAGCACCTCGGAGACCGGCACCTCGGTGGCCCGGTTGAGTACCACGCCCAGGGCACCGCCCGGCTCGTGCGCGACCAGCAGCACAACGGTGCGGTCGAAGTTCGGATCCTTCAGGGCCGGGGTCGCGACCAGTAGCTGCCCGGTCATCGACTCCATCGACCGCCCCCCGATCCGCTGCCCCTCTCCGTGCACGGACGCCCCCGCTACTCGTGGGGGCCTGGGATACAGGACTCGTGCGCCATGCAAGGCACCATAGCTTGCGGATCTGCCCCCGGTTAAGGTCTCAATCGTGAGCCCACGCGCTGAGTTTGCCGTGATTGGCGGTTCTGGCCTATACGCCCTGCTGGACGACGCGGCCGAGTTCACGGTCGACACGCCGTACGGTCCGCCATCCGACCCCATCACGATCGCCGAAGTGGGTGACCGGGCGGTCGCGTTCCTGCCTCGCCATGGGCGGGACCACCGCCACCCGCCGCACCGCATCCCCTACCGGGCCAACCTGTGGGCGCTGCGCTCGATCGGTGTACGCCAGGTCCTCGCACCGTGCGCGGTCGGCGGGCTGCGGCCGGAGTTGGGGCCGGGCACGTTCGTGATCCCCGACCAGCTGATCGACCGGACGAGCGGGCGCACCCAGACGTACTACGACGAGGGCGCGGTGCACGTCTCGTTCGCGGATCCGTATTGCCCGGTCGGACGCGAGACGGTGCGCGAGGCGGCCGCGCGGCACGGGGTGGCCGCGGAGCCGACCGGCACGATGGTGGTGGTCGAGGGGCCGCGCTTCTCGACGCGGGCCGAGTCGCGATGGTTCACCTCGATCGGCGGCACGGTGGTCAACATGACCGGCCACCCGGAGGCCGTGCTCGCCCGCGAGCTGGCGCTCTGCTACACCGCGATCGCCCTCGTCACCGACCTCGACGCGGGCGTGGAGGGCGACCACGGGGTCACCCAGGAGGAGGTCTTCCGGGTCTTCGGGGAAAATACCGCCCGCCTGCGCGGCCTCCTCCTCGACGCCGTCGCCGCGCTCCCGGGCGACCGCGCCTGCCCGTGCGGCTCGGCGCTCGACGGGATCAAGCTACCGTTCGCGCTGCCGTAGCCGGCTCGTAGCGGTAGCCGACGCCCCACACGGTCACGATCCGTGCTGGCGCGGCCGGGTCGTCCTCGATCTTCTCCCGCAACCGTCGCACGTGGACGGTCACGGTCGAGTGGTCGCCGAAGGTCCACCCCCACACCGCGTCGAGCAGCTCGCTCCGCTTGAACGCCCGGCCGGGGTGGCTCAGCAGGTAGGCGAGCAGGTCGAACTCACGTACCGTCAAGGCCAGCTCGCGGTCGCCCAGGAGCGCGACCCGCCGCGCCACATCGACCATGAGATCGCCGTCGCGGAGCACCAGGGGTGTGGCCGGCGGCGCGGCCCGGCGCAGCACGGAGCGCACCCGCAGCACCAGCTCGCGGGGGGAGAAGGGCTTGGTCACATAGTCGTCGGCGCCGATCTCCAGGCCGACCACGCGGTCGGCCTCCTCACCCAGCGCGGTCAGCATGACCACGGGCACGTCGCGGTCGCGCGCCCGCATCCGCCGGCAGATCTCCAGGCCGTCCATGCCCGGCAACATCAGATCGAGGACGACGAGGGCGGGCCGCCGCTGCTCGAAAGCGGCCAGGGCGGCGGGCCCGTCGGCGGCGAGCATCACCTCGAAGCCGGCCCGCTCGAGGTAGCGGCGGACGACGTCGCTGACGGTCGCATCGTCGTCGACGACGAGCACGCGCTGTCCCATCTCGCGAGCGTAGGTCTCGCGCGGCCGGCGCGTGTAGGGCTGTCAGCGGACCGTAAGGATCAGGTCTCGCCGCCGATGTCCGTCTCGTACGCCTCGTAGACCAGGTCGGCGCCGCGCTGGCGGTGGCGGGACAGCTCCCGCAGGAGGTCGCTGGACCACGCCCGCAACTCCTCCACCGACGGCCCGGGCTGGTCGACCCGCCGCTGGAGCGCGGACATCGCGGTCGCCACGGCCGCATGCTCGCGGACCAGCACGTGGACGCAGCGGGCCAGGCGGGGGGCGTGGTCGAGCAGCTCCGCGTACAACCCGTCGGACCCCTCGGTAACGACGATGTGCTCGGCGAACGCCCCGCGCAGCCTATGCAGCCGGGTGCTCACCCGCGGCCGCCACCCGGGATCACCGGCCGGCGAGGCGAGGGCCCGCTCGAAGGACTGGATGCTGTGCAGCAGCGCGACGCGGTGGCGCCGGGCGATGGCGAGCGACGCCGCATCTTCTGCCGCTGTCGGGTGAGACGGTCCTGCCACCATGACGCACCTCCCGCCACGAGCTATTAGCCGATGGTCGCCCCGACTTCACTCTCTGTCCAGTCCCCAAAGCCTCCTCTTACGCCGCATTGGAAACATGGGCATCAAGGACATCAAGGGCGGGATATGGTGCGGTCGTATGGAGCTATTCGCACCCGGCACGGTGATCGACCGCCGAGAGGTGCCGCACAGACGGACGTGGCTGGTGACCCCGGTCCGCGTTGTCTGGGACAGCGGCGACATCCTGGTCACGTATCTGGCGGAGGGTACGCCGCTGCTCTTCCCCGAGCACCCGTTCGGCCCGCACCCCTGGCATGGACAGGAGCGGTGGACCGGCAGCAGCCTCCTCCAGGTACATCGAACGGGTGACGCCTACTCGCTCTGGGCCTTCTACCAGGAGGGTGCCTTCACCGGTTGGTGGGTCAATTTCGAGGCGCCGGCACGCCGGTGGGAGCACGGCCTCGACACGGTGGACCACGGCGTGGACATCTGGATCCCCGGCGGCGGGACGCAGTGGCAGTGGAAGGACCGCGCGGGCGTCGCCGCGCTGGTCCAGGCGGGCCGGCTGAGCCAGGACGAGGCCGACACGGTGTGGGCCGAGACCGAGAAGGTGGCGGCCGCGCTGGACCGCGGCGAGCGCTGGTGGAGCCCGTGGGACGGCTGGACCCCCGACCCGACCTGGCCGGTGCCGGATGGTGCGGCCTCCCTCGCCCGGCTGCACGCCCCGTCATAGCGAGGAGCGGCGCCACCCCGGTGGGATGGCGCCGCTCCTGCGACTGGTGGAGGTGCCGGGAATCGAACCCGGGTCCTTCGGCGTGTTGACAGGGCTTCTCCGAGCGCAGCTCGCTGTGCCTCTACTCGGCCCCTCCGATCACGCGAGCGAGTCGGTGTGACGGGCCCAGTCGCTGATTAGTCTCACCGCGCGAGCCCCGCGACCGGGCTCGGTTGGCCAGCCTTCTAGCTGATGCCGGTTACTGGACCGAAGGCGATTCCAGACCGACAGACTCGCTTACCCGCCTCAGGCGGCGAGAGCGAAGTCAGCGCGCTTGTTGTTGGCGCTTATAAGTTTCCGACGACCGATTCACGAGACGACGTCGGCTTCCTCGGCTCGCTTCCCCTGCCTCGACGAACGAAGTCGAAACCAGTCACCCCCTTGAAGGATCTCTCCAGACAGTTAGCCTAACGCCTCCGGCAACCCGATACATTCCACCCGGCCGGCAGGGCTACGAGCAGGGCTTGCCCTGCACCTCGCAGGCCGCCGGGCCGGCTTCCAGCGGGCCGCTGACCTGGAAGGTGAACCTGGCGGTGCCCGCCGGAGCCAGTGATCCGCCGGTGAAGACGAACCGCTCGTCGTCATCGCGGTCCCGCCGGAACTCCGCGCCGTCCGCGTCCGTTACCCGCGCGCCCTCGCGCAGGGTGATGGTCACCGTCCAGCCCTGGGCCGTGCCATTGCCGGTGTTGCTCACGGTGACGGTGCCCTCGTAGCCGAGGAGGCGCTGCTGCGACGTCTCGTAGTCGGCACCGAGCACCGCCTGCGCGGCCGGCCCTGTCGTGCTCTCCCGGGGCGGAGCGGTGGTCGGCGAGCGGGACGGGGTGGCGGTGGTCGGGCTCACGGACGGGCTGGGTGAGGCCGCACCGGTGCCGAGCCCGGCGACGCCGACCGGCGTGCTGGCGGTCGGGGAGGGCGCGGGAGCGTCGGTCTGCGGCGATGCGGCCGGCTCCTCGTCGCCACCGCGGGTCAGGGCGGCCACGGCCAGCACGGCCACGAACGCGAGCGCGGCGGTGGAGAGGGCGATGACCCACCGCCCGCGGCGCTTGCGGTGATCGGGGGCGACGAACGGGATCACCTCGGTGATCGGCTCGGCCGGGCTGCCCGGGGCCGGCGCGTTGAGGTCGACCTCCTGAAACGCCAGCCAGTCGAGGATCGCCGGCAGCCGCTCGTGCAGCACCCCGTCGTACGCCGCGCGCAGCTCCTCGCGCTGCTCGTCCTCCCACTCGCCGTAGACGCAGGACTGGCGGAGGGTCAGCGTGGCGCCGTCCGGGGTCGGGGTCAGCTCCCAGACCAGCCGGGTGCTGAGCTCGTCGTTGCCCCAGAGCATCGCCAGCCGTCGCTGCCCCTCGATGCCGGTCACCTCGGCCTCGCCGACCGGCGCGAACTCCGGCAGCTCAAGCCACTGGGAGAGCAGCTTTTCCTCGGTCAGCGCTCGCCAGATCCGCTCGGCTGGGTGTTCGAGATCGACATCCATCCGGATTTCGCTCACGCGGAGACCTTACAGACGGCCGCAAATCCGTGCAGACCCCCGTCGCCAGGGCTACCCCGCGCGGCGGCCCGGTCACAATCCGGCGCAGGCCGCCCCGTCCAGCTGGCAGGCGAGCGGCTGCTGCTGATCACCAAGCTGCAGGTTGAGCAGGACGTCGAACACCACGCGCGCCGAGCCGCCCGCCGGCACCGCACCGCCGCTGAACGTCCAGGCCGCGCCGCCTGGGATCGACCGGGGGCCGGTCAGTCCGGTCACGACCGCCAGCGCCGGCACCGTGATGGTGAGCGTCCAGGCTTTCGAGGCCGTTCCCCCGGAATTCTGGACGACCACCTCGCCGCGATAGCTGACCAGGGGTGTGGCGGAGAGCGTCTTGTAACGGGCGGCCAGTGCCGCCGGCGCGGCGCCAGGAGCCGTGGTCCGCTCGATGCGGGGCGACCCGCTCGGCGGCCGGGTGGTAGCCGGGGCGCCGGCGCTGGGCGTGGCCGAGGGCGAGACGCTCGGCGGGGCCTGGCTGGCGGGGGCGGCCGTGGCGGACGCGACGGTGGCCGACGCGAACGCCGCTGGCTGGCCGCTCGACCCGGTCGCGACGGCCCCGGCGGGTGCTCTGGTCTTCGAGGGCAGGTTGGCCAGCAGCGCGGCGACCAGCCCGATCAGGATGGCGGCGGCGGCGAGCGCGAGGACCTGGCGGCGTCGGTCCGGCCGGGGTGGGAGCGGCGCGGGCGGTCGCGGCGGTCGCGGCACGACCGGGTCACCCTTTCCGGCGAGCCCATCGAGTACCGCCGGGAGCCGCTCGCCGAAGAGGCGGTCGTAGGTGGCCACCAGCGCCTGCCGCCGGGCGCTGCCCCGCACGCCGAGAAAGCCGGACTGGCTCACCATCAGCAGGCAGCCCTCGGGCCTGGCCTTGAGCTCCCAGCCGACCCGGGTGTGCAGCTGCTCGCCCTTCCACCGCATGACCAGCCGCCGCTCCGCGGAGACCTCCAGCACCTGACCGGCGATCGGGCCGTCGAAGCCCGGGAGCCCGTCCGGAAGCAGCTGGAATTTGCTGCCCTGGATGGGCTGGAGGTCGCTCGCCATGAACCAGCGGCTGAGCTGCCGGCGCTCGGTGAGTGCCCGCCACACGAGGGCGGGTGGATGGCCGAAGTCGAAGTCGACCCGGATTTCGGTCACCGGGGCACTCTAGAGGGTCGGGCTAGTCCATGCCCTTCCCCCGGCGGCCCATCACTCGGTTGATCTCGCGATCGGCGTCGCGCTTGGCGAGATCCTGTCGCTTGTCGTACGACTTCTTGCCCTTCGCGAGTCCGATCTCGACCTTGGCCCAGCCGTCCGAAAAGTACACCGAAAGGGGCACGAGAGTCAGCCCGCTCTCCCGCAGCTTGCCGATCAGCCGGTCGATCTCCAGGCGCTTGAGCAGCAGCTTTCGGGTGCGGCGGGGCTCGTGGTTGGTCCAGGTGCCCTGGCTGTACTCCGGGATGTGCATCCCGTGCAGATACAGCTCGCCGCCTCTTTCCTGAGCGAACGCGTCCACGAGGGACGCCCGCCCGGCGCGGAGCGACTTGACCTCGGTGCCGGTGAGCGCCATGCCCGCCTCGTACGTATCGAGGATGGCGTAGTCATGCCGCGCCTTGCGATTAGACGCGACGACCTTACGACCCTTTTCCCTCGGCACCGCGCAATGGTACAGCTCAGCAAAGGCAACCCGGCAGCCATTTGAGCGGCTGCACGGGGGTGCCGGAGAGGCGCACCTCGAAGTGGAGGTGGTAGCCCGTCGACGCGCCGGTGGTGCCGACCCGGCCGATCACCTGCCCGCGCCGCACCTGCTGGCCGGGCCAGACGAGAATCCGCGACTGATGTGCGTAGCAGGTGCTCAGCCCGCGGCCCTGGTATCGCCCATGGCTGAGGCAGGTGTAGTTGCCGTACCCGCCGTTCCATCCGGCCCGGATGACCCGCCCGTCGGCGGCGGCGTAGATCGCCTGCCCGCCACCGGCGGCGAGGTCCACGCCGGCGTGCAGCTGCCAGACCCGGTAGTACGGGTCGTAGCGCATGCCGAAGTCGCTCGACTTCCACCCCTGCACGGGCATGAGGAGGCGGGCTCCGGGGCGCACCGTCGGCGTCCGGCCGCCCGGGCGGGTGACCTTCTGCCGGTCCTCCCACTCGCGCAGCTCCTGCTCGATGCGCTCGGCCTCGGCCTTGGCCTCTTCGTACTTGGCGAGGCTCGCGTCGCGCTCCTGCTCGGCGACGGCGAGCGCGTCCTCGCGCTGGTCGGCGAGCGCGGCGACCTCGGCGACCGCCGCGTCGGCCGCGGCCTGGGCGGCGCGGGCCTCGGCGAGCGCCCCCTCGGCCGCCAGGCGGGCCGCCTCGGCCCTGCGCTGGGCCAGCCCGGCATCGTTCTGCGCCTGCTTGGCGGCCCGGCGCGCCGTGGTGAAGCCGTCGAGCGCCTCCTTCTCGGTGCTCATGACCCGCTCGAAGTAGCCGAACCGCTCGGCCGCGTCGATCGGGCTGCGCGCGTTGACCAGGAGGTTGAAGCTGACGAGGTCGCTCCCCTTGTACGCCGACTGGGCGAACGTGCCCACCCGCTCCCGGGCCGCCTCGACCTGGCGGGCGGTCGCCTCGTGCCGGCTGCTGGCGGTGGCGAGCGCCTGCTCCGCCGCCTCGGCCTCCCGCCGGGCGGTGTTGGCGGCGACCTCGGCGGCCACCACCTCGCCGCGGGCCGACGCGGCCCGCTCGCGCGCGTCGGGAAGCTCGGCGTTCGCCGCGGCGAGGCTCTTGGCCGCCTGCTGCGCGCGTGCCGTGGCACCCTCCAGGATCGAGGCGGCGGTCGCGACCGCCGCGTCCACGCGCTTCTTGTCGTCGCGCGGGTCACCTTGCGCCGGGGCCGCCGGCAGCAGCAGGAGCACGACAAACAGGGCAAGGCAGGCACGATGGGGTCTCACGGGCAACTCCCCTCATACGTGGTCTTTACCGTACTCCTGTCACAAGGGTCTCAACAGCACAAAAGCGAATCGCCGCTCCCTGGGTACAGAGAGCGGCGATTACAGAGAGTGACGGAAGCTAGACGCGGAGGTAGAAGCGCAGCGTGACCCAGGCGGTGACCGCGCTGACCACCGCTCCGGCGCCGGCCATCAGCGGCAACATGAGCAGCACGTCGCTCCAACCCAGCGGCGTCAGCAGCTCGGTCAGGTCGCGCAGCGAGCCGTCGAGCAGGAACCATTTGCCCAGGACCAGCGCGACGAACGCGATGATGGAGCCGATGAAGCCGGCCACCACCGCCTCGAGCACGAAGGGTGCCTGGATGAACCAGTTCGAGGCGCCGACCAGCTTCATGACGGCGACCTCGCGCCGTTTGCTGTACGCGGCGACTTGGATCGTGTTGCCGACCAGGAGCAGCGCCGCGATAGCCATGACCGATGCGGCCAGCAGTGCCATGTTCTGGACGGCGCCGAGGATATTGAAGATCTTGTCGAGCAGCCGTTGCTGGTCGACGATCGTCTCGACGCCCTCGTTGTTCTTGTACTTCTCGTTGATCTGCTCGAACTGCTCCGGGTTCTTCAGGCGCACCCGGAAGGACTCGGGCAGCTGCCCCGGCTTGACGGCGTTGACCAGGTCAGGCGCGTCCGCGTACATGGTCTTGAATTTCTCGTGCGCCTGTTCCTTCGACTCGTAGATGACCTGGGCCACCAGCGGGTCACCGTGGAGCGCCGCGTCCAGCGCGCTGCGCTGCTGGTCGGTCACGTCGTTGTTCAGGAAGATCGCTACTTCGATCTGGTCGTAGTAGAAGTCCTTCATGCTGTTGACCTGGAGGTACATAAGACCACTGGCACCCAGCATGGCCAACGACACGGCCATGGTGATGATCATGGCGATCGTCATGGTCACGTTGCGCCACAGCCCGACCATGACCTCGGACAGGACGTACTTAGCGCGCTGCATCGGGGGTTCCTTCGCTGGGGGTTAGGTCGGTGGTCTAGCCGTAGACGCCGCGCGCCTGGTCGCGGACGATCCGGCCACTCTCGATCTCAACGACCCGGCGCCGCATCTGGTTGACGATGTTGGAGTCGTGGGTGACCATCACGACCGTCGTGCCGGTCCGGTTGATCCGGTCCAGCAGTCGCATGATCTCGATCGACGTGTCGGGGTCAAGGTTTCCGGTCGGCTCGTCCGCCAGCAGGATCAGCGGCCGGTTGACGAACGCCCGCGCCACCGCCACGCGCTGCTGCTCACCGCCGGAGAGCTCGTGCGGGTAGCGGTGCTCCTTGCCGCCGAGGCCGACGAGCTCCAGCACCTCGGGCACCACGCGGCGGGCCACCGCCTTCGTCTTCCCGATCACCTCGAGCGCGAACGCGACATTCTCGTACGCGGTGCGGTTGGGCAGCAGGCGGAAGTCCTGGAAGACGCAGCCGATCGAGCGCCGGAAGTGGGGGATCTTCCAGGACCGCATCGATGTCACGTCTCGCCCGTTGACGACGACCCGCCCCTGGTTGGGCGTGATCTCGTGCAACAGAAGCTTGATGATCGTGGACTTGCCAGAGCCGGAGGGACCGATGAAGAAGACGAACTCGCCCTTCTCGATCCCGCACGACACCTCGTCCAGGGACGGCCGGGACGCCTTGGGGTACGTCTTCGTGACGTGCTCGAGCTGAATCACGGGTCAGGAGTCTACGCGGTGTAACCGGATAGCCAAGTCCACCCTGCACCGGTTCGCGCGCATTGCCGCAAAAAAGCACAGGGCGTTGAACCCGCGATATCGGCCCCTAGGCCGACCCGTCCTGGATCTCCCGCTGCTTGCGCCAGCGGATCCCGGCCTCGATGAACTCGTCGAGGTCACCATCGAAGACCGCGGCCGGGTTGCCCGTCTCCTCCTCGGTGCGCAGATCCTTCACCATCTGATACGGGTGCAGGACATACGACCTCATCTGGTCGCCCCACGAGCCGGCGGCGTCGGTCTTCAGGCCCTCCATCTTGGCCTGCTCTTCCTGCCTCTTGCGCTCCAGCAGCCGGGCCTGGAGCACCCGCATGGCGGACGCCTTGTTCTGCAGTTGGGACTTTTCGTTCTGGCAGGTGACCACGATGCCCGTAGGAATGTGTGTGATCCGCACCGCCGAGTCGGTCGTGTTCACGCTCTGTCCACCAGGCCCGGACGAACGGTAGACGTCGACCCGCATCTCGTTTTCAGGGATGTCGATGTGGTCGGTCTGCTCGACCACCGGGAGCACCTCGACGCCGGCGAAGCTCGTCTGCCGCCGCCCCTGGTTGTCGAACGGGCTGATCCGCACCAGACGGTGAGTGCCCGACTCGACACTCAGCGTGCCGTAGGCGTACGGCGCCTTGACCGCGAAGGTGGCCGACTTGAGGCCCGCCTCCTCCGCGTAAGACGTGTCGTAGACCTCGGTGGGGTAGCCGTGCCGCTCCGCCCACCGCAGGTACATCCGGAGGAGCATCTCGGCGAAGTCGGCAGCGTCGACCCCGCCGGCGCCCGCCCGGATCGCCACGAGGGCCTCGCGGGAGTCGTACTCACCGGAGAGGAGGGTGCGCACCTCCATCTCCTCGATCGCCTTGTGCAGGCTGGCCAGCTCCGTGCCGACCTCGGCGCGGACGCCGGTGTCGTCTTCGGCCTCGGCCAGCTCCAGCAGCACATGGGCGTCGTCGAGCTGGCGGCGCAGCCCCTCCAGCTTCCCGATCTCCCCGTTGACGTACGACAGCTTCGTCGTGACCCGCTGCGCCCGCGCCTGGTCATCCCACAGGTCGGGGGCGGACGCCTGCCGCTCAAGCTCCGCTTTCTCCTGGCGCAGCCGGTCGATGTCGAGAACGGCCTCGATGTTGCGCAAGGTGGCGTCGAGAGTCTTGAGCTGGTCGGCAAAATCGGCAGCGGTCACAACAACCAAGGATAGGCCGTCAGGCTCCCGGTGCCGTCTTCAGCCACGAGAGGGCCGCCCGGTGGTACGCCACCGCGAACTCGAGCGCCGCCGAACCGTGGTTGTCGCCCTCCTTCTTGACCTCCTTGGCCTGCTCCCGCGCGGAGGCGAGGGCCTCGGTGTGGTACTGGGTGGCGCCGGCGTAGAGGTCCTTGAGCTGAGCGGCGGTGTGCTGCTCGCCGAACGCCACGCGGAGGGCGATCGGGTTGCGCACGGCGTCGCGCCCCGGCGGCTCGGCCAGCCACCGCGTGAAGGCACGCTTGCCGGAAGCGGTGATCGCGTACGGCTGGCTCGACCGCGGGCCGGGCTTACCGAGGCGGACGTAGCCGGCGTCGGCCAGGGCGGGCAACTCGCGGTAAACCTGGCTGCGAGTCATGGACCAGAACGGACCGAGCCGCCGCTCAGCCGAGGCCATCAATTGGCCTCCGGTCATCGGTCCTTCATGGAGCAGCCCGAGGAGGGCCGCCGCGGTGGGGTTGATTGCAGTTTCTGCCATGCCCTCCACGCTGCCACTTTGTCGCCGCCGCGTCCAGGATTTCGCGTGATCCGCGGGGCGATATCCTCCACTGTGCACTGTCCGTGCCCGACAGTCCGGTGAGGACCCGTAGCTAGATGATCACAAGAAGTGATCAACCTACCCGGCGCGGGGTCGGCAGCACATCACCGATGTCTGGCCAGTCTTCCATTTCCGGCGGTAGGTCCATCGTGGATGGGACCACTGTGGAAGGAGTCGTTCGCGGTGCCGGTGTGACGGCAGCGACGGGCGGTGTGGCAGTAGCGGCGGGGCCGGCGGGCGCCGTGCCACCGGAGGATCCACCGAGGACCAGGAGCGCGCCCACGACGGCGGCGGCCGCGGCGATGGCGGCCGCGCCGGCACCGGCCAGGACGACCGGTCCGCGCCGGCGGCACTTTGTCAGGGCGGGCAAGGGCGCCGCGGCGGCCACGGCCGTCGGCAGCACCGGGACCGGGGTGGGCACCGGCTCGGTGTTGGCGCCCGGCCAAGGGCTGTCGGTGCCGTACGCCGCGCCAAGCTCGATGGCCGAACCCATTCCGGCCACGGGGATCGACACCATCCGCCCGACGTACGCCGACGCGGGCGATACCGGGGCGGCGCGCAGCGGCACCCAGGTCACCCTCGCCACCGCGGCGGCGGCTCCGGCGGGACGCGGCCACCACGTGATCTGGTCGGCCGCGAGCGCCGGCATCGGGGGCGCCCCGTCGAGCGCCGGTTCGACCCCCCGCAGCCGGGCGGCGACGAGCCGGGCGTCCGGCCGGCGGGCCGGATCGGGCGCCAGGCACTCCTCGATGACCGGCCACACGACCGGCGGCAGGCCCGGCGGCGGTACGGCCGCGCACATGCCGTGGCGGCGCAGCACCTGCAGCGGTCCCCCGCCCCGGAACGGACTCCGGCCGCAGAGAAGTTCAAAAAGGACGATGCCGAGCGCGTAGACGTCGGCGGTCGGTGTGGGGGTGCCGCCACCGACCACTTCCGGCGCGGCGTACTCCGGTGTGGCGTGGATGGAGGCCGGCGGCGAGTCGTGCACCCGGCGCGCCACGCCGAAGTCCACGACCTGTACCGGCCCGCCGTCCGCCGGCACGACGAGGTTTCCCGGCTTCACGTCGGCGTGGACGATGCCCCGCCCGTGCAGGTACGCGAGCGCGTCCGCCACCTGCGCCACGATGTTCGCCGCGATCGCCGGCGGCACCGGCCCGTCCCGGCGTACCCGCCGGCGCAGGTCCTCCCCCTCGACCAGGTCCATGACGATCGCGAGCGCCCCGCCCCCGTCGATGAGCCGGTGCGGGCGCACCACGGAGGGGTGGTCGACGGCGGCGAGCAGCCCGAACTCGGCCCGGAAGGCCCGGACCAGCTCGGGCTGCTCGGCCGCTTCGGGACGGAGCATCTTCACGGCCACCGACCCCCCGGTGACCGTGTCGACGGCCCGCCACACGGCGCCGATCGCACCCTGTGCGATCTCCCCCTGCAGCCGGTAGCGGCCGTCCAGAACCCCGTCCATGGATAGGACGCTATGGCTGGGGGTGGCATCCGCGGGGCGGCGCGACACGGGTTTGGCACGAACCAGGGACTGGCAACCTGAGGCCTACTGCGGGAGGGTGGACTTCCGTGACCTCACCTCTGGTGCGATGGCTCGCCAGCCTCTCCCCCGACGGGCTCGCCGCCGTCCTGGCCCGGCGCCCGGAGGTGCTGGCCGGGCCCCCGGTGTCCAGCTTGACCGGTCTCGCCGGGCGGCTCCAGGAGGGCGAGGCGGTGATCGCGGCGGCGGGTGCGCTGCCGCTGCCGGCCCTGCAGGTGGTCGAGGTGCTCCAGGCGCTCGGCGGGCCGCTCGTGGGGCTCGACCAGCTCGCCGCCGCCCTCGGGCGCAAGCCTGACGACGCCGAGCTAGCCGCCACGCTCACCGTGCTCGCCCAGCGCGCCCTCGTCTGGCCGGACGGCGACGACCTGCGCATGGCCGGTCCCCTGTGGAACGCGTTCGAGCACCCCCTCCACCTCGGCCTGCCGGCGCGCCGCCTCCTGGAGAGCGCCACGGTCGTCGAGCTGCACGAGACCGCCGCGGCGTTGGGGCTGCCTCGCGGGCGTACCAGGGCAAGCGCTCTGGCCGACGTGTGCGCCGCGCTGGGCGACGGCGAGCGCGTGCGCGCGGTGGTCGCGTCCGCCCCGGTCGCGGTCCGTGACCTGCTCGCCAAGGTCGCGTGGGACGGCCCGCTGGTGGTCATGGGGATCTACGACCGGCCGCGCGACGGGCCGGTCGCCTGGGCCGTGCGGCACGGCCTGCTCGTGTCGGACGGCTGGCAGCACGCCCAGATGCCCGGCGAGGTCGGGATGGCGTTGCGCGGGCCGGACTGGCGGGCGCCGTTCGACCCGCTGCCGCCCGCGCCCGAGCTCGTCGACGTGGCACCGGAGGCCGTGGCCCGCGAGGCGGCCGCGGCGGCCACCACCGCGGTCGAGCAGGCCTCCGCGCTGCTCGGCGCCATCGCCGCGGCCCCCGTCGCGCTGCTCAAGGCCGGCGGCGTGGGCTCCCGGGAGCTGCGCCGGCTGGCCAAGTCGGCCGGCTGCGGCGAGCCGGAGGTACGGCTGTGGCTGGAGCTCGCGTACGCGGCCGGCCTGGTCGGCGTCTCCGAGATGCGGGTGCTGCCGGCGGAGGCGTACGACGATTGGTGCGCCGCCGAGCCGGCCGGCCGGCTGGAGCCGCTGCTGCGCGCCTGGCCACACCTGCCGGCCGCCCCGGTCGCCGCCGACGCGCCGGCCCTGACCCGGGACGCGATCGGGCTGGCCGCGTACGACCTGCGCCCGGCCCTGCTCCAGGCCGCCGCCGAGCTGCCCGACGGGCGGGGCGCGGCGGATGGGCTCGCGGACGTACTCGCCTGGCGGCTGCCGATGCTGGCCGACGAGCCGGCCCTGCTGGATGGGCTGTGGCGGGAGGCGCACCTGGTTGGAGCAATGGCGCACGGCACGCTGACCCCGCTGGGCCGCGCGCTGCTCGCGGGCGCGCCGCTGGACGCCACCGTCGAGGCCCTGCTGCCTCCCGCGGTGGCCGAGGCCCTCTTCCAGAACGACCTCACCGCGGTCGTACCCGGCACACCCGCGGCCGCCCTGGCCGGGTTGATGGACGCGGCGGCGGTGCGCGAGTCCGGTGGTGGCGCGGTCACCTGGCGGTTCTCGCCCGCCTCGGTGCGCGCCGCGCTCGACGCCGGGCACACGCCGGAAGGGCTCCTCGCCGACCTCCGGGCCGCGGCGGTCGGCGGTGCGCTGCCGCAGGTGTTGGAATACCTGGTCGGCGACGTCGGCCGGCAGCACGGCCGGGTGCGCGTGCGGGCGGTCGGGTGCGTCGTGCGCGCCGAGGATCCCGCGCTGCTCGCCGAGATCGCCGGCGTGCGCTCGCTGCGGCCGCTCGGGCTCACCATGCTGGCACCCACCGTGCTCGCCAGCGCGCGGCCGGTGGCCGAGACGCTCACCGCGCTGCGCGGGGCCGGGTACGCGCCGTCCGGCGAGGACGCTGACGGGGTCGCCGCGGTGGAGCGCGCACCGCGCCACCGGGTGCCGTCACCGCGCCGTCCGGGGCGCACCCGCCCGTCACGGATACCGGCCGACGCCGTGGCGCTGGCCCAGCGGCTGCTTTCGTCCTATGTGGATACACCTGAGGAGCCCGCGGTCCGCCCCACCCCGATGAGCGTCGCCCGCGACGTGCGCGACCACGCGTCGCATCTCTCCACCGCGCAGCGGCTGCTGCTCATCGGCGCGGTCAGCCAGGGCACGCCCATCGAGATCGCGTACATCGACGGCGAGGGCGAGTCGACCCGCCGCGTCATCGAGCCGGCGGAGCTGGACGGGCCGAAGCTCTCGGCCTGGTGCCAGCTCCGCGACGACGAGCGCGTCTTCCTACTCTCAAGGATCGAGTCGGTCTCCGCGATTTCTTAGAAGCAGGTTTCCCGGGTGCGCGACAGCTGCGGGCCGCCGCTCCCGCCGGAGACCGCGGAGGTCGGCGGCGAGCTGGCGCTCGCCGAGATCCCCGACCTCCGCTGCCACGTACGCGCGACAAGCCCTGGGGCGTCGCGAAGCGACGCCTACCAACGGCGGACGGGTGAGGCCGCGGGAGCAGCGGTCCGGACCACAACGGACAGCGCGGTAGCCCAAATCTTAAAATTGATCTTCTAGTGCATGTGCGGATAAACGTGGTCGGTCGGCGGGACGAACGTCTCCTTGATGGTCCGCGGCGACGTCCACCGGATCAGGTTGTGCCAGGAGCCCGCCTTGTCGTTTGTGCCGCTGGCCCGCGCGCCGCCGAACGGCTGCTGCCCGACCACGGCCCCGGTGGGCTTGTCGTTGATGTAGAAGTTGCCGGCCGCGTACCGCAACGCGTTGGCGGCCCAGTCGATGGCCCGCCGGTCGGTGGCGAAGACCGCGCCGGTCAGCGCGTACGGCGCGATGCCCTCGGCCTGCTTGACCACGTCTTCGAAGCGGGCGTCGTCGTAGACGTGCACGCCCAGGATCGGCCCGAAGTACTCGGTCGTGAAGACCTCGTGCTCGGGGTCGGCGCACTCGACCACCGTCGGCCGGACGAACCAGCCTTCGCTGTCGTCGGCCGTGCCGCCGGCGATGACGGTGCAGGAGGCCGAGTTCTTCACCAGGTCGAGCGCGGCGGCGTGCTTGGCGAACGCGCGCGCGTCGATGACCGCACCACCGAAGTTGGCGAAGTCGGTGACGTCGCCGTACGACAGCGAATCGGCGGCGGCGGCGAGCTTGTCGCGGACGCCACCCTCCCACAGCGAGCGCGGCACGTAGGCCCGCGAGGCCGCCGAGCACTTCTGACCCTGGTACTCGAAGGCGCCCCGCACCAGCGCGGTGACGAGCGCGTCCGGCTCGGCGCTCGGGTGCGCGATCACGAAGTCCTTGCCGCCGGTCTCGCCGATCAGCCGCGGATACGTCCGGTACCCGGTGAGGTTCTGGCCCACGGTCTGCCACAGCGTCTGGAAGGTCTTGGTGGAGCCGGTGAAGTGGATGCCGGCCAGGTCGGGATCGGTGAGCGCCACCTCGGACACGGCGATGCCGTCGCCGGTCACCATGTTGATGACGCCGGGCGGCAGGCCGGCCGCCTCGAAGAGCCGCATCGTGAAATGCGCGGCGAGCTGCTGTGTCGGCGAGGGCTTCCACACCACGGTGTTGCCCATCAGGGCGGGCGCGGCAGGGAGGTTGCCGGCGATCGCGGTGAAGTTGAACGGGGTCACCGCGTACACGAAACCCTCGAGCGGCCGGTGGTCGAACCTGTTCCACATACCGGCCGCGGAGAACGGCTGCTCGCCGAGCAGCTTCTGTCCGAAGTAGACGTTGAAGCGCAGGAAGTCGATGAACTCGCACGCGGCGTCGATCTCCGCCTGCTGCACCGACTTGGACTGGCCGAGGATGGTAGCGCCGTTGAGTGTGTCCCGCCACGGTCCGGCGAGAAGGTCAGCCGCGCGCAGGAAAATGGCGGCCCGATCGGCGTACGAGAGAGCCCGCCACATCGGCGCCGCTTTCTTCGCGGCCGTCACCGCCGACGCGGCATCAGCGTTGGTTGCGTTGTGGGTGACTCCCAGCACATGCCGGTGCCGGTGCGGCTGCACCACCTCGATCGCCGCCCCGCCCGCCATGCGCTGCTCGCCGTCGACGGTCATCGTCAGCTCCGCCCGCTCGCCGGAAAGCTCGGCTATGCGGCGCTGGAGAGTCTCGCGCTCCGGGGTGCCGGGGGCGTAGGTGCGTACCGGTTCGTTGTGCGGTTCGGGTACGACGAAGGCGGCGTCCATGGTGGGCTCCTGTCAGGATCTCTGCGTTGTTCCATCCTTACATGTCGTGCTGTTCGCGGGGGTCGACACCGGCCGTCGCGGGCGGTGCCGGCGGGCCGCGTACGCTGATAAGCTGCCTGGCTGCCCGGGTGAAGGGGAGACACATGAGCGAGCGAAGCGAGCGAATCATCGGGCAGGGTGCGCTGAGAGCCTCATGCCCGCCCGCAGCGAAGCGAGGACGGGCATGAGCGACAAGTCCAGCGTCACCGAGGCAGCGCCTGCCGCGCGCGTCGATACTCCCGCGCCGGAGGGCCCACCGGCGTTCGGGGCCAGTGTCCTCGCGGTCATCGCGCTGGCCTGGCTCGCCGCGATGATGTGGTCTTCGCACGCCGAGATCACCTCCGGCGAAGGCACGCTCGCGATCACGTCGGCGGCCATGTCGCTGCCCACCGTGATCTCCGCCGGGCTGGTCGCCGGCGCGGCCGCCAGCCTCGCCGCGGGCCACCTGCTCCGCCGCCTGCGCGCGCCGCTGCGCTTCGCCGCGTCCGTCGGCGCCGGCCTGCTCGTGGGCGTCGTCGCCGCCATCGTGGTGGTCTCCAGCTACGGCGGCGGGGAGGCCAGCACGGTCCTCGCCGGCACGGTGGCCGCCGGCGTCACGGCCGGTGGGGCACTCGCGGCGATCCGGGCCCGCGCTGTCGTCGGCGCGATCGTCACCGCCGGGCTCGTGGTCTTCGCGGTCGAGCAGGTGCTGGACAACTTCCAGCCCAACCTCATGTCGCTCTACGGCAGCAAGGACGACCCCTCCTCCCAGCTCAGCGCCTCCGGCTGGTCCGCGCTCACGATCGCGGTGTGCACGGGCCTGGCGGCCGGGCTGGTGGCCTTCTTCTACCTGCGCCGCGCGACCCGGCGGGCGGGCGAGGCCGCGTCGCCGCCGAAGTGGCCGGCGTACGCGATCGCCGGCGCCGGGCCGGGCCTGCTGCTGGCGGCCGCCGAGTTCATCATCCGCACGCTCGGCGCGGACGTGCTCGCCCTGGCCGGCTCGGTGAGCGAGGCCGACGCCACGGCACAGCAGATGATGGACAGCTCGCGGGTCAACAACGCGCTGGTGGTGCTCTTCGTGGGCGCGATCGTGGCGATCCTCGCCTTCGGCCGCACGATGCCGAAGCGCACCGACTAGGGCCGTGATCAAAGCTCCTCTCAAGCAGCTCTAACTGCTTGAGAGGAGCTTTGATCACGAGCCGTCAGGCGAGCGTCTCGAGCTCGCTCACGTCGTACCACTCCAGCTCGTGGTCTTCGGCGCCGTCCACCGTGAACTGGGCGTCGGGGTCGCCGGCCAGCGCCTCCTCGACCACTCCGGCGGCCGCGGCGATGTCGTCGGCCGCGCCCTCGCCGTCGATGTGGATGGCGGCCACCGAGGCGAGCGGCACGGCGCCCGCCAGCCGGACCGCGCTCGATCCGAGCTCGACGTCCTCCCGGGTGACCGCGCCGGCCGGCAGGTCGGCCGAGACCACCACGCGCCGGCGGGGCGCCGCGGGGTCGTGGCGGATCAGGCGGAGGGCACCCTGGGCGGCGCGGATGAACGCGACGTACTCGAGCTCCTCCTCGTCGCCCTCCGCGTACCATTCGCGGAGCGCGGGCGTCACCGCATGCGCCTCCGAGCCGAGGATCTCGCCCCGCTCGCGGAGCGCGGAGAGCATGGAAAGCGTCGCCGGGAGGTACACCCGGATGAGCTGATCTGGCACGCGCGGACTCCCCCGGGCTCGACCCCCTTGTCGTCTGATGTCCTACACCCTCCGGTTGATCAATGAGGAACCGGGGCGGTCAGTGGGTCGGTCGGCTGCGTGACCAGCCCCTCCGCGGTCTCCACGGCGAAGCCCTCGCGGATCCAGTATTCGATGCCGCCGATCATCTCCTGGACGGCGTACCCCCGGCGGGCCAGCTCCAGGGCCGCCTTCGTGGCGCCGTCGCAGCCAGGCCCCCAGCAGTACGTCACGACGGGCAGCGCGCGGTCGAGGAGGCGGTCGCCGCGTACCGGGATCATGGCGCGGGGCAGGTGGACGGCGCCGGGGATGTGCCCCTGGCGCCAGGCGGCGAGGTCGCGGGTGTCGACGAGGGTGAAGCCGGGGTCACCGCCGGCCAGGGCCGTCCGCACGTCGGATACGTCGGTCTGGAAGGCCAGCCTGGCTTCGAACCAGGCGATGGCGTGCTGGGTTTCCATGCGATTGACGGTACGGGCTTGATCTTGATTGCTAAACCGCCGTCACGCGGCGCTCGGCTTCTCAGGCCGTTGCCTCACCGGTACTCTCAGCCAATGGCCGTGGAATCACCGGCGCTTGACGCCACCGACTGGCGGATCATCGACGCGCTGCAGGGAGACGGGCGGATGAGCTTCGCCGACCTCGCCCGCGCGGTGGCGATGTCGCCGAGCGCCGTGGCCGAGCGGGTCCGCCGGCTGGAGGAGTCGGGTGTCATCACCGGCTACCAGGCCACGATCTCGCCGGAGCGGGTCGGGCTCTCGATCATGGCGTTCGTGCGGCTGCGCTATCCCAATGGCAACTACCGGCCGTTTCACGCGCTGCTCGACTCCACCCCCGAGATCATCGAGGCGCACCACGTGACCGGCGAAGACTGCTTCGTGCTCAAGGTGGTGGCCCGCTCGATGCGCCACCTGGAGGAGGTCGCCGGCCGGATCAGCGGCCTGGGCGCGGTCACGACCAGCGTGGTCTACTCCAGCCCACTCGCGAGCCGCACGGTGGACTCGCAGGCTGTCGATGGCAAACTAAAGCAGTGACCACGCGCTTCCTGCTGCTCTCAGACGTGGCGGCCGAGCTCAACGTCTCGGATTCGCAGGTCTACCACATGGTGCGCAGCGGCGAGCTCCCCGCCATCAAGATCGGCGGGCGGGGCCAGTGGCGGGTGGAAAGGGCGAAGCTGGAGGAGTACATCCAGCGCAAGTACACCGAGACCGCCGAGTGGGTGCAGAGCAACCCGCTGGTGGAGTGAGCCCATCCGAGGTTATCCACAGGTCGTTGACGGGTGGCCTGCTGTTGCCTGAAACTGATAGCTAACGGAGGCAATCGAAGGCAAACGCAAGATCGTTGACACCTGATCGGAGTGTTGCATGATCGCCAAAGTTCGCCCCGCCATCCGGCTCCGGCCCGCCCCCGCCCTCGACCCTCCGTTCGACGACGAGGCCACACCCCAGCTCTGGGATCAGCTCCCCCTCCAGCTCGACGGCGCCACCCGCCACCGCCGGCACGCGCCGATCCCCGTGCCCCGCGTCCGCTCCGGCATCCCGTCCCTGCCCGCCGAGGCCGGCGCCGGAGCCGGCGACGCCACGGCCCCACCCGCCTCCGCCCTGGCCGACGCCTCGCCAGAGACCAGCCGCGCCGCCCGCCGCTTCCTCGACGTCTGCCTGGAAATTCTCAACGGCTACCGCCCGGTCGGTCACATCCGCGGCCTCACCGGCTACAACACGGCCGCCATCCTCGAGCAGGTGGCCGCCTGCCTCGACCGCGCCGACGGCCTCCGCCGCACCCACGACCCAGGCCGCACCCTCCAGCGCGACGCCAAGTTCGTGATCCTGCGCCACCTGCGCGTCTGCGAGCCGAGGGCCGGCGTCGCCGAGGGCGCGGCGGCACTGGCCCTGCTGGGCCGCACCTGGGCGCTGGCGTTTCGCCTGGAGCGCAAGCGTGGCCGGTGGCAGTGCGCCGCCGTGCGCCTGGTCTGACGCCCGCTCGCCCGCTCCGACCCTTCCGATCTCGCGCCGTGCCGGCGTGCCCGACCCCCAGGGCGCTCATCTGCGAACGTAAGCGGTGGGCGCCCCGGGGCTCCAGCCCACCAGAAATTTTTGCCCGCGTCCGTGTCAGTCGCGGGCCGTATGCTCCCGCGGGCCGCCGGGTCCGCGGGTCAAGTTCGGTCTGCCTCGGGCGGTGTCCGTCTGTGCGCGCAGCTCGACAGCTTCCGTCACGACGACCCTCACCCGCTCATGGGGCGCTGACGATGTCGCTGCGACTCACAAAATCGAGGGTCCCCGAGCGGGGACCCTCGATCTTGATGGCTTAGCGGTCAGGCGCCGCCGGCAGGGGCGCCGTGGCAGCGCTTGTACTTCTTGCCGGAGCCACACGGGCAGGGGGCGTTGCGGGACGGGCCGGTGCCGCTCGACGACGCCTGGCTGGGCGACGGGGACGGGCGGCGGCCGCTGGCCCGCGGAGGCGTCGGGCCGCCCAGGCCGAGGGCGGGCGCCGAGTCCTGCTCCTTCTCGACGAAGACCGCCCCGTCGCCGGCCGCGCCGTCGATGGTCGGGGCGGAGTACTGCAGCGGCTGCTGCGGGCGCTGGCGCCCCAGGCCCTTGGCGCGGATCTCGACCGTGGCGTCGTCGGGCATCGGCAGGGGGGCCGGGCCGCTCGACGGCGCCGGTGCGGCGGGTGCCGCCTCCTCGACCTGGACCTCCAGGTTGTAGAGGAAGCCGACCGTCTCCTCCTTGATGCCGTCCATCATCGTGGCGAACATCGCGTAGCCCTCGCGCTGGTACTCGACCAGCGGGTCGCGCTGCGCGTACGCCCGAAGGCCCACGCCCTCCTGGAGGTAGTCCATCTCGTAGAGGTGCTCGCGCCACTTGCGGTCGATCACCTGCAGCAGCACCATGCGCTCCAGCTGGCGGACCGCCTCGGTGCCCAGCTCCTCCTCGCGCTGCACGTACGCGGCCTGCGCGTCCTCCTTGAGGCGGGCGGTCAGGAAGTCGGCGTCGAGGTTGTTGCGCTCGCCGCCGGCCTCCTCCTCGAGGTCTTCGATCGTGACGCCGACCGGGTAGAGCTGCTTGAGGCTGGTCCAGAGCTGATCCAGATCCCAGTCTTCGGCGTACCCGTCGGCGGTGGCGCCCACGACGTACGCCTCGACGACGTCGTCGATCATGTGCTGCACCTGGTCGCTCAGGTCTTCGCCGTCGAGCACCCGCTTGCGCTCGGCGTAGACGACCTGGCGCTGCTTGTTGAGCACCTCGTCGTACTTGAGGACGTTCTTGCGGATCTCGGCGTTCTGGCCTTCGATCTGGCCCTGCGCGCTCTTGATCTGCCGAGTGACCATCTTGGACTCGATGGGCACGTCTTCGGGGATGTTGAAGCGCTCCATGACGGCCTCGACCGCGCCGGCCCGGAAGCGGCGCATCAGCTCATCCTGCAGCGACAGGTAGAAGCGGGACTCGCCCGGGTCGCCCTGCCGGCCGGAGCGACCGCGCAGCTGGTTGTCGATGCGGCGGGAGTCGTGGCGCTCGGTGCCCAGCACATAGAGACCGCCGGCGGCGGTGACCTCCTCGGCCTCCTCGTCGCACGCTTCCTTCCACCGCGGGAGGATCTCCTCCAGCGCCTTCTGGTAGTCGTCTTCGTGCTCGACCGGGTCGAGGCCGCGCTGGTGCAGCTCGTTCGCCGCCAGGTACTCCGGGTTGCCGCCGAGCAGGATGTCGGTGCCGCGGCCGGCCATGTTGGTGGCCACGGTGACGCCGCCCTTGCGGCCGGCCTGCGCGATGATCTCGGCTTCCTTGGCGTGGAACTTCGCGTTGAGCACGGCGTGCGGGATGCCGCGACGGCGCAGCAGCTGGGAGAGGATCTCGGAGTTTTCCACGGAGACCGTGCCGACCAGGACCGGCTGGCCGATGGCGTGCCGCTCGGCGATGTCTTCGATGACCGCGTTGAACTTGGCCTTCTCGGTCTTGTAGATCACGTCCGGCTTGTCGAGGCGGATCATCGGCCGGTGCGTGGGGATGGAGACCACGCCGACGTCGTAGACCTTGTTGAACTCGCCGGCCTCGGTCTGGGCGGTACCGGTCATGCCGGAAAGCTTGTCGTACAGCCGGAAGTAGTTTTGCAGCGTAACCGTCGCGAGCGTCTGGTTTTCCTGCTTGATCTCGACGTGCTCCTTGGCCTCGATGGCCTGGTGCATGCCCTCGTTGTAGCGGCGGCCGTGCAGGATGCGGCCGGTGAACTCGTCGACGATCAGGACCTCGCCGTCGTTGACGATGTAGTCCTTGTCCCGCTTGTACAGCTCCTTGGCCTTGATGGCGTTGTTGAGGTAGCCGACGAGCGGGGTGTTGACCGACTCGTAGAGGTTGTCGATGCCCAGCCGGTCTTCGACCTTGGACACGCCGCGCTCGGTGATGGCGATCGTGCGCTTGGCGTAGTCGACCTCGTAGTCGCCCTCGCCGTCCTTGCCGGGCTGGAGGCGGGCCACGACCGAGGCGAACTCGCCGTACCACCGGGCGGACTGCTCGGCCGGGCCGGAGATGATCAGCGGCGTGCGGGCCTCGTCGATCAGGATCGAGTCGACCTCGTCGACGATCGCGAAGTTGTGGCCGCGCTGCACGAGCTCTTCCCTCGACCAGGCCATGTTGTCGCGCAGGTAGTCGAAGCCGAACTCGTTGTTGGTGCCGTACGTGATGTCGCACTCGTACGCCGCGCGGTGCTCGGCCGAGGGGCGGTTGGGCAGGATCACGCCGACGCTCAGGCCGAGGAACCGGTGCACCCGGCCCATCCACTCAGCGTCGCGCTGGGCCAGGTAGTCGTTGACCGTGACCACGTGCACGCCCTTACCGGAGAGCGCGTTGAGGTACGCCGGCAGGACACAGGTCAGTGTCTTGCCCTCACCGGTCTTCATCTCGGCGATGTTGCCGAAGTGCAGGGCGGCGCCGCCCATCACCTGCACGTCGTAATGCCGCTGGCCGAGCACCCGGGAGGCCGCCTCACGGGCGGTCGCGAACGCCTCGGGGAGCAGGTCATCGAGGGTCTCGCCGTCGGCTATCCGCTGGCGGTACTGATCGGTCAGCTCGCGCAGCTCGGCGTCGGTGAGGTCGGTGTACTCGTCCTCGATTGAACTGACAGCGGTGGCGACCGCCTTGAGCCGCCGTACCATGCGCCCTTCGCCGGCGCGAAGGACCTTTTCCAAAATCGACACGGGTCAACGCTCCCCTTGGACAGTCTGCCGAACCATCGTAGGCGCACCTTCGGCGCAACTGTCAGCCACGTCTCCGGCGATCGCGCCAAAGCGGACATTTTGCCTTAGAGAGGTGACGAATACGGTTATGCCCGCCGCGAACAGTACGGCAACATGGCCGCGTGGGGGCACGAGCGAGCATCCAACCGGAGATCAACGATCAAGGGCTGATCCTCCGGCCGTGGCGGGTGGAGGATGCGGACGCGGTCCACCGGGCCTGCCAGGATCCGGCGATCCAGCGCTGGACCCGGGTGCCTTCTCCCTACCTCCTTGAGCACGCTCACTACTTCATCACCGAGCACTCGCGCGCCGCGTGGGAAACCGGCACCGGCGCGCCGTTCGCGGTCGTCGAGCCGGACACCGGCGACCTGCTCGCCTCCTGCGGCCTCGTCTCGATCGACCACGTACTCTCCTCCGCCGAGGTCGGCTACTGGACCGCGCCGTGGGCACGGGGCCGGGGCGTGGCCACGCGGGCCACCCGGGCGGTCTCCCGGTGGGCGTTCGACGATCTCGGCCTCCGGCGTGTCGTGTGGCAGGCGGCCGTCGGCAACCATGCCTCCCGGCTCGTCGCGCTCCGCGCCGGCTTCCGCGTGGAGGGACACCTGCGGTTGGCCGATGACGGTCTGGACGGCTGGGTGGGTTCGTTGCTCCCGGGCGACACGCTGGACCCCGTGATCGACGAGTGGGTAATCCGCCGGGCGCGCCTGTTCAACGGGGCGCAGCCGGTGCTCACGGCAACGGGCGGCCTGCGGCTGCGCCCGCCGGAGGCGCGCGACTTCGACGCGATCGTCGAGGCCTGCCGCGACCCGGAGAGCGTGCGCTGGACGACCGTGCCGGACCCGTACGAGCGGGCCCACGCCGAAGACTTCGCGCTGCGCATCACGCCCGCCAAGTGGGGGCGCGGCGAGGGCGTCGTATACGCGATCGCCGATCCGGACGGCGCCTGGTCCGGCTCGATCGACCTGACCATCTCGGCGGACGACCCGCTCGCCGGCGAGGTCGGCTTCCTGGCCGCGCCCTGGGTGCGCGGTCGCGGGTACACCACGGCGGCCCTGGCCGCGATCTGTGCGTGGGGCTTCCGGTCGCTCGGGCTGGCCCGGATCGTGTGGCGGGCGCACGTGGGCAATCTGGCCTCCCGGCGCGTGGCGGAGAAAGCCGGCTTCACCATGGAGGGCACGCAGCTTGGCGGCCTCGCCCACCGTGGCGAGCGCAAGGACGCCTGGGTGGGAGGGCTCGTCCCATGATCGTCATCCACGCCGACGGCATCCGGCTCCGCCCGT
>Ga0214467_1000089_pt1 | contig 25481 bp, 25 predicted proteins | sample RVTome_8_FD_187339 | JGI IMG/M metagenome (GOLD analysis project Ga0214467, IMG submission 187339) | Soil microbial communities from uranium-contaminated site in the Upper Colorado River Basin, Wyoming, United States - RVT160D0 HiSeq ...
GCCGGTGCCGATCGCGACCTCCAATACGTCGCCGGTGGCCTGGCCGCACACCCATTGGCGGGTATCGCCGAAGATGCGGCGGTCGGCGCTAGTCATGCTGCGGTCGTACGAGCCGGACATGCGGTCCCACCGGCGGCGCAACCGATCCGTGCGGCGATCCTGCTCGGCCATACGATCGACGCTAGCCCATGCTCCGGGCGCGGCGGGTCAGCGTTGGGCGTAGCGCAGGTGGGGGCGGCTGCGTAGGCGGATCGTGGACAGCACCGCGACCAGCGCGGTCGCGAGCACCGTGAAGAGCACGCCGTGGAGCAGGCCGCGGGTCAGGTACTCCGAGCCGGTGTGGTCGACCGCGTACGTGCCGATCTCCCGGCTGGACCAGAAGGGCGTCACGCGCGTGATGGAGTCGGCCGGGTCGATCATCATCTGCAGGCTGATGGTGACCAGCAGGATGAGCGTGCCCTCCAGCTCGCGCGGCACCGCGGCGCCGATCAGCAGGCCGAACGGGGCGGCCACCGTCACCGCGAGCACCATCGCCGCCGCCAGCGCGCCGAGCCGGACCTCGCCGCCGCGGTCGAGGGCGACGAGCGCGAAGAACGGCGCGGCGACCGCGAGGCCCAGCACCCACATCGCGACCAGCCGGCCCAGGTAGAGGTGGTGGCTGCGGTATCCGGACAGGCGCAGCCGCGGCTCGATGCGGCGGCTCGTGCCGCTGGCGAAGAGGGCCGACGTGCTCACCGCCCAGGCGAGGCCGAGCAGCAGGAAACGGATCGACTGCCCGAGGTGGTCGCGCCGGGCCAGGTAGCAGACCAGGGGCAGGGCCAGGAGCAGCAGGAGTACACCCCGGCGGCGGGACAGCTCGCGCAGCGCCATCTCGGCGACGGTCAGGAGCTTCATGCGGCGACCTCCCGGGTGGCGGGCGTCAGGTCGAGCACCTGGTCGACCTGGTCCAGTTGGTTGAGCAGGTGGGTGACGACCACGATCGCCCGCCCTTCGTCGCGCCACCGCCACACGTGCTGCCAGAAGTCGAGGTACGTGCCGCGGTCGAAGCCCTGGTAGGGCTCGTCGAGCAGCAGCACGTCGGGCTCGCCGAGGGCGGCCATGACCAGGTTGAGCTTCTGCCGGGTGCCGCCGGAGAGGTGGCGGGCCTGGACACCGTCGCCCGCCTCCCACTGGAGCGTCGCGGCGCCCGCGCGCCCCAGCCGCCGCGAGCGGGCGCGGTCGAGGCCGCGGCCGGCGCCCACGAGGACGAAGTGCTCCTCGGGGAGGAGGAAGTCGTAGGTGCCGCCGTCCTGAGGGCAGTAGCCCAGCACGCCGTCGACCACCACCTCGCCCGAGTCGGGCGACAGCAGGCCGGCGCAGATGCGCAGGAACGTGCTCTTGCCGCAACCGTTCGCCCCGACGATCGCGGCCACCTCACCGGCGTGCACGGTCAGGTCGGTGGGCTTAAGGACGGTGCGGCGCCCGTACCGCTTGGTGATCTGACTGGCCCGTAACCGCACGCGGCCCGGCGGGCGCCGATGCGGGCGGTGCTGGCTGGCGAGGCTCTCCGCGACGGCGGCCGCGTACCCCTGTGGCGTGCCGAACGCCCGGAGCGCCGGCTGCCCACTGTCGCGCAGATGCGCGGCGGCCTCGGCGACCACGTGGTGCGTCACCTCCGGCGCGAGCCGGTGCCGGGCAAGCTCCTGGCCGAGCGCGTGCAGCCACCTCTCGTCGCTCATTGGCTCGTCACCTCTTCCATCGCCGGAAACAGCAGGTCATCCACCCGGCCGGCGAACCCGCGCCAGTCCGTCGACAGGCGGCGGACGGCCTCCTCGCCAGACGGGGTGAGCCGGTAGTACTTGCGCGCCGGGCCGGCCTCCCCATCGCGCCAGTGCGCCGCGACCAGGTCGGTGCGCTGCAGGCGCAGGAGGACGGGGTAGAGCGTGCCGCCCTGGATCTGGCCGAGCCCAGCCCGGTCGAGTGCCTGGGCGAGCTCGTAGCCGTACGACTCGCGGCGGGCCAGCAGCGCCAGCACGCAGACGTCGAGCACGCCGCGCAGCCACTGCCCCCGCCGGTCTTGATCCACGCCGGAGAAGGTAGCACAGCCATCTAGATAGCGTTGCCACCTAGTGGGCGCCACTCGTCCGGACCGGTGAGGAGCGCGCGGACGGCCTCGTAAGCCTCGTCCTCGCTGTCGTACTCGTAGAAGCGGGAGACCCCCTCGGCCCCGCCCGCGCGCTGCTCCACGAACCACTGGTCGGCGTCAGCGCGCAGGTACACATCCCGGCGCGCGAGCCGCCCCCATTTGCCGTTCCACCAGTGCTTTCGCTGTTCCATCGGAGCACTGTATAGAACAGATGTTCGACTATCGCTCGGCGGGTCGATCTTTGTTGACGAGGTTGTCGAGGGCACTGCGGTGCTGCTCGGGCACGCGCGTGGAGAGGAGCGCGTCGCGGATCTCGGTGAGGAGCTTGACCTCCTCGCTGGGGGCGGAGGGCGGGGGCTCCTCGCCGCGGCGGCGGCGCTCGGCGAGCTTGTTCATCGGCAGGACGACGAGGAAGTAGAGGGCGGCGGCGGTGAGCACGAACGTGATCAGGATGTTGAGGAACGCCGCCCAGTCGAACGCGACGCCCCTCCACTTTGGTGCGCCGGCGGTAATGCCCTTGCCGCCCGAGATGACCCGGATGAGTGGTTCGAGGAATGACTTGGTGAACTGAGTCACCACGCCCGTGAACGCGGCGCCGATCACGATGCCGACCGCGAGGTCGACGACGTTTCCGCGCATGATGAAGTCTTTAAAACCCTTGAGCATGCCCAGCACCGTAGTGGTCCTGGCGTCATACCTCCAGAAATGCCCCAGCCTCGGCCGCCGCCCGATCGGGGTCTCCGGCCCGGATGGCGTCGACCAGGCGGTCGTGATCCACGCGGTGCTCGGGGCGTAGCTCGTCGCCGACGCACGTCGCGATCGAGGCGCGCAGCATCGCGGCGCCGAACGAGGCGTAGAGCTCGGCCAGCATCGAATTGTGCGCGGCCGCCACGATCGCCGTGTGCAGCACGGCGTCGGCCTCGACGAAATCATCGACGCGGCCTGACCGCCAGGCGGCCACGCGGTCGGCGAGCGCGCCGTCGAGCGCCGCCATGTCTTCCGGGGTACGGCGCCGCGCCGCCAGCCGGGCCGCCTCGACCTCGAACGCGCGGCGCACCTCGACCGCCTCGGCCGCCTGGGCGCCGGCCAGCCGGCGGCTCACCGCGCCGGTCATCTCGTCGGCCGAGATCACGTAGGTGCCCGAGCCCTGGCGGCACTCCAGCACGCCGGCGTGCACCAGCGCGCGCACCGCCTCGCGGACGGTGTTACGCCCGACGCCGAGCGCCTCCACCAGCTGCGGCTCGGTCGGGATGCGACTGCCCACCGGCCACTCGCCGCTGCCGACCTGCTCGTGGAGCTGGTCGATCACCTGCCGCACGAGCGTGGGGCGGGAACGCGTGGCGGCGGCGCTGCGATGAGAGGTGGCTCCCACCTCTTGAGCTGCGGCTAGTGGCATCGGTTACATCACCCGACCATAAATCATCCCATGATTTTAGGATGGTGATCGTGGCTCCGCCAGCATCGACACTCACCACCTCCGTTCCCGCCGCCGTCGACACCGCCTCTCCCGCCCGGACGCGGGGCACCGCCCTCATCCTCGCCGGCATCCTGCTCGTCGCGCTCAACCTGCGCGTCGCCATCACGAGCCTCGGCGCCCTCCTCGAGGAGGTGCGCACCGGCCTGCACCTGTCCGGTGCGATGGCCGGCGTGGTGACGACGATGCCGACGATCGCGTTCGCCGCCTTCGGTGCGCTGGCGCCGTGGCTGGTCCGCCGCTTCACTCCCGGCCGGGTGGTCATCGCCGCGATGGTCGCGCTGGTCGCCGGCGAGGTGGTGCGGGTCGTCACCGGCTCCACGATCGTCTTCATCGCCACGAGCGCGCTGGCGCTGGCCGGCATCGCGGTCGCCAACATCCTGCTTCCGCTGCTGGTGCGGCAGCACTTCCCGCAGCGGACCGGGCTGATCACGGGTGCGTACACGGTCTCGCTGACCATCGGCGCGTCGATCGCGGCCGCCTCCGCCGTGCCGATCGCGGACGCCTTCGGCTCGTGGCGGGCCGGCCTGGGCGCGTGGTCGGTGCTCGCCGTGGTCGCCGTGCTCCCGTGGCTGCCCGCCGTGCTCCGCCGGCCCGGTGCCCACCCGGTGACCCCGCCGCTGACCGGGCGGGTGCGCCCCGCCCGTACGCGGGTGGGCTGGGCGATGGCGATCTACTTCGGCCTGCAGGCGCTCAGCGGCTACGCCACGATGGGCTGGCTGGCCCAACTCTTCCGCGACTCCGGGTATCGCCCGCAGACGGCCGGCCTGCTGCTCGCCGGGGTGACCGCGGTGGGCATCCCGGTGGCCCTGGTGATGCCCGCGCTCGCGATCCGGCTCGGCAGCCTTCGGCCGCTGGTGCTGGGCCTGTCGGCCATGATGATCGCCTCGTACGTCGGCCTCGCCCTCGCCCCACACGGCGGCGCCGTCGCCTGGGTGGTGCTGCTCTCCGTCGGCCAGGGCGCGTTTCCGCTCGCGCTGGTGACGATCGGGCTGCGCGCGAGGACGCCGGAGGGGACGGTCGCGCTGTCCGCCTTCACCCAGAGCCTCGGTTACCTGATCGCCGCGCTCGGCCCGCTCGTGGTCGGGACGCTCTACGAGATCACCGGTGGCTGGCGCCTGCCGATCGGCTTCCTCATCGTCGCGGCGCTCATCCAGACGGTGGCGGGCCTGGCGGTCGCGCGCCCCCGATTCGTCGAGGACTGACGCGCCCCGCCGCCCAGGGCTCGGGCGGCCGGCTCAGCTCAGGGCGTCGGTGAGGCGCTCGGGCGGAGCACCGCGCAGGCCTCGATGGCTGCGGCGACCTTGGGGTCGGTCGTGCTCGGGTTGGCACCCATGTCGACACCACGGTCGGCCAGGCAGTTGCGATAGGCGGCACCCGCCTCGCGGTCGGCCCCGCCGGCCGGGCCACCGCCACCCGGGCCGCCGGTCGGCCGCAGCGACCCGCAGGCCTCCTGCGCCTTCTGCCAGGTCGCGTCGTCGACGCCCTCCGGTCGGAACCCGCCCATCCGTCCACCATCCGGCGCACCCGAGGGGCGATCGGACGGGAACGCGGTCGGCCGCCCGGAGGGAAAGTCGGTCGGCCGCCCGGACGGGAAGTCGGTCGGCCGCCCGGACGGGAAGCCATCCGGGCGGCCGGACGGCAGCGTGTCGGGGACGTCGATGCCCTGGTCGCGAAGGCACTCCAGGTATGCCGAGGCGCCTCCCGCGCTCTGCGCGGAGTCACCGGAATCGCCGTCCGAGCCGCACGCGGCGGTGAGGAGCAGGGCCGCCGATCCGGCCGCCAGCGCGAGGGTCCAACGCGTGCGCAGAGACACAGGTCCTCCATCCTTGGGGCGTGCCGCCGGCGCCGTTGGGGAGACGCCGCGGCACGCCGGCTCATGCAACCGCCGCTACCTCCACGCCACGTCAGGCGAAGCTCGGAGAACCCTTCAAATCGACTCTGAGCAAACTCCGAGGTACGGCTCAGCCGCCTGCGAGGTGAACCACCGAGACTCGCGGCTCATGGGCGTTCGCCGGAAGAAGTGGCGTGGCCGCACGCGGCTTGTCGTGTGCGGTCTCGTCGTGCTGGTCGTCGTGCTCACCTCCGCGGGGGCGTACGCGTTGACCGGTGGCGAGCCGGCACCTTCGGCGAAGAGCGGCACGGCGCGGGTCGACCGTGGTGACGTCGCCACGGCCGTCGCGACCACCGGTGCGCTCGAGCCGGCACAGACCCGGACGCTCAGCTTCGCCACCGACGGCACGGTCACGGTGGTCAAGGTGCGCCCCGGCGACCAGGTGCGGACCGGCCAGGTGCTCGCCGAGATCGACGCCACCGACGCGCAGGAGCGGGTCGACGACGCCCAGGACGCGCTCGATCAGGCCGAGGAGGCGCTCGACGAGGCGGAGGCGTCCGCCGGCGGCGGGGCGAGCACCTGCGCCGTTTCCGCCGCCGGAGCCGAGCGGGCCGGAGCCGAGCGGGCCGTGCCGGCGGCGCTGGTGGCGAGCGGCGCGGCGAGCCCCTCTCCGTCCTCCACACCCTCCGCCTCGCCGAGCGGCCAGCCGTCCGTGTCCCCGTCGCCGTCCCGGTCGGCTCAGCCGCCGCCGAGCCAGCCGCCGCGCTCCACGGCACCGTCCCGTCCCGGCGGCGGCTCGGCACCCGGTGGCGGGGCGAGCACCGCGTGCGCCGGCGCCCGGGGCGGCGGCGATCCCGTGTTCACCGGCCAGCAGCGGGTGACGAGCGCGGAGCTCGCCCTCGCGGAGGCGAAAGACCAGCTGGTCGGGACGAAGATCAAGGCACCGATCGCCGGCAAGGTGCTCGCCGTCGCCGGTGCGGTCGGCGCCGCCGTGGGCGCCGGCAGCACGTTCGTCTCGCTGGCGGACGTCGCCGGCATGCAGGTGGCGGCCGACTTTCCCGAGGCCGACGCCGGCCACCTCACGGTCGGCCTGAGCGCGAGCGTGACGCTGGCCAACCGGCCGGGCGAGGAGTTCGCCGCCCGCGTCGTCCGGGTCAGCCCGGTGGGTGTCGCCGATGGCAACATGGTGCGATACGGCGCGGTGCTCGCGTTCGAGGAGGTGCCGGCGGAGCTTCTCGTCGGCCAGAGCGCGGGCGTCCGGGTCAAGACGAGCGAGGTCACCGGGGTGTTGCGGGTGCCCACGACGGCGGTGCGGGCCGGCGGGACGGTCGTGGTCCGGACGGCGGCGGGCGACCAGAGCCGTCCGGTGGAGGTCGGCGTGCGGGGCGACCAGTACACCGAGATCAAGAGCGGACTCATCGAGGGTGATGAAATCGTCATAGCCGGCACATAGGTAGTTCCCAGCGAATTCTGAGGCACTTCCCGTAGAAGGGTGACGTGGCTGCCCGCTTGACCCGAGTGCTCGTCGTCGACGACGAGCCCAATATCTGTGCGTTGCTCTCCGCGACGCTGCGCCTCATCGACTTCGACGTGCGGGTGGCCGGCGGTGGGCACGAGGCGTTGGCCACGGCCGTCGAGTTCGAGCCGGATCTGGTGGTGCTCGACGTGATGCTGCCCGACCTCGACGGCTTCCAGGTCGCCCAGCGCCTGCGGGCCGGCTCGGGTCCGGGCGTGCCCGTGCTGTTCCTGACCGCGCGCGACACGGTCGAGGATCGCATCTCCGGCCTGACCGTCGGCGCCGACGACTACGTCACCAAGCCGTTCAGCCTGGAGGAGGTCGTGCTCCGCATCCGGGCGATCCTGCGCCGCAGCCGCATCGAGCCGAGCGGCGAGGGCGACGGCGGCGTCCTGCGCTACGCCGATCTGGAGCTCGACGAAGACGCGCACGAGGTGCGCCGCGGCGGGCGGCTGGTCGACCTGTCCCCGACTGAGTTCAACCTGCTTCGCTATCTGCTGGTCAACGCCGGGCGGGTGGTGAGCAAGGCGCAGATCCTCGATCGCGTGTGGAGCTACGACTTCGGCGGCGACGGCCGGATCGTCGAGTCATACGTCTACTACCTGCGCAAAAAGATCGACTGCTGGGAGCCGCCGCTGATCCACACCGTCCGCGGCGTGGGTTACGCGCTGCGCCTGCCCCGGGCCCCGGACGAATGACGATGCCGAAGTGGCGGCACTGGACGCTCCGGTCCCGCCTCGTCGTCGTGGTGGCCGCGCTGACCGCGGTCGCCCTGATCGCGTCCAACGCGGCCGGCATCCTGCTGCTGCGGCAATACCTGACCGACCAGATCGACAACCAGCTCACGGGGATGCGCCACATGGCGGAAAACCCCTGGCCGCCGCCGAGGGAGCGGCCCGATGACGGCTTTCCCCGGGGCAAGTTCGACATGTACCGGACGGTGATCGTCTTCGATGCCCAGGGCAGCCAGCTGCGGCCACCCGAGGCCCCCGACGAGATCTCGCCACCCAAGGTCGGGTCGTTCGAGGAGCTGCGCGGGCAGGCCGGCGGCAAGCCCTACACGGTGGAGTCGATCGACGGCGAAGACCACTGGCGCGTGGTGGTGGTCGAGCGCGCCGGCGGCGGTGTGACCGTCGCGGCCGTCTCGCTGCGACAGGTCGAGGCCACCGCGGATCTGCTGCTGGCCATCGACCTGGTCGTGATGTTCATCGTGCTCCTCCTGCTCGGGCTGGTCGCCGCCTCGGTGGTGCGGATCGGCCTGCGCCCGCTCACCAGGATGGAGCGCACCTCGACCGAGATCACGGCGGGCGACCTGACCCGGCGCGTCGACGACGCCGATCCACACACCGAGTCGGGCCGGCTGGGCATCGCGCTCAATTCGATGCTCGACCGGATCGAGTCGGAGGTCGCCGCGCGTACGGCGTCTGAGCAGCGGATCCGTCAGTTCGTCGGGGACGCCTCGCATGAGCTCCGCACACCGCTCACGTCGATCCGCGGCTTCGCCGAGCTGTACCGGCGCGGTGGCGCCCCGTCCGGCCCGCTGCTGGACGAGACGATGTCCCGCATCGAGGCGGAGGCGGCGCGGATGGGGCTGCTGGTCGAAGACCTGCTGCTGCTCGCCAAGCTCGACCGCCAGCGCGAGCCGCAGCGGCGGCCGGTCGACCTGCTCGCGATCGCCGCCGACACGATCCGCGACGCGCACGCCCGCCGCCCCGACCGGCCCGTGCGGCTGGCCAGCTTCGGCGGAGACCAGTGCGGCTTCGAGCCGGTCACCGTGCTCGGCGACGAGCACCGGCTCCGGCAGGTCGCCACCAACCTTGTCGCCAACGCGCTCCAGCACACGCCGCCGCAGGCCGACATCACCGTGCGGGTGGGTCGGCTGGGCGGGTTCCGGTCGCATCGGAGCACGACCGCCGCAGTGGGCGACACACTGCCCAGACGGGTGCCGGTCGCGGTGCTGGAGGTGGCCGACAACGGCCCGGGCGTGCCCGCCGAGCACGCGGGGCGCATCTTCGAGCGCCTCTACCGGGCCGATCCGAGCCGCGCCCGGCGCAATGGCGGCTCCGGTCTCGGGCTGTCGATCGTGGCGGCGATCGTGAGCAGCCACGGCGGCCGGGTCGAGCTGGAGACGGGGCCGGGCGAGGGGTCCGCGTTCCGGGTGCTGCTGCCGACGGGTTCCCAGTCAGCTTTGAGCTAGCGCGGGGCTTGCTCCGAGCCGCCTCCTCCAAGCTGGCGCGCATGCGCCGCTCTCTCCCGAGGCTGGGCCTGTCGCCGGCCCTGCTTGTCAACGTTGTGCTCGCGCTGGCCGTCGCCGGCGCCGCGACGTGGGCGTATACGTCGTTCGCCAGCGCCGAGGCGGCCGAGTCGGGCAGCGGCAGCACCCGGACGGTCCCGGTGTCCGAGGGCACGGTGACCGCCACGGTCGCCGCGTCCGGCACCGTGCGGAGCGCGTCGACAGCGAGTGCCTCGTTCGGCACCTCCGGCACGGTCACCGAGATCCGGGTCCAGGTGGGCGACAAGGTGACCAAGGGCCAGGTGCTGGCCATAGTCGACGACACGGCGGCGCAGCGGCAGCTCGACGCCGCCGAGGCCGATCTCGACGCCGCGCGGGCCGCGGTCGACCGGGCGGAGGAGGCCGGCAGCGATACGTCCGAGGCGGAGGCTGAGGTCGACCAGGCCGAGATCGACGTCGCGGAGGCGGAAGACGGTGTCGCGGGCACCACGCTCAAGGCGCCGATGGCCGGCACGGTGACCGCGGTCAATGGCACGGTGGGCAGTTCGGCCTCCGGCGGCAGCGGGTCGAGCGGCGGCGGCAGCACAGGCAGCAGCGATGGGAGCACCGGATCGAGCGGCGCGACCGCCGGCTCCGGCTCCGGGTCGGATTCCTCGTCCACGGGCTTCATCGAGATCGCCGACCTGACCCGGCTGGAGGTGTTCGCCTCGGTCGCCGAGGCCGACGCCACCAAGCTCAAGAGCGGGCAGACCGGCACCGTCACGTGGAATGCGTTGCCCGGCACCGAGGCCACGGCCAAGCTCGCCGCCATCGACCCCAACGCCACCTCGGAAAACAACGTCGTGACCTACGGTGTGACGTTCACGCTCGCCGAGGTGCCCGACGGGGTGCGCGCCGGTCAGAGCGTCGAGGTGTCGGTGACCGTCGGCCAGGTCGACGGCGTGGTGTTGGTCAACTCGGCGGCCCTCACCAGCGTCGGCACCCGTCACACGGTGACCGTGCTGGAGGGTGGCCAGAGCGTGGTCCGCCCCGTGGAGATCGGCCTCGAGGGCGACAGCACCACCGAGATCAAGTCGGGCCTGGCGGCCGGTGAGCAGGTGGTGATCAACATGCCCACGACCTCCACCAACCAGGGCGGGTTCCCCGGCGGCGGGGGCTTTCCCGGTGGCGGCGGTCTCCCGGGTGGCGGCGGGCTCCAGGGCGGCGGCGCGCGGCCCGGAGGTGGCCGGTGAGCGTCCTCGACGTGCGCAGCGTCACGAAGGTCTACGGCGAAGGCGCCGCCGTCGTGCACGCCCTGCGCGGGGTCTCGCTGACCGTCGAGCGCGGGGAGTACGTGGCGATCATGGGCTCGTCCGGCTCCGGCAAGTCCACATTGATGAATATCATCGGGTGCCTCGACATCCCCTCTGCGGGGCGCTATCTGCTGGATGACGTCGACGTGAGCCGGCTCAACGACCGCCAGCTCGCCCTGGTGCGCAATAGGCGGATCGGCTTCGTCTTCCAGTCGTTCAACCTGATTCCCCGCACCACCGCACTGGCCAATGTGGAGCTGCCGTTGGCCTACGCGGGGGTGAAGGCGGCCGAGCGCCGGCGCCGGGCGCGGGTCGCGCTGGACATGGTTGGGCTCGCGGACCGGGCGGGCCACGAGCCCAACCAGCTTTCCGGCGGCCAGCAGCAGCGCGTCGCGGTGGCCCGGGCGCTCGTGACCGAGCCCGCGCTCCTGCTCGCCGACGAGCCCACGGGCAATCTCGACAGCAGGTCCACAGAGGACATCCTTGGCATCCTCGACGAGCTCCACGCCGCCGGCCGCACGATCCTGCTCATCACCCACGAGACCGAGGTGGCCGCCCGCGCCGGCCGCCTGATCCGGCTCTTCGACGGCCAGATCTCCTCCGACGTCCAGCAGGAGCCGGTGCTGACATGAGCGAGCTAATCATCGGATCCGGCGTGCCGGGCGGCTCGTGCCCGCCCGCGGCGAGGCGAGGGCGGGCATGAGCGTTTTCGAGGTGCTGCGCTTCGCCGTGCGCGGCATCGGTGCCAACAAGCTCCGCTCCGGCCTCACCATGCTCGGCATCCTGATCGGCGTGGCCGCCGTGATCCTGCTCGTCGCGGTCGGCAACGGCTCGGCCCAGCAGGTGGCCGAGCGGATCGAGGCGCTGGGCACCAAGACCCTGACCGTGCAGGGCATCGGCGGCAGCGATGTGCTCACCCCTGAGGTGGCGGAGGCGCTCGACGACCCAGTGCTCGCGCCCGACGTCACCTCCGTCTCGCCGGTCACCAGCACGCAGGCGACGCTCACCTACCAGGGCACCGACCACTCGGTGCAGCAGTTCGTCGGCAGCTATCCGAGCTACTTCGGCGCCTCCAACTCGCCGGTCCGCACCGGGGCCGCCTTCACCGCCGACGACCTGGCGCAGGGGCGTCGCGTGGTCGTGATCGGGCAGACCGTCGCCGAGGAGCTCTTCCCCGGTCTCGACCCGGTCGGCGAGGAGATCACCGTGAGCGGCGCGCTCTTCACGGTGGTGGGCGTGCTCGACGAGAAGAGCAGCGCCTCCGGCTTCAATGACGCCAACGATGTGGCGATCGCGCCGCTCACCGCGGTGCAGCAGGCACTGACCGGATACGGCCCGTTCAACTCGATCATCGTCGAGGCCAAGTCTTCGGAGAAGGTGGCCGACGCGCAGTCGGAGGTCTCGCTCATCCTGTCCACGCGGATCGAGGTGCCCGCCTCCTCGACGACGCAGCCCTACCGCATCCAAAACGCCTCACAGCTGCTGGAGACCCAGACCGAGACCGCCGACACCTTCACCACGCTGCTCGGGGCGGTGGCCGCGATCAGCCTGCTGGTCGGCGGCATCGGCATCACCAACATCATGCTGGTCACCGTGACTGAGCGGACCCGCGAGATCGGCATCCGCAAGGCGCTCGGCGCACCACGACGGGTGATCCTGACCCAGTTCCTCGCCGAGGCGACCATGCTGAGCCTCTTGGGCGGTGGTTTGGGTGTGGCCGCCGCGCTCATCGGCAGCAACTTCACGATCGTGGGCGTCGAGCCGGTGATCGTGCCCAGCTCGATCGCCCTCGCCCTGTGCGTATCGGTGGCGATCGGCCTGTTCTTCGGCAGCGTGCCCGCCAACCGTGCGGCCGGCCTGCGCCCCATCGACGCCCTCCGCTACGAGTGACCCGGGAGACCGCGTGACCGCATCTACATTGGACGCCGAGCTGGCGGCCGCCGCGAGCCGCCGCTGGTGGAATCGGTGGACCATCGTCCTCGGCCTGGCGTTGCTGCTGGTGAGCGGCTTCGTGGCCGGGATCGAGGTGCAGAAGGCCTACGGCGAGACACCGGCCGCGGCCACGCCAGGCGGCGGGCTGCGCGGGCAGGGCGGCTTCCCGGGCGGATATCCAGGCGGCGGCGCCCAAGGCGCGCAGGGGCCGCAGGGCGGCGCCCAGCGGGGGCAAGCCACCACCGGCACCATCAAGCTCGTCGACGGCACCACCGTCTACGTGGAGACGGAGTCCGGCGAGGTGGTCACGGTCCGCACCGACGGCGACACTTCGGTGCGGGTGCCGGGCAAGCTCAAGGACCTCAAGGCCGGCGACAAGGTCAGCGTGGAGGGCGGTGCCGACGGCTCGGTGGCGGCCTCGTCGGTCACGAAGACCGAGTGAGGCGCATCAGGGTCGAGCGCCCCACCCGCTCGGTAAAGCCCCACCGGCGGTAGTAGGGAAAGAGCTCCGGCTGGCAGACCAGCTCCACGCTCCGCACGGCCGCTAGCCGCGGATGCCGCACGACGGCGTCCATCAGCATCGCCCCCACGCCGGTGCCGCGCGCGTCGGGCGCCACGAGCACGTCGAGCACCACCGCGAGGTACACGCCGTCGGTCAGCACGCGGGCAAACCCGACGAGCCGGTCGTCCGGCCGGTGTACCAGCGCGAAGACCAGGTCCGACCCTTCGAGCATGGCGGCCACGCCCTCCGGCACCCGGTCGGCTGTCCACCAGCCGGCCGCGAAGAGCTCCATCAGCTGCGGCAGCCGCTCGCCCTCCAGCCACTCCCGCAGCTCCACGTCCCGAAGATCCACGTCGGCGAGGCTACCGACCGGGCCTAGTGAGGTTGGATCCAGTCGAAGGTGCGTTCCACGGCGCGCTGCCAGTTGTCGTACTCGGTCTTGCGCCACTGCGGGTCCACATTGGGCAGCCACTGTGCCGCGCGGTGCCAGTTTCGACGCAGCCCCTCCAGGTCGGGCCAGTACCCGACCGCGAGCCCCGCCGCGTAGGCCGCGCCCAGCGACACCGTCTCGGCCACCATCGGGCGTACCACCGGCACGTCGAGCACGTCGGCGAGAAACTGCATGAGCAGGTTGTCGGAGGTCATCCCGCCGTCGACCTTCAGTGAGCGCAGCATGAGGCCGGAGTCGGCGTTCATGGCGTCGACCACCTCGCGGGTCTGCCAGCCGGTGGCCTCCAGCACCGCGCGGGCGAGGTGGCCCTTCGTGATGTACGACGTCAGCCCCACGATCACGCCGCGCGCCTCACTGCGCCAGTGCGGCGCGAAGAGGCCGGAGAACGCGGGCACGATGTAGCACCCGCCGTTGTCCTCGACCGTACGGGCGAGCGTCTCGATCTCCGGAGCCGACGTGATGATGCCCAGGCCGTCGCGAAACCACTGCACCAGTGACCCGGTGATGGCGATCGCGCCCTCCAGCGCGTACACGGCCGGCTGCCCCTCGATCCGGTAACCGACCGTCGTGAGCAGTCCGTGCTGCGAGCGCACCGGGCCGGCCCCGGTGTTGAGCAGCATGAAGCTGCCCGTGCCGTACGTGCACTTGGCCTCGCCGGGCGTGAAGCAGGTCTGCCCGAAGAGCGCGGCCTGCTGGTCGCCGAGCGCGGCCGCGAGCCGAACGCCGGGCAGGACGGTGCGCACCGTGCCGAAGACGCCCGCCGACGAGCGGATCTCGGGCAGGACGGCCGCCGGGATGCCGAAGAAGTCGAGTGAGTCTGGGTGCCACGAGAGCGTGGAAAGGTCCATGAGCATGGTGCGGCTGGCGTTGGTGACGTCGGTCAGGTGCTCGCCGGTCAGGTTCCAGATCAGCCAGCTCTCCATCGTGCCGAAAAGGACATCGCCGTGCTCGGCCCGGGTACGCAGCCCGGGGGTGTGATCGAGCAGCCAGCGCAGCTTGGGCGCGGAGAAATACGTATTGAGCGGCAGCCCGCACCGCCGCTCCACCTCCGCCGCGCCGGGCGTACGGGCCAGCTCCTCGACGAGTGCGTCGGTGCGGGTGTCCTGCCAGTTGATCGCGTGCGCCACCGGTACCCCCGTGTGGCGGTCCCACACGACGGTGGTCTCGCGCTGGTTGGCGATGCCGATCGCGACGATCTGGCTGGCGTCGATGCCGCCGCGGGAGAGGGCCCGGGGGACCACCTTCTCGACGTTGCGCCAGATCTCCATCGCGTCGTGCTCGACCCAGCCCGGGCGGGGGAAGTGCTGGGCGTGCTCGCGCTGGTCGACGGAGACGAGCTGACCCCGGTGGTCGAAGACGATGCACCGGGTGGACGTGGTCCCCTGATCGATGGAGACGACATAGCGACCGTTCACAGGCCCCGACCTCCAAGGTCACGGGATACGGCACGGGCCGCCTCGCGTACGTGTGTCACGAGGCCGACCTTGGGCTGGCCGTGCGCGTCGCAGACCCGCTCGACCGGTCCGGAGATGCCGATGGCGCCGACCACCAGCCCGCCGTACCCCCTGATGGGCGCGGCGATGCCGGCCTCGCCGACGGTCATCTCCTCGATGTCCGACGCCCAGCCCGCCTCCCGGGTCGCGGTCAGTGCCCGCGCGAGGGCACGTGGGGTGGCGAGGGTGCGCCGGGTGTAGGGCGCCAGATCGCCGTACGCGCCGCCGTGCGCGTCGTACGCGAGCAGCACCTTGCCCAGAGCGGTGGCGTGTGGCGGGAGGAGCGCGCCCACGTCGAGCGTCTGGAGGGTGTCGTCGGGCCGGAAGACGTGGTGCACGACCAGCACTTTGCTGTCCAGCAGCGTCCCGATCCGCACCGCCTCGCCACTGCGGGCGGCCAGCGGGTCGGCCCAGTTGATCGAGCGGGAGCGCAGCTCGTTGACGTCGAGGTAGCTGGTGCCGAGGTGCAGCAGAGCCGCCCCGAGTTGGTACTTTCCAGACGTTTTGTCCTGTTCGACGAAGCCCACGTCCTGGAGCGTGCGGACGATGCCGTGCGCGGTGCCCTTCGGTAGATCCAGCGCGCGGGCGATCTCGAGCAACCCGAGCCGCCCCGAGCCTCCGGCGAGCAGCCGGAGGATGGCGGCGGCGCGAGCGATGGACTGCACCTGTCCGGGCACGGCCGCATGCTAACTCCGTTCTGCCTGGAGCAACAGTGTTCGACAATGCCGACCGGGGTTCGTTGACCCAAAGCCTGGGCGACCCTAGCGTGGCGCTTCGTAACATCCCGGGTACGAGGAGGAAACATGGCACAACGCATGAGACTCCCGGGACTCCTCGGCGAGCTGGCAGCGGAGTTCGCGGGCACGATGATCCTCATCCTTTTCGGGGTGGGGGTGGTGGCCCAGGTGGTCGCCGGCGGTATCGGTGACCACGACAGCATCGCGTGGGCGTGGGGCCTCGGCGTCACGCTCGGCGTCTACGTCGCGGCCCGGATCAGCGGCGCACACCTCAACCCGGCGGTGACCCTCGCCCTCGCGGTCTTCAAGGGCTTCGAGTGGCGCAAGGTCCTGCCCTACGCCCTGGCACAGACGCTCGGCGCGTTCGTCGCCGCGCTGATCGTGCGGTGGAACTACACGGAGGTGCTCGGCGCCTTCGACCCCGGTCACACCATCAAGTCACAAGGCGTCTTCTCCACCCTCCCCGGTAACGGCGCCCTCCCGGTCGACATGTGGGGCGGCTTCCGCGACCAGATCATCGGTACCGCGATCCTGCTCTTCGTGATCCTTGCCCTCACCGACATGCGCCAGAACACCCCCGCCGCCAACCTCGCCCCGGTCGTCATCGGCCTGCTCGTAGTCGGCATCGGCATGGCGTGGGGCACCAACGCCGGATACGCCATCAACCCCGCCCGTGACTTCGGGCCGCGGCTGGCATCCTTCATCACGGGGTACGGCACAGCCTTCCGCGATCAGAACAATGACTTCTACTTCTGGGTGCCGATCGTCGGACCGCTCCTGGGTGGACTCGGGGGCGCCGGCCTATACCAGTTGCTCATCGGTCGCTTCCTGCCCAAGGAGGGGCCGCCGGAGCCAGGGGAGATCCCGTCGCCATCCGGTGCGGAGACCGTGCGGGCCGGACAGTAAAGGAGAACGAGAATGGCTGACTTCGTCGGTGCGGTGGACCAGGGCACGACAAGTACGAGATTCATGATCTTCGACCATGGCGGCAACGTGAAGGGCATCCACCAGCTGGAACACGAGCAGATCCTCCCGAAGGCCGGCTGGGTCGAGCACAACCCGCTGGAGATCTGGGAGCGCACCACCGCGGTCATCCGCACCGCGATGAACGAGCGCGGACTCAGCGCCACCGACCTGGCCGCCCTCGGCATCACCAACCAGCGCGAGACATCGGTGGTGTGGAACAGGCGCACCGGCCGGCCCTACTACAACGCGATCGTCTGGCAGGACACGCGCACCGACCAGATCGCCTCGGCGCTCGACCGCGACGGGCGGGGCGACGTGATCCGGCAGAAGGCCGGCCTCCCGCCGGCCACCTACTTCTCCGGCGGCAAGATCCAGTGGATCCTGGAGAACGTCGACGGGGTACGCGCCGCGGCGGAGAGCGGCGAGGCCATCTTCGGCAACACCGACACCTGGCTGCTGTGGAACCTCACGGGCGGGGTGGACGGCGGTGTGCACATCACCGACGTCACCAACGCCAGCCGCACCATGCTGATGAACCTGGAGACGCTCGACTGGGATGACGAGCTGCTCTCGTTCTTCAACATCCCGCGGGCGATGCTTCCGGAGATCCGCCCGTCGTCCGACCCCAGCCGCTACGGCGTGACGCTCGCCAACGGCCCGCTCGGCGGCGAGGTGCCGCTCACCGCGGACCTCGGCGACCAGCAGGCGGCGACCGTCGGGCAGGTCTGCTTCGCCGAGGGCGAGGCGAAGAACACCTACGGCACGGGCAACTTCATGCTCCTCAACACGGGTACCTCGCTCGTGCGTTCGAAGTCCGGCCTGCTCACCACGGTCTGCTACAAGCTCGGCGACGCGCCGGCCGTGTACGCGCTGGAGGGCTCGATCGCGGTGACCGGCTCGGCCGTGCAGTGGCTGCGCGACCAGCTCGGCATCATCAGCGGCGCGGCGCAGAGTGAGTCGCTCGCGGCGCAGGTCGAGGACAACGGGGGCGTCTACTTCGTACCGGCCTTCTCGGGCCTGTTCGCGCCGTACTGGCGTTCCGACGCGCGTGGCGCGATCGTCGGGCTGTCCCGGTACAACACGAACGCCCACCTGGCCCGCGCGACCCTGGAAGCGATCTGCTACCAGAGCCGGGACGTCGCGGTGGCGATGGAGCAGGACTCCGGCGTGCACCTCGACGTGCTCAAAGTGGACGGCGGCGTCACGGCGAACAAGCTGTGCATGCAGCTGCAGGCCGACATCCTCGGCGTGCCGGTGAGCCGTCCGGTGGTGGCCGAGACGACCGCCCTCGGCGCCGCCTACGCGGCCGGCCTCGCCACCGGCTTCTGGAAGAACACCGACGAGCTCCGCCAGAACTGGAACGAGAGCGAGCGCTGGTCGCCGACCTGGTCGGACGAGCAGCGCGACGAGGGGTACGCCAAGTGGAAGAAGGCGGTGCAGCGGACCCTGGACTGGGTGGATGTCGGATGACAGCCCTCTCGCCACAGGCCCGCACGCGGGCGCTCGACGCCATGGGCGACGGGCGCGAGCTGGACGTCGTGGTTGTGGGTGGCGGTGTGGTCGGCGCGGGCGCCGCGCTGGACGCCGTCACCCGTGGCCTCTCGGTCGGCCTGCTCGAAGCCCGCGACTGGGCCAGCGGCACCTCCAGCCGATCCAGCAAGCTGATCCACGGTGGCCTGCGCTACCTGGAGATGCTCGACTTCGCGCTGGTGCGGGAGGCGTTGCGGGAGCGCGGGCTGCTCCTGCAACGCCTCGCCCCGCACCTGGTGCGGCCGGTCCCGTTCCTCTATCCGCTGCAGCACCATGCCTGGGAGCGGGTGTACGCGGGCGCCGGCGTGCTGCTCTACGACACGCTGAGCTCCTCAAGCGGCCACTCCCGCGGCCTGCCCCGGCACCGGCACCTGACCCGCCGGGGCGCGCTGCGGGTGGCACCCGGCCTGCGCAAGGACTCGCTCGTCGGCGCGCTCAGGTACTACGACGCGCAGGTGGACGACGCGCGGTTCACCGAGTTTCTCGTGCGGACCGCCGCCGGGTACGGCGCGCACGTGGCGTCCCGGGCCAGCGTGACCGGCTTCCTCCGGGAGGGGGACCGGATCGCCGGCGTGCGGGTACGCGACGAGGAGCACGGGCGCGAGATCGAGGTGCGCGCCCGCCAGGTGATCAACGCGACCGGCGTCTGGACCGACGACACCCAGGCGCTGGTGGGCGAGCGGGGGCAGTTTCACGTGCGCGCGTCCAAGGGCATCCACCTGGTGGTGCCGCGAGACCGCATCCGCTCCTCGACCGGGCTCATCCTGCGTACCGAGAAGAGCGTGCTCTTCGTGATCCCGTGGGGGCGGCACTGGATCATCGGGACCACCGACACCGACTGGCACCTGGACAAGGCGCACCCGGCGGCGACCCGCAAAGACATCGACTACCTGCTCGAACACGTCAACAAGGTGCTGGTCAACCCGGTCACCCGGGAGGACGTGCAGGGCGTCTACGCCGGGCTGCGCCCGCTGCTGGCCGGCGAGTCGGAGTCGACCTCCAAGCTGTCCCGCGAGCACGTCGTGGGCAGCCCCTCGCCCGGTCTGGTGGTGGTGGCCGGGGGCAAGTTCACCACGTACCGGGTGATGGCGGCGGACGCGGTGGACGCCGCGGTCGACGGGATGGGCGGGGGAGCCCCGCGCTCGGTGACCGACAAGATCCCGCTCCTGGGGGCGGACGGCTTCGCCGCGCGGTGGAACCAGCGCCGCCAGCTCGCGACCAAGCACGGCCTGCACGTGGCGCGGGTCGAGCACCTGCTCAGCCGGTACGGCACCCTGGCCGACGAGGTCTTCGACCTGATCGACATGGATCACAAGCTCGGCGAGCCGCTGGAGGGGGCGGACGACTACCTGTGCGCCGAGGTGGTGTACGCGGCCAGCCACGAGGGAGCGCTGCGGCTGGAGGACGTGCTCACCCGCCGTACCCGGATCTCGATCGAGGTTTTCGATCGTGGCGACACGGCGGCGCGGCCGGCCGCGGAGCTGATGGCCGGCGTGCTGGGGTGGTCACCCGAGCGGGTCGACCAGGAGGTCGAGCACTACCACGCGCGGGTGCGCGCGGAGCGGGCCTCGCAGGAGCAGCAGGACGACGAGTCGGCGGACGCCGAACGCCTCAAGGTCACCTAGTCGGCGGCGGGTGCGGCGGCGCCCGCCGTCCGGGCCTCCTCGACCGTCGGATACGTCTCCAGCACCTCGACCAGGCCGCTGACCTCGAGGATCCGCAGCACGCCACGCTGGGGCGCGGCGAGGCGGAAGATGCCGCCGGCCTCGTCACAGTTGTTTTTGGCGCGCACGAAGACCGACAGGCCGGTCGAGTCGCAGAAGGAGAGATCGGCCAGGTCGAACACCAGCCGGCTGCGCCCCTTGTCGAGCAGGTCAGTGATCTGGTCCTGCAGCTGCGGTGCCGTGCCCATGTCGAGCTCGCCCGCAACTGTCACGACGACCGTGTCGCCGTGCTGCACCGTGCTCACTGTCAAGGACATTCGCTACCTCCCGTACGGGGACGAAGGTACTCCACTACCCGCCCGCGCGCAGGAGAGGGTCCTCATGCCGTGACCCGGAGGCCGGCCGTGTGCTCCGACTCGTGCAACTCAAGCTCGGCGATGTGGCTGTCGCGCGGTATGTCGTACACCACCACGCCGGTCACCCGGTTACCCGGATTGATCTGGTTCTGGAAGAGCTGCTGCTCGGCGTTGGCCAGGATGCCGGCCGCGCTGTCGGTGGCGTAGCGGTCGCCGTCCGGCCCGTACGCGCGCTGCTGAGCGTCGGCGAAGATGGCGGGCTGCTTGCCCACATTGCGGACGGTCAGCTCGGCCAGGCAGAACTGCCCGACCGCGGTCTGGTTGATGAACGAGTCGCCGATCTGGGCGACACCGCAGTCGATCCGGCTCACCGTGAACTCGAAGGCGCCGTCCCGCCCGGGCTCGCCGATGGCCACCGTGTCGCCGCGGTCGTGGGTGAACCGGCGGTAGACGTCGTCGCCCCAGGTCACCGCCGCGGCCACCACCCCCGCGCAGGCGCAGAGCGAGAAGAGCACGATCGCGGCGCCGATGAGGACGGCGACGCGCGCACCGCGACCCGACTCGCCGCCCGATGGTTCTTCCATTGGGTGATTCTAGGCTTTTGTCCGATGCTCCGGGGTCGGCTTCGTGATAGGGCAGGCTTGACGCCATGCAGCTGATCTCCCTCGACGACGTCCGCGCCGCCGCCCGCAACGTCGCCGGCGTGGCCGTCCGCACGCCGCTCCTGCCCACCCGCTGGGATGACGGGCTGTGGCTCAAGCCCGAGAGCCTGCAGCCGGTCGGCTCGTTCAAGCTTCGGGGCGCGACCAACGCCGTCGCCCGGCTCAGCGCCGAGCAGCGGGCCCGCGGGGTGATCACGCACTCGTCAGGCAACCACGGGCAGGCCCTCGCGTACGCCGCCCGCCGCGCCGGCGCGCCCTGCGTCGTCGTGATCCCCGACGTCGCGCCGGCGGTCAAGGTCGATCAGGTACGGGCACTCGGCGCCGAGGTTGTGCTGGTGCCGCCGCCGGAGCGGCTGGACGTGGCCCAGGAGCGGGCCGCGAAGGACGGGCTGGCGCTGATCCCGCCGTACGACCACCGGGACGTCATCGCCGGCCAGGGCACGATCGGGCTGGAGATCGCCGAGGATCTGCCCGACGTCGACGTGGTGCTGGTGCCGGTCGGCGGGGGCGGCCTCGCCTCAGGCGTGTCGACCGCGATCACCGCACTGCTGCCGCACGCCAAGGTCGTCGGTGTGGAGCCCGAGCTCGCCGCCGACGCCCAGGAGTCGCTGGCCAAGGGCGAGCTGGTGGCCTGGCCGACCGAGCTGAACTACCGCACGGTGGCGGACGGCGTGCGGGTCAACCTCTCCGAGCTGACCTTCGCCCACCTGCGCGAGCGGCTGGACCGCATCGTGACCGTGACCGAAGACGAGATCCGCGCCGCGATGACCCGGATCGTGCGGGAGACCCGGCTGGTGGTCGAGCCCACCGGAGCGGTGACGGCGGCGGCCCGCCTCTTCCACGCCGGCGAGCTGCCAGCTGGACGTACGGTAGCGGTGGTTTCGGGCGGCAACGTGGATCCACTTGCCTTGATCGCGGCTCTTTCCTAGCCATATCGTGACCTGTCCGGGTTTACGCCTTCCGTGCCGACGTCCATAATGTGACACAGCTCTATGGATGTGTGTTCCGTCCGGTGGAACGCGGCTGCCCGGAGGGATACATGACGGTCGTTCACGCCCACGACCTGGTCGCCATCGCCACCAAGGTGCTGCTCGCGGCCGGCGCCTCGCGCGCGGGTGCCGAGGTCGTGGCCGCCTCCCTGGTCGAGGCCGACCTGGCCGGTCACGAGGAGTACGGCGTGCGCCGCCTCGTGCCGTACCTCGAAATGATCAGCGCCGGCACGATCGACCCCAAGGCCGTCCCGCGACTCGGCGGCGTACGCGCCGCCGCGGCCGTGGTCGACGGGCAGCGCGGGTTCGGCGAGCTAGCGGCGCGGGCGGCGGTCGAGCACGTGCGGCGGCTGGCCCGGCAGTACGGCATCGCCAGCGCCACGATCGGCAACTGCGGCGACGTGGGCCGGCTGGGTGCGTACGTGCGGGCCCTGGCCGCCGAGGGCGCGGTGGGGGTCGCCCTGCGCCACGCACGGCCGCTGGCCTGGGCGGCACCCCGCGCCGCCGGCCGCCCACCCCTGGTGGCCGAGTGCGGGGCCGACCCCGGCCTGGCGTTGATGGTCGAGGTCATCGGTGGCCTGCTCGCCGGCATGCGCCAGGCCGGCGAGGACGAGACCGGCGGCACCGCCATCGTCGCGATCGACGTGGCGGCGTTCCGGCCCGTGGACGAGTTTCGCCAGCACGCCGAACGCCTGTGCGCCCTCCTGGCGACGGCCGCCGAGCCGACCCCCGTGCCCGGCGAAGCCGAGGCGGCGACGCGAGCCACGCGGGTGCGCGAAGGTGTCCCGGTAGCCGACGAGGTCTGGTCCGACCTCGCCGCCCTGCCAGGCGGCCCCACCCACACCTGAGCCCCGCCCTATCCGGCGGGAGACCAGCACCCTCTCGTAAAGATCAACTTCAAGGGCCCAGAAGCCTTGGGCTACCGCGGCGTCCGTCGTGGTCCAGGCCGCTGCTCCCGCGGCGTCACCCTCCACGTCACACAACCCACGCCGCCCTGCCCGTCCGCCTTGCGCCGCGCAGTGCGTGTCCCGCTTGTCGCCCGTCGGCCGGGCCAGATCTGGGGTCGCGCGGCAGGTCCGCTTGCTGGGACGGCGTTCCCATCCACTGGTAGGGCGCGGCTGTCGGGCCCGATGGGTGGGTGAGTGAGGGACAGGGCCTCGCGGCGTCGCGGTCACGCGGGCTGCCGCCGCGCGTGACCGTGCCCAGACACGCGGACCAGGGCAGGGATGGTGTGGCGCGGAGGGCGACGCCGCAGGAGCGACGGTCCGGACCCAATGCCACTCAGCCTAAGTCGATCTTGGGCTGAGTTGGTTGTCGATCACGCGCTTTCGGTTCGTCGTGGTCCGGCGGCGTGGGTTTTGGGAGGCAGTGCCCCGGTGTAATGGGTCCATGCTGTGGTGCCAGGGCGGCGTCCGAGGGGGTTTGTGAAAGTTTGTTGCTGCCCTGGCAGCGATAACTCTTCACAAATCCAGGGTGGTGCGCCGCGTGGCCGTCTGTGACGCTTAAGTCGATCATGAAGTTGGCTCCTCCCGGGCCGCCCCTGGGTGAGCAGGGAGATTCATGCGTTGCCGAGACCCAGCGATGCCTGCCACTCTGTGTGGCCCCAAAAAATGCGCAGGTCATAGCCTTGATCAAAATAAGGTGAGCGGCATTGGGTGCAGACCGCCGCTCCCGCCGCCGCATCCGTCCGCCGCCGGGACGCGCCGGTCGCGCCCGACCCAGCGGCTGCGCCGAGCCCCCGGTGCGCACAACCGCAGATCCTGGGCATCGGTCGAGAGCGGCTTGCTCAGCGGTACAGAAGGTACGTTATCCGGGCCTCATAACGTACCTTCCGTACCGCTGAGCGCGAGCCGGCCGGGGGCAGGATGCGCGCAGCTGTCGCTGTAGTTGTCCGTGACGCGGCGTTGCTGGACGCGGTGGGGCATTGCGGTGATCCGCCGCGGTGGCAGTAGATCGTGGTACCCACCCGCCCCTATGCGGGCAGTCCCGTACCACGATCTACTGAGCCAGGCACACACGAGGGCACGATGAATTGACAAATCCGCAGAAAGCCCCCACTACTCAGGGCAACGAACCCCGGGGCGCAAGCCGCGCGCACACCCCACCCCGACCAGTGCCATCCCGACGACCATCGACCCCGTCCGGACTTGGAGCAGGCCAACGCCCAGGGGCGCCAACCCAGACGGCCGAGCACCCAACGCTGGCGCCCCGGGGCGTTGGGCCCGCTTTGATCTTGACGAGGTCGATGGCAGTCGGGATGGCGCCACCCCCATCCTGAGGGTCCGGAGCGCTCCCGCCGGAGGCAACAAAAGACCGCGACCAACGAAGCAGGGTGAGGCCGCTCAAGCCTCTGACTCTCTGGAATGGAACCTCTCAGAGAATGACCAGATCACAGTCTTGATCAAGACAAGCTGAGTGGCATTGTTGTGTCCCGAACGCGAAAGGACGGAGTATGTAGGAGTTTCGTTCTTGTAGCGATGCTGTACGGAAGATGAAGGTTTGGCCCTTCGGAGTCGCCCTGCTGGGGGAGGCTTCAAACCACCTCATGCTGCATTAGCTGAAGACTGTTGTGGTGAACGATGAGGAAAAGGCAATCCGTTCGAGATTGTCAGGTGGGGGTCGGGAAGGCGAGCGGAAGCGAATCGCTGATGACGTGTCGAAAGTTAGAAGGTGACATCGAAACCGGGGTGTCAATGCGATCCCGGGATGAGTCTGGCGGGGACCAGTTTACTGGCCGGGCGGTGTCCGGCATACAGGCGACGCGAGCCCGGCCTGCGGCTTTCGTGCGGAACGGGAGAAGGCGCGTGAGGAAACTACCCGCTGGGTGTTGGACGGGTGAGAGGGAGCGTTCCGGGCGGTCCGAAGCCGTGAGGGACTGAGTACCGTTGCCGATCGCGCTGGCGGACCGACTCGTAGTAGTGATGAAGCCTTTGTAACGAAGGTGGAGCGAAGGGGTCGGGTCGTTCGTGACTGGTTTACCCGATCAACCAGCGGTTGCTGGGAGGAGTCGTGTGGATGAGTTGAAAGCACAGGGCAAGCCGTTCGTGATAGCGAAGCGGGCTGTCTGGGAGGCGTACGAGAAGGTGAAGGCGAACAAGGGTGCGCCGGGTGTGGACGCGGTGTCGCTGGCGGAGTTCGACAAGGATCTGAAGAGCAACCTTTACAAGATCTGGAACCGGATGTCGTCAGGGACCTATTTTCCACCGCCGGTGCGGGCCGTGGAGATCCCGAAGACTGGGGGAGGCGTCAGAACTCTTGGCGTGCCCACGGTCGGGGACAGGATCGCTCAGACGGTGGCAGCGCGAGTCATCGAGGCGGAGGTCGAACCGATCTTCCATCCGGACTCGTACGGCTACCGGCCAGGGCGGTCCCCGGTCGACGCGGCAGCGGCGTGCCGCACACGGTGCTGGAAGTACGACTGGGTGATCGATCTGGACATCCGGAAGTTCTTCGACACGGTGCCGTGGGGCCTGCTGTTGAAAGCGGTCGCCGCGCACACTGATCAGCCGTGGGTGCTGTTGTATGTGGAGCGTTGGTTGAAAGCGCCACTGCAACTACCCGACGGCACTTTACGGGAACGAGATCGAGGAACCCCACAAGGGTCCGCAGTTTCACCCGTGCTGGCTAATCTGTTTCTCCATTACGCGTTCGACATGTGGATGGCCCGCCTGTTTCCGGCGGTCCCGTTCGAGCGTTACGTGGATGACGTGGTCGTGCACTGCGTC
>Ga0214467_1000090_pt1 | contig 25425 bp, 24 predicted proteins | sample RVTome_8_FD_187339 | JGI IMG/M metagenome (GOLD analysis project Ga0214467, IMG submission 187339) | Soil microbial communities from uranium-contaminated site in the Upper Colorado River Basin, Wyoming, United States - RVT160D0 HiSeq ...
CTCGACATCGCTGCTCTTCCTGCTCTTCGGCACGGCGCTGGGCACCTGGACCGCCCGCATCCCGGCCATCAAGCAGGACCTTTCGCTCAGCGACGGGCAGCTCAGCATCGGCCTGCTGGTCTTCGCGGCCGGGGCGATCACCGGCATGCAGGTGATGGGGCGCGTGGTCGACCGGTTGGGCAGCCGGCGGGTCATCGTCCCGGTGGCGTTCGCCGAGGGGGCGGCGCTGGTGCTCCCCGCCCTTGCCGGCGACCTCGCGGTGCTGGCCGGCGCGCTCTTCCTCTTCGGCACGATCCACGGCGCGCTCAACATCGCCATGAACGCGAGCGCGGTCGAGGTCGAGCGGGCCTGGGGCAGCCCGATCATGTCCTCCTTCCACGCCGTGTACAGCGTCGGCGGTTTCCTCGGCGCTGCGATCGGCGGCCTGTTCGCATACGGCGACGTGGCCCCGGCCTTCACCTTCCTGGCCGTGGGCGCGCTGGCCGCGGCGCTGGCCGCCTGGTCGGTGGCCTGGCGCGTGCCCCGGCTCGGCGGCCCGGTCCCGGCGATCCCGGCCGGCGGCGCGGGTGCGGGGCCGATGTCCGGGGTGCTGTTCCTCGGCGTGCTCGCGTACTGCTGCCTGGTCGGCGAGGGCGCGGCCGCCGACTGGAGCACCGTCTACCTGCGCGAGAGCCTGGGCAGCTCACCCGGCTTCGCGGCGGCCGCCTACGCCGCCTTCTCGATCGGCATGACCGGTGGCCGGCTGGTCGGCGACCGGCTGGCCGCCGCGCTCGGCCCGGTGCGGCTGGTCCGCGGCTGCGGCCTACTCGCCGCCACCGGCCTCGGCACCGCGCTGCTCGTCGGCCACCCGGTCGCCGGCGTCATCGGCTTCGGCTGCCTGGGTGCCGGCCTGTCGTGCATCGCCCCGCAGGTCTTCTCGGCGGCGGGCAACCGCAACCCGGCCCGCGCCGGCCGCGCGCTGGCCCGCGTGGCCAGCATGGGCTACGCCGGCTTCCTCACCGGCCCGGTGCTGATCGGCGGCGCCGCGGAGGCGACGAGCCTGCCGCTCGCCCTGACCATCCCGGTGCTGCTAGCCCTCTTCGTAGCGCTAACCGCGTCCGCACTCCGCCCGGGCGCACGAACGCTCCCGCCGGAGGCAAATGGGTAACGCCAACCACCGCGAACCCGGCGGCCCGCGGGAGCATACGGCCCGCGACTGACACGAACGCGGGCAGAAAATGGATCTTCTCAGGGCCGAGGCGGGCGAGTCGTAGGGTGATCTCGTGGGAATGAGATTTGGGCTGCTGGGCACCGGTCACTGGGCGGCGGAGACGCAGGGCGCGGCGCTGGCCGCGCACCCCGGCACGGATCTGGTCGCCGTGTGGGGGCGCGACGGGGCGAAGGCGGCCGCGCTCGCCGGGCGATACGGCGCCACCCCTTACACCGACCTCGACGCGCTGCTGTCCGAAGTGGACGCTGTCTCGATCGCGCTGCCGCCGGATGTGCAGGCCGAGCTGGCGCTGCGGGCGGCCACCGCCGGCAAGCATCTGCTGCTCGACAAGCCGGTGGCGGTGGACACCGCGGCGGCCGACCGGATCGTCGCGGCGGTCCGTGAGCGCGGGCTCTCGTCGGTGGTGTTCTTCACCAATCGCTTTCGGGACAACATCGTGCGGTTCATCGACGAGACGGCGGCGACCGGCGGGTGGCTCGGTGCGCGGGTGACCCAGTTTGCCTCGATCTTCGAGCCGGGCAACCCGTACGGTGCCTCGCCCTGGCGCCGCGAGCGGGGCGCGCTGTGGGATATCGGCCCGCACGTGCTCTCGGTGCTGCTGCCGGTGCTCGGGCCGGTCGCCGTGGTGAGCGCGGTCGGTGGGCCGCGGGCCACTTCCCACCTGACGCTCCGGCACGCCGGTGGCGCGGTGACCACGGCCTCCCTGACCCTCGACGCGCCGGCGGGGGCGATGCTGCGGGACTTCGACTTCTACGGCGAGCGGGGCCTCGCCACGATGCCGGAGCCCGAGGGCGACGCGGTGGGGGCGTTCGGGGCCGCGGTCGACCGCCTGCTGAAGGGCGGGCCGGAGCCCTGCGACGTGGGATTCGGGCGGGAGGTCGTGGCCGTGCTGGAGGCGGGCGATATCGCCCTGCGCGAAAAGCGGCCGGTCGCGGTGTCCTGACGGGTTACGGTCGCGGCAAGCGACCAGAGAGGCCCCTCATGGACCTGCGACACGATCCGCTCAGGCCGCCGTGGCGTCCGCCCCTCGGGCCGGGCTCCCCCGGGCAGCCGCCACTGCCGCCCGAGCTGCCGACCAGCGAGGGTGTGCCGCCGTGGCTCCAGGAGCGCCTCTTCGACCAGCGGATGGTCGTGATCACCGGCTCGCTCAACGACGACGCGGCCACCCGGGCGGCCGCCGCGCTGATGACGCTCGACACGCTCGGCAGCGAGCCGGTGCGGCTGCAGCTGGCCACACCCGACGGTGACCTGGCCGCCGCGTTCGGGCTGATCGACGTGATCGACACGATGAGCGCGCCGGTGCACGCGGTGGTCACCAGCCTCGCGGGCGGCGCGGCGGTGGGCCTGCTCGCGGCGGCGGCGCGGCGGCTGGCCTACCGGCACGCGCGGATCCGTCTCAGCGAGCCCCGCGCCGCGTCGGTCAGCGGCACGGCCGACGAGGTGGCCGCCGCCGCGGGGCAGTACCTGCGCGAGCTGGAGGAGCTGGCGGTGCGGATCGCGACCGCCACCGGGCAGCCGCGCAGCCGGATCGAGGACGACCTTTCCGCCGGCCGGATGCTCACCGCCGAGCAGGCGAAGGAGTACGGGCTGCTCGACGAGATCATCGGCCCTGATCACGCTCAAGGAGGAGCGGGTCAGACCTCAGGCTGACGCCCGCGACCCGCGGGATCAGGCCGCAGGCGGTCGGCGCGGCCGGCGCGCGTGCCTAGCGTCGAGACCATGATTGAGGCACGTGCGCTGAGTAAGCGCTTCGGCGACAAGCTCGCCGTCGACCAGCTCTCGTTCACGGTCAAACCCGGCCAGGTCACCGGCTTCCTCGGCCCGAACGGCGCCGGCAAGTCCACGACCATGCGCATGATCGTCGGGCTGGACCGGCCGAGTGGCGGGGTGGCCACCGTCAACGGTCGGGCATACCGGGAGCATGCCGCGCCGCTGCGCCAGGTCGGTGCGCTGCTCGAGGCCAAGTCGGTCCACAAGGGACGTTCGGCCCGCAGCCACCTGCTCGCGCTCGCGCAGACGCACGGCATCCCGGCCGCCCGCGTCGACGAGGTGCTCGCGATGGTGGGGCTGGGGTCGGCCGCGCGGCAGCGGGCCGGGAGCTTCTCGCTCGGCATGGGCCAGCGGCTCGGCATCGCGGCCGCGCTGCTCGGCGACCCGGCCGCGGTGATCCTGGACGAGCCGGTCAACGGCCTCGACCCGGACGGCGTGCTCTGGATCCGCAACCTGCTCAAGGGGCTGGCCGCCGAAGGCCGCACGGTCCTGGTCTCCAGCCACCTGATGAGCGAGATGGCCGTGACGGCTGAACACCTCGTGATCATCGGGCGGGGGCGGCTGCTGGCCGACACGACGGTCGACGAGCTGATCGCCCGGGTGGCGGTGGGCACCGTGCTCGTCCGTACCCCCGACGCGACCGCGCTCCGCGACGCGCTGGCGGCCGACCGGGCCACGGTGACCAGCACGGAGCCGGGCGTGCTCCAGGTCAGCGGCGCGAGCGCCGAGCGGATCGGCGACCTGGCCCAGCGACACGCGATCGCGCTGCACGAGCTCACCCCGCGCCGCGCGTCGCTGGAAGAGGCGTACATGGACCTGACCCGTGAGGCGGTGGAGTACAAATGATCACGTTTCCGCGCGTCGTGCGTGCCGAGTGGACCAAGCTGGTCTCGCTCCGCTCCACCTGGGTCACGCTCGGCGCGGCAGCGGTGCTCGCGGTCGGGCTGGCCGGCGCCATCGGCTACGGCGTGCACCACGCGGTCGAGGGCGGCGACCCGCCACCGGCGCTGTCCGAGGCGGTCGGCGCGGCGTTCCTGCCGATCGACTTCTTCGTGCTGGTCTTCGGCGTCTTCGGCGTGCTCCAGATGACCGGGGAGTACGGCAGTGGCCTCATCCGGGCGACGCTCACGGCCGTACCGCGGCGATGGCCGGTGGCCGCCGCGAAGGCGGTCGTCCAGGTGGCCGTCACGCTGCCGGTGATGGCGGCGACGGCTCTCGGCTCGTTTCTGGTCTGTCAGGCCTTCCTCGGCGGCGACGGCGCGTCGCTCGGCGACCCGGGGGTGCCCGGGGCGATCGTGGGCGCGGCCCTCTGCCCGGTGCTCGTGGGCCTGATCGGCCTCGGCGTCGGCACGGTGGTGCGGCACACGGCCGGGGCGATCACCACGCTGGTGGCGGTGCTCTTCATCATCCCGGTGCTGCTCGGGCCGGCACTCCCCGGCGACCTGGAGAAGGACGTGATGAAGTACGTGCCGACCGTCGCCGGGCAGGCGATGTACAGCGTGGACGGCAGCGGCGGACCGTTCGAGACGCTGTCACCGGGTGCCTCGGCCGCGGTCATGGTGGGTTGGGCCGCGCTGCTCCTGGCCGGCGGAGTGGCCCTGCTGCGGCGCCGTGACGCCTAACCTTCGACTTGTGGGCACGTTGCGGGTGGCGCTGGCGCGGCACCCACGGCTGGTCGACGCCGGCCTCGCGGTCCTGCTGGCCCTCTTCACCGGGCCGTCGGCGCTGCGCGGGGCCGGCGTGGGCGCGTGGGTGTGGTTCGCGGCCGTGCACGCGCCGATCGTGTGGCGGCGCCGCTGGCCGGTCGGGGTCTTCTGGGCGGTGTTCGGGCTGGCGATCGCGTCGGGCGTGGTCGTCGGTGTGCGCGTTGAGGGGCTCTACCCCGAGGCGGTCGTCGCGGTCGCCCTTTACACCACCGCCCGGTACGGCCCGCGCCGCCACCTCATCCCGATCGTCGTCGCCATCGAGGTGCCGGCGGTCGTGGTGTTCCTCGTAGGCGGTCCACATTGGACGGCACTGGGGTTCGTGACGGCGGTGCTCGCGGCCACCGTGCTGCTCGGGATCACCGTCCACACCCGCCAGGCGTACCTGGCCGAGCTCGAGGAACGGGCCCGGCGGCTGGAGCGGGAGCGGGAGCGGGACGCACAGCTCGCGGTGGCCGCCGAGCGCACCCGGATCGCCCGCGACATGCACGACATCGTGGCGCACAACCTGGCCGTGATGGTCGCGCTCGCCGACGGTGCCGCACTCACGGCGACCGTGGCTCCGGAGCGGGCGGCGGGCACCATGCACCAGGTGGCGGCCACCGGGCGGGAGGCGCTCGGCGACATGCGCCGCGTGCTCGGCCTGCTGCGCGAGGACGGCGCCGGGCGTACCCCGCAGCCAGGGCTGGACGGGCTCGACGCGCTGGTGGAGCGGGTGCGCGCGGCCGGCGTGCGGGTCGCGCTGACCGTCGATGGCGTGCCCGGCGAGTGGGGTGCCGGCGCGGGCGTCGCGGTGTACCGCATCGTGCAGGAGGCGCTCACCAACACGCTCAAGCACGCCGGGCCGGAGGCGAGCGCGCACGTGCGGCTGCGCTACCGCGACGGCGGCGCCGAGGTGGAGGTCACCGACGACGGCGGCGAGCGGCTCGCCGCGCCCGCCGGCACGGGCGGTCACGGCCTGACCGGCATGGCCGAGCGGACCGCCGCGTACGGTGGCGGCGTGGTAGCCGGGCCTCGGGGCGGCGCACCGGGCTGGCGGGTGCTCGCCCGCTTGCGCTTCGACGAGGGAGCGCATCAATGAGTGTTCGGATCCTGCTCGCGGATGACCAGGCGCTGCTGCGTCTCGGCTTTCGCATGGTGCTGGAGACGCAGCCCGACCTGGAGGTGGTGGGGGAGGCGGGCGACGGCGCGCAGGCGGCCACGATGACCCGGGCGCTGGAGCCCGACGTGGTGCTGATGGACGTCCGCATGCCGGTCGCCGACGGCATCGAGGCGACGCGCCGCATCGTCGAGTCGGGGTCCGCGGCGCGCGTCCTGGTGCTCACCACGTTCAACCTCGACGAGTACGTGTACGCCGCGCTCCGGGCCGGTGCCAGCGGCTTCCTGCTCAAGGACGTGCCGCCGGCCGATCTCATCAGCGGCATCAGGGCGGTGGCGGCCGGTGACGCGGTGGTCGCGCCGAGCGTGACCCGCCGGCTGATCGACGCGTTCGCCGACCACCTGCCCGATCCGGCGACCGGTCGGTCACCCACGGACGAGCGGCTGGCCCAGCTCACCGACCGCGAACGGGAGGTGCTGGTCGAGGTCGCGCGTGGCCACTCGAACGCGGAGATCGCGCAGTCGCTGGTGGTGTCCGAGGCGACGGTCAAGACTCATGTGGGGAGGATCCTCACAAAGTTGACACTTCGCGACCGGGTACAAGTGGTGGTGTTCGCCTACGAGTCGGGCATCGTCCGCCCCGGGGTGGAGTAGCCCCCTACGACTTTGGTCGTAGCGAGTGTGCCCGACATTCCACTTCTGGTAGGTCGTGGCGGGCGGTCCACCTCCCTAGGCTCATGGTCATGGGGGAAGTTCAGCACCAACTGAAAGCCGAGGTCACCGTCGGCGCGAGGGGGATCGACGTACGCGTCTCCGGTGAGATCGACATTGCGAACGTGGACGAGTTCCGGTCGCTGCTGTGGGCGTTGCCGTCCGTGCCGGCGCCGTTGAGAGTCGACCTCGGGGGAGTCGGCTTCCTGTCCGCCGCGGGGGTCCGGGCGCTGGTGGCGGTACATCTGCGCACCCGCGCCCGGGGCGGGCAGCTGGTCATCTGCAATCCGAACGCGGTGGTCCGCCGCACGCTCCGCGCTACCCGGGTCAACCGGGTCATCCCGATCATCGGCTCCTCGGCGGCGGAGGATCTCGTCCGCCCCTGGCCGACACCGGTGCCGATCAACCGCGCGGTCTCACGCGCCTGAGCGAAGGCGGCCGCAGCGTCTCACCCACCTGGGCGAAGAGGAACGCAGCGGGGGTGCATCCCCCCGGGAAGCACCCCCGCCGTCCCTCCCCCCAGCCCCAGAGGGGGAGCGGGCCGCGGGCACACCCCCATGCACCGCGCGGCTCTGTGAAGATCCGGGTAGAGGAGCGCCGCGCGGTGCCCCTGATACATCGAAATATTCTTTCGTCGCATATGTATCAGGGCGATTTTGATCACCTCCTCAATTGTGCGCACGCAGCACTGTCGCCTGGGCGATTTCGCTCGCGCATACGATGGCGCAGTGTGTAGGGGAGCAGGTCAGGCCCCGCCTTGTGGGCGGGGAGTCGATATGAGGGGGGTGCGATGACATCGGCGACTTCCGACGACACCGGCGTCGGCGCGGCCTCCTGGGAGGTGGCCGCGCGCGAGTTCGCCGCGTGGCGGGCCGGTGACCCGGGGGCGCTCGACCGCCTGGTCCGGCTGTTGACGCCGGTGTTGTGGCACCTCGTCCGGGCCTACGGGCTGGATCGCGAGGCCGCCGAAGACGTGGTGCAGACGACCTGGCTGGCGCTGGTGCGCAATGTGGATTCGGTGCGCGACCCGCAGGCGGTGCTCCGGTGGACGACGACCACCGCCCGCCGCGAGGCGTGGCGCACCGCCCGCGCCGGCAGGCGTGAAGACGTGGCGGAGCCGCAGACCCTCGACGCGGCGCTGCCCCCGGTCGGCGGACCCGACACCACCGTGCTGGCCGAGCGCACCGCGCGTACTCTCTGGCGCCACATCGCCGAGCTGTCCGAGCGTTGCCGGCGGCTGCTGCGGGTGATCGCGTTCGAAGACCGGCCCGACTACGCCTCGCTCTCGACCGAGCTGGGGATCGCGGTCGGCAGCATCGGTCCGACCCGCGGGCGCTGCCTCGACAAGCTACGCGGCCTGCTGGCCGCCGATCCGGAGTGGAGCGACCGGCGTGACTGACGACCTGACGCTGTTGCGTGCGGTCCATGACATGTACGACACATTGGACCCGCCGCCGGTAGACCTGGCCGACCGCGTGATCTTCACGCTCCGGCTGGAAGATCTGGAATTTGAGCTCATGCGGCTGCAGGAGGCCCTCCAGCCGGTGGGCGCCCGTGGCCCGGAGACCGCCTCCACGGTCACCTTTTCGGCGGAAAGCCTCACTGTGATGGTGACCGTGTCGGATTCGGGACCGCAGCGGCACCGGATCGACGGTTGGATCGCACCAGGCGGCGCGCTCCGGGTCGAGCTGCGCACTCCGCGAGGTGTGCACGAGACCCAGGCCGATGCCGACGGGCGGTTCGCCTTCGCGGAGGTGCCGTCCGGTCTGGTCCAGATCATGATCCATCCGACGACCGGGGCGACGGTACCCCTGCACCGGCCGGTGGTCACACCGCCGGTGCAGCTTTAGCCCCGACATCTTCCGTGGGAGCTCATCGTGGCCAGCACGAACAACCATGTCCCAACACCGCCGGGCGCTCTCCTGACGGCGTACGGGGCCCGCGCCCTCGACCCCGTCGCGGCACAGGTGTTGCCCGACCAGCGACTCCAGTCCACTGTGTACGTGGCCAACCGGCTGCTGATGCGCCGGCAAAACGGCGCTGAGCACCGCCGCCTCTTCAACGAGGTGGGCGCCGGCCTCCAGCTGCGGCTCGACGACCCCGTCGAGGGCGGCCGCTGCGTGCGCGTCTCGCCCGGCAACGGCAATCCGGCCACGCCGGACGCGTGGCGGGTGCTGCAGGCCGTGCGTGCGAGGGACTCGGCCCGGCTGCGCAGCCTCGGCCTCGGCCTCGACCACCTCATGTTCGCGTCGACGTCGCCGATCACGGGGAGCCCGTTCCACTCGGCCTTCCCGTTTCACTCCGCGTTTCCGTTCCACTCCGCCTTCCCGTTCCACTCGGCGTTCGGCGGGCCGGTCGCGCAGTACGGCATGCTCGGTTTCGGCGCCACCCAGCCGGTCAACCTGGTCCTGCCGACCCCGGTCCGCCAGGCGACGGTGACGCCGCGGCGGCCGGTGATCGCCGTGCTCGACACGGGTTGCGGGCAGCACGAGTGGTTCGCCGACGGTCTGCTGACCCCGATCAACGCGCTCGCCGGTGGCGACACGGGCACGGCGCTGGACACCACCGGCGACGTGATCGGGCCGCTCGACGGGATGCGTGACCCGCTGGCCGGGCACGGCACGTTCATCTGCGGCCTGGTCCGGCAGACCTGCCCGGACGCCGACATCCTCCCGGTCCGGGTGATCCACTCCGACGGCGTGATCGTCGAGTCCGAGCTGCTGGCGGCGTTGCAGGCGCTGCGCGAGCTGGCCCGAAAGTTCGCCGCGGGCGAGGCGGGCGGCCAGGCGATCGACATCATCTCCCTGTCGCTGGGCTTCTACCACGAGTCGCCGGACGACGACGCGTACATGTCGCTGCTCTACGAGGAGATCCGCGGCCTCGCCGAGCTCGGCATCGCCGTCGTGGCGGCGGCTGGCAACGACGCCACCGCCCGGCCGATGTTCCCCGCGGCGTACGCGGTGACGCCCAACGGTGTCGAGGCGCCCGCGGTGCCGGTCTCCAGTGTGGGCGCGCTCAACCCCAACGGGTCGATCGCGCTCTTCAGCAACACCGGTGCCTGGGTGAGCCACTGGGAGCCGGGCGCGGCGGTCGTCAGCACGATGCCGAAGTTCGACCACGCGATGGCGCCGGGTGCGGCGATCCTCGACCCGTTCCACGGGCGGAGCCGGGAAAACATCGACCCGGACGACTTCGGTGGCGGCTTCGCGATCTCCAGCGGCACGTCGTTCTCGGCGCCGATCCTCGCCGGCCGCATCGCCAAGGCGCTGATCGCCGGAAACGGTGGCGGTTCGCTGATGATGACCGAGAGCGATCCGGTCAAGCGCATGGAGCGGGCGATCGAGGCGGTGCAGCCGCAGCCGTAAGGGAAAGCGGCGGTGAGCCGGAGGGCCGCCGCCGGAGTATCGGTCGAGTCAGGGTGGCGGACCGCCGTGCCATGATGGGGCGTGTCCGTCGTCGCCAGCGCCGCCGAGCTGCACGCCAAGTCCGTCCGGGAGACCGAGCACGGGCGGCACGCGGAGGCTCGGCGGCTGCTGCGCGCGGCCCTGCGCAGCGGCCCCGATCCGGAGCTGCGCGCGCGCATCCTGATCAGCCTCGCCTACCACCAGGCCGAGCGGCGCAGCCTCGACGAAGGGCTGGCGCTGCTCGGCGAGGCCGACGAGGTGCCCGACCTCCCGCCCCGGCTGCGCGGCATGGTCGCCGCCCAGCGCGGGTTGCTCTACATGCGGGCCGGCCGCGGGGCCGACGCGCTTTCCGCGCTCGACGCGGCGGTGCGGCTGCTCGACGAGTCCGTGGCGGAGGACATCTGCCGGCCGCTGCTGACCCGCGGCATCCTGCACATGCAGCGTGGCGTGCTGGCGTCCGCGCGGGCCGACTTCCGCCGCTGCGTGGAGATCGCCGGGCGGCACGGGCTCGACATGCTGGCGGCCAAGGCGTCACACAACCTCGGCTACCTGTCGCTGCTGTCCGGCGCGCTGCCGCAGGCACTGCGCGACATGGACGCGGTGTGGGCCACGCTGGCCGGGCAGTCCCCGACGTACGCGGCGGTGTGCCACATCGACCGCGCGCAGGTGCTGCTCGCCGCCGGCCTGTGGCGGGAGGCCGACGACGACCTCGCGCACGCCGTCGAGCTCTTCCGTGGTGCCAGGGCGCCGCAGGACCAGGCCGAGGCCGAGCTGGCCCGGGCCCAGATCGCGCTGCTGGAGGAGCGGTACACGGACGCGCGCCGGCTCGCCGAGCGGGCCCGCAAGCGCTTCGCGGCCCGCGGCGCCGAAGCTTGGACCTTGCTCGCCGAGCACGTGGCCCTCGCCGCGGCGGTCGGGCGGGGGCGGGGCGCGCCGACGGTCGCCGCCGATGCCGCCCGGGTCGCCTCCGCGCTCGCGGCGGCCGGGCTCGACGACGAGGCGCGCCGGGCCACGCTGACCGGGGTGGCGGCACAGCTCGCCGTCCGTCCTCCTGGGAGCGTCGAGGAGATCCGGGCCGCCGCCGGTGACGCGATCCGGCTGCGCCGGGACGACCCCATCGGGACGCGACTGGCCGCCCGTTCGGTGCGCGCCGGGCTGGCCGACGCCGAGGGCGTGCCGGGCCGGGCCGACGCCGAGCTGCGGGCCGCCCTCGCCGACCTGCACCGCTACCAGGCCTCCTTCGGCAGCCTCGACCTGCAGACCGCGGTGAGCGGCCACGGCCGCCACCTCGCCGAGCAAGGGCTGGCCCGGGCGCTGGCCACCGGCCGGCCGGCCACGGTCTTCGGCTGGGCCGAGCGGGCCCGCGCCCTCTCCACCCGCCTGCCCCCGGTGGTGCCCCCGACCGACCCGGAGGCCGCCGGCATGCTGGAGGAGCTGCGCCACCTCCGCGTCGAGCTGCGCGGGCACGTGCTCGCCGGCCAGCCCGCGCCGGCCCTGCGCACCCGCTGCGCCCAGCTTGAGCGGCTGATCCGGCAGCGCTCCTGGTACACGCCCGGGCCGGGTCAGACGCTCGCCCCCGCGCCCCTCGGCGACGTGCAGGACCAGCTGCGAGTGGCGGATGCGACCTACGTGGCCCACCTGCTCTCCGGCGGCCGGCTGCACGCGCTCGTGGCCGGGCCGCGCCGCCGCGCCCTGGTCGACCTCGGCCCGGCCGCGCCCGCGATTGAGCTGCTACGCCGGGTCCGCGCCGACCTCGACGCCCTCGCCACGATCAACCTGCCGGAGCCGATGCGGGTCAGCGTGCGCGCGGCCAGCCGCCGCTCATTGCAGCGCCTCGACGAGCTGCTCTGGCACCCGCTGCGCCGCCACCTCGCCGACGGGCCGCTGCTGCTGGCCCCGGCGGCCGAGCTCGTGGCCGTTCCGTGGACGCTCGTGCCCGCGCTGCGCGGCCGCCCGCTGACGGTCGTGCCGTCCGCGACCGCGTGGCTGGCCGCCCGCGGTCGGGCCGCGCTGCCGGCGCGGCCGACGCTCGCCCTGGCCGCCGGGCCGCGGGTGGCCCGCGCCGCCGAGGAGGTGCGGCTGGTCGCGGAGGTGTGGTCGGCGCGGTCGCCGACCGAGTCCACCACCGCGGGGGTACGCGACGCGGCCCGCACCGCGGACGTACTGCACGTGGCCGCCCACGGCGTGCACGAGCCGGACAACCCGCTCTTCTCCCACCTGGAGCTGGCCGACGGGCCGCTCTTCGGCCACGAGCTGCACCAGCTGCACCGGCTGCCGGCCCACATCGTGCTGTCGGCGTGCGAGTTGGGCCTCGCCCGGCAACGGCCGGGCGAGGAGACGTTGGGGATGACCGCCGCGCTGCTGCACGGTGGTGCGGGGAGTGTCGTGGCCGGCGTCGCGCGGATCGCCGACGCCGTCGCTTACCAGGTCGGTCCGGCCCACCACGCGGCGCTGCGAGACGGTGAGTCACCGGCGGCGGCGCTGGCCGCCGCCATCGAGAGTGCCGCGAAGGCAGAGGAGGACCTGGCGCCACTGGTCTGTTTCGGCGCCGGGTGGTGACGTTCTCTCATGCCTCACAAGAGGGGGCTGGCGGAAATCCGATACATGCCCGGTCGCGATTGCGCTAGCGTTGCCGCCATGGCACACGCCCTGATCGACATGACCTCCGCCCTGACGGGTGCGTGGGGTCCTGCCTTCGTCATCAGGCCTCGGCTGGTGCGTCCGGCCCTGGGCTGATCGCCGCACACTCATACTCCGCGTTTCTCCCAGGGCCCTCCGAGTCCCCGAATCGTCTCGGACAGGCCTCGCTTTCGCATGCGCTCGCATCCCGGCCTGTCCGCGTGAGGCCGGCCCGTGCCCGGGCCGGTGGGAGAGGACGCCGGCAGTGGCGCAGAACGCACGACGAATCCGCAATGAGCGCGACCGCACCCGGAGGGTGCTGTCGCAGACGTTCCTGCACGACCCGGGCGAGCTCGACCGGGTGGTACGAGCCGCCGGTCCGCACCGCCGCGCACTCGTCCTGGAGGTGGGCGCCGGCGACGGGCGGCTCACCCGCCGGCTGGCCGAGGTGGCCGGGCGGGTCGTGGCGTACGAGGTCGACCCGGCCCTCGCCACCGCGCTGGCCGTGCCGGACAACGTGGCGGTACGGCACCAGGACTTCCTGACCGCCCGGCCGCCCGACGAGCCGTTCGCGGTGGTGGGCAACATCCCGTACGCGCTGACCGCGCCGATCGTGCGGTGGTGCCTGCGGGCGCCCGCGCTCACCTCGGCGACGCTGGTGACCCAGCTGGAGTACGCCCGCAAGCGCACCGGCGACTATGGACGGTGGAGCCAGCTGACCGTGGCGACGTGGCCGGAGTTTCACTGGGGACTGTCGGGGCGGATACCGCGTCACGCCTTCCGCCCGGTGCCGCGGGTCGACTCCGGCATCCTGCGGCTGGAGCGGCGGCCGGTGCCACTCGTGCCCGGCCAGGCGATGGCGGCGTACCGGTCCTTCGTGGACCTCGGCTTCGGCGGCGTGGGCGGCTCGCTGCACGCCTCGCTGCGGCGGCGCTACCCGGCCCGCCGCGTCGACGGCGCCTTCCGCGCGGCGCGGCTGGAAGTCTCCACAGTGGTCGCTCACGTCTGGCCGGAGCAGTGGCTGCTGCTCTTCCGGCTCCTGGCCCGCCCGTGATCAAAGCTCCCCTCAAGCAGTTCTAACTGCTTGAGGGGAGCTTTGATCACGAGGGTGGCGGGCTAGGCGATGACCCCGGATTGGACGGCCAGCACGGCGAGCCGCACCCGATTGGGGGTGCCGGTCTTCGTCATGAGGCTCGCGATGTGCGTCTTCACCGTGGTCACGCCGAGGTGGAGGCGCTCGGCGATCTCGCCGTTCGACATGCCCTCGCCGACCAGGGCGAGCACCTCGGTCTCGCGCGGCGTGAGGCCGAAGTCCGGCCGGGTGGAGAACGCGGGCGCGGAGCGGCTGTGCACCGCCGACGCGACGAGGCGGCGGAGCACCGCCGGGCTGAACGGGGAGTCGCCGGCGGCCGCCCGGCGTACCCCGTCCAGCAGGTCCTCGGGTGCGGCGTCCTTCACGAGGAAGCCGCACGCGCCCGCGGCCAGCGCGGGGTAGAGGTGGTCGTCGTCGTCGAACGTGGTGAGCACGACCACGCGCACCGCCGGCCGGGCGGCCAGGATCCGCGTGGTGGCGGTGATGCCGTCGACGCCGGGCATCCGCAGGTCCATGAGGATGACGTCGGGCAGCATCTGCTCGGCGAGGCGTACCGCCTCGGCGCCGCTGTCCGCCTCACCGACCACCTCCAGGTCCGGGGCGGCGGCGCAGAGCATGCGCAGCCCGGCGCGGACGAGGTGCTGGTCGTCGGCGAGCAGGACCCGGATCACGGGTGGACCTCGACGGGAGCCGGGGCGTGGAAGCGGCAGGTCTTGGTGACCGGGAGTGGGAGCCGCACCGGCGGCGAGGCGGAGGGGAGCAGCGCGGACAGTCGCCACCCGCGCCCGTCGCGCCCCACCGACAGCGAGCCACCGAGCAGCTCGACCCGCTCGCGCATGCCGATCAGCCCGTGGCCCGGTGCGTCGCCGTCCGTGGGCAGGGCCGGGGCGCTGGTGCCCCCGTCGTCGACGATCTCCAGCAGCACCGTGTCGTCGGGCGTCAGGCGCATCGACACCTCGGCGTGGGCGGCGGTGCCGGCGTGCTTCGCTACGTTCGTCAGCCCCTCCTGGGTGAGGCGCAGGACGGCGAGGCCGCGGACCGGGTCCAGCCCACCCACCGCCGGGTCGACCGAGGAGTCGATGTCGAGGCCGACCTGGCGGCCGCGCTGCACGACCTCGTCGAGCGCGGCCCGCAGCTCGCCCGGCTCCACGAACGGCGGCGTGTCGCCCACCTCCGGGTCGCGCAGCACGGCGACCAGCCTGCGAAGGGCGGAGAGCGTGGCGGTGCCGCTGCCGTGCACGTCGTCGAGCACCTCGCGGACCTGCGGGTCGTCGGTCGGCAGCACGTGCCGGGCCACGCCCACCCGCAGCACGATCGAGGCGACGTGGTGGGCGACGACGTCGTGCAGCTCGCGGGCGATCGCCGTGCGCTCGGTGGCCCGCGCGGCCCGCGTATCGGACAGGCGCCGCCGCTGCTCCTCGGCCACCCGCTGCTGGGCCTGCGCGGCGGTCTGGCGCACCGAGCGGATGTACGCGCCGATCAGCACCGGTGCGCCGATCATGACGGCGGCGCGGTAGAGCAGCGCGGGCACGTCGCCGCTGGGGTGCAGGATGTACACGGTGGCGGGCGCGACCGCCCCGACCACCACCTGCCAGCCCGAGCGCCGCATCGCCAGCTCGAACAGGGCGATCGCGGCGGTGACCTTCACGACCACCGCGGCATGGTGCCCCACCTCGAACGCCGCCAGCAGCAGCACCAACTGCCCGAGCGTCGTCGCCAACGGCCACCGACCGCCGCCCGCGCTCACCGCCACCGCGGCGAGGGCGAGCACCCAGTCAGCCGTGCTCGGCGTGGCGCCGCGCATCACCAACAGGTAGCCGACGGCCAGCACGAGCAGCATCGCTGATCGTGCTGGCCAGGCCCGCTCGTCGAAGAGCCGGCCGATCCACTGGGTCACCACACCCGAACAGTAGGCCGTGGAACGAGGCGCCGGCCTCCTGCCGTGGCAGGAGAAGACGACAATGGGCCGGTGACGAGTGAAGATCCGTACACCGTGGTCTGGTCTGAACAAACGGCACATCTCGGTCGGCTCGCCGGCGAGGAGGCAGGCTGGTACGCGGCCACCGCGGCCGCACTGGTCCGCCCGGGCGACCGGCTCGCGGTCGACGTGGGCTGCGGCGGCGCCGGCATGACCCGCGCGCTCGCGACCGCGCTCGGCCCGGAGGGGCGCGCGGTCGGCGTCGACGGCGAGCCGGCGATCCTAGCGGCCGCCAAGGAACGCGCCCCGCACCTCGACTTCGTGGTCGCCGACCTCGACGGCGACCTGTCCGACCTGCGCGCCGCGCTGGGCGAGCCCGCCGACCTGGTGTGGGCCTCCGCGTCGGTGCACCACGCGGGCGACCAGCAGGCGGCCGTCGACGCGCTGGCCAGGCTGCTCGGCGCCGGCGGCCGGCTCGCGCTCGCCGAGGGTGGGCTGCCCGCCAGGTACCTTCCCTGGGACGTCGGCGTCGGCGACCCAGGCCTGGAGATCCGCCTGGAGGCCGCGCAGGACAGGTGGTTCGCCTCGATGCGGGCCGGGCTGCCGGGTTCGGTCCGGATGCCGTACGGCTGGAGCGAGTGCCTCCGCCGCGCCGGCCTGACCGACGTCACCGCCCGCACCACGCTCTTCGAACGCGAGCTGCCACTCACCGACGCCGAGGTCAACCGCGTGCTCGACAAGCTGGCTCACCGCGTCGACCACCTGCGGCCGGCCGGGCTGCTCGACCCGGCCGACCTGGAGGCCTGGGACCGGCTGCTCGACTCGGCCGACCGCGCCTGGCTCGGCCTCCGCGAAGACCTCTACTGGCTGGACACCCGCACCGTCCACATCGGAGTCCGCAGCCAGCCCGCATAAGGCCCAAGAAAGAGATTTGAGCTACCGCGACGCTGTCCGTCGTGGTCCAGACCGCTGCTCCCGCGGCCTCACCCTCCGCGCTAAACAATCGAAACCCGCTATGGGCGTGCGCCGCGGCGACGGCCACCGGATCGGCTGGACCTGTCGAGCTGGGCGCATCAATGAGCCCAGCTCGACAGCTACTGGAGGCGCGGGTGGCCGGCCGTCCGCGCGCACTTGCGCTGCTCCCTGGAGGAGGCGCCTGGTGTCCGGATCGACCGCTTCCGCTAAGGGAGCAGAGCGAAGGCGAATAGCGGACCTGACCTTCAGCCACCGCGGAGGGTGAGGCCGCGGGAGCGGCGGTCTGGACCACGGCGGACATCGCGGTAGCTCAAAGCTTCTGGCCCTTGGGACTGGGCCGTTAGGGGCGGGCTAGGGCGAGCCAGTCGTGGGTGGTGACCTCCGTGCCGGGGGCGGCGAGCAGGCGGTCGAGGGTGCCGGGGACGCGTGCGGCGAGGTCCCACAGGGCGCCGCTGGGTAGGCGGACGCGGGCCAGGGGCACGCCCGCCGCGTAGGCCTGGCCGGGCGCGACGAGCCAGCGCAGCAGGTGGCCGGAGCCGCCCGGGATGGCGAACGAGAGCGGCACCGACGGCTCGGGCGAGGTGGCGGCGGGCACCCGGCGGGGGCCGCTCGGGGGCAGCCAGCGGGCGGCGCCGCGGGCTACCGCTAGGTCTGGCTCGTCGACCGTGCGGAGCGGGAGCCGCAGCGCCTGCTGGAGGTGCTCGGCCACGGCGGGCATGCGTGAGCCGCCGCCCACGGTGAGGACCGCCGCGATCTGGTAGGGCGCTACGCCCACGCGGGCGAGCAGGTCGGTGCAGCAGGCCACCGTGCGGGCCAGCAGCGGTGCGGCGAGCGCGGCCAGGTCTGGCCTGCTGAGCCGGTAGGCCGGGGCGTTGGGCAGGAAGAAGTCTTCGACCGCGGAGGTGTCGCTGAGCTGGTGCTTGAGCCGCTGGGCGAAGTCGGTGACCGCCATGCCCAGGCGCAGCGCGGCCGGGTCGGCGGGGGTGGCGGCGGCGGAGGAGAGCAGTGGCGCGAGCCATGCCTGGCCCTCGGCGTCGATCCGGGCGGCCAGCAGCGCGTCGATGTCGCGGCCACCGCAGTCGTCGAGTGCCGCTTGGCCGAGCACCTCGTGCCATCGCTCGCCGATCCGCAGCAGGGCGGTGTCGAAGGTGCCGCCACCCAGGTCGTACACCAAGACGAGGTCGCCGGGGGTGAAGGGCGGCCCGGCCACCGGCGCGAACGCGGCGGCGACCGGCTCGGGCAGCAGCTCGACCGGGTCGAGCCCCGCGGCCTCGGCCGCGGCGAGCATGCGGGCGCGGCGTGGGTCGCCTGGGCCGTAGCTGGCCGGCACCGTCATCAGCGCGCGGGTGATCGGGCCGCCGTGCAGCCGCTCGGCCTCCGCACGCAGCGCCGTGAGCAGCGCGACGACCTGCTCGACCGGGCGGAACCGGCGCCGGCCGAGCACCATCGAGGTGTCGGCGGCCAGCCCGCGTTTGAACTCGGCGGCGAACGACTCCGGCTCGGAGCGCTTGCGCCGCTCGGCCAGCGTGCCGACGAGCATCCGCTGCCCATCCCAGAAGACCGCGGAGGGCCAGGTGGCGGCACCGGTCACCGGCTCGGGCACCGGCCAGGCCTCGTCGCCGGCGACCACCACGGCGGCCGAGGAAGTCGTGCCGAAGTCGACGACCAGCACGGGCGTGTCGCGCGGTCGCGAGGCAGGTGGGGCCTCAGATATGCCAGACATCGACCAGGCTCCTGCCCTCGGACTCCCAGTTGGCCAGCAGGTGTCGCCCGTCGGCGCTGAACCCGGCCAGCGCCCGCCGGTCGGGTGTCTCGCGCGCCCGGAACACCTCCTGCTCGGTCGCGATGTCGTGCACCAGCAGGACCCACGAGCCGTCGCTCGCCTCCAGCGTCGCGGCGCGCAACTGCCCGTCGGGGCTGGCGGCCGTGGTGCCGAAGCCCTGGGTGCGGCTGCGCCCGGAGTAGTCGGGGTGGCGGCGGGTCCACGCGTCGTCGGAGACCTTCTCGATCCGGCTGCCGGTGCGCAGATCCCAGATCGTGAACGTGGCACGGCGGTAGCGCCCCACGGCCTTGCCCGCGGTCTCGGTGGCCAGGCGCCACTCGGCTTCGTTGACCCGCATGTCGGAGGCGCCGCCGGGGTCGCGGAAGCGGATCACCAGCTTGCCAATGTCGATGTCCCAGACCGAGAACCAGCCCTCCGCATCCCAGGTGACCAGGCAGAGCCGCCCATCCGGGCCGACGAACACCCGCCCGCCCACCGGCGCGGCACCGCCCGCCTCGGGGACGAACTCACCGGTCACGGTGGGCTCGTCGACAGCGCGGTAGCGCACGTAGCGGCCGGCGCCGTCGCACTCCACCAGCCGCTGGCGGTCGGGCGTGAGCAGCCACGTGCCGGCGACCTCCAGCCGGTGCTCGAGCGGTGGCGGGTGCTCGGCGAGAGCCTTGGGCGCCTTCGCGGCGGCGGCGACCAGCACCGGGCCGACCCGCTGGCCGACCCTGGCGCGGTGTGCGAGCAGCGTGCCGGCCTGGGGCGCGACCAGGTCGAAGACCCGGTCGTCCGGCACTCGTACCCGGGCCACGACCGCCCCCGCGGTGTATTGCTGTCCCTCCGCGACGAGCCATCGCGCGAGGTCGCCCCGGCCACCGGGGATGTCCCAGGCGACCGGCTCGACCCGCCAGCTCGGGCGCTCGGCGGGCAGCGCGCGGCTGAGCGCGCCGACCGACCAGCGCGCCGCGCCGCGGGCCACCGCCAGCTCCGGCTCGACGGCCCGGCGCACAGGGTGGCCGAGCACACCGCGCAGGGCCGGCTCGACCATCGGCATCCGCGCGCCACCACCGGCGAGCACCACGGCGCTCAGCTCGGCGGGCGTGGCACCGGCGGCGGCGAGCACGGCGTGGCAGCTGGTGGCCAGCCACCGCAGCGCCGGCTCGGCGAACGCCGCCAGCCACTCCCGGGTCAGCCGGTAGGGCGGCGTGATCGGGGTGAGGTGGTCGGCCACCTCCTCGGCGTCGGCGAGCTGGTGCTTGAGCCGCCGCACGAAGTCGATCGAGTCGTAGTAGGCGCGCAGCCCCGCGTCGCCCGGCGCGGCGAGCAGTGGCTCCAGCCAGGTGCGCCCCTGGGAGCGGAGATCCTCGATCAGCAGCGCGTCGAGGTCGTGGCCGGCGGTCGAGGTCTCCTGGGCGAGCTGGGCGGTGTGGTTGCCGCGCACCCGCACGAGCGAGACGCTCCAGGTGGCGCCGAGCACGCAGGTCAGCACCAGCGCCCCGGACGGCAGCCCGCCACCGGTCTCCGGGTCGAGCGCCGCCGCCACCGCGCTGGACATCAGCTCCACATCGGAGAAACCGGCCAGCTCGCCGGCCGCGGTCAGCACATCGCGGCGCGGGTCTCCCACCACGTAGGCCGGGGGTGTGGTGAGCGTCACGCGGTCGACATCCGCGCCGAACTGCTGGCGCGCCTCGCCCCGCACCGCCGTCAGGTAGGCACCGAGCGCCTCGCCGCCGGTGACCTCCCGCCCCTCCAGCCACATGGACGCCTGCGCGTCGACCGCCCGCCGCGGGCCGTCGATGTAGCGCCGGGGGATGGCTCGCTTGCGCCGCTCGGCGGCGGTGCCGACCAGGTAGCCGGCGTCGTCGAGGCACACCGAGGACGGCCAGACCAGGCTGCCGGTGCCGGGCTCGCGCAGGAGCCCGGACTGGTCACCGACGACCAACGCGGCGCGGATAGCCGACGTGCCGACATCGACCACCAGGATCGGCTCGGCCATGAGCGGTCCTCAAGGGGGTTTTGAAAACACGGCTGGGAGTTTCGAACTATTGGGAGTTCCGGCATAGTTTCCGCGAGTCTTACGGCCGCGTCCACCCTCCGGAGGGGTGCGTCAGGAGCCAAGCGGACGATATGGATGCAGCGGAAACGCGTTGGTAACAATCGATCAAGCAATCCGAGTACCGTACGGCTCCGAAGTACCGATATGGGCGCGCAGATGATTGGCGAGAGGCTGGCACTCATGAGCGACGGCGCCAACGACGGGCCGCGTCGGGCGGACCACCTGTCGGCCGTACCCCCGTTGCCGCCGGAGCCCGCGATGGAGGCCAACGAGCTGCTCCGTGCGGTGGCGCGTGGCGACGAGTCCGCGTTCGAGCGCCTCTACGACCTCGTGGCCCCCAGGGTGTACGGGCTGGCGAGGCGGGTCCTGCGCGACCCCGCCCAGGCCGAGGAGGTGGCCCAGGAGGTGCTCGTCGAGGTGTGGCGCACCGCCAGCCGCTTCGACCCGGCGCGTGGCTCGGCCACCGCGTGGATCTTCACGATCGCCCACCGCCGCGCCGTCGACCGGGTCCGCTCCGAGCAGGCCGGCGCCGAGCGGGCCCGCCGGCTGGCCGCCTCGCAGGGCGAGACTCCCTACGACGAGGTGGTCGACCAGGCCACCACGCACCTGGAGCAGCAGCAGGTGCGGCGGTGCATCCAGACGCTCACCGGCCTGCAGCGCGAGGCGATCACGCTGGCCTACTACGGCGGCTACACCTACCGCGAGGTCGCCGAGCTGCTCGGCACCGCCCTGCCCACCATCAAGACGCGCATGCGGGATGGGTTGATCCGGCTGCGCGACTGTCTGGGCGTGGAGGTGACCGCGTGACAGATGTCCACGCGCTCGCCGGGGCGTACGCGCTGCACGCGCTGTCCGAGATCGAGCGAGCCGCCTTCGCGCGCCACCTGGCCGAGTGCGAGTCCTGCGCACACGAGGTCGCCGAGCTTCAGGAGACCGCCGCCCGGCTGGCCGAGGGCGCCTGGTCGGTGCCGCCGCCCCAGCTGCGTGGCAGCGTGCTCGCCGAGATCCGGCAGACCCGCCAGGTGGCCCCCGGGCGCGCGGACCGCCCGGCCCGTGCCGCGTCACCCGCCGCCGGCGGCTCGCGGCGCCGGTCGCTCGCCGTCGCCGCGGCCGCCGCGGTGGTCCTGGCCGCGGGCACCGGCACCGTCTCCTATGTGGCGCAAGAGCAGCGGGTACGCGACGAGCGCGCCACCGTCGAGGCCCTGCGCGCGGAGTCGGCTCAGGTCGAGGCCGTGCTCGCCGCCTCCGACGCGCAGCTGCGCTCGGCACCGGTGACCGGCGGCGGCCAGATCACGATGGTGCTCTCGGAGAGCCTGGACGAGGGCGTGGTCATGCTCTCCGGCGCCCGTCCGCCCGGCGCCGACCGCGCATACCAGCTGTGGTCGGTCTCCAGCGGCGGCCCCGACTCCCGAGGCGTGCTCCCCGCCGGTGAGGGCGGGGCGACCGCGTTGATCAAGAAGATCCGCGGCATGAACACCCTCGGCGTCACGATCGAGCCGGCCATCGGCTCCCGTACGCCGACTGAGCCGCTCGTCGCGAGCGTGCCGACGGAGGCCTGAAAACTCGCTTCCCGGCGGCGCTACCGTGATCACATGACGTTCTTCTTCCTCGCCCGCTGACCCCACTGGCGGGTCGCGGGTTCCCCCACCGCTGGTGATGCGGGGCGGCGCAGTGCCGTCCCGGGTCCTGCCGCGGGAGAAGAACGATGCACGCGCGCCTCCTGGCGCGGACGGTACGAGGCATGGAGATCCTGGTCGCCGACGAGATCCGCGAGCGCGGTCTCGGTCAGGTCGACCTCATCGGCCACCGCGAGGTCCACTTCACCTCGCCGGATCCGGCCGCCGCGATCCATGCCCTGTCCACCGCCGACGATGTACTGCTCGTGGCCGCCGTCCTGCACGGCATCGGCCACACCAAGGACGACCTTCGCCACCTCACCGAGCTGGGCGACCTCACGTGGGCGCCGCGCCGGCCGTTCGACGTCTCCGCCACGGTGGTGGGTGCCCGCCGCTTCGGCCGCTACGACGTCGAGGACACGGTGGGCGCCCACCTGTCGAGGCTGCTCGGCGTGCCCTACCACTCCCGCCGCGGCGGCGTACGCCCACCGCCCGGCACCACCTCGTGGCGGGTGACGATCGAGGGCAAGCGGGCCACGGTGGCGGTACGCCCGGCCGACCGGCCCGCCCATCGCCGCGCCTACAAGGTGGCGAGCGTGCCCGGCACACTGCACCCGCCGGTGGCCGCCGCGATGGTCCGTCTCGCTGGCATCAGCCCCGGCGATGTGGTGCTCGACCCCTGCTGCGGCGCCGGCACGCTCCTGATCGAGGCGAGCGGCACGGGTGCCCGCCTGCTCGGCGCGGACGCCGATCCGGTGGCGCTACGGGCCGCGAGCGCGAACGCGGCCGGGCGCGCCGTGCACTGGATCCGGTCCGACGCGGGCGCGCTGCCGTTGCGGACCGGCAGCGTCGACCGCATCCTCGTCAACCCGCCCTGGGACCGCCAGGTAGCGGCACAAGGCGAGCTCGCGATCGACCCGGCCCACCTCTGGTCCGAAGCACGCCGCGTCCTCCGCCCCGGCGGCCACCTGGTAGCCCTCCTCCACGGCGACGCCCCCGCGTCCTGGAAGGTGCTCGCGACCCACCAGATCCGCCTATCCGGCGCCGAGGCGACCATCCTGGCCGCCTCCCCGCGTTGATCAGGGAGTTGATGGGCGAGTCGCGCGGCGTGCCTCTCCACCAGGTCCCTGATCGACGGCAAGGGCGAGGATCTGGGCGGCGCGCTTCAGGGTGGCCAGGTCGCGAGGGGAGGCGTCCTGGAGGAGGGCGGCCACCGCGCGGACGCGGGCGGCGCGGCCGCGCTCCAACAGGCGGCGGCCGGCCGGCGTCGGGGTTACCAGCACGACGCGGCGGTCGGTCGTGGAGCGCTCGCGCACCACCAGGCCGTCCGCTTCCAGGGCGGCCACCAGCTTGGTGATGGCGGGCGGCGAGACCTGCTCGATCGCGGCCAGGCGGGTGATCGGCTGCGGGCCGGCGAAGACGACCACCGACAGCAGTGACGCGCGCGGCCCGTCGAGATCCATGCCCACATCCCGGGTACGCGCCAGGCGCAGCAGCCGCAGCGCCGCCGAGTGCAGCATGTTGGCGGTCTCGTGGCGCTCGTCGGCCGGCACGCCGGCGGGGCGAGCGGGCAGCCGCGCTTGCCTCGACTGCTTCACCATGGTTAACCTTTTACCACAGTTAAGCACCTGCTCGGGAGGTGGCCATGGCGCTCGGTCCGGTGGCCCAGATCCACATCAGCGTCCGCGACATCGACCGGGCGGTGGTGTTCTACCGCGACGTGCTCGGCATCCCGCTGCTCTTCCAGGTGCCGGGCCAGCCGATGGCCTTCTTCGCCAGCGGCGACGTCCGGCTCTATCTCGGCGTGCCGGAGAGCGAAGAGTTCGCCAGCCGGTGCACGCTCTACTTCCGGGTCGACGACATCGACGGCGAGCACGCGCGCCTGGTCGCCGCGGGAGTGGAGTCGTTCGGCCCGCCACACGTCGTGCACCGCGACGTGGCGACCGAGCTGTGGATGTCGTTCTTCACCGACCCCGACGGGCACAAGATCGGGCTGATGCAGGAGCGATAGGCGGCACGGGAGCGGGGGCGCCGCCAGCGGCGCCCCCGTCCGGCCGAGCGTCAGTTGGTGGGCTGTGCCGAGTAGATGCTCTCGGCGAACTGGTGCATGCGGCGCTCGTCGAGGTGCACGGCGAGGTCGGCCTCGCTGATCATGCCGACGATGCGCTGCCCGTCCATCACCGGCAGGCGGCGGATCTTGTTGCTCTGCATCAGGCGCAGCACCTCGTCCTGGTCGGCGTCCACGTCGACCCAGATCGGGGTGCCCTGCGCCATCTCGCGGGCGGTCATCGACCGGGGGTCGCCGCCCTCGGCGATGCACCGCACGACGATGTCACGGTCGGTGATGATGCCGTGCAGGCGGTCGTCGTTGCCGCAGATGGGCAGCGCGCCCACCCGGAGGTCCCGCATCATGCGGGCGGCGCTCTCCAGCGTGTCGTCTTCGCCGATGCACTCGGCTCCCGGATGCATGATGTCGCGAGCGGTGCTCATGGTGCTCTCCTTTCCTCCGGCCGCGTCGTCGAGGCCGGTGGACGACGGCGCTCGCACGCCTCAGCACTCACCGTAACCGCCGCCCGGGGGCCACGTAGGGCAAAGGCCGGACCTGACGAAAGTCAGGGGAGGCGGGTGACGATCGGGCCCTGCGGCGGGCACCCGCCCGTCCATAGCGTCGGCCGTATGACGATCACTGTGACCGGCCTGACGAAACGGTACGGCGCGACTACGGCGGTGCACGACATCTCGCTGCGGATCGCGCCGGGCAGGGTGACCGGGTTTCTCGGGCCGAACGGCTCCGGCAAGTCCACCACCATCCGCATGGTCCTCGGGCTGGATCGACCCACCGCCGGCACCGCGCTCATCAACGGCAAGCCGTACGCCGAGCTGGCCAGTCCACTTCGGACGGTGGGTGCGCTCCTCGACGCGCGGGCGGTGCACCCGGGGCGCAGCGCCCGTAACCACCTGCGGGCGATGGCGCGCGGCAACGGCATCCCGGAGCGGCGTGTGGCCGAGGTGCTGGAGACGGTCGGCCTCAGCGAGGTGGCGCGCAAGCGGGCCGGCGGCTTCTCGCTCGGCATGAGCCAGCGGCTCGGCATCGCGGAGGCATTGCTCGGCGACCCCGAGGTGCTCATCTTCGACGAGCCGGTCAACGGGCTCGACCCCGACGGCGTGCGGTGGGTACGCCAGCTGATGCGGGCGCTGGCGGCCGAGGGCCGTACCGTCTTCGTCTCCAGCCACCTGATGAGCGAGATGCAGCAGACCGCCGACCACCTTGTCGTGATCGGCAAGGGCCGGATCATCCGGGACGCGCCGATCGCCGACGTGATCGCGGGAAGCTCGACCACGGCCGTTCGCGTGCGCACTCCCGACGCGGAGGCGCTGCGCCACCACCTGGCGGCCGCGACGATCGCCGCCCGCCACACCGGTCCGGACGAGCTCACCGTCTCCGGCGCGCGGATCGAGCGGATCGGCGACATCGCGTACGAGG
>Ga0214467_1000096_pt1 | contig 25150 bp, 24 predicted proteins | sample RVTome_8_FD_187339 | JGI IMG/M metagenome (GOLD analysis project Ga0214467, IMG submission 187339) | Soil microbial communities from uranium-contaminated site in the Upper Colorado River Basin, Wyoming, United States - RVT160D0 HiSeq ...
CAGTGACCAGCCACCCATCATCGCTCAGCCCACACCCCTACAGTCACGACTACTCGACCTGCTCGACATCGACCCACGACAGTGGTGCTGACGATCAGCCACGTGCGGAATACGGGGCTAGGCGGCGTGGGGGGTGGAGGCGTGGTGGGCGGCCAGCACGTCCTCGCCGAAGTCGCCGTGCGGGCGGCGGAGCACCGTGTGTGCGTGGTTGCCGTCGTCGCTCGTGTTGTCGTACTCGATCAGCAGGTCCTCGCCCTGCACCCGGTAGTAGTGCCGCCCACCCGGCCGGGTCGGGCCCTCCCACGCGAACCACTGCTCGCCGCTCTCGATCCGCGCGTACTCGCGCGCGGCCAGGCTCGGCGGCAGCCGGTCGAGGTAGAGGGCGACCAGGCGGTAGAGGGCGGCCCGCGCGCCGGGGCCGAGGCGGCTGGCCGGCACGCCGCGCGGCTCCAGCGCCCCGCCGATCGTGGCGCGGGTGGCGGTGCGGATGTCGGCGGGGGCGTCGTCGGAGACGATCGCGGTGCGGCGGTCGGCGGGGCCCATCGCGTCGAGCAGCGCGCGGGCCAGGTCCTCCTCGGCGGCGAGCGGGCGCAGGACGGTGCCGCCGGCGTACCCGACGCGGTGTGGATTGGCGCCGAGGAAGATCGGCGCGGGGGAGACGACGCCGTCGGCGACCGTCATCGTCACGGAGATGTGGTGGCCCTCGAAGCGCCACCCCCACGGGTCGTCCCGCCCCGGCTCGCCGAAGACCGCCACCCAGTAGTCGTTGCTGTGCCGCCCGCGCGCCCACCCCTCCTGGCGGTCGAGCACCTCCTCGAGGGCGACGATCGCCATCGCCTGGGCGTAGGCGGGCGGGCTCAGCGCCGTCGCCAGCAGGCGGTGGGCCGCCTTGCGGGCGGTGCGGTCCAGGTCCGCGAAGCACGCCCCGGGCCGGGGCCGCGGCCGGTACTCGATCCACCGCCGCGCCGCCTCGTCGCCGAAGGGCCGCGACGCGAGGGAGCGCTGCTCACCGCCGAGCGCGGCGAGCAGCGCCTCCGCCGCCTCAGACATCTCATCGGGTACGCCGTCAGCAGCCATTCCCTCTGTATACCCCCTAAGGCCCGGCTCTTGGACCTCGCCTCGCTCCAGGCGAGGGCCGCGGGCCCTACGAGACCTCGCGACGCAGGAGTCGCGCGAGCCCGGCGACGAGCGGCAGGACGAGCCAGACGCCCACGGACGCGGCGAGCTTGGGCCAGTCCGATCCGGACATCGTGTTGTCGACGAGCGGCTGGGTCGTCATGCCGAGATCGAGCCACTCCGCCGGCGTCCGCAGCGCGTCGATCATGCTGGTGAGCATTCCCCAGATGGTGGGCAGCAGGAAGTACATGACGATGGCGAGGGCGGAGTTCATCAGCAGCATGCCGAACGCCACGCCGATGGTCATGTTGATCAGCTGGAACAGCACCGCGTTGCCCAGCGCGCCGGCGGTCAGGCTCCAGCTGCCGTCGCCGTCGAAGAAGGCGATCCCGATCGCGTTGCCGGCCGCGGCGAAGAGCAGGCCGGCGGCGACCGAGGCGCCGGCCAGCACGAAGCCGGCGAGCAGCTTGGCGGCGGCGATCCGCTCCCGCTCCGGCACCAGCGTGAACGTGGTCAGCGCCCCGCGCTGGGTCCATTCGCTGGTGACCGCGAGGATGCCGATGACCGGCAGCAGTACGCCGGCGGGCAGCATCGTGATCTGGAGGATGCCGTAGAACGTGAGGTCCGGCGGGTCGGCGGCGACGAGCATGACCACGACCACCGCCGCGTACGCGAGCGCGGTCACGGCCAGCAGCCAGAACCCGGCCCGCGTGTCGGTCATCTTGCGCACCTCGACCAGCGTGAGGCGGGCGATCGAGGGGCGGCTGACCGGCGTGGCGTGCGGCGCCGGCACCGTGGGCGTGGCGGTGGCGGTGGCGGTCATCGGGTGGCCTCCTTGGCGGCTGCGTTGGCGGCGAGAGTGGCGCCGTCCGTGGTGGCGGCGACTCCGTCGGCGGCGAGAGTGGCGCCGTCAGTGGCGGCGGCTCCGTTGGCGGTGAGGTCGAGGAAGAGCTGCTCCAGCCCGCCCCCGTCGGCGGTGCGCAGCTCCAGCAGCACGAGCCCGGCCGCGGCGGCGGTCCGCCCCACGGTCTCCGCCTCGGCCTGCGCGACCAGCGCGCCGTCCGGCGTGCGGGTCACGGCCACGCCGGCCGAGGTGAGCGCCCACTCGAGCTTCTCCGGCTCGAGGCCGCGCACCCGTACGCCGGAGCCGGCGAGCAGCTCCTCCTTGGTGCCGTCGGCGACGACCCGGCCACCCCCGATGACCACCAGCCGGTCCGCCACCGCCTCGACCTCGCGCAGCAGGTGCGAGGAGAGCAGCACCGTGCCGCCTCGGTCGGCGAAGTCGCGCAGCACCGTGCGCATCCAGAAGATGCCCTCCGGGTCGAGCCCGTTGGCCGGCTCGTCGAGGATGAGCACGCGGGGATCGCCCAGCAGCGCGTGCGCCAGGCCGAGCCGCTGCCGCATGCCCAGCGAGTACTGGCGGACCCGCTTGCCGCCCGCCTTCGGGTCCAGCCCGACGAGCTTCAGCAGCGCGTCCACCCGGCCCCGGTCGACGCCCATGACCTGGGCGGCGAGGCTGAGCGTCTCGCGCCCGGTGCGGCCCGGGTGCTGGGCGGAGGCGTCGAGGAGCACGCCCACGCGGCGGCCGGGGTTGGGCAGCCGGCGGTAGGGCATGCCGTCCACCGTCGACGCGCCGACCGTGGGCGGGGTGAGGCCGCAGATCATGCGCATGGTCGTGGATTTGCCGGCGCCGTTCGGCCCGAGGAACCCGGTCACCGTGCCGGCCTCGCACCGGAACGACACGTCGTTGACGGCCGTGTGCTGGCCGTATCGCTTGGTCAGGTGCTCCACACTGATCATGGGTCCAGCCTGCGGCGCCGGCAGGTACCCCCGCGTCGGCCCGAGGTAGGCGGCGCGTGACGGAGGTATATGGGCGGCATTCGACTTTGGTCGGATGTCCGGAGGGCCGCCGGGTCGTACCATTTGATCATGGTTGGTGCGGTGACGCCCGAATACCGTGCGCTACTGCCCGGTGCCCTGCTGGCGGAGCCCTATCCGGAGGCCCGCGGGCCGGCCCGCCGCACCGCCCGCGACTGGTTCGTCGACGTGGTCTTCTTCCTCTTCGCCGTGGGGCTCGCGCTCCTCATGACCGCGATCGGCCTCGACGAGGGCATCGACGAGCCGCGCGTGCTGATCGACCTCGGGCTCGGCCTGCTGAGCTGCCTCGGCCTGTGGGTGCGCCGCCGGTGGCCGGTGGCGCTCTGCCTCGCGATGAGCGTCGTCGGCGTCTGGTCGGTGTCGAGCGTGGGCGTGGCACTCGTCGCGTTCTTCACGGTGGCGGTGCACCGGCGGGTCGTCGTGACGCTCGCCGTCGGCGCGATCGGGCTCGCCAGCGGGTTCCTGTTTCCGCTGCTGCGGCCGGAATGGGGGAGCGGCACCTTCTGGCGCGACCAGGCCTGGGCGACCGTGATCGCCGCGCTGGTGCTCGCCTGGGGCCTCGTGGTCCGGGCCCGCCGCCAGCTCGTGCACTCGCTCCGCGACCGCGCCCACCGCGCCGAGTCCGAGCAGCAGCTCCGGGTGGCCCAGGCCCGCCAGGCCGAGCGGGCCCGCATCGCCCGGGAGATGCACGACGTGCTCGCCCACCGGATTTCCCTGCTGAGCCTGCACGCGGGCGCGCTGGAGTTCCGGCCGGACGCGCCGCCGGACGAGGTGGCCCGCGCGGCCGGCGTGATCCGGGACAGCGCGCACCAGGCGCTCCAGGAGCTGCGCGAGGTGATCGGCGTGCTCCGCGACGACCCGGCCGAGGACGCGCCCGACCGCCCCCAGCCCACTCTCGCCGACCTGCCCGGCCTCGTCGACGAGTCGCGGGCGGCCGGCATGCGGGTGCGCCTCGACCGCCAGGTCGACGACCTCGGCGCGGTGCCGGTGGCGGTGGGGCGCAACGCGTACCGGATCGTGCAGGAAGGACTCACGAATGCCCGCAAGCACGCGTACGGTTCCACTGTGGACGTGATCGTGGCGGGGGCGGCCGGCGACGGGCTCTCGGTCGAGGTGCGCAACCCGTGGCCGGTGGGCGTGCCGGCCGGGCCGGAGATCCCCGGCACGGGCACCGGCATCGTGGGGCTCACCGAGCGGGCCACGCTCGCCGGCGGGCGGCTGGAGCACGGCCGCACGGCGTCGGGCGACTTCCGGCTGTGGGCGTGGCTGCCGTGGCCGGCGTGAGCGGGGACGCCGAGGCGCCGATCAAGGTCTTGATCGTGGACGACGACGCGCTCGTCCGCGCCGGCCTCGCGATGATCCTCGGCGGCGCGAGCGACATCGCCGTGGTCGGCGAGGCGGCCGACGGGGCCGAGGTGGCCGCCGCCGTCCGCTCGTACACGCCCGACGTCGTGCTCATGGACATCCGCATGCCCCGCCTCGACGGCCTCGCCGCCACCGAGGCGCTCCGCAAGCGGCCCGAGCCGCCGGAGGTGATCGTGCTGACGACGTTCCACGCGGACGAGTACGTGCTGCGCGCGCTCCGCGCCGGCGCCAGCGGCTTCCTGCTCAAGGACACCCCGCCGGCCGAGATCCTGCGCGCCGTGCGCCGGGTGGCGGTGGGCGAGCCGATGCTCTCGCCCGTGGTGACCCGCCGCCTCATCGACCATGTCAGCGACACCGGCGCGGACGGCCGGCGGCGCCGCGCGCTGGAGCTGCTCGGAAGGCTGAGCGAGCGGGAGCGCGAGGTCGCCGTGGCGGTCGGCCGCGGCAAGTCCAACGCGGAGATCAGCGGCGAGCTCTTCATGAGCGTCGCGACGGTCAAGGCGCACGTGTCGCGGGTGCTGACCAAGCTGGAGTTCAACAACCGGGTGCAGGTGGCGCTGCTCGCCCACGACGCCGGCCTCACGCTCCCCTGAGGCGCGCCTCGGCCAGCTCCTTCGCGGCGGTGTGCGGGCTGATCCCGGCCTCGAGGCTAGTGCTGGCTTTCAAGATGTGGGTGACCGTCGAGCCGATGGTCCGCACCTCGGCGAGCGCCGCCTCCGGCGTGAGGCCGCGTAGCTCGACGCCGGTCCCGTAGATCACGCCGCCCGCGCTCACCACCGGGTCGGGCACCCACACCACGCCCCGCTCGTGCAGCATGGCGGCGACGCGCTCGTCGGCGAGCTGGTTGTTCGCGGGCCCGGCGATGGCGGCGCACCGCAGGCGCGGTACCAGGTCGGGTGTCAGCAGGCCGCCCAGCGCGGCCGGCACGATCACGTCGGCCGGCGTGGTGGCCGCCTCCTCGGGTGCCACCCAGGCCGCGCCCACCGCGTCGGCGAGCGTGCGGCGGCCGGGGTCGACGTCGGTGACGGTGAGGGTGGCGCCGGCGCCGGCGAGCGACTTGACCAGGTGGGTGCCGACGTTGCCGAGCCCGATCAGCGTGATCCGCAGCCCCGCCATGCCTGCGTGCCGCCCCGCGTCGCCGGCGTCCGGCGCCGCGGTGCCGAAGCGGTGCGCGCACAGGGCGGCGAGCGCGGCGAGCACCCCCTCGGCGGTCGGCCCGGAGGAGTCACCGCTGCCGCCCTGGTCGGCCGGGCGGCAGAAGGCCCACCGCGTGCGCTCGCCGATCGTCACCATGTCGCCCGGCCCGGTGCCGACGTCGGGCCCGGTGCCGTAGCGCCCGCCCAGCGACTCGACCGCGTCGCCAACGTCGAGCAGTACGTCCCGGCGCGCGGCGTCGTCGAGCGGCGCGGCGGTGGGCAGCGCCACGACGGTCTTGCCGCCCCCGTGGTCGAGGCCGGCGACCGCGGTCTTGTACGTCATCGCCTCCGCGAGTCGCAGCGCGTCGGCCACGCCGTCGCGCCAGCCGGCGTAGTGCTTGAGCCGGCAGCCGCCGACCGCCATCCCGCGCGCGGTGGAGTGCACGGCGATCGCGACCGGCAGTCCGCTGCGGCGTCCCCTCTGGACGGTGAGCTGCTCATGATCGAACGTCATGGGCCGACGGTATGCGCTCCCGGCGGTGTGACCAGCGCCGCCGAACCAAATCCGGACGCCGGCCGGAATTCCCGCGCGAGACCGAACGATGTTCGACCGCGTGCCGCCCTAGGCAAGGCATCGAGATATGTAAGAATATCGAAATGATGACGAGGTTGGCGGCCGCCGCGGCCGGTGTACTCCTACTGCTCGCCACTCCCGCCGCCGCGCCGGCGCATTCCCGAGGCGGGTGCTCGGATCGGCTGCTGTTCTGCGAGGACTTCGAGCGGATGCCACTGGGCGGCGCCGCCAGCCTCAAGTGGGGCATAGACACCAAACACGGCACCCTCACCGTCGAACGCCACCGCGGCGACCGCGTCCTCCACGTCCACACCGAGGGCAACGGGCGCGCCTTCCTCAAGGTCGACGACTTCGCGGCGCCCGGCAACAGCTTCTTCGGCCGGGTGCGGCTGCGGGTCGCCGCCTTCCCGACCGCGCCGGACTGGGCGCACTACACGCTGGTCGAGGCGACCGGCCAGGGCCCGGAGATCGTCCGCCCGCTCGGCGGCCAGTACGTGCCCACACTGGACCGCGCGCTGTGGGGCGTCGGCGCCGACGGCGGCCCGACCGGCGACTGGACCAACTGGCGCGAGTCCGCCCCCTCGGTCGCCGGCCGGTGGCAGTGCGTCGAGTGGCGCGCCGACGCGGCCGACAACCGCATCGACGTCTGGATCGACGGCCGCCCCCAGCCCGACCTGACGGTCACCACGACGGACCACGGCGGCAACCCGGTCGACTTCGTCTTCCCCCGCTTCGACACGGTCAAGATCGGCTGGCAGCTCTACCAGGGCGACCCCACCCCACCCGCCTACGACGTCCTGATGGACGACATCGCCCTCTCGACGACGAGGGTTGGCTGCTGACCCCGCCTACAGGGGGATCTGGCGCAGGCGGCTGATCTCGGCCTGCTGTTCGGCCGCGATGCCGGTCGCCTGCCGCTCGACCTCCTGGTCGCGGCCGGAGCGCAGCACGTCCGTCGCCATCGCGATCGCGCCCTCGTGGTGGGCGACCATCATGTCGACGAACATCTTGTCGAACGCGTCGCCGCGCAGGCTGGCCAGCCCCTTCAGGGCCTCGGGCGGCTGCATGCCCTTCATGCCGTCGTGGCTGTGCCCGGCCTCGTTCTCGGAGAGGCCGCGCGCCTTCAGCCAGGCCCGGAAGACCGCCATCTCCGGCTTCTGGGCGGCGGTGATGCGGGAGGCGACGGCACGGATCTGCTCGTGCCCGGCCCGCTCGGGGGCGAGTGCCGCCATCTCGAGGGCCTGGGCGTGGTGCGGGATCATCATCCGCATGAAGAAGGCGTCGGCGTCGTTGTAGAGGCTGCCGTCCGGCGCGGGGAGCTTGTCGGAGGGGATCACCGAGGCAGACTCGCCGGGACGGCCGGGCACGATTACGGGCACCGGCGAGGTGGTCGGGGTCGGCGAGGCGCTCGCGACCGGGTCGTCGCCCGAGCCGGCGGCGCGGACCCCGAGCGCGATCGCGATGCCGGCCACCGCCACCACCACGGCGCCGATCACCGCGTAGGTGCGACGGCTCATCAGACCCAACCTCCCGAACCGAAGCGAAGCGAACCAAAACCGATGCCAGCGTGCGCGCGATGGTATATCGCTATCATGCTCATCCAAGTGACTGGTGTCACATCGACGGTTACGATGCCTCGGTAAGGTGTGCACCAATCTGGCGCCCTTTCGCCGACGAAAGGGCCGGAAAGACGGGGTTTGCCCATGTTCAGATCCGCCCCACAAGGGTTGCGGCGGCTCACTGCCGTCGCGGCGGCCGCGTTCGCCCTCACGCTGGCCGTCGCGGCCTCCGCTTCTCCGACGAGTGCCCAGTCGCCGTCCACAAACGAGATTCCGGGCGTCGACGAGATCGTCAGCAGCAACAACATCCGCCTCCTGACAAACGTGCCGCTGTCGGGCCCCCTCGCCACCGGCATCAACTCCGACATCGCGTTCCAGGGCAAGTACGCGTTCGCCGGTAACTTCAACGGCTTCGCCATCTTCGACATCAGCCGCCCGTCCCAGCCGCGCCTGGTCTCCCAGGTGTCGTGTGTCGGCGGTCAGGGTGACGTCTCGATCGACGGCAACCTGCTCATCATGTCGGTCGACTCGTCGCGCAGCGACGACTCTTGTAGCAGCACCTCCCTCCCCGCCACCAACAAGGCGGCCTGGGAAGGCATCCGGATCTTCGACATCAGCGACAAGCGCAACCCGCGGTACGTGAAGTCCGTGGAGACCAACTGCGGCTCGCACACGCACACGCTGGTGCCGGGCAAGGACCGCCGCTCGCTCTTCGTGTACGTGTCGTCGTACTTCCCGTCGTCGACGTTCCCGGACTGCCAGCCGCCGCACGACCTGATCTCGATCGTCAAGGTGCCGGTGCGCGACCCGGCCGCCGCGGCCGTCGTGGCGACGCCCAACCTCTTCCCGGGCGACACCGGCAACCCGCCCAACACGCCGAGCACCGAGACCAGCGGCTGCCACGACATCACGGCGTACCCGAAGAAGGACATCGCCGCGGGCGCGTGCATGGGTGACGGCATCCTGCTCGACATCAGCCGTCCCGAGTCGCCGAGGGTGATCACCCGGGTGCGCGACACGGTCAACTTCGCGTTCTGGCACTCGGCGACGTTCAACAACGCCGGCACCAAGGTCATCTTCACCGATGAGCTGGGCGGCGGCGTGGCCGCGGAGTGTCTCGCGAGCGTTCCCTCGACCAAGGGCGCGGACGCCATCTACGACATCCAGGGCTGGGGCAAGCACCGCAAGCTCGTGTTCAAGAGCTACTTCAAGATCCCCCGTCTGAACGCCGAGACCGAGAACTGCGTGGCGCACAACGGCTCGCTGATCCCGGTGCCCGGCCGTGACGTGATGGTGCAGGCCTGGTACCAGGGCGGCATCTCCATCTGGGACTTCACCAACTCGTCCCGCCCGAAGGAGATCGCGTACTGGGAGCGGGGCCCCGTCTCCGCGACCGACCTGGTCCTGGGTGGTTCCTGGTCGGCGTACTACTACAACGGCTACATCTACTCCAACGACATCATCAAGGGTCTCGACGTCCTGCAGGTGCGGGACTGGCGGCTCTTCGGTGCCGAGTTCAACCGGTTCGACCAGCTCAACGCGCAGAGCCAGACGCGCTACTGAGCCTGTGCCACGCGAGCGGGCCCGGCCTCTACGGAGGTCGGGCCCGTTTGTTCGTCGATGTATTCGCATGATTCAATAGTCGGACGCGAGTGGCCTTTCTCGACCGCGAAGGGGCGCGCCGGGCGCGGGTGTCAACGGGCGGCACCCCCGGTGGGCGCCCTCGCCTGTCCGGGCGACCTAAGTGCAGTCGTGACGAAAGGCAATGACGTGAAAGCCAGACGCAGGTTGGCGGTGCTCGCCGCAGCCGCGCTACTCGGCAGCGGGGTGCCGCTGCTCCTGAAGCCCAGCCCGGTGGAGGCGCACGGCGCGTTCGTCTCTCCGGCCACCCGCACGTACGCGTGCTACAAGGATGGCCTGGCGGGCGGGGGCGGCGATATCAACCCCACCAACCCGGCCTGCGTGGCCGCCGTGGCCCAGGGCGGCAAGCAGCCCTTGTGGGACTGGTTCGGCGTGCTGCAGAGCAACGCCGCCGGCAACCACCGCACGATCATCCCGGACGGTCAGCTCTGCGGCGGTGGCACCACCAAGTACGCCGCCTACAACGCGGGCCGTCTCGACTGGCCGGTGACCGAGCTCCAGTCGGGCGGCACCATGCAGTTCCGCTACAACGCGTGGGCGCCGCACCCGGGCACGTGGACGCAGTACATCACCCGGGACGGGTTCGACCCGACCCAGCCGCTGAAGTGGTCGGACCTCGACGCGACGCCGTTCGACACGATCACCAACCCGCCGACCCAGAATGGATCGTCGGGGAACGAGTACTACTGGAACGCCCGCCTGCCGGTGAAGCAGGGCCGCCACATCATCTACTCGATCTGGCAGCGGTCGGACAGCCCGGAAGCGTTCTACAACTGCGTCGACGTGCAGTTCGGCGGCACGCCACCCACCTCGCAGCCGCCGACCAGCGCGCCGCCCACGAGCAACCCGCCGACCAGCGCGCCGCCCACCACCAACGGCCCGGCGACGTGCACGGCGACCACGCGGGTCAGCAGCCAGTGGTCCGGCGGCTTCCAGGGTGAGGTGACGGTGCGTAACAACAGCACCGCCGCGGTCAGCCCGTGGACGGCCACCTGGACGATGCCGGCCGGCGCGACGATCAACAGCGGCTGGAACGCGACGGTCACGCAAAGTGGCGCCACCGTCACGGCCGCGGCACCGTCGTGGACCCCCAGCCTCGGTGCCGGTGCGTCGGTGACGATCGGGTTCACCAGCAGCGGCTCGCCCGGCCCGACCGGGATCCGCCTGAACAACGCGGTCTGCGGCAGCTAGCGGATCTGTTCGAGGAGCGGGCCCCCGCCGGGGGCCCGCTCTTTTTCTTCGCCGCCACCGCAACCCCGCCGTGACCGTGGCCCGTCATCGTGGGTGAGGGCTGTCGGGAGGAGTACACGTATGCGGGCGGACGACACGTCCGAGTACGTCGAGTTCGTCTCGGCGAGGCTGGCCCGGTGGCACCGCGCCGCGTACCTGCTGTGCGGTGACGAGCACCGCGCCGACGACCTGGTGCAGACCACGGTCACCAAGCTCTACGTGCACTGGGCGCGCGCCAGCGCCGCGGACAACCTCGACGGGTACGTGCACCGCATGCTGGTCCGCGCGTACATCGACGAGAAGCGGCTGGCCTGGTCGAAGGTGTGGCTGATGTCGGCGACCCCGGAGCGGGGCGCCTCCAGCGACACCGGCGTCGAGGAGCGCGACCTGGTGGTGCGGGCGCTCGCCGACCTGCCGAAGGGCCAGCGCACGGTGCTGGTGATGCGCTTCCTCTGCGACATGCCGGTGGAGAGCGTGGCCGCGGCGATGCGGTGCTCCACCGGCAACGTGAAGGCACAGACCGCGCGCGGCCTCGCCACGCTGCGCGCACGGCTCGGCGAGGCACCGCTCGCCGGGGCGGGCACGGGCAAGGGTGGGGGCTTGGAAGCGTGACCGAACAGTTCGAGGAGCGGGCCGACGACGTTCGCGTGCTGCTGGAGACCGCCCACGTGCCGCCGGCCAACGCGGACCTGGCGCGGGCGATCGAGGCCGGGGGAGTGGTGCGGCGCCGCCGGCGCTACGCGGCGGTGGCGGCCGCGACCGTCTTCGCCCTGGCCGGCACCGCGGCGATCGGGCAGGCGCTCGACCGCGTCGGCGAGGGCGACCGGCTGGACGTGCCGATCGGCGAGACGCTGACCTCGACACCCGCGCCGGCGCCGTTCAGCACGTGCACGGTGGAGGCCCTGCCCTCGCCGGCCGCCGACGGGCTCCTCACCGGGCAGGTGGTCGCCGACCCCACCGGCAAGTACGCGGCGGCCAGCCTGGTCCAGCCCGACGGCACCATCCACCCGGTGCTCTGGACCGACGGCCTGCCGCGGGTGCTGCCCACCATCGGCGAGAACGCCCAGCCCCGCGCGGTCAACTCCGCCGGCGTCGTGGCCGGCACGTCGTCGACGGACGGCGGTGGTGCGCTGGCCTGGGTCTTCCGCGACGGCCACGCCACCAAGCTGGCACCCGTCAAGGGTTACGAGTGGTGGGTGCCGCTGGCCGTCGACGAGCGCGGCGACGTGACCGGCGAGGCGTGGCGGGGCATGCGCTTCACGGTCGTGACGTGGTCGCGCGCCGAGCCCTTCGACGGCCCGGTGCTGCTCACCAAGCCCGGCGACGTGCGCGGCTCCGGCGTCGGCGGCGACGGCACGGTGGTCGGTACCCGGGGCGAGGGCACCGCGCCGTACGCGTGGCATCCGGACGGCAGTGGCCGGGCGCTCGACCTCCCGCCCGGCGCCGCCGCGGGGCAGGCACTCGCCGTCCGCGGGCACTGGGCCGCCGGCTGGGTCGGGCTGCCCGAGGAGAAGGCGCCGTCCGGCGGCCAGGTCGCCCCGCGGGCGCAGAGCGGCGAGCCGGACCGGCGCCTGCTCGACCTGCTCGGCAAGACCGCGATCGGCGGCAAGCTGGCGACCGTGCCCGCCCGCTGGGACCTGCGCACCGGCGAGGTCAAGCACTGGCCCGACCGCGCCATGGCGGCCACGGCGGTCAACGCCTCCGGCTGGATCGCGGTCCCCGGCGACGCCGGCCCGACGGTCATCTCACCCGCCGGCGAGGCGACGGCACTGCCCGGGCCGGTCGACGGCTACCCGACCACGCTGAGCGACGACAACCGCCGCCTGTACGGCGAGCGCGTCCCCCAGGCACCGGAAGGCGCGGCGCCGGCCACGAAGGAACGCGCCTTGAAGGGCGTCGCCACCGAGCTACTGATGTGGCGCTGCTGAATCAGGGGACCAGCACCGCGCGCACGCCGGGGACGGCCGGCGCGGTCCAGGCGGCCTCCACATCGGACAGCGGTACGGCGCGGGCGGTGACCGCGAGGCCGCCGCGGTCGATCTCGGCGATGGAGCGCGACTCAGAGCTCGAAGAGAGTGCGTAGCGCCTCGTCCACCCGGGAGAGGCTGGCGCCGGTGATCATGCCGAGCCGCTCGGCGCCGGAGGTCACCGGGAGGCGGCGCATGCGGTTTACCACGACGACGCCGGACACCGGGTCGGTCTCCGAGAGCGGCACCGCGAACGGCGGGAGATCGGTGATGCTGCCGCGCTGCCGCACGACCGGCGCGCAGTACGGCGCGGCGTTGGGGCGGTCGTTGTGCGCGTCGCCGGAGAGCACGACGACCCGGTATCGCAGGTCGGTGCGGTCGCCGATGGTCCACACCTCACCGCGGTTCACGGGGCCGATGCTACGCCCGCCCTCGGGCGGTCACCGGCGTGGGACTCGCGAGATCCGTTCACGGATGTCGTTGAAATGATCGGCCATCGCGGCGGTGAGCACCTGCGGGTCGCCGCCGCGCAACGCGTTGAGGATGTTGCGGTGCGCGGCGGCCGCCACCTGCGGGGTTTCGACGGTGCGGGGCAGCTCCGCGTTCACCTTGTCGAAGACGCTCCAGAAGACCCGCAGCAGGTCGCTGATCAGCTCGTTGCGCAGCGGCTCGTACAGCGTCTTGTGGAAGAGCCAGTCGGCCTCGGGGGAGTAGCGCCCCTCGGCGGCCTCGGCCTCCATCGCGGCGACCGCGCTGTCCAGCGCGTCGAAGTCGGCGCCCTCGACGAGCGCGAGCACCTGGCCGACGAGGCCGGTCTCCAGCACCTCGCGGATCTGCACCAGGTCGCCGATGTCGCGCAGGTCGCCGCGGAGCGAGAGGTGGGAGTGGAAGGTGAGGCCGGCCTCCAGCGGCGAGAACGACGGGGTGCCCACGTAGGTGCCGAGGCCGTGGCGGATGTCGACGATGCCGAGCGCCTGGAGCGCCTTGATCGCCTCGCGCAGCGGGTGGCGGCTGACCGAGAGCTCGGCCATCAGCTCCGTCTCGGTCGGCAGCAGGGAGCCGGGGGCCAGCCCGCGCCGCACGATCAGCTCCTTGATCGCCTCTTGCAGCGCCCGCTGGTTTTCGCCGGCTCCCCGCCGCGGTTGGGTCATGGTGTTCCGTCTTTCGCTCAGTCGCTCTTCGCGGCGAGGAAGCTGGTCATAGGACGTCCGAGGTTACCCTATCGAATGTCCTGGATGGGTATCCGGCGGAAGGCTATCCGCTCGTTGGCCCCGAAGTCGCCCGTTTCGTACAGCACGCCGAGCGTGGCGCCGAGCTGGACCAGGTCCGAGTACGCCGCGGGCAGCCCGGAGAGCGGCAGCGCCACCCGCCACGTGGCACCCCGGTCGGTGCTCACCCGCAGCGTCAGCGCGGCGCGTGCCGCCGGGTCGGCCGGGCCGGCGAAGACCAGCGGCGCGCCCGGCCCGGACAGCTGCAGCACGCTGCTCTGCACCACCGGCCCGGTGAGTGTGGCCTGCGGCCGGTAGGGCTTCTCCAGCGTCACGCCGCCGTCCGCGCTGTACGCGTCCGCCCGGTTGCCCGGCGCGGTGCCGTTGTGCTCGCGGGTGTTGAGGTAGAGGCGCCCGTCGGGGAGCTCGGCCACGGTGGTCTCGTTGACGTTGAGGTACCCGTTGGGGTTGTCGTCGACCGCCCCGATCGCCCAGGTCGCGCCGCCGTCGTCGCTGTAGAGGAGATGCCCGCCGTAGTACTTCGCCTCGGTGCCGTTGTCCGGCGACCCGGCCGGCGGGGCGATCGAATGGTTGGCCGGGACGACCAGCCGGCCGCCGCGGGCGAGCCGGATGCCGTGCACGGGGCCGGTCGCGTACCACCTCCAGCCGGGCGCCTTGGTGTCCGCGGTGATCTCGCGCGGCGCGGACCAGGTCCCACCCTCGTCGTCGCTGGTCTGGACGAACACCCGCCGGCTCTGGTCGGCCGGCACCTCACCGCGCATGATGGCGGCCTCCGTGGCCGTCCCACCGTTGTACGTCGACAGCAGCACCACCCGCCCGCCGGCCGTGACCACGGGCGCGGGGTTGCCGGAGGTGTTGGCGCCGCTGTCCGCGACCACCTGGAGGGCGCCCCAGGTGCAGCCCCCGTCGGTGGAACGGCGCAGGACCAGGTCGATGTTGCCGGCGTCCCCGAGCCCGCCGACCCGCCCCTCGGCGAACGCGAGCAGCGCGCCGGAACGGGTGGCGACGATCGCCGGGATGCGGAAGGCGCTGTACCCGTCGGTGCCGGACGTGTACGGGACGGAGGCGTCACACCGGGCCCGGTCCGCCGCGCTTTCGGCGGCCGGGGCCGCGCACCCGGCGGTGGCGAGGACGGTGGCGCTGAGCAGGAGTGCGGCGGGTCTTGTCGGGTGCCTCATGGGGTCTCCACTCGCTCGTGGGCGATCAGACATAGGACGTCCGCTGTTCCTTTCGAGACGGTAAGTGGGCATGTCGATCGCGTCAAGACGGGGTTCGGGTGACGGATCCGGGGGTATGGCGGCCCAGACCCTGCATGTAGAAAGACCGGAGGGAGCTTCCGATGCTCACGCTGACCGACAACGCGGTGGCGGTGATCCGCAACCTGACCGAACAGCCCCAGGTGCCCGAGGGTGCCGGCCTGCGCATCGCCACTGACGACACGCAGGGCGCGCTGATGCTGACGCTCGCCGCCGAGCCCATGGACGGCGACGAGGTCCGCGACGAAGCGGGCGCGAGGGTATTCCTGGAGACGGAGGCGGCCCGCATCCTGGACGACAAGTCGCTGGACGCCGCGGTGGACGCGAACGGCGCGGTGCAGTTCGCGGTAGGCGAACAGCCCGGTTGAGTCCAGCCCCCTCTTAGCGTCGATCAGGGAGTTGGTGGCCGTGTCCCACGGCGCGCCGCTCCACCGACTCCCTGATCAACGCCGTGGTAGGGCTTCGGGCTCGGCCCGCCACTGACACGAACGCGGGCAAATCCATCTATGGGTCCAATAACTCGAGCAGCCCCAACGCGTGGGCTGTGGCCAGCGCGCCGGCGCGGTTGCGGGCGCCCAGCTTGCGGAAGAGGCGCGCCTGGGTGTTCTCCACTGTCTTCTCGGCGATGCCGAGCGACCGCGCGGTCTGCCGCACGCTGTGGCCGGCGGCGATCGAGCGGAGGATGTCGCCCTCGCGGATGGTGAGCTCGGGCAGGCCGCCGTCCGGTTCGCCGGCGTAGGTGCCGGCGGCCGCGATGAGCCAGTTCGCCGCCGTGGGATCGATCGTCAGGTGGCCGGCGGCGGCGAGCGTGAGGGCGGGCACCAGTGCCTCGGCGACCCGTTCCGCCGCCACGATGGCCACCGCGCCCCGGCCGAGGGCGTCGAGCGTCTCGCCGCGGCTCATCGGGCGGGTGGTGACCACCATGATGGGGACCCGCGCGTCGCCGAGCCGCTGCCACGCCTCCGGGGTCGGGTCGACGAGGATCACCGGCACCGTGCCCGAGCCGGCGTGGTCCCACAGGTCGAGGCCTTCGCCGCCGTTGCCGCCATCGGTGACGAACGGGATGTGCTGGGCGAGCAGCGCCACCGCCACGTCGTACCGGGCGGGCACGTCCGGTCCACAGAGGACGGCGAGGGTGAGCCCGCCGGCCGCGTACACCCGGGGTCGGGGTAGTGGCGCGCGGTTGACCAGGCCGAGCGTGATCGCGCGGGCGATCGCGTGGCTCTGGCTGGTGACCGCGAGCTTCTGGTAGATCCGCCGCTTGCAGTTCTCCACCGCGAACGGCGTCGTGTTGAGCAGGTCGGCGATGCGGCTGACCGGATGCCCGGCGGCCGTGAGGGTGATGATCTCCCGCTCCTGGGTGGTCAGCCCGCCCGGCGCGGGCACCGCCACACCCGACCGCAGCGCGTCGACGTGCTGGTGCAGCAGCATGAGCAGCGCGTCGAGCCCGTGCGAGCAGGGGATCAGCGTGTCCACCCCGACCTGGCGGCTGCCGGACAGATCGGTGGGGGAAAGCCGCTCGTAGATCACGACGAGCCGGATGCGGCGGAAGCGGGTGCGCAGCGTACGCAGGGCGCGCAGCGCCTCGCCCACGCCGGCGCCCGCGTCGTAGACGACCAGGTCGGGCCCGCACAGGTCGCAGAGCCCCAGCAGGGCCGCGTCGTCGGAGACATGGCCGACGACGGTGAATTCCGGCTGCCCGGACAGGCAGACCGCCAGTGTGTCGCGGAACAGGCGCCGGGGCGAGCGGATGGCCACCCGCACCAGGTGCCCACTCGGTGCCGAAACCTGTCCCATACCGGCCTCCCCGGCGGTTAGGACTACGTTTCAACTTTGTTACATAGACCTAGATAAGTGTCAAGCGAAAGGAGGCCGGTCCTAGGGGTTTCTTGCGCCGGGCGGTGGTTATGCGTGCGCGGTTAGGTAACCGCCCATTGTCGTGAAATGGTCCAATGCGGGCAACTCGGTGCCGTCGTCGAGACGCACGCGTTTGATGAGAAGACCGTGGTTACGGCCGTGCCGGGCGTCGGCGCCGGCCACGATGACCACGCCGTCCCCCTCCCGGATGAAGATCCGGCCGGGCGTTCCGCCGTAGCGACCCGTGGAGACGGCCGCGGACAGGATCCGCAGCCGCTGCCCCCGGTGGTGGGTGAACGCGTTGGGGTACGGGTCGGACTGCGCGCGCACCAGCCTTTCGAGGTCCTCCGCCGGCCAACTCCAGTCGATGCGACTGTCCTCGATCGATCGCTTGTGGAAGAAACTGGCCTTGGAACGGTCCTGCTTCGCCCAGTCGGTGCGTCCGTTCGCGATCAGCGCGAGACCGTCCACAGTGATCGGTCCGAAGAGGTCGAGCGTGCGGTGGAAGAGGTCGGTGGCCGTGTCGGTGGGCCCGACCGGCACCGCCCGCTGCAGCACGATGTCGCCGGCGTCGAGGTCGTCGTCCATCATGTGCGCGGTCACGCCGACCTGCTCCTCGCCGTTGATCAAAGCCCAGATCACGGGCGCGAAGCCGGCGTACGCGGGCAGCAGCGAGTCGTGCACGTTGAGCGTGCCGAGGCGGGGCAGCCGGAAGATGTCCGGCGGGATCCAGGTGCGCCAGTTGGTGGCGACGATCACGTCCGGCTCGACCTCGCGCAGCCGCGCGACGAGGCTGTCGTCGGGGCGGCTGCGGATCTCCACGGGTACGCAATGCTTCTCGGCGAGGTCGGCGACCGAGTCGTCCCAGATCTTCTCGTACGCGTGATCGCTCTTCGGGTGGGTGGCCACCAGCACGACCTGATGGCTCGACTCCAGGAGCGCCTGGAGGGTCCGGTGCCCCCAGGTCTGGTACCCGAACATGACGACCCGCATGGGTGTGCCTCCATCGATGTGATCAGTTAAGCGAGGCTTGCCTAACTCGATAACTTAAGCAAGGCTGTCCTAAGTCGCAACCGAATGATGGGGCAGGCATGTCGCAGGCGGTACCCGTGTACGACCTCGTCGGTGTCGGCTTCGGGCCGTCGAACCTGGCACTGTCCATCGCGTTGACCGAGCACAACGCGGTCTCCGCGGTGAAGACGACCGGAGTCTTCCTGGAACGGCAGCCGCGGTTCGGGTGGCACCGGGGCATGTTGATCGAGGACGCGACGATGCAGGTCTCGTTCCTCAAGGATCTGGTGACGCTCCGCAACCCGACCAGTGAGTTCTCGTTCCTGTGCTACCTGCACAGCAGGGGCCGCCTGATCGACTTCATCAACCACAAGAACCTCTTCCCGCTCCGCGTGGAGTTCCACGACTACCTCGAGTGGGCGGCGGCCAAAGTGGACGATCTGGTCTGCTACGGCCACGAGGTGATCAGCGTGGAGCCGGTCGACGGCGGCTACCTCGACGTGACCGCGCGCAGCCGCGACGGCGTCAGCGTCTACCGCGCCCGCAACCTCGTCTTCGCCACCGGCCTGCGCCCGCACCTCCCCGCCGGCGTGGTCCCGTCGAAGCGCGTCTGGCACAACCGCGACCTGCTGGAGCGCGCCGGCGAGCTGACCGGCGGCCGGCGCTTCGTCGTGGTCGGGGCGGGGCAGAGCGCGGCCGAGGTGGTGGCGTTCCTGCACGAGCGCTTTCCGGCGGCCGAGGTGTGCGCGGTCTTCTCGCGGTACGGGTACAGCCCGGCCGACGACAGCGCGTTCGCCAACCGCATCTTCGACCCGGCCGCGGTGGACGCCTTCTACGACGCGCCCGCCGACGTCAAGCAGTCCCTAGTGGACTACCACGCGAACACCAACTACTCGGTCGTCGACATCGACCTCATCGACGAGCTCTACCGGCGGGTGTACCGCGAGAAGGTGCTCGGCGCGCAGCGCCTGCGGCTGCTCAACGTCTCCCGCGTCGCGGACGTGCTCGAGACGGCGTCGGGCGTACGGACCACAGTGGAGTCCCTGGCCACCGGCGAGCGGACCGTGCTGGACGCCGACGCGGTGATCTACGCCACCGGCTACCGGCCGGCCGATCCGGGCCCGCTGCTGGCGTCCTGCCCCTGCGACCGCGACGAGGCGGGCCGGCTGCGGGTGGGGCGGGACTACCGGGTGGCGACCGATCCCGTGCGCGGGCCGGGCATCTACCTGCAGGGCGGCACGGAGCACTCGCACGGGATCACCTCGTCGCTGCTCTCCAACACCGCGATCCGGGCCGCCGAGATCCTGGCCTCGATCGCCGGCGCGGAGGTGCCCGCCCCGCAGTTCACCACCGCCTGACCCGCTTCCGGATCAGGGCTCCTCTCCTGCGGAGGGGAGCCTTGATCATGTGCGTGGCCCGCCGAAACGGGCAGCGAGCGGGCAGTGATCCCGCCCGTTCGGGCATCCCCTTTAAGCGGCGATGTCGGATACATCCTCGGGTAAGCGTTGCTCCGGCGGGTCCGAGCGGGCAAAGTCAGGCGTAGGAACCCGCGCTGTGAACCGGCTCACACCGTTTCGGCGGTGTTAGAACATGGTTACGCAACGGCGGGTGTGCAGTGAGGGGGTGGGGAGCGGGATGAACGCCGACGAGCGGCAGCACCGCATCCTCGTTCTGGCCCGCAACAACGGCGACGTCGACGTCAGCAAGCTCGCCGCCGACCTCGGGGTGGCGCCGGAGACCATCCGGCGTGACCTGCGCTCGCTGGAGCAGCACGGCCTCGTCCGGCGTACCCATGGCGGGGCGCGCGCGGTGGAGACCGCCCGCTTCGAGACCACCCTCGCGATGCGCACCACCCGCCGGGTGCCGGAGAAGCGCCGGATCGCGGCCGCCTGCGCCGATCTCGTGGGCGACGCCGAGACCATCTTCGTCGACGAGGGGTTCACGCCCCAGCTCATCGCCGAGGCGCTGCCCGCCGACCGGAGCCTGACCGTGGTCACCGCGTCGCTCAGCACCGCCGCGGTCCTCGCCGCCAACCCGGCCACCACCGTGCTGCTGCTCGGCGGGCGGGTGCGCGGGCGCACGCTCGCCACCGTCGACCACTGGGCCACGGCCATGCTGGCCGGTTTCGTCATCGACCTGGCGTTCGTCGGGGCCAACGGCATCTCCCGCGAGCACGGGCTCACCACCCCCGACCCGGCGGTGGCCGACGTCAAGGCCCAGGTCGTCCGCGTCTCCCGGCGGCGGGTGTTCGCCGGGGTGCACACGAAGTTCGGGGTGAGCAGCTTCTGCCGCTTCGCCGAGATCGCCGACTTCGAAGCCATCGTCACGGACGCGGCGCTGCCCGCGTCCGAGGCACATCGTTACTCCCTGCTCGGCCCGCAGGTGCTGCGGGTCTGACCCCCGCTAGATCGCTCTCCTGGGAGGTTTGTCGTGTCACGCCGCCCCTTATTTATCGTTATTTCTGCACTTGTTATGACACTTGCCGCCTGCTCCGGGGCCGGTGGCTCCGGCTCCAGCAGTGACGGTGACAAGACCACCATCACCGCGCTGATGGTGGGCAACCCGCAGATGGAGGACATCGCCAAGCTCACCGCCGACTCCTTCACCAAGGAGACCGGCATCACGGTCAAGTTCACGATCCTTCCCGAGAACGAGCTGCGCGACAAAGTGACGCAGGACGTGGCCACCCAGGGCGGGCAGTACGACGTGGCGACGATCGGGGCGTACGAGGCGCCGATCTGGGCCAAGAACGGCTGGCTGCACGAGCTGTCCAGCTACGCCGACAAGGACTCCACCTACGACTCGGCCGACCTGCTCGAGCCGATGGTCAAGTCACTGTCCGGTGAGGACGGCAAGCTCTACGCCGCGCCGTTCTACGGCGAGTCCTCGTTCCTGATGTGGAACAAGGAGCTCTTCGCGGCCAAGGGCCTCACGATGCCCGAGCGTCCCACCTGGCAACAGGTCGCCGACTTCGCCGCCAAGCTCAACGACAAGCAGGCCGGCGTCGCGGGCATCTGCCTGCGTGGCCTGCCCGGCTGGGGCGAGGTCTTCGCTCCACTCACGACAGTGGTGAACACGTGGGGCGGCACCTGGTTCGAGAAGGACTGGACCCCGAAGGTGAACGCGCCGGAGTTCTCCCAGGCGACGAAGTTCTATGTGGACCTCGTCCGCCGGTACGGCGAGGCGGGCGCGTCGCAGGCCGGCTTCACCGAGTGCCTCAACACGTTCGGGCAGGGCAAGGCCGCGATGTGGTACGACGCGACCTCGGCCGCCGGCACGCTCGAGGACGCCTCCGCCTCCAAGGTGGCCGGCAAGGTCGGCTACTCCTTCGCACCGGTCAACAAGACCAAGTCGTCCGGGTGGCTGTGGGCCTGGGCGTGGGCGATGCCGAAGACCACCAAGCAGGCCGACGCCGCGTGGAAGTTCATCTCGTGGGCCACGGGCAAGGAGTACGAGAAGCTGGTCGGCGAGAAGATGGGCTGGTCGCGGCTGCCGGCGGGCAAGCGCACCTCGACCTACGAGCTGCCCGAGTACAAGCAGTCGGCCACCGCGTTCGCGGACATCACGCTGAAGGCGATCGAGGAGGCGGACCCGACCAACCCGGGCCTGCAGCCGCGGCCGGCATTGGGCGTGCAGTTCGTCGGCATCCCCGAGTTCGCCGACCTGGGTACGAAGGTGTCGCAGGAGGTGGCTTCCGCGATCGCCGGTAAGACCACAGTGGACAAGGCCCTGGCCGACGGGCAGAAGCTCGCCGAGAGCGTCGCCGAGAAGTACCGCAAATGAGTTCGGCCACTCTGGAGAAGGTGCCCGCCCGGCCCGCCTCGCGCCGGGTCGGGCGGGCGCCCTCCCGGCGGGACCGGTGGTCCCGGCGGGCGCCGCTGCTCCCCGCGCTGATCTTCGCGATCATCGTGACGCAGGTGCCCTTCCTCGTCACGCTCTATCTGTCCACATTGAGCTGGAACGCGCTGCGCCCCGGCTCCCGCGAGTTCACCGGCCTGTCCAACTACGGCACCGTGCTCTCCGACGGCCGGCTGCGGGCCGCGCTGCTCAACACCGTGGTCCTGACCGCCAGCTCAGTCATCGTCTCGGTGCTGCTCGGGCTGGGGCTCGCGATCCTGCTGGACCGCAAGTTTCCCGGCCGGGGCATCGTGCGCACGCTGCTGATCACGCCGTTTCTCGTCATGCCGATGGCGGCCGCGCTGCTGTGGAAGCACGCCATCTACAACCCGGCGTACGGCCTCATCAACGGCGTCCTCGGCGGCGACACCGACTGGGTCTCCCAGTACCCGATGGTCGCGGTCGTCGCCACGCTCGTGTGGCAGTGGACGCCGTTCATGATGCTGATCATCCTGGCCGGGCTGCAGTCCCAGTCGCTGGAGACGCTGGAGGCGGCGAAGGTGGACGGCGCCACGGCGTGGCAGACGTTCCTGCACGTCACGCTCCCGTACCTGCGTCCCTACCTCGAGCTCAGCGCGCTGCTCGGCTCGATCTACCTGGTGCAGACGTTCGACGCGGTCTTCACGATCACCCAGGGCGGGCCGGGCACCGCGACCACCAACCTGCCGTACGAGATCTACCTGACCACGTTCCGCAAGTTCGAGTACGGCGAGGCGGCGGCCGCCGGCGTCGTCGTGGTGATCGGCACGATCGTGGTCGCCACGTTCGCGCTGCGGGTCATCTCCGGCCTCTTCCGCATGGAGGTACAGCGATGAGGCGCCTGCCCTGGACCATCCTCGCCTGGGCGTGCGGGCTGGTCTTCTTCTTCCCGGTGCTGTGGATGGTGCTGACCGGCTTCAAGCGCGAGGCCGACGCCGCGTCCAACCCACCCACGTGGGTCTTCGCGCCCACATTGGACGGATACCGGCAGGTGTTCGACCGCGACCTCACCCCCTACCTGCTGAACTCGCTGATGGCCAGCCTCTTCTCCACCCTGCTCGTGCTGGTGCTGGCCACGCCGGCCGCCTACGCGCTGTCGCTGCGGCCGGTGGCCAAATGGCAGGACGCGCTGTTCTTCTTCATCTCCACCAAGATGCTGCCGGCCGTCGCCGCGCTCCTGCCCATCTACCTGGTGGTCAAGGAGCTCGGCATGCTCGACAACGTCTGGACCATGGTGATCCTCTACTCCGCCATGAACCTGCCGCTGGCGATCTGGATGATGCGCTCGTTCCTGCTGGAGGTACCCACATCGGTGCTGGAGGCCGCGGAGATGGACGGCGCAGGGCTGCTGGTGTCGATCCGGCGCGTGTTGCTGCCGATCGTCTCTCCGGGCCTGGCCGCGACCGCGCTGATCTGTTTCATCTTCTCCTGGAACGAGTTCTTCTTCGCGGTCAACCTGACCGCGACCCGCGCCGGCACGGCGCCGATCTTCCTGGTCGGGTTCATCTCCTCCGAGGGGCTGTTCCTGGCCCGGCTGTGTGCCGCCGCCACGCTGGTGTCCCTGCCCGTCGTGCTGGCCGGCTGGCTGGCGCAGAAGCAGCTCGTGCGGGGCCTGTCGATGGGAGCCGTGAAATGACGCCTTTTCTGGGAGATACGGTATGAAAGCCGCTGTTGTCGTGACCCCGGGGCAGATCGCCATCGAGAAGGTGGCCGATCCGACGCCGGGCCCGCGGGACGTGGTCGTGGAGGTCGCCGGCTGCGGGATCTGCGGCACCGACCTGCACATCATGGACGGCGAGTTCGCGCCGGCGTACCCGATCATCCCCGGCCACGAGTTCGCCGGCCGCGTGGTGGAGGTGGGCAGCGCGGTGACCGAGCTCGCGGTGGGGGAGCAGGTGGCCGTGGACCCGTCCCTGCACTGTGGCGAGTGCTACCAGTGCAAACGGGCCCGCGGCAACCTGTGCGAGAACTGGAACGCCATCGGCGTCACCAAGCCCGGCGGCGCGGCGGAGTTCGCGCTGGCGCCGGTCGCCAACTGCTTCCGCCTCCCGGCCGGCGTCGACGTCGCTGACGCCGCGCTGATCGAGCCGCTCTCGTGCGCGGTGCGCGGCTTCGACGTACTGCCCCGGCGCCTCGCCGACCACTACCTCATCTACGGCGCCGGCACGATGGGGCTGATGATGATGGAGCTGGCCAAGCGGGCCGGCGCGGCGTCGGTGTCCATGGTGGACATCAACCCGGCCCGCCTGGAGACCGCCCGCCTGCTGGGCTGCTCGGCCGCCGTGACCGCCGCCGACGAGCTGACCGCGCCGCGGGGGTGGGACGTGGTCATCGACTGCACCGGCGTGGAGGCGGCCATCACCGACGGGCTGGGCCGGGTGGGCAAGGGCGGCACGTTCCTGCAGTTCGGCGTCGCGTCCTACGGCGCCCGCGCGGTCATCGAGCCCTACAGGATCTACAACCAGGAGATCACGATCACGGGCTCGATGGCGGTGCTGCACAGCTTCGACCGGGCGGGGGAGCTGTGGGCGGGCGGCCTGCTCCCCGCCGACGTCTTCGTCAGCCACCGCTACCCCCTCGACGACTACGCGAAGGCGATGACCCAGTTTCGCGAGGGCGTGGGCCGGAAGATCCGCATCGACCCCTGAGCGGAGCGGCGGCTCTTCAGCGCGGCCGTAGGGTGGGCGTTCGTTCGGCGGCCGCCGAAGGGTTCCGGCTCTAGCGTCTCCGGCATGGAGATCCTCGTGGAACGGGCCGCTGACGTCCGCGCGGTGCTGGCGGACAGCCGCTTCGTGCCGGTGCCGCCGGGCCCGGCCGGTCCGGTCGGGTCGATGGCGTGGCTGCGGTCGGCGGTGGCGCGGTTCAGCCACGGGCCGGCGCACGCGCGGCGGCGGGCGCTCGTGGAGGCCGAGCTCGCCGCGATCGCCCCGGAGCGGCTCCGCGCCGCCGCGGCCCGCTCGCCCCGTCCCGCCGGCGAGGTGGCGGTCGCTGTGCTGGCCGAGGCGCTGGGTGCGGCCGACGTCGACGCCGTGGTGGCGGCGGTGCCCCCGGTGGCCGCCGTCTACCTGGCGCGGGGCGCCGCCGCCGCCGAACACGCCGCCGACGCCGCGGTGGCCACGCTGGTCGCCCTGCTCGCCGGGTCGTCTGGCGTCGAGGAGGAGCTCGTCGCGAACCGGATCGGGCTGCTCGTCCAGGCATACGCGGCCACCGGCGGGCTGGTGCGCGCCGCCGCCGAGCACGGGTCGGTCGCGGACGGGTTGCGGGCGGCGCCGCCGGTCCGGAGCACCCGGCGGGTGGCCACTGTGGACGCGCGCGTGGGCGGTACGGCTGTCGCGGCCGGGGACACGCTCGTGCTGGACATCGCGGCGGCGGGGCTGCCGTTCGGCGGCGAGCCGCGGGTCTGCCCCGGTCGCGCGCACGCGCTCGCGATCACGGAGGGCGCGCTGGCCGCGCGG
>Ga0214467_1000097_pt1 | contig 25094 bp, 29 predicted proteins | sample RVTome_8_FD_187339 | JGI IMG/M metagenome (GOLD analysis project Ga0214467, IMG submission 187339) | Soil microbial communities from uranium-contaminated site in the Upper Colorado River Basin, Wyoming, United States - RVT160D0 HiSeq ...
GCCCGCGACCTGCACGACTCGGCCGCCCATGCGATCAGCGTGATCGCGGTCCGCGCGGGCGCCGCCCGCCTGCGCCATGCTCGCGAGCCGGAGCGGACCCTGGCCGCCCTGCAGGCCGTGGAGGACCTGGCCCGGCAGACCGTCGATCAGCTCGACCAGCTCGTCGGCACCCTCCGCGATCCCGGCCACCCGGACGGCACCGTCCCGCCCCCGGCCGGCCTGGCCTCGCTGGAAACGCTGGTCGCCCAGCACCGCGCCGCCGGCCTACCGGTCACCGTCGAGGTTGCCGGCACGGCCCGCCCGCTGGGCGCCGCTGCCGACCAGGCCGCGTTCCGCATCGTGCAGGAGGCACTGACCAATGCCGCCCGCCACGGGACGGGCGGCGCTCGCGTCGCCCTCAGCTACGCCGACGTCGCGGTCGACCTCACCGTCACGAACCCTGCCAACGGCGGCGGCACCGCGCGGCCCGGTGGCGGGCACGGGCTGATCGGCATGCGGGAACGTGCCACCCAGGCTGGCGGCACCATCCACACCAGACAATCGGGCGCCGTGTTGAGGTGCGCGCCCGGATCCCGTACTCCGGGCCACGGCCATGATCCGGGTGCTGATCGTCGACGACGACCACCTCATGCGCGCCGGCTTGGTCGAGCTGCTCACCGCCGACCCGGACATGACCGTCATCGGACAGGCGGCCACTGGACGCGAAGCGTTGGAGCAGGCCAGACGTCACGTCCCGGACGTGGTGCTGATGGACGTGCGCATGCCCGACCTCGACGGCATCGCCGCCACCGCGCAGCTGGCTCGCGCGGTGCCGCAGAGCCGGGTGCTGATGTTGACCACGTTCGAACAGGACGACTACATCTTCGGAGCGCTGCGCGCCGGCGCCTCCGGCTTCCTGCTCAAACGCACCCGGCCCGAGGAGCTCATCGCCGCGGTGCACACCATCGCCGCCGGCGAGGCGCTGCTGTCCCCGTCGGTCACCCGCCGGGTCATCGACCGCATGGCCCAGCAACCCACGCCGGACCTGTCCGGCCAGGGCCGCCTGGAGCACCTCACCCGCCGCGAGCGCGAGGTGTTGGATCTGCTGGCGCGCGGACTGTCCAATAGGGAGATCGCCGCCGCCCTGGTCGTCGAGGAGTCCACGATCCGCACCCACGTCAAGCGGATCCTGATGAAGCTCGGCCTGCGCGACCGCGTCCAAGCCGTGATCTTCGCCTACGAGACCGGCATCAACCGCGCCGCCACCTGACCGGGTCAGAACTGGGCCGCGAGCCACTTCCCGCCGACCAGCACGATCACGACCGCGACGACAGCGGCCACGATCCAGAAGATCACTTCAGCCCGACCGCGCATCGCTGGCTCCTTTCCGCCGGTCATCATCCGCTCGCGCGGGTGCCCTGGCAACGACGCGGGTTGCGCCTCGCCCTATAGTGAGCGCATGCTCATGAACATGCGCTCATAACGAGAGGGTCTGTGATGATCGAAGTTCGTGGCCTGAGCAAACGCTTCGGCGCGGTCGACGCCGTGCACGATCTGACGTTCGAGGTGCCACCCGGTCGGGTGACCGGCTTCCTCGGGCCTAACGGGGCGGGCAAGACGACCACGCTGCGGACCCTGTTGGGCCTGGTGCGGCCGACCGGCGGCGAGGCGCTCATCGACGGGGTGCCGTACCAGCGGCTGCCGCACCCGCAGCGCGTCGTCGGCGCCGTCCTTGAGGCGTCCAGCGCGCACCCCGGCCGCCGGGCCCGCGACCACCTGCGGGTGCTGGCCGGCGTCTGCGCTGCCGGCGATCGGCGCGTGGCCGAGGTGCTCGACCTGGTTGGCCTGGGCGAGGCCGCGGGCCGGCGGGTGGGCGGGTTCTCACTGGGCATGCGGCAGCGGCTGGGCCTGGCCGGCGCGCTGCTCGGCGACCCGCGGGTGCTGGTGCTGGACGAGCCGGCCAACGGCCTGGACCCGGAGGGCGTAGCGTGGCTGCGCGGGCTGTTGCGCGACCTGGCCGCCGACGGGCGCACGATCCTGGTCTCCAGCCACGTGCTGTCCGAGGTGGCGCAGATCGCCGACCACGTCGTGATCATCTCTGCCGGGCGGCTGCGGTACGCCGGCCCGCTCGATGGCCTTGGCGCCGGCGTCGTATCTGTCCGCACCGCGCAGGCGCGGCGGCTGTGCGATCTGCTGGCCGGGCAGGGCTGCGAGGCCACCGTCAGCGACGGCACCGGCGTGCGGGTCCGCGGGATGAGCGCCGAGCGCGTGGGTGAGATCGCCGCGCGGGAAGCCATCCCGCTGTCGGCGCTGAGCGAGGAGGGCACGTCGCTGGAGGCGGCCTTCCTGGAACTGACCAAAGACGTCGAGGCCGTGCAGCCGGCCATTGCCCGGTGAAGGAGGTGACCGCCACCATGACCATGCTCATCGCCAACGAGTGGACGAAGCTGCGGACCGTGCGCGGGCCATGGCTGCTGATCGCGGTCCAACAGGTCGTTATCGTGGCCGGAGTCAGCGGCCTGGCCGCCGCCGGCACCGACCTGAAAACCAGCGACGGCGTGCGCACGCTGATGTCCCACGCCGGCCTCGTGTCAGCGATCTTCACGCTGGTGCTGGGGATCACCGCCGTCGCCGGCGAGTACCGGCACCGCACGATCACCGACACCTACCTGGCCGCCCCGCGCCGGGGCCGGGTCGTCGGGGCCAAACTCGCCGCGTACACCGGACTGGGTCTGGTCGCGGGTGTGCTGAGTGCGACGGTCGGCACGGCGGTGACCGCGCTCTGCCTGGCCGTCGACGGCGGATCGCTGGACCTGTCCAGTGGGATGGTGTGGCGGATCGCCGCCGGCATCGTGGCGTTCAACATCGTGTACGCGGCGGTCGGTGTCGCCCTCGGCGCGCTGGTCCGCAACCTGACCGCCGCGGTGACCGCCGCGCTGGTCTGGATCCTGCTGGTCGAGACGGTCGTGGCGAACCTGCTCGGAGACCTGGGCCGCTGGCTGCCCAACCGGGCCGGGCTGGCGCTGGGCTACATGCCCTCCACTGTGCCGGTGTTGCCGCAGTGGGGCGCTGGGCTGCTGCTGGTCGGGTACGCGGTGGTGATCGTCGTGGCGGCGGGCGCCACTACAGTCAGGCGAGATGTCACCTAGACGAGCCAAAGCGGTCACCGGCCGGGTCGGCGACGACCCGGCCACCGCCCTGCGTGAGCACCTGATCGACACCGCCGGGCAGCTGCTCGCCCAGCGGCAGGTCTCCACCATCACCACTCGGGAGATCGCCCGTACCGCCGGCGTCTCCGACGGCGTGCTCTACAACTACTTCACCGACAAGTACGACCTGCTGCTGGCCGCGCTGCTGCGCCGCTACCAAGCCCTCGCCGACCGGTTCGCCGCCGCACTGCCCGCGCCGGGCACCGGCACCGTGGCCGCCAACCTGCGGACCTTCGCGCAGGCGTCACTGGCGTTCCAGGCCGACCTGCTGCCGATCGGCGTCGGGCTGATGAGTGAGCCAGCGCTGCTGCACCGGTTCATGGAGACCATCCACGCCGACCTGCACGGCCCGCAGCAAAACCAGTCACGGCTCAGCGGCTACCTGCGCGACGAGCAGCAGCTGGGTCGGCTACCGGCGGACGTCGACCCGGTCGCGGCCGCCACCCTGCTGACCGGCGCCTGCCTCAACTTCGCGATCGCCGGCCTCGTCCTACCCGAAGGCGCCCGCCCGAGCACCGCGGCGGCGCTGCCCGCCGCCGTCGAGACGCTGTTGCGCGGCCTACGACCCGACGAGGCCTAGCCGACGGCCCCAGCAACCGGCCGCATCTGCACGAGGTGGAGCGGGTCGCCGCCGACGCTGTGGCCCTTCCACTCGAGATGTAACCGTGGTTACATCATGAGCGTGGATCGGGTGGTGGTGTTCGTCTGCGAGCACGGGGCCGGCCGGAGCCGTGTCGCGGCGGCCCTGTTCGCGGCGGCGGCCCCGGCCGGCTGGCGTGCCGCGTCGGCCGGGCTGCGACCGCAGGACCAGGTCAGCGGGTACGCGGCCGCGCTGCTCGGCCCGGCCGTGTCCCGCCTCGACAACACGCCGCCGCAGCCGTTGGCCGAGGTGCCCGGCGACCTGTTGGTGGCGATCGACTGCGACGTGCCCGGCGCGCGGCGCTGGACACTGCGCGCGGAGTGGCCGAAACCGCAGGTCGGCGACGAGCTGCGAGCCCTGACCGCCGGCCTTGTGGCCGAGCTGGCCACGGATGGGCCGGTGCGATGACGGTCGGGGAGTGGGTGCTGCTGTCGTACCGGGTGCCGCGCGAGCCGTCCACGCCGCGGATCGCGATCTGGCGCAGCCTCAAGCGCCTCGGCGTCGCCCAGCTCGGCGACGGCCTGGTGGGGCTGCCCGCCGACGCGCGTACCCGCGAGCATTTGGAATGGATCGCCGATGATGTGCTGGCCGCCGGCGGGTCGGCCAGTGTGTGGCTGGCCCGCCCGGCCTCCGCCACCCAGGAGCGCGAGCTGGCCGGGCGGATGGCGGCTGCCCGGGCGACCGAGTATCAGGCGGTGACCGCCCAAGCCCACGCCGCGCAGGCACTGGCGGGACGGGAGCGGGACGCGGCGCTGCGGCGGCTTCGCGGCGAGCTGCACCGCATCACCCGCCGGGACTTCTTCCCACCACCGCAGCGGGAGGCGGCCCGCCAGGCCGTCCGTGAGCTCGCCGCCGAGCCGGCCGAAAGGGGCGCCTCATGAGGTGGGTGACCCGTGCGGGTGTGCATATCGACCGCGCGGCGTGCGCCTGGCTGATCCGGCGGCATGTGGACCCGGCGGCGGAGTTCGGGTTCGTCACCGACCCGGTCGAGGTGCCGGAGGGGGCGACACCGTTCGACATGCGCGGCGTGGAGCTGTCCCACCACGGTGGCGACTGCACGTTCGAGACGATCCTGCGCCGGTACGATCTGGCCGACCCGGTGCTGTGGAAGATCGCCGAGATCATCCACGAGGCCGACCTGGACGACGGCCGGTTCGACGCCCCCGAGGCGCCGGGCCTGGACGTGCTGCTGCGCGGCCTCTCCATGACCTGCGACGACGAGCGAGTCCTGGAGCTGACCGGTCCGCTGTTCGACGGCCTCTACGAGTACCACCGCCGGGACATGCTGCTTGGCCGGGAGCCGGCATGAGCGCCCCGACCCAAGCGGCGGGGGATGTGGTGCCGCTGCGGCAGGCGGTCAGGGCCTGGTTCCTGATCTCGTTGCAGACCTTCGGCGGGCCGGCCGGGCAGATCTCCGTCATGCAACGCCACCTGGTCGACGAACGCCGCTGGATCGGCCAGCACCGCTTTCTGCACGCGCTGAACTACTGCATGCTGCTGCCCGGCCCGGAAGCCCAGCAGCTGGCCATCTACGTCGGCTGGCTGCTCAACGGCGTCCGCGGCGGCCTGATCGCCGGCACCCTGTTCGTCCTGCCCGGCCTGGTGGCGCTGCTCGCGCTGTCCGCGATCTACGTCGGGTACGGCGACACCACCGCGGTCACTGCCGTGTTCGCCGGCCTCGCCCCGGCCGTGGTGGCGATCGTCGCCCAAGCGGTGTGGCGGGTCGGCACCCGTGCCCTGGCCAACCCGTTCCTGGTCGGGTTCGCGGTCGCCGCGTTCGCCGCACTCGCGGTGTTCGGCGTGCCCTTCCCCGTTGTGATCGTCGCCGCGGCGGTAGCCGGCTGGGCCCTACACCGCTGGCGTCGGGTCCTGACCGCCGCGAAAGGACACGGCACCAGCGACGACGGGCCAGCGCCGTTGGTACCCGACGACGCCCTACACCACGACCGGCCCACCACCCGCCGCGCCGCGACCATCCTGGCCGTCGGCCTGCTGCTCTGGTTCGCCCCGGTCGCGGTGGTGGCGGCGACCACCGGCACCGGCAGCGTCTATACCCAGCAGGGCCTGTTCTTCGCCGGCACGGCCGTCGTGACCTTCGGCGGTGCCTACGCAGTCCTGGCCTACGTCGCCCAACGCGCCGTCGAGGACTATGGCTGGCTGTCCACTTCGGACATGGTCCGTGGTCTCGCCCTGGCCGAGACCACGCCCGGCCCGCTGATCATGGTGGTGCAGTTCGTCGCGTTCGTGGGCGCCTACCACAACCCCGGCTCCCTCAACCCGTGGGCCGCCGGGGTGCTCGGGTCGGTGCTGACCTGCTGGGTGACGTTCGTGCCGTGCTTCCTGTTCATCCTGCTCGGCGCCCCGTATGTGGAGCGGTTGCGTGGCAACCGCACCCTGTCGGCGGCACTGACCGGCATCACCGCCGCCGTGGTCGGGGTCATCGCCAACCTCGGCCTCTACTTCGCCATCCACACCCTCTTCGCCACCAACCACACCATCACCACCGGGCCGCTGCACCTGCAGCTGCCCGACCCGACCACCCTCCGGCCGGTACCGGTCGCCATCGCCGCCGTCGCCGCGTTCCTGCTCCTGGCTCGCAAGTGGTCGGTGCTGCGCGTGCTCGGGGTCAGCGCCGGCCTCGGCCTGGCTGCCGCGCTGGCCGGCCTACCCGTCAGCTGAGTGGCATCCGCCGGCTTGACCCTGACGCGGCGTGAGGATCTAGCGTCGTCAACGTGGGTGAACGGTGAGGCTGTACCAAGCCCACGCCGGTGCTGGATCATCGTGGGTGAGGGTGACGCGGAGCGCTTCGGTGTGCGCGGCGACCGGGTTGAGCAGCTCCATGTTCCCGGCCCTCGGTCGGGGGAACAGCACCCGCCGAAGCCCAGCATCAGGGTGTAGACCAGCGTTGCCGCGGCGGTCGCGAGTACCGCGATCGACGCCGCCTTCCCCGCGATGAGCCCGGTGCGAGTGAGTGGGGAGGTGCCGAGGCGGGGACCAGCTGATCTTGCCCAGCGAGATTCATCTGATCGTCACCTGTCGGTTTGCCCCGGTTCTTCGCCGAGGTCATGTCAGATCCATGGATTTCATCGTCGTGGTGGTGATCATCACCGCCCTGGCATTCGACTTCACGAATGGCTTCCACGACACGGCGAACGCGATGGCCACCTCCATCGCGACCGGCGCGCTGCGGCCGCGGGTGGCGGTGGCCCTCTCCGCCGTGCTCAACCTCGTCGGCGCGTTCCTCTCGGTAGAGGTCGCGCGCACCATCTCCGGCGGGATCGTCGACGAGACCGCGATCTCGCCCGCGGTCATCTTCGGCGGCCTCGTCGGCGCCATCCTCTGGAACCTCGTCACGTGGCTGTTCGGCCTTCCCTCCAGCTCGTCGCACGCGTTGATCGGCGGGCTGATCGGCGCCACCTGGATCGCGGCCGGCGGCGGCGCCGTGCAGTTCGGGAAGATCGTGGAGAAGGTACTGGTCCCGGCCGTCGCCTCCCCACTGATCGCGGCACTGATCGCCACCATCGGCACGTTCCTGGTCTACCGGATCACGCGACGGGCGTCCGAGCGCGGCGTGAAGTCCGGCTTCCGGCACGGGCAGATCATGTCCGCCTCGCTCGTCTCGCTCGCACACGGCACCAACGACGCGCAGAAGACGATGGGCCTGATCACGCTCACGCTGATCACGGCGGGTTCGCTGCCGTCCGAGGCCGACCCGCCGCTGTGGGTGATCCTGACCGCCGGGCTGGCCATCGCCGCCGGCACGTATCTAGGCGGGTGGCGGATCATCCGCACGGTCGGTCACCGGATCACGCAGATCGCGCCGCAGCAGGGCTTCGCTGCCGAGACCAGCGCCGCGGCCGTGATCCTCACCTCGTCCCACCTCGGATACCCGCTTTCCACCACCCACGTCGCGTCGGGCGCGGTTGTCGGCGCGGGCGTCGGCAAGCGGCTGGCCGAGGTGCGGTGGGGCGTCGCCGGGCGGATGGCGCTGGCCTGGCTGGTCACACTGCCGGCAGCGGGTGCGGTCGGCGCCGTGGCCGGGCGGGTCGCCGACCTGGGCACCGGCGGCGTGATCGCCGTAGCCGTCGCCGGCACCGCCATGGCTGCGGCGATTTACCTCGCCTCCCGCCGGGACGCGGTAGGCCCGCACAACGTCGCCCAGGTCAACAGCTGAGAGGAGTGGGCCAATGGTCCCCTGGAGCGAACTCGGGCAGATACTCCTCGTCGGCCTCATGGCCGGCGTGGGTGTGGTGGCGCTGTTCGCGGCGGGCATACGCCTGCTGGCCGGCGCCGAAGGCGGCTCCCGGCGGTGGGCCGCGCCGGCGTACGCCTGTTTCGTCCTCTGCGGCGCGGCCGTGCTCTACGGCTTATATACGCTAGTCGCCTGACCACTCACGGTGCTGACCGAGGCCGGCCAGGTGAAGCGGTGTACGGCGCCGAGGTCCGGTGCCGGCGGTGGGTGTCGGGCAGTTGCGGCAAAGATGGCTCAGGGTATGAACACCGAACGGACGCAGTCGTCCTGCTTGTCCTTGAACAGCTGGTAGCCGGTCGGGGCTTCGTCCAGGGGCAGCACGTGGGTGGCGATGTGCTCGGTGACCAGCTCGCCGCGTTCCATGCGGTCGAGCAGCATGGGGATGTAGCGCTGGCCGTGCATCTGCGCACTGCGCACCGTGAGGCCCTTGTTCATCACCGCGCCGAGCGGAAACTTGTCGACCATGCCGGCGAAGACGCCGAGCACGAAGACGGTGCCGGCCTTCCGGCAGGCGTGGATCGCGTCGCGTACCGCCGACGGCCGGTCCTGCTGCAGCCGCAGCTGCTGCTTGACCTGGTCGTACAGGTACTGCGGGCCGGTGCTGTGCGCTTCCATGCCGACCGCCTCGATGCACACGTCGGGGCCTCGCCCGCCGGTGCGTTCGCGCAGCTCGCCTTCCACGCTGGTGCGGGTGTAGTTGATGGTCTCGGCGCCGATGTGCCGTTCGGTCATCGCCAGCCGGTAGTCGAAGCGGTCAATCACGATCACGCGTTCGGCGCCGAGCAGCACGGACGCTCGCGCGGCCATCTGGCCGACCGCGCCGGCACCCCACACGGCCACGACATCGCCGGGCTTCACGCCGCCGAGGTCGGCGCCCATCCACCCGGTCGGTGCCGAGTCGGAGGCGAACAGGGCGCGTTCGTCGCTGACGCCGTCCGGTATCCGGAAGGCGCCCACGTCGGCGAACGGGACGCGGATGTACTGCGCGTGGCTGCCTTTGAAGCCGCCCATCGCGTGGGAGTAGCCGTAGCAGCCGCCGGGCGCTTGTCCCCACAGCGTTTCGGTGATGGCCGGGTTGGTGTTGCCGTTGTCGCAGCAGGAGTAGAGGTCGTTGGCGCAGAACCAACACTTGCCGCAGGAGATGAACGACGACACGACCACCCGGTCGCCGACGTTGTGGTTGCGCACGTCCGGGCCGACCTCCACGACCTCGCCCAGGAACTCGTGGCCGAGCACGTCGCCGGCCTGCATGAACGGGATGTACCCGCCGAGTAGGTGCAGGTCGGAGCCGCACGTGGTGCTCCGTCGTACCCGGACGATCATGTCCTGCCGGTTTTCGATCCGTGGGTCGGGCACCTCGCGTACGGCGACCTCGTTCACGCCCTCCCAGGTCAGGGCCCTCACAGCAGGCCCTCCTCGCGGCCGTGACTGGTCGCGTACCCCAGCGGGCGGTTGAGGATCGTGCGGCGGTTGGACGGGCGGGCGTCCGGGTGGAGCACCTCACCGGTCTCGATCAGGCTCCTGGACTCGCGCAGCGCCCGCCGCACCGCGTGCCGCGGGTCCTGGCCGGTGACCCTCGCGGCCACCGCCGACAGGCCAGTCGGCTCACCATCGCGCAGCCGCACCGCGATCTCGGTACCCCGGCTGCCCGGCGCCGCCCGCAGCTCGACATCAACGGCGTCCCCGAGCTGGGACAAGGGCTCGGGTAGGGGCCCCGCGCGAAGCTCGTCCAACGGCTTGTAGACGGTCAGTACGTGCCAGCGGGTATCGCCGCCGGCGCGCTGTTCTCGGCTCCTCGCCGCGAGAGCCCTACCCGCGAGAGCTGCTCCGGCCGCGCCGAGCGCGCCCACGAAGGCGCCTTTGATCAAGCTCATCCCGTTCACCCCCAAACCCTCTGGATACCCCTTGGTTTACGGGCAAACGTCCGGCGCGAGGTTTATGCCAGATGGTGGCTTCACGCGCGTGCGCCGCGGCTCGGCCTCTGCCGGGACCTCGACGTGGGTTGACCTGGTGGTGCCGCCGGCAGTTGCACGCGGCGACGTCCGATGGTGACGGGCCACGCCCCGGTTCGCCGCGCAGGTGGACGTGCAGGTTTCTCCCACGACGCCGACCGGAACCCTAACGGCGCCGCCTGCTCTCTTGGTGCCCAACACGCACGCGGCGGCGCCACTGACGAGCCGGATCCCGCCCCTGATTTCTCCGACTTGTGCTGCGGCATAAATCGGATTATGCCGAACCACCGGTTATGCCGCGCCCAGCTCGGGTGCCGGCCCCGGAGCGGCATCATCGAGCCTGCGCCTGGCGACCCGTTACCGTTAGTCACGGGCAGCAGGCGGCTTCCCGCGCTCATCGCGGCATAGAAAGACGTCCAGGGGGCGGCGATCGACTGTCCTGCCCGTTCACCGATCATGAACCTCATGGAGGACCAGCAGGCGCCGCAGTCGGCCGAGGGTGAGGCGAAAGTCATCACGCTCTGCGGCTCGACCAAGTTTGAGGCTGAGTTCGCGGAGGTCAACCAGCGGCTCACGATGGAAGGTTGCGTCGTGATCAGCCTCGGAATGTTCAGCCTCCCAGATCTGCCGGACTACGACTGGACAGTCGACAGCTCGGACCTGAAGGCGCGGCTTGGCGGCGTGCACTTCCAAGAGATTCGCATGGCTGACGAGGTGTACATCGTGGATCCGGGCGGCTACTTAGCCTAGCGGGCCGGGCCGCCGTCTGGCTGGATAGCCAGTTCGGCGCGGATGTGGGCCGCGCGGTGGCGGGCCGCGTCCGCCGCTACCGGTTCTCCCAGCGCGGCGTACGCGTCGCTGAGCCGGTGCAGCGTGTCGGATTCGCCGCACCGGTCCGCGTTGGCCCGGTGGAGTTCGAGCGCCCGCTGATAGCAGGACACGGTCTCGGGGTACGAACCTAGGCCGTGCCAAGCTACGCCGAGGCCCGCCCAGGTGGCGGCCAGACCGTACCGGTCACCGGTCTCCTCCAATATGGACAGTGCTTCACGGTTGCGGTCCAGTGCTGTTGCGTGGTCGCCGAGCAGGGAGTGATACCAGGCCACGGTGTTGAGCGCGTTGCCGATGCCGATGGCCTCGCCGGTGATCCGGAACAGATCCAGGGCTCGGGTCGCGTGCCGCAGGGCGGTGGGGAACCGTCCACGACGCTCGGCGAGCCCGGCCAGGCTCAGGTGAGTCCGGGCTGCGCCGGCCGGCGATCCGAGCGCGGTGAACTGCTTGGCGGACTGTTCCAGGTGGACTTCCGCTTCGTCTAGGCGCCCCAGCCCGGCATAGGCCCGACCGAGGCTGCGGTGTGTGAAGGCCAGCGCGGCTGGGTCCGCCAGGCGACCTGCGGCCACCAGCGCGACTTCGTGTGCGGCGGCGGCATCGGCCCAGTGGCCCCACCGGTTCAGGTACTCCAGCGCCGCCCAGGCGAGCTGCCACGCATGCCGGTCCAGGCCGGTGTCGGCCGCCACGCCGACCGCCGCGACCAGGGCCGGCCGCTCGGCGGCGAACCAGACGAGCGCGGCGGGCCGGTCGGCCGGCGGCACGACGACGGTGTCCGGGCCGGGCGGATCCAGGGGCAGCGCGAAGCGGGACGGGATCACCAGCCGATCTGCCGCGTAGGCCGTGTGCAGCAGGTGGTCGAGCATCCGGCGGCGGGCCGCCGCGACGTCGTCGTCTGCATCCGCCCCGGCCAACTCGTGCGCGTACACCCGGAGCAGGTCGTGCCGCGTATAGCGGTCGGGTCCGAGCACCGTGACCAGGCAGGCCCGGACCAACTCGGCCAGCGGCGACCCGACTGGGCCACCGGCGAGGCTCGCCGCGACCGCCGCGCCGAACTCGGCGGTCGGGTACTGCGCCAGCAGCCGGAACAGCCGGGCGGCGGCCGGGCTGAGGAGGCGGTACGAGCCGGCGAACACAGCCCGGATGTCGGTCGCCGGGTCCGTACCCGCCAACGGGTCCAAGCCATCGGCGGCACGCCACTCGGTAGCGAGCGCGGCCAACGACGGCGCCGCGCCGGCCCGAGCCGCAATCACCGCGAGCGCGAGCGGCAGGCCCGCGCACCGCTCGACGATCTCGTCGACCGCCGCCGGCTCGGCGGCGACTCGATCCTCACCCAGGCGAGCGGCCAGCAGCGCCCGCGCCCCGATGGGATCGAGCAGGCCAACCGCTACCGGCCGGGCGGCCTGACCCGCGACCAGACCGGTCAGCGGGTCACGGCTGGTCACCACCACGAACGCCGAGGAGGTACCGGGCAACAGCGGCCGGACCTGCGCGGCGTCCCGGGCGTTGTCCAGCAGGATCAGCATCCGCCGCCCGGCGACGAGGCTGCGATAGCAGCCGACCCGCGCGTCCAGGTCGGCCGGGATCCGATCCGGGGGCACGCCTAACCCGTCGAGGAGCACGAGCACGGCGTCGTCCGGCGGACGCGGTTCACCCACCGGCTCGAAGCCCCGCAGGTTGAGGTAGAGCTGGCCATCCGGGAAGCGGCTAGCGACCCGATGCGCCCAGCCAACCGCCAGCGCCGTCTTCCCGACGCCGGCCGGGCCGGACAGGACCGCGATGACCGGCCCGGCACCCGCCGAAGCCACCGCCGCGTCCAATATGGACAGCTCAGTACTACGCCCGGCAAGCACGCCGAGAGCCGGTGGAAGCTGGGCCGGAAAGTCCACAAGAGACGGTGCCCTCGACCGCGCCGCAGACTCGAAGCGGGTCCGCACCGGCCCGGACAGGCCGCATGCGTCGGCGATGCGCCGCACGGTCTCGGCGCGCGGCCGCCGCACCTGGCCCCGTTCCAGGTCCACGATCGCGCGGGCGCTGACCCCGCTAGCCGCGGCCAGCTCCTCCTGCGTCAGCCCGGCGCCGCGGCGAGCCGACCGCACCAGCTCACCGAAACTGCCGATCAAACTGCCACCCATACTGCCTGGTCCGCTCCCTGACCCCTGGCCAGACTGGCCCGGTGGACATCACTGACATGGTCGACCGTCGCCGCCTGCTGGCCGGATCCGCGGCCGGCGCCGCCGCCCTCACGCTCCAAGCGTCAACGCCACCGTCCCGCGCCAGCGACCGCTTGCGGGGCAAGCCCGGTACGTCCGGGGTCACCCTGCGCTGGCTGGGCAACAATGCCTGGGAGATCACCTTCGGCGGTACTACCATTCTGATCGATCCGTGGGTGACCCGCTTCCCCACCGGCACCTACCACGGCGGCACCCGGCCGGACACACCGTTGTCCACCGACCCCGCCATTGTCGACCGGTACATCACCCGGGCCGACCTGATCCTAATCGGACACGGCCACTTCGACCACATCGCCGACGTGCCGTACATCGCAACCCGGACCGGGGCCGCCGTGCTCGGCACCGAATCCCACGTCAACCTCCTGCAGCGGATGAACGCCCCGGCCACCCAACTGGGCACGGTACGCGGCGGCGAGTACCTGCAGTACGACGGTTTCACCGTCGAGGTGTTCCCGTCCCTGCACTCGGTCACCGGTACCGAGACCACCAGGAACAAACAGATACCCTTCCCCGGCACCCGGCCTGGCCCGCCCGGCGACATCCCCCTACCGCGGACCGTCGCCGACCTCGTCGAGGGCGGCACCCTCGCGTACCAGATCACCGTCGCCGAACGGTTCCGCTTGTTCGCGTTGAGCACCGCCAACTTCATCGGGTCCGAACTCGCCGGCCTGCGTCCGGACCTGGCCATCGTGCCGGTCGGCGGGCGCGGCGTCCACGGCTACGTGGACCGGCTCATGCGCCTGCTCGACCAGCCCACCTGGGTGCTGCCGACCCACTGGGACGACTTCGACCTACCGCTGGACGCCCCAGCCCAGGACTTCGGCGCCCTCCAGCCACTGCGGGACGCGGTAGCCGCGGCCAGCCCACGCACCACCTTCGTCCAACTCGAACACGGGCAGGCCATCACGCCCTGAGCCCCCGCGAGCACAACGGCGACCACCCCTCGTCGTCCCCAGGCCGCACAGTCCGCAGCTCGAGCAAGTAAGCGCCGGCCGCATGCAAAGGCCGGCGGCCAACACCGCTACCCCCAACGGCCGCACCACATAGCAACGGCTGATGCCTCAACCTCATGAAACGACACACCGGACGCCTCAGCTCGGCGTGACTGCCTCGACATCAGCGAGACAGGACACGGAACTCGCGAACATCGAAAGTGATGAGATCTCGCTGGCTTCCGAATTCAGCGACATCTGGCCCCGGAAACTCGCGAGCAAAACCACGCCCCCGCGGTCGCCCGTCGTGTTCTCGGGCCTGATGACCTACTACTAGTCGCGGGCCAGGCTGTCGAGCCACTCTTGTGACCAGGTGAGCTTCCCCGCTTCGATGTCGTTGATGATGGAGCGGATCCAGTGCAGCTCGGTGCGGTAGATAGCGATGCGGTATTCGTCTTCGATGAGAAACAGCCGGGGTACGGATTCGACGGCTGCGGTGAGTTCAGCCTCTGCCTGGGTGATCACGTCGGTGAGTGCCGCGGCCCGCTGCCGCAGCTGGTGGAGCGCGTTGGCGGGAGTGGTCGCTGAGATCGTCGCGAGTGCGGCGGGGAACTCCGGAAACTCGCGCGCCGGGGTGGAGAGCATCGCGTCGAGCCACTGCTGCAGGGTGGCCCGGCCGTGTTCGGTGATCTCGTAGATGGTGCGGTCGGGCCGTCCGGTGGATCGTTGTGTCTTGTGTACGCGGACGAGGCCGTCGCGTCGTAGCCGGTCGACGCTCTGGTAGACGCTGTTGGTCCGGATCACGTTGACCACGCTGTTCTTGCTGCGTTCCCTGATCAGTTGCCGCATTCGGTAGGCATGCATCGGCTCTTCGAGCAGGAGGGCGAGCAGCACCGTGGCCAGGGGTGACGAGCGGGTCACGCTGTCGGTCATGGTCACCATCATTGCAGTGCCTTAGGGCGAAACCCTGATAGCCATAATATGGTTGACCATGCCATGGTCAACGCATGAGGAGCAGCCCTTACCTAGTCGCCGTTCCGTTCACCGTGATCGTCTATGGCTTGTCGGCCGCGTCGAGCGGGCTTGGCGCATTGGCGCTGCTAGCTGGCGCGGTCGGCCTCGCCTGGGCGGTTGTGGCGGGCCGGCTGGCCCGGCGGATCGGTCGGCGCGAGCAGGTTCGCGCGAAGGTAGAGGACGCGCTGGTCTTCGGCGGCGTCGTGGCGACCGCGTTTCTGATGTGCGGCGGCATCATGATGATCCTGCTGATGGGCGCCGCCTTGAATGAACCGTCGACCAGCTATCAGACGCTGTCGGCGATGATGGCCCCGACTCTGCCGTCCTTCATCATCGCGAACAACGTACTGGAGCTGATCGTGGCGCCAAGCATGGTGTTCGTGGGATGGCGGCCGGGTCGGCGGCGAACGTTACTGCTGGCCGCGTTCGCGGGTTTCTTCGTGGTGCGGATCTGGACTTACCTTGTTTACGCCGAACGACGCACCCAGACCGCCACCGGCCCGCTCTCGGCTGATGACGTGCAGTGGTACAAGGACACCCTCGTCGTGGACTACCGCCCAGCGTTGCTGGGCCTGGTCCTCGTTCTGTTCCTCATGGCCGCGTTCCTGCCGGCCCACTCCTGGTCCGCACGCCGGACGGCCGAACGTCCGGTCATCGAGTCAGCCTGACACGAACAGAAGGTGCATCGAAATGAAGACGCGAAACCTGATCGCGGCCGGTGCTCTCGCAGCATCGCTGTCGCTGGTTGGATGCGCATCCGACAATGACCACTCGCCGTCCTCGGATTCGACCCACACGGCTGGTTTGCCCAGTTCCGACGAAAGCCAGCGGCAGAAGGCGATCGTCGAGCTGCATCAGGCAGTCGACAATGCGTGGAACGCTGGTGACGCCGAAGCGTTCGCTGCTCGCTGGGCCGAAGACGGCACGGTGGTTAGCCCGCTGGGACAGGTATCGGTCGGCCGTGCGGCGATCCGCACGGAAGAGGCGGCCGCCTTCAACGGCCCGATGAAGGAAACACGGCACACGCTTACCGTGTCTCGGATGTACTGGCCCGAGCCGAACATCGCCGTCGTCGACGGCGATGCCGTAATCAGCGGCTTCCGCGGCGACGACGGTGCGGTGCAGTCACCGCTGACGGCGAAGTTCACCAGCGTATGCGTCCGGCAACAAGGTGAATGGTTCATCTCCCACCTGCGGTCCTACGTCTACCTGAAGTGATGACGACGCAGTAGCCACGAACTCGGCGACATCGCCCATGACAGAGGCGACGGCCAAGCGCCGTGACTAAAAAATTTCTCGTAACTAGATGGTGCGGATGGTGAGCAGGGCAATGTCGTCGTCAGGGTGTTTCCTTGCGACGGCTGCCATCACGGTGTCGCACACCTGTTCGGCAGGTTCGGCCACAACGGCGGCGCGAAGGCGCTCGAATCCGGTGTCGATTACTTCGCCGCGGCGCTCGACCAGCCCGTCGGTGTAGCAGACCAGCACTGACCCGGTCGGCAGCGGCAGCTCGGTGTACTGCCGGTGGGGTTGGCGGGGTCCGAGGCCGAGGGGAGGGTCGACCGGCAGGTCGGTGACGATTGCCGGTCGTCCGGGCACGGCCAGCACGGGGCGCAGGTGTCCGGCTAGTGAGATCCGCACGGTGGACCGGTCGGGGGAGATGGTGGCGTACAGGACGGTGGCGAGGTTGCCGGCCTCGAAGTGGTGGACCTTGCGGCCGAGCAGGGTCAGCGTCTGGGCGGGGTCCTCGGTGACCAGTGTGTACGCGCGAAGCGCGCTGCGCAGCCGGCCCATCACGACGGCTGAGCGCAGGCCGTGGCCGGAGACGTCGCCGATGACCACGCCGAGCCAGCCGCTGGGCAAGGTGAACACGTCGTACCAGTCGCCGCCGACGCCAGAATCGTGGCCGGGCACGTACCGGGCGGCGCTCTCGATGCCGGGCGCGTCGGGCAGCCGGGTGGGCAGCAGGCTGCGCTGCAGCGCCAGTGCGGCGGCGCGGTCGATGCCCATGGCCCGGGCCTGGGTCGCGGCGCCGGCCCGGTCGGCGGCGAGCCGCAGCAGCCGTATGTCATTGGTGGTGAATTCGCGCGGGGTGCGGCAGCCGACGTGCAGCACGCCGATCAGCTCGCCAGCCGCGAACATCGGCACGCCCAGCAGCGACCGGATGCCGGCCTCCACCAGCTGCGGGTTGACCATGTCCTGGGGTTGCACCCGGGGCACCGCCAGCGGCTGCTTCAGCGCGGCGATTCGGCCGGCGAAGCCCTGCCCGACCGGCACCCGGAAGCCGTCTCGAGCCTGCGGCAGCCCTTTTGCTGCGACGGCGACAAGCTGTTGGGCGTGCAGGTCGAGCAACAGAATGGCGGCGGTGTCGCAGTGCAACACGGCGCGTACCCGGTCGAGGAGCTCGTCGAGCAGGTCATCGGGGTCGAGCTGAGACAGGGAGGTGTCGGTGAGCGCCTCGATGCGGCTCAGCCACTCGTCGCTTTCACCGTCCTGCCCTTCGATCACGGCGAAAGCCTAGTACCCGGTGCCGTCGCAGGCAGCTACCCGCGACGCAGGCCCACAGAGGGGAAGGTTCGGCGGTTCGGGCGGCCAGGGGTGGGTAGGTTCCTGGTGCACGTGATACGTCAGACGGAAGGAGAGGTCCTTGTGGCCGGGCGATCGCCGGATGACCACCTCTTACCTCCCGTGCCGTACCTGCTCACAAGCGTGTTCATCGAGGGCGACCTGCCCGCCATCCGGCAGCGACTTGTGGTAATCGCCCGTGAGTGCGGCCTACCCGGCGACCGCGCCGGCGACTGGGTCATCGCGGTCAACGAGCTGATGGCCAACGCGATCCGTCACGGCGACGGTCGCGGGCGCCTGCACGTCTGGCGCGACGGCGATCTGTGCTGCGAGGTCCGTGACTGGGGCCCCGGGTTCGACGCCAGACCATACGTCCGGCGCCGCGACCGCCCACCGCCCTCGGCCAACGGCGGCATGGGGCTTTGGATCGCCCAGCAGATGAGCCAGGCCATGCACATCGACAGCGGCCCATCCGGCACGGTGGTCGTGCTCCGCACCTCCCTGGTCGGCTAGGGTGCTGACCCTTGGAGCGGGACGGCCTTCGTCGGCTGCGTAGTCGGCGTGTGCGTCAACTTTGACCTCGGCAGCACCCCGGCGTGTTGGCGATGCGAAGCGGTCACGGAAAGGCACCAGCACCACCGACACAGCGAACGGAGCGAGCAGAAGCGCGAGGCGATCCCGGCTCAACCACACGCGCACCCACGGTACTCGACCTGGCTGCGCGGCATGGGCTACCGGCTGCACCCGGGCCCAGCCGTCGTGCAGGAGCCGTGACCGGCGTCAAGATACCCGCCACCATGGGCTCGCACATCGAGGTGTAGACGTCATCCGGTCAGCTGCTGCCATCCCGCTCGACCTACGCTTCCGGGTGTGGTTCGCCCGACGTCGGTGTTGAAGCGGCTGCTGGTCGGCCGTCCGGTCCGCTCCGAGCGGCTGAGCCGTACGCTGCTGCCCAAGCGGATCGCCTTGCCGGTGTTCGCGTCGGACCCGATGTCGAGCGTGGCGTACGCGCCGGCGGAGATCCTGCTGACGCTGTCGATCGGTGGCCTCGCCGCCTACGCCTACGCGCCCTGGGTCGCGCTGGCCGTGGTGCTGGTGCTGGTGACCGTGGTGGCCAGCTACCGGCAGAACGTGCGCGCGTACCCCTCCGGTGGCGGGGACTACGAAGTGGCGACCGTCAACCTCGGTGACCGGCCTGGCCTGATGGTCGGCAGTGCCCTGCTGGTCGATTACGTGTTGACGGTGGCGGTGTCCGTCGCGTCCGGCATCAACAACCTCGGGTCGGCGATCCCGTTCGTGGCCGAGCACCGCGTGGCGCTCGCGGTCACCGTGGTGGCGGTGCTGACCGCGGTCAACCTGCGCGGCGTGCGCGAGTCCGGGTTCGCGTTCGCGATTCCCACCTATCTGTTCATCGTCGTACTGGTCGCGATGATCGGCTGGGGCCTGGTGCGGATCATCCTGCTCGGTCAGGACGTGCGCGCCGAAAGCGCCGGGTTCGAGTTGCGAGCCGAACACTCCATGTTCGGTTTCGCTTTCGTGTTCCTGCTGATGCGGGCGTTCTCCTCCGGCTCGGCGGCGTTGACCGGGGTGCAGGCGATCGCGAACGGGGTGCCGGCGTTCAAGCCCCCCAAGAGCCAGAACGCAGCCACCACGCTGCTCATCCTCGGTGTCATCGCGGTCGTCATGTTTCTGGGGATCGTCCTGCTGGCGGATCAGACCGGGCTGATCTACGCCGAGGACCCGGCAACCCAGCTGGTCGGCGCACCCGCCGGTTACGAGCAGAAGACCGTCACCGCGCAGCTGGCCGACGCGGTTTTCGCCGGCAACACGATCGCCTTGGTGCTGGTCACCGCCGTCACCGCGCTGATTCTGTTTCTGGCCGCGAACGCCGCCTACGCGGGCTTCCCGGTGCTCGGCTCGATCCTGGCCCAAGACCGGTACCTGCCCCGCCAGCTACACACCCGCGGTGACCGGCTCGCGTTCTCCAACGGCATCCTGTTTTTGGCCGTGTGCGCCATCGTGCTGATCGTCGGGTTCCGGGCCAGCGAGACCCGGCTGATCCAGCTGTACATCGTCGGCGTGTTCGTCTCCTTCACCCTGTCCCAGATCGGGATGCTGCGGCATTGGCACCGGCTGCTGCGCAGCACCCGCGGCCGCGAGCAGCGGCGCCGCATGCATCGAGCTCGTGCGATCAATGGGTTCGGTGCGGCCATGACCGGCTTCGTCCTGGTCGTCGTGCTGGCCACCAAGTTCACCCACGGCGCCTGGATCTCCGTCGCCGCGATGACCGTCATCTACCTGGTCATGGTGGCGATCCGCCGGCACTACACCCGGGTCGCTCGAGAGCTCACCCCCGCCGACGACAGCCCGGTGCGTCCGGTCCGCAACCACGCGGTCGTACTGGTCAGCAAGATCCACCAGCCCACCCTGCGGGCGGTCGCCTACGCCCGAGCGACCCGCCCGGACACGCTGAACGCGGTGACGGTCAACGTGGACGACACGGACACCGCCGGCATCCAGGCAGAGTGGGAACGCCGGCGGATCCCCGTCCCACTACAGGTCATCGACTCCCCGTATCGAGAGATCACCGGACCGATCCTCGACTACATCAAGGCGCTACGCCGCGACTGGCCCCAGGACATGGTCACCGTGTTCCTGCCCGAGTACGTCGTCGGCCGATGGTGGGAGAACCTGCTCCACAACCAGAGCGCCCTACGCATCAAAGGCCGGCTGCTTTTCGAACCCGGCGTGATGGTCACCAGCGTGCCCTGGCAACTCGCCTCCACCGGCGCCAAAGACCTCGACCGCTACGACCGCGACCTCAACCGCGGACCGGCCCGCGGACCCCGGGTGCGCCCTGAAGGAGGACTGGAAGGCGCTGACCCCGACCGGACGTCCTAAGTGGACAATAAGGTGGGCTTTCATCTGGAACGGCGAGTCGCCCGACCCTGCTTCGGAGTCGTGACGCGTCAGCCGTTCCTGATCTGGGCCGTCCGGACGGACCGCACGTTGTCAGGAACGCGTCGATCGTCTTCGACACCAGTGCTGCGGCTGATGGGCCCATGATGCATCGAAGACAATGTGGTTCAACGTCGCCGGTCACGGCCCTTTCCAGGCGCGGAAAGGAACACGGTGGCCGCCGGTCGCCCCACCGCGTCCTGATCGACGATCGGCGGGTCAGTCTCGGCGAGTTCCGGTTCGTGTATCCGCTGGTGCAATCTATCAGCCTTCTCCCGCATCTGCTGCAGCGTGACCTGGCCACGCTCACCGCTCAGGTCAACCTCGATGCGGCAGAACCGGTCACACGGGTACTCCACGACGAACATCGACTGCGGACCGGCGGTCATCCCATGTCCCCGCCGACGCGATGAAGACACGCGTCACCACATCCGAGAAAGTTCTGCATGCTCCGATGGTAACCGCGGGCGGGGCGTCACCCGTGCACAACAGCGGCCTGTCCCCGGCACAACCTACTAGATCCGGATGCCGGCTCGGTTCATCAGCTGCTCCTCGATGAGCCGAGCTGCGGGTGGTGCGTCGGGATAGGTGGCGGCTGGAAGTGTTGGTCAGGCCGTTTCTGCCAGGGCGGGTTCGTGGGCCGGGCGGTACGTCGCGGTTAGGACGTATGCCGCGGTGTAGAGGGTGATCGCGGTCAGTGCGGTGGGGTATCCCTCGGTGAGGTCCAGCAGCGGAAAGCTCGCCGGCATGTACTGGGTGCAGGGCTGGTCGCCGGTGATGCAGAGGTTCGGATCGGGTGGCAGGGCACCGAGCGGGACACCGGCGGGGTCCAGGACGCTCGCCGGGTACCACAACGGTGCGTAGCTGGTGTCGAGACCAAGCCTGGACGCGTGCGGGGCGACGACGAGGCTGACCGCCGACCAGCAGGCGGCGAGGGCTCCGGCGCCGCCGGCTAAGGCGGCGGTGCGCGGGGATCGGCCGGACGCGACAGACAGTGCGGCGGCAAGTACCAGTGCCCACAGCAGCGTGGCGGTGGGCTGGCGCCAGGCGTCGCTGAGATACGGCACCAGTGATGGGCTGACCAGGACGGCGGCGGAAGCGGGGAGCAGGGCGGCGGCCACGATGGACCAGGGCCGCAGCAGCGGCGACGACCAGCCCGCGGCGGCGGCGATCAGCACGAGTGGCACTGTCAGCAGCAGCGCGACGAACGGGAGTGTGTAGAGGCTGAGCGTGACGCAGGCCGCCGGGGCGGCGACCAGGAGCGCGGCGTGGCGAAGCATTGTGCTGGCGGACGTGGCCGCGTCGAGGAATGGCTGCCGCGGGCCCAGCTGTGGGCGAGTGGTGGCGAGGCTGGCCGAGAACCGCAGCATCCGGGCGGGCTGCCGCCGCGAGGCAAGCGCGTGCAGCTCGGCCTCCCACTCGGCGCGCATTTCGTCTCGTAGGTGTGCCGGCCACCGCCGCACCGCCAGGGCCAGCAGTGGCCGGACGAGCCGCCGCGTCACCATGCGGGCCTCGGGCGGGGCGCATCGGCCGGCCGGAGGACTGTCGTGGCGGCCCTCAGTTCGGCCAGTGCCTGCTGCGCCTGCTGGATGCCCTCGGCGGTGAGGCGGTAGTAGCGCCGGGCCGGGCGCCCGGCGGCGACCGGGTCCAGCCGCTCCCACTCGGCGGTGACCCAGCCCGCGTCCTGCATCCGGCGCAGAAGCGGGTACAGCGTGCCGCTGGGCAGGCTGGTCACCGCCATGAGCTCGAGCCCGTACCGGAACCGGTCGGGCTCCTCCAGCAGGGCCGACAGCACCTTGACAACGGCGATCGTGACACGCACGGCGGAAGACTATCGGTTTCCTACATAGGGGTCAACTTCCATCGGGACTCTCCGAATTTAGGTGAGGCCCTGTACTTGCGCTATTTCGAGGATCTCACTGAGGCACAGACCGCCTTCGTAGACTCAGACCAGGTCGTCTTGGTCGTCCTTGACGCGCCTGACGTCGCGCAGTTGCACGTATGGCTCGCGCTCGGCGGGGTGACCGGCCGCGATCGCGCGGGCGCGGTGCAGTTCGGCGTCGAACTCCGCGCCCAGTAGGACGGCGATGTTCGATATCCAGAGCCAGACGAAGAAGACGATGACTCCGCCGAGGACACCAAAGGTTTTGTTGTACGAGGCGAAGTTGGCGACGTAGACGGCAAAGCCGGCGGAGGCGAGCATCCACAGCACCACCGCGAGCAGACCGCCCGGGCTGATCCATCGGTAGCCGCCCTGGCGGGCGTTGGGCGAGGCCCAGTAGAGCAGGGCGAACGTCTGACTCACCATCAGCACGAGGATCGGCCACTTGACGATGCCCCAGCCAGTGACCAGCACGGCCTCGACCTCGAACGCGTCGCCGACGCGCCGCGCCACGTCGCCGGTCAGCACGACGATGAGGGCGCTGACGGCCATCAGCGCGCCGACCACGGCGGTAACACCGAGCCGGATGGGCACTATCTTCCAGAAAGGACGGCCCTCCGGTACGTCGTAGATCGCGTTGGCGGCACGCATGAACGCTGCAATGTAGCCGGACGCCGACCAAAAGGCGCCAACGGCGCCCACGACAGCCAGGAGCCCAGAAGTGCCCTGAGCGTCGCTGAGACTCCGCGCCCCGTCAGTGAGGATCGGGCCCACCGGTCCGGGTGCGATGGTGCCCATGTTGTCGATCAGCGGCTGCACGGCCGGCGCGCCGACCAGGCCGAGAATCGATACGAGCAGCAGCAAGCCCGGAAAGATCGACAGCACCGCGTAGTACGTCAGTGCCGCAGCCCAATCGGTCAGCTTGTCCTGGCCGAACTCCCGCACGGTTCGCCGCAGCACACCCCACCAGGCTCGAGCGGGAAGCCGGCTCGGCCGCTCAGGTGGTCGTTTGCGTCTCACCGTTCACCGGATCGCGGGGAAGCCGGCTCTGTCCTTTTTACCGCGTCCTTCTGGCCGATCATCGCTGTGCCCTTCTGCCTCTTTGCGCTGCCTCGGCGACGTCGTTCTCACACTCCGGGGGCTCTGGCCGCCGCGGCGCGCCTTGGAGTTGATCGCCGGCGTCGTCGACCAACTGGCGTGGCTGAGACCGGACATCGCCGGTCACGGCTCGCAATTGGTGAGATGGGTGATGCCCGAGTTGGTTCGCCTCAAACACGCCGCAGGATTACGAAAATCCCCAACCGCAGCGTCCTGCATCGGATGGTCACCCACACGTCGTCGCCGGCCGGCCTGGGACGCCGGACCTGACGGGCGGTGCTGGACCCGTTCTGCGCGGCGGCACCGGGACTGCTGTCGGCCGTGGGGTTCGTGCTACTGGCGCCCACATGTCCGATGTGGAGCTTCGCTCGGCCAGCTGCGCGAGGCCGGTCTGCGGGCGTCAGTGGTCGCGCGGCGCCGCGTGCCGTTCGGCCCGGTCGAGTGGGCGCGCGCCGCCTATCTGGAACGCCTTAGCCGTGAGCCACGGCCGGCCTGGACACTCCGGTCAGGACCGGCGGGCCAGGCGCCATCCGGCGACGACCAACCCGACGCCGACGGCGCCCGCAGCAAGACGTGCGGTCCGCCGTCGGTGGCGCCAGCCATCGGAGACGGCGGCTGGGTCGTCGCCGGGCGCGAACAGCGTGCCCGAGCTGGGTGCGGCGGGCTCGCTGCGGAGCGCGGTCCGGTGCACGTAGGCCGCGAGGATCCGCTCTAACGCCCGCGGGGCCACGCGCCACTGCCACGCCAGCAGCGCGCCCGCCCCGCCGACGTGTGCTTCGGGTCGCGGGTGTTCGAGCAGCTGAACGATGCGCCGGGCGGCCACCTCGGGCGCGTAGACGGGCGGGATGGGCGCGATCCGCAGACCGGTGCGGTTGGCGGCGTGGCGGTAGATCGGTGTGTCGATCGACGCGGGTAGCAGCAGACCGAGATGTTCTGGTCGTTGGTGAGGCGTAGCTCCTGCCGCACAGTGCCCGACAGCGCCCGAACGGCGTGCTTGGCCGTGTTGTAGGCGCTTTGGTAGGGGACGGTCACCTCGCCGAGGACCGACGCGACGTTCACGATGACGCCGCCGCCAGCGGCCCGTAGGTGGGTGATCGCGGTGCGGGTGCCGTACGCGACGCCGAGCAGATTCGTCTCGATCACCCGGCGGAACTCATCCACCGGAAGGTCGGTAAAAGTGCCATAGGCGGTCACCGAGGCATTGTTGATCCAGGCGTTGAGCCGGCCGAACTCCTCTATGGCCCGCTGGCCGAGTGCGACCAAGGCGGCGGGATCAGTGACATCGACGGGAACCGCGACCGCGCGCCCGCCCGCGCCGCGGCAGGCGGCGACCACGTCGCTCATGGCCGCCTCGCGTCGGGCGCCGAGGACCACGGCCGCGCCACGGCGAGCCAGACGCAGCGCGGTGGCCGCGCCGATCCCGCCTGCCCCGCCGGTGATGACGACGACCGAAGCCGGCAGGTCACGGGTGAGAGGCACAGAGCCTACCCAGTCGCCCGGCCGGCGTCGGCGCGGGCGAAGGAGCTAGGTGCGTCAGCGTGGGCGCCGTCATGC
>Ga0214467_1000098_pt1 | contig 24975 bp, 20 predicted proteins | sample RVTome_8_FD_187339 | JGI IMG/M metagenome (GOLD analysis project Ga0214467, IMG submission 187339) | Soil microbial communities from uranium-contaminated site in the Upper Colorado River Basin, Wyoming, United States - RVT160D0 HiSeq ...
CCCTGCAGATCTCCATCGCCGCCCTCGTGCTGGGTGCGGTCATCGGCCTGCCCCTAGCGGCGCTGATGGCCGGCAACGTGCAGGCGCCGGGATGGCTGTCCGGCGGCGCCCGCGCCATCGCGACCACCCTGCGCGGCGTACCGGAGCTGCTGTGGGCCCTGCTGTTCGTGGCCACCGTCGGCCTCGGACCCGCCGCCGGCGTCTACGCCATCACCCTGCACGCCGCCGGCCTGATCGCCAAACTCTGCTCCGAACAACTCGAAGCCGTCGACTCCGCCCCGGTGGAGGCGATGCGGCTCACCGGCGCCTCCCGCACCGCCACCGCCCTGCTGGCGATCTTCCCCCAGGCGAGGGCGAACATCGCCTCCCAACTGCTCTACCAGTGGGAATGCAACATCCGCAGCTCCGTGATCATCGGGTTCGTCGGCGCCGGCGGCATCGGCCAAGCGTTGGGTATCTCGATGAACCTGTTCCGCTACCAGGAAATGGCCACCCTGCTCATCGCCGTCCTGATCCTGGTCATCGGCGTCGACCGGATCTCCCGCGCCTTCCGCGCCCACCTCGGCGCCGCCTCACACAACCCCACCCCCACCCTGACCACCCGATTCCGGCAACTGCTCACCAGGAGGAAGTCATGAAGTTCCTGTTCGTCCTGCACGACCCGCCGTACGGCACCGAACGCACCTACAACGGCATCCGCTGGGCCCGGCAGATGATCGAGGCCGACGGCAACAACGAGGTCAAGGTGTTCATGTTCGGCGACGCCGTCGCCGCCACCGCCGCCGGGCAGAAGACCCCGAACGGCTACTACAACCTGGAAAAGATGATCACCGGGTTCACCAACAAGGGCGGCGAGATCGGCAACTGCGGCGCCTGCATGGACGCCCGCGGCATGGCCGAGGACCGCCTCGCCGACGGCACCCACCGCTCCTCCATGGCACAGCTGGCCGAATGGACCGCCTGGGCCGACAAGGTCATCAACGTCTAGCCCGAAGGAAACTGATCGTGTCTAACACAGTTGTCGTCCTCGGTGCCGGCGTCGGTGGCCTGATCGCCGCCACCCGACTTCGTGACCAGCTTCCCGAGCAGGACCAGGTGGTGCTCGTCGACCGCTCCTTCGACGGCGTGCTCGGCCTGTCCCTGCTGTGGGTGATGCGCGGCTGGCGCACCCCCGAGCAAGTCCGCGTGCGCCCGAGCAAACTGCCGGGCATCGACATGCGCACCGCTGAGGTGCAAACCATCGACACCACCACCCGCACCGTGCACACCGACCAGGGCCCGCTGTCCTACGACGCTCTGGTCATCGCGCTCGGCGCCGCCCTCAACCCGGGCAAGACCCCGGGCCTGTCCGAGGCGTTCGAGGCCGGCGTGGCTGGCGAGTTCTACACCCTGGATGGTGCGGCCCGCCTGCACCAGCAGCTGTCCAACGTGGACTCCGGGCGGGTGGCGCTGCTGGTGGCCGGGGTGCCGTTCAAATGCCCGGCGGCCCCGTTCGAGGGGGCGTTCCTGATCTCCTGCCTGCTGTCTGAGCGGGGCGTCCGCGACGCCGTCACGGTGGACACGTATACGCCGGACCCGCTGCCGATGCCGGTCGCCGGACCGGATGTCGGCAAGGCCCTGGTCGGCATGCTGGAGCACGAGGGCATCGGCTTCCACCCGGGCAAGAGCATCGAGCAGATCGACGTGCCGGGCCGGCAGCTGGTGTTCGCCGATGGGGCGATCGGGCCGTTCGACTTGCTCGTCGTCGTACCCGCGCATCAGCCGCCGCCGGCCGTCGTATCGAGCGGGTTGGGTCCGAACGGGTGGATCCCGATCGATCCGCGCACCATGGCCACCTCGACGGCGGGGGTGTGGGCGCTGGGTGACACCTCGGCGATCGCGCTGCCCAACGGCAAACCGCTGCCGAAGGCGGCGGTTTTCGCCGAGGCGGAGGCCGAGGTCGTCGCCAACGGCGTGACCCGCTTCCTCGGCTACGACGCGCCGGAGCCGTACTTCACCGGCGAAGGCGCCTGCTACGTCGAGGTCGGCGGCCACAAGGCGGCCAAAGGCGCGGGCATGTTCCTGGACCCGCCCGCCCCATCAGTCAACCTGTTCCCGCCCTCGCAGGAGTTCCACGACGAGAAGCAGCAGCAGGAGGCCGACTGGCTGGCCCGCTGGAACAGCTAGCCCACCGGCTCCGCCAGCCCGTGGGCTAGCTGAGCGGCCGGTGGCCGCCGCGCCAACCCCCCGCGCGGCTCGGCGGCCACCGCCGCACCAACCATCGACAACGCCGGTCGACGACCGGCCAGTTCCGCGCGCCCCGCGCCCGTTCCGACCGGCCCGCAAGCCCCCTTTTCTGTGACGGGAGGTGCCCGCGTGACTCGTCTGGGCATGCTCATCGACCTGAACACCTGCATCGGCTGCCACGCCTGCTCGGTGGCCTGCAAAGCCGAGTTCGACGTGCCGTTGGGCGCGTTCCGGGACACCGTGCATTACGTCGAGGACGGCACGTACCCGCAGGTGACCCGGCACTTCATCCCGGTGCTGTGCAACCAGTGCACGGACGCCCCCTGCCTGAACGCCTGCCCCACCGGGGCGATCACCCGCCTGGACGACGGGCCGGTGGTGATCGAGGAAGGCGACTGCAACCTCAACCGGTTCTGCATGTCCGCCTGCCCCTACGACGCCATCTACATCGACGACGACAAGGGCGCCGCGCAGAAGTGCACGTTCTGCGCCCACCGCACCGCCAACGGGCAGGAACCGGCGTGCGTGACCGCCTGCCCGACCGGCTGCCGAGTCTTCGGCGACCTCGACGACCCGGACAGCGCGATCGCCCGCAAGGCCGCCGCCAACCCCACCACCGTGTGGAAACCCGAGGCCGGCACCTCCCCCAACGTGCTGTACATCGACCCCCGCAACGCGCTGCCACTGATCGCGGTCAACGGCGTACAGGTCGACACCGGCGCCGACCTGGCCGGCCAGTAGGACCGGCCGCCATGACGGTACTGCCCACAGTGGACCGGCCGTGGGGTGCGCTGGTCGCCGCCTACTTCGTCATCATCGGCCTGCCCAGCGGCCTGGCGTTGGTCGCCTGGTGGCTGGCCCGCCGCCACCGAGCCGGCGCCGTGTTCGACCGGTACGCCAGCTGGCTGTCCTTCGCGGTGCTGAACCTGGTCGGGCTGCTGCTGGTAGTGGACCTGGGCCGGCCCTCCCGGTTCTTCCTGATGCTGACCCGGTTCGACAACCTCAGCTCCCCGATCGCCGTCGGCGCCAAACTGATCGCGGTCAAGACCGGGCTACTGCTGGTCGCCATCTGGGCCGTGGAGCGACACCGCCGCCTCGCCGCCGCCGCTACCGGATCCACGATCGTCACCACCGGCGGCGCGGGTGGGCCGACCCGGCTCGGCGACGCCGCCGAACCGGTGGTGCGCGGGCTGCTGCTGGCGGCCAGCTTCGCGCTCGCGCTGTACCCGGCGGCAGTGCTGTCTCGCACCTGGTCCTCGCCCCTGGCGCAGACCAGCGGCGCCGCGCTGCTGTTTCTTTCCACCGCGCTGCTGCTCGGCGCGGCCGCCGCCGGCCTGCTCGTCGCGGCGGCACCGGCCCGGTTCGGGTTGGCCGCACTGACCGCGCCGGTCCGCTCACTGCTGCTGGTCCTGCTCGCCGGCCACGCAGTCGCGTTGCTGTTCCAGGCACTGGGCATGCGCGGCGACCCCCGCCTGGACGCCGCCGTTGCTGACCTGACCGTCGGCGCCCACGCCTGGGCCTGGTGGGCCGGTGTCGTCGCCGTCGGCATCGCCGCCCCGGCCGCCGTCCTGCTCGCCGCGCCGCGTTCCCGGGTGGCGCTGGCCGCCGCCGCGCTGACCACTGCCGCCGGCGCGGGCACCGTCCGCTACCTGCTGTTCGCCGTCGGAGGATGACCATGGCTGAACCCGCCGCACCCCCGGACCATGCGACCGGCCACGACCCCGCCCCAGGCGGGTGGGCGTTGACCCGCCGTGACCTGCTGCTGCTCGGCGGCCTGGCCGCCACCGCGACCGCCGGGCTGGCCGGCATCGACATCGCGGCCCGCACCCGCACCGACGGACCCGGCTACGACATCGGCCACACCACCGGCGAGGTCACAAAGGTGGCGTCGATGTGCCAGATGTGCACCACCGCCTGCGGGATCATCGCCACCGTCAAAGACGGCCGGCTGGTCGGCGTCGAAGGCAACCCCGAAGACCCGAACAACCGCGGCGCGGTCTGCGCCAAAGGGGTCGCCGGCCCGTCGGTGCTATACGACCCGTACCGGCTGCTGTACCCGATGCGGCGGGTCGGCGCCCGCGGCCAAGGCCGCTGGAAACGGATCAGCTGGGACGAGGCCTACACCCTCATCGCCGACCGGCTGCGGCCGCTGCGCGAGCAGGGCCGGCCGGAGGAGTTCTTCTTCCAGCAGGGCCGCAACCGCTCCACCGACATCGTCACCCGGTTCCTCAACGCCTACGGCACCCCGTCGGCGTTCAACCACCGCGCCCTGTGCTCCCTGAACCGGCGGGCCGCGGTCCTGGCCACGATCGGCGAGTCGGACTGGGACCTGGGCGACTACGAGAACAGCCGCTACATCCTCAACTTCGGCGCCAACTGGGCCGAAGCCCACCAGGGACACATCCCCGTCGCCACCCGCATCATGTGCGCCCGCGAAAACAACCAAGCGAAGATCGTCACCTTCGATGCCCGGCTGTCCAACACCGCCGCGCTCTCCGACGAGTGGTTCTGCGTCAAACCCGGCGCCGACGGGCTGATCGCCCTGGCGATGAGCAATGTCATCTGTGCCGAAGGGCTCTGGGACAAGGCCTGGTTCGACACCTGGTCCAACTATCCCGCCGACGCCTACGCCGCCCACCTCGCCCCCTACACCCCGGAGTACGCGCAGGCGCAAAGCGGTGTGCCGGCCGACGTGATCCGGCGGATCGCGCGGGAGTTCGCCGCCGCCGCACCGTACTGCACGACCATCTGCAACCGCGGCTCGGCCGCGCACCGCAACGGCTTCTACAACGACCGCGCCATCACCGTACTCAACGCACTGGTCGGCAACATGGGCCATGTCGGCGGCTGGTGCTGGCACCCCCAATCCGCCTGGGACAAGAAACAGCTGCCCGAACCCGGACCGATCCCACCCAAGCCAGCCAAACGCAGCCTGATCGCCGACGCCAAAGACTGGCCCCTCGCGAACGCGTGGGCCAGCAACCAGATGAAGGTCGCCGAGATCGTCTACCTGTGGATCAAAGAAGGCCGGCAGAAGGCGTCCGCGTTGATGACCTACAACTGCGACCAGGCCTGGTCGTTCCCCGACACCGCCCTCATCCGCGAAGTCCTCGCCGACGAAACGCTGATTCCGTTCCACGTCTGCATCGACGTCATGTACTCCGACACCGCCGACCTGGCCGACCTGATCCTGCCCTGGACCACCTACCTCGAGCGGTGGGACATCGACTCGCGGCCGCCGCAGAGCCTGGTCGACTACGTCGGACTGCGCCAACCCGTCGTCCCACCGCTGGGTGAGGCCAAGGACATTCGAGACATCTTCCCCGAGCTGGCCCGCCGGATCGGCGGCGGCATGCAGACCTACTTTCCTTGGCAGTCCACCCAGGAGTACCTGACCGAGTACTTCAAGCCGGTGCCCGGCGGGCTGGACTACATGCGAGCGCACGGGGCCTGGCAGGACCCGGCCAAGAAACCCCGCTACCTGCCCCACGAACGCAAACTCACCACGGATGAGCTCGCCGGCGCCACCACCGACCCGAAGACGGGAATCATCCACAAAGGAACGGACCCGGACACCGGCAAGCCCGCCCCGATCGGAATCATGATCGACGGGGTGGCGCGTCGGGGATTCCTCACCCCGTCCCGCAAAGTCGAGGTCCACAACACGTTCATCGAAGGTAAAGGCCACGACGCCGGCGTGCCCGTGCACCCGCTGCCGGTCTACGACCCGATTCCCGCACACCAACGTGATCTCGCTGACGACGAGTTCGTCATGATCAGCTTCAAGTGGAACGTGCACAACGCCCACCGCACCGGCCAGTCCAAGTGGCTGCAGGAGATCGTGCACAGCAACCCGGCCTGGATCAACCCAGCCGCCGCCGCCCGCCTCGGCCTGAGCGAAGGCGACTGGATCGACGTGGTCGGCTACCGGCCCGACGACGCTCGGGTGCCCGGCGGGGACGGCAAACCGATGGGCACCGTCCGCATCCGCGTCCACCTCACCGAGGGCGTCCACCCGCAAGTGATCGCGATCTCGCACAACGCCGGCCGCCGGCACGGCGGCCCGTACGCGACCAACGGCGCCGACCGCGTCGCCCATCCCGGCTACACCCGCAGCACCGACCCCGATCAAGGCCGTATCTGGTGGGCCGGCGCGCTATCGGTCGCCCAGAACACGATCATGCCGATCTACCCCGACCCGGTCTCCGGCCAACAGGCATACCACGACACCATCGTGAAAGTCCGCCGCGCATGACCGGCCACACCGACGCCGAAGCGCTGCGGGCCGCCGCCGCGACCTGCCGGCTCGCCGCCCGCACCTTCGCCGCCGAAGTCGACGCCCCGTTCCACCAGGCCCTGATCGGACTGTGCCAGGCCCCACGCCTGCGGGCCCTCGGCCTGGTCCCGCTCGACGACGAGCTGCTCCAGCTGCCCACCAACCGGGTGCTGGACGAGCTCGCCGTCGAGTACTGCCGGCTGTTCATCGGCCCCAACCCGATCTGCCCGCCGTACGCCAGCGCTCGCCGCCGCGGCGCCCTCGGCACCGCCACCATCCAGACCCTGCACACGTTCCTACACGACCACGCCATGCAGCCCCGGCTACCAGCCGACGCGCCGATCGCCGCCGCCGACCACATCGCGGTCGCCTTGTCCCTACTCGAGGAGCTGTACACCACCGCCAGCGGCGCCCCCCACCCGAGCCTCGAACCAGACCGCGCCCGCACCGCGCTCGGTCAGCTCCACGAATTCCTCACCGGCTGGGCCCTGGAGTTCCTGCACGAGGTCCACGTCCTGTCCCGCCGCGGGCCCTACGCACCCGTCGCCCGGCTGACCCTGATGGTGCTGCACGACCCGCACCTACGCCCGCAACCCACTCTCGACCCCGCCGGACCGCCCGGCGGCGCCTAGCCCGGATCCCCCTGCCAGAAAGGACGACGAATGCTGACCGTCTACTCCACCGCCGACTGCGGCTACTGCCACCGCCTCAAGACCCAGCTCGACCGCGAGGAGATCCCCTACACCAACGTCGACGTCGAACAAGACCAGGACGCCGCCGAATACGTGATGAGCGTCAACGGCGGCAACCGGGTCGTGCCCACCGTGCGGTTCACCGACGGCACCGCCCTGACCAACCCCACCATCGTCGACGTCAAGAACCAGCTCGCCACCATCGGATGACCAATCCCCGTGGGAACGTACCGGTCGACGCACTCGTCGACCGGTACGAAAGGGTGGCGACCGACCTGCGGGTCTCGCTCACCGACCGGTGCAACCTGCGCTGCACCTACTGCATGCCGGTGGAAGGGCTGCCCTGGCTGCCCAGCTCCGCGTTGCTCACCGACGACGAGGTGATCCGCCTGGTGCGCGTGGCGGTGGAGCGGCTCGGGGTCGACGAGGTGCGCTTCACCGGCGGTGAGCCGCTCATCCGCCCCGGCCTGGCGAAGATCGTGGCGGCGTCCGCCGCGCTGAGCCCGCGGCCCAGCCTCTCGCTGACCACCAACGGGATCGGCCTCGACAAGCTGGCCCGGCCGCTGCGCGAGGCCGGCCTCGACCGGGTCAACGTCTCGCTGGACACGCTCGACGCCGAGCGGTTCGAGCGGCTCGCCCACCGGCGGCGGCTGCCCGACGTGCTGGCCGGCCTCACCGCCGCGCGGGCCGCTGGGCTCACCCCCGTCAAGCTCAACTCGGTGCTGATGCGGGGGATCAACGAGGACGAGGCGCCCGCACTGCTGCGGTTCGCCCTCGCGGAGGGTTACGAGCTGCGGTTCATCGAGCAGATGCCGCTGGACGCCCAGCACGCCTGGGATCGGGCGAACATGATCACCGCGGCGGAGATCCTGGCCTCTTTGGAGGCGGAGTTCACACTCCTGCCCGACCCCGCCGCCCGCGGCGGCGCACCCGCCGAGACCTGGCTGGTGGGCGGCTTCACCACACCCGATGGCCAGCCCGCGAAGGTCGGTGTGATCGGCAGCGTGACCCGGCCCTTCTGCGGCGACTGCGACCGCACCCGGCTGACCGCCGACGGCCAGGTGCGAAACTGCCTCTTCGCCACCGAGGAGTCCGATCTGCGGGGCGCGCTGCGCGGCGGCGCCGATGACGAGGAGATCGCCCGCCGCTGGCGGGCGGCGATGTGGGCCAAGCGAGCCGGGCACGGCATCGACGACCCGAAGTTCCTCCAGCCGGCCCGCCCGATGTCCGCGATCGGCGGCTGAGGTGACCACCGACTCGATCACCGTGCGCTATTTCGCCGGCGCGCGGGCGGCGGCGGGCGTGCACGAAGACCTCGCGCCGGCCGGCCTCTGCCTCGATGACCTGGCGAGCGAGCTCTCGGCCCGGCGCGGCGAGCGGCTCGGCAGCGTGCTCAAGGCGGCCAGTTTCCTGGTCGACGGCGTGGCCTGCCACGATCGCCGGGCGGCGCTGCCGCGCGGGGCGACCGTCGACGTCCTTCCCCCCTTTGCCGGAGGCTGATCCAAGCGTGGGCGTGATCGTGTTCGTGGTGTTCGCGTTCGCCATGATCGGGCTGATCCACCTCTACCTGTGGAAGCGCCTGGTCCGCGACACCACCCGACCGGGCCGCTGGCGCCGCGCCGGCACCGTGGCCGCGCTCGCGCTGGGTGTGCTCGTGCCCGCCACCCTGATCGGCACCCGCATGGGGCAGTGGTGGCTGGCCTGGCCCGGCTACCTCTGGCTGGCGGTGATGTTCTATCTGATCGTCGTGCTGGTGGTGCTGGAGATCCCGATGTTGGTGGCCAAGCTCTGGCTGCGCCGCCAGCGCGGGGCCACGGTCACCACCCAGGCGCCCGAGCCGGCCCTCGTCGGCGCGGGCGGCCCGCCGACCGAGCCGCCGGCGGAGATCACGCCCGATCACCACCCGGACCGCCGGCTCCTCCTCGCCCGCGGGGCGGCCATCTTCGCCGGGCTCACCGCCGCGAGTGTCTCCGGGTACGGCATCCGCAGCGCGCTCGGCCCGCCCCAGCTCGACCGGGTCACGATCCCGCTCGCCAAGCTGCCGCGCACGATGGACGGCATGCGCATCGCGCTGGTCTCCGACATCCACCTCGGGCCGCTGCGCGGGCGCGGCCACACCGAGCGGATCGTCAACATGATCAACGAAATGGATGCGGACCTGGTGGCTGTGGTCGGCGACCTCGTCGACGGTAGCGTCGAGGAGCTCGGCGCCGCGGCCGCCCCGCTGGAGCGCCTCCGTGCCCGCCGCGGCGCGTACTTCGTCACCGGCAACCACGAGTACTTCTCCGGATATCAGGAGTGGGTCGACGAGGTGGCCCGCCTCGGCCTCCGCCCGCTGCGCAATGAGCGGCTGGAGATCGAGGGCCTCGACCTGGCCGGCGTCAACGACATCGCCGGCAAGGAGTACGACGACGGTCCGGACTTCGCGAAGACGCTCGACGGCCGAGACACGAGCCGCCCGGTCGTGCTGCTGGCGCACCAGCCGGTGCAGGCGGAAAACGCGGCGAAGTACGGCGTGGATCTCCAGCTCTCCGGCCACACCCACGGCGGCCAGATGGTGCCGTGGAGCCTCCTGGTCCGGCTCGAGCAGCCGATCGTCTCCGGGCTGGGCACCGTCGACGGCACCAAGGTGTACGTCACCAACGGCGCCGGCTTCTGGGGTCCACCCGTACGTGTGGGCGCACCCCCACAGGTCACCCTGGTCGAGCTGAACAGCCAGTAGTGGGCGTCACGCGCGCGTGGCAACACGCGCCAAACGACGCGGGCATGGCACTATGCGGCGTGCCTCCGTTCAGCGTTGCACCTCAGGGCAGCTCGACCGGCAGCAATCCGTACGTCGTTGACCTGCACATCCACTCGAAGTACTCCCGCGCCTGCAGCCGCGACCTGAACCTTCCCAACCTGGCCTGGTGGGCGCGGCGCAAGGGCGTCAGCGTGCTGGGCACCGGCGACTTCACGCACCCGGCCTGGCACGACCACCTGCGTGAGACGCTGCACCCCGCCGAGCCGGGCCTCTACCGGCTCAGCCCCGAGGCCGAGCGTGACGTCGCCCGCAAGCTGCCGCCCCGCCTGGCCAGTGCGGCCGAGGCCGACCCGGTGCGGTTCATGCTGAGCGTCGAGATCTCCACGATCTACAAGCGCGACGACCGCACCCGCAAGGTGCACCACCTGATCTACCTGCCCGACCTCGACGCCGTGGCCCGCTTCAACACCGCGCTCGGTCGGATCGGCAACCTTGGCGCGGACGGGCGCCCGATCCTCGGCCTCGACTCGCGTGACCTGCTGGAGATCACGCTGGAGGCGAGCCCCGACGGATATCTGGTGCCCGCGCACATCTGGACACCGTGGTTCTCCGCGCTCGGCAGCAAGTCGGGCTTCGACGCGATCGCCGACTGCTACGCCGACCTGGCCGAGCACATCTTCGCGGTGGAGACCGGCCTTTCCTCCGACCCGGAGATGAACTGGCGGGTGTCCAGCCTCGATCGCTACCAGCTGGTCTCCAACTCGGACGCCCACTCGCCGCCGGCCCTGGCCCGCGAGGCGACCGTGCTGACCGCGCCGCGCGACTACTTCGGCATCCGCGAGGCGCTGCGCACCGGCGACGGGCTGCACGGCACGATCGAGTTCTTCCCGGAAGAGGGCAAGTACCACGCCGACGGCCACCGCGCCTGCGGCGTCAACTGGCAGCCCGACCGGACCCGGGCCGCCGGCGGCCTCTGCCCCGAGTGCGGCAAGCCGCTGACCGTGGGCGTGCTCAGCCGGGTCGAAGACCTCGCCGACCGCACCGAGGCACGCCCCGGCGCCAAGGAGGTCACCCACCTGCTCTCGCTGCCGCAGATCGTCGGCGAGATCAATGGGGTCGGGCCACGCTCCAAGACCGTCGACGGGCAGGTCAACACCCTGGTCGCGGCGCTCGGCCCGGAGCTGCGGATCCTCACCCACACCCCGCTCGCCGACATCGGCCAGGCCGGCGGCGAGCTGCTGGCCGAGGCCATCGGGCGCCTCCGCCGCGGTCAGGTGCGGCGTGTCCCCGGGTACGACGGCGAGTATGGCGTGATCACCATCTTCCAGCCGGACGAGCTGCCCCGCGGCGGCCACGCGCACCAGCCGGATGCCCTCTTCGACGTGCCCGTCCCGGCGCAGCGCCGCCCCGCGGAGCCGGCGCCCCGGCGCAAGGCGGAAGCGCCGAAGGACCCGGAGCGGCGCCGCCCGCCGAAGGCAGCGCCACCCATCGCACAGCCCGCCTCGCCGCACGAGCCGTTCGAGCCGATGCTCTCCGGGATGGAGGAGGTCGGCAGCGGCCTGCTCGACCGGCTCGACGCGCTGCAGCGGGTGGCCGCCTCGGCACCCGGCGGGCCCCTGCTGATCGTGGCCGGGCCGGGCACGGGCAAGACCCGCACGCTCACCCACCGCATCGCGTACCTGTGCGCGGAGCTGAACGTCTATCCCGAGCAGTGCCTGGCGATCACGTTCACTCGGCGGGCGGCGGAGGAGCTGCGCGAGCGGCTCGACGGGCTGCTCGGGCCGGTCGCCGAGGACGTCACGGTGGCGACCTTCCACTCGCTGGGCCTGGCGATCCTGCGCGAGCACGCCGAGGCGGCGGGGCTCGGCGCGGGCTTCGGCGTCGCCGACGACACCCAGCGGGCGGAGGCGCGCACCGAGGCCGGTGACGACCAGGACGCGTACATCAAGGTGCTCCGCCAGCAAAACCTCGTCGACCTCGACGAGCTGGTCGAGCTGCCGGTCACACTGCTGCGCGACGATCCGGAGTTGGTCGAGACCTACCGGGCGCGCTGGCGGTGGATCTTCGTAGACGAGTACCAGGATGTCGACGCCACCCAGTACGAGCTGCTGCGCCTGCTCAGCCCGCCGGATGGCAACCTGTGCGCGATCGGCGACCCGGACCAGGCGATCTACTCGTTCCGGGGCGCCGACGTCACCTACTTCATGCGCTTCTCGCAGGACTTCACCGACGCCCGGCTGGTGCGGTTGACCCGCAACTACCGCTCCGCCGCGCCCATCGTCGCGGCGGCGGTGCAGGCGATCGCACCCTCCACGCTGGTACGCGGGCGGCGGCTCGACCCGGCCCGGCTCGACCCGGAGGCACCGCTCGTCGGCCTGTACCCCGCCGGTTCGCCCGCCGAGGAGGCCGACTTCGTCCGCCGCACGGTCGACGAGCTGGTCGGCGGCGTCTCGCACCGCTCGCTCGACTCGGGGCGGATCGACGGTCGCTCCTCCACGATCTCCTTCTCCGACATCGCGGTGCTGTACCGGACCGACGCGCAGGCCGCACCGGTCGTCGAGGCGCTCTCCCGCGCCGGCATCCCGGTGCAGAAGCGCTCGCACAACCGGCTGCGCGACCGGGCCGGTGTCGGCGCGATCGCCCGCGAGCTGCGCCACGCCGGTGGGCTGGGCGGCTCGATCGCGGCCCGGGTACGCCTGGCCGGCCAGGTGCTGGCCCAGCGCTTCACCGCGCCGACGCTCGACGCGCCCGTGGTGATCAGCCCGGAAGACATCTGGGGCGCGGTCGAGGTGCTCACCCCACTCGCCCAGCGGTGCGGCGACGACCTGGAGCTGTTCCTGTCGCAGCTGGCCACGGGCGCGGAGGTGGACGCGCTCGACCCGCGCGCCGAGGCGGTGACGCTGCTCACCCTGCACGCCGCGAAGGGCCTGGAGTTTCCGGTCGTGTTCCTGGTCGGCTGCGAGGACGGCCTGCTCCCGCTGCGGCTGCCCGGCAAGCCGCCGGCCGAGGAGGAGCTGGCCGAGGAGCGGCGCCTCTTCTTCGTGGGCCTGACCCGGGCACAGGATCGGCTCTACATCAGCCACGCATCCCGCCGCACCCGCTTCGGCACCGAGCGGGAGGCCCGACCGACACCCTTCCTCGAGGCCATCGACGGCGGCCTCTTCGAGCGGCTCGGCGACGCCGGCCCGCGCCGGCCGAAGGACCGCCAGCTGCGCTTGCTCTAGGAGATTGGCGCGGTTCCGGGAGGTATCGCCTGGGGGTCACCACGCTACGGTGACCGGAGCATCGCAGTGTCGGGAGGGCTGTCACATGTCGAACTACGGGTCATACCCCGGCCCGCCGCAGGAGCCTTGGGGGAGGCAGCCGCAGGAGCCGTACGGGCAGCCGTCTGATCCATGGGGCGGGCAGCCCGACCCGTGGGGCGGCACTCCATCCTCGACGCCACCGGCCGGTCCGGCGTCCCCGGCGGGTTACCCAGGTTACGACCAGGGTGGCTACGACCAGGGCGGTTACCAGCAGGGCGGCGGTTACCAGCAAGGTGGCTACGACCAGGGCTACGAGCAGAGCCCGGGCTACGGGTCCACCCGGCAGTACGAGCACGCGTCGATGCCGGCGACCGACCCGGTGTGGGGCGCGCCGGTGCCCCCGCCACCGCCCAAGAAAGGCAACCGCACGCTGATACTCGTGGTCGTGGCGCTGGCTCTGCTGGTGGTGGCCGGTGGTGTGGCGGCCATGGTCAAGCTGGGCGGCGCGGAAGACGACCCGAGCGGCGGCGCGCTGCCCACCTCCTCCCAGGGGGTCGAGCCGACCACCGGTGGGGATGCGTCGCAGGAGCCCACCCCCGCACCCGAAAACTCCACGGACGCCCGCTTTGTCAAGGCCGGCCAGTGTGTGGTCAACCAGGGCACCGACGCCAAGCCCGAGCTCAAGATCGTTGGGTGCGGCGCGCAGACGTTCGAGGTGCTGGCCCGCTTCGACGGCACGATCGACTACGAGGGCAAGTGCAAGACGGTGGAGGGCTACCAGTTCCACTATTTCTTCGACAGCGAGCTCAACCCACTCGACTTCGTGCTCTGCCTCAAGCAGCGCTAGCCCTTTATAGTGCCGTCTAGCGTCGCTGCTAGACGGCACTATTCTTTTGTCGATTCCCTCGACACGCCTATACGGCTTTCTAGGTTCTGCCATAGACAAGCCGATACGGTGCGATACGTGGATCCGGTCCGCAACCCCTACGCCCCGGGCGCCGGTCAGCGCCCGCCCGAGCTCGCCGGCCGTGATCGCGAGCTGGAGGTCTTCGACGTCGTGCTGGAGCGGGTGGCCCGCGGCCGCCCCGAGCGCAGCCTGATGCTCACCGGGCTGCGCGGCGTCGGCAAGACCGTGCTGCTCAACACGCTCCGCTCGCAGGCCATCGGCCGGCTGTGGGGCACCGGCAAGATCGAGGCCCGGCCCGACCAGGCGCTGCGCCGGCCGGTCAGCGCCGCGCTGCACATGGCGGTGCGCGAGCTCGCCCCACACCACCGCGCCCCCGACCGGATCGACGACTTCCTCGGCGTGCTGAAGGCGTTCGCCCTGCGGGCCAACGCGGCCAACGCCAAGCTCCGCGACCGGTGGCAGCCGGGCATCGACGTGCCGGCCCGGGCCGGGCGCGCCGACTCCGGCGACATCGAGATCGACCTGGTCGAGCTGTTTAGCGACGCGGCCAGCGTGGCGACCGACGTGGGCACCGGCATCGCGCTCTTCATCGACGAGATGCAGGACCTCGGGCCCGACGACATCTCCGCGCTCTGCGCCGCCTGCCACGAGCTGTCCCAGCTAGGCGCGCCGCTCATCGTGGTCGGCGCCGGGCTGCCGCACCTGCCAGCCGTGCTCTCGGCCGCGAAGTCGTACTCCGAGCGGCTGTACCGGTACCAGCGGATCGACCGGCTCGACCGGCTCTCCGCCGATCAGGCGCTCGGCGCGCCGGCGTCCCGCGAAGAGGTCGAGTACGAGCAGAAGGCGCTCGACCTGCTCTACGAGAAGTCGGGGGGCTACCCGTACTTCGTGCAGGCCTACGGGAAGGCGACCTGGGATCACGCACCGCGCTCGCCGATCACGGCCGAGGATGTGCGGGTGGCGGCGCCGGAGGCCGAGGCCGAGCTGGCGGTGGGCTTCTTCGGCTCGCGATACGAGCGGGCCACGCCCGCCGAGCGGGAGTACATGCGGGCGATGGCGGCACTCTCCGTCGCCGAGCCCACCGACGACATGGACGCGGCGGTGCCGACCGCCGACATCGCCAAGCAGTTGGGCCGCAAGCCGGCCAGCCTCTCGCCGGCCCGCGACGCGCTCATCAAGAAGGGGCTCATTTACTCCGGCGAGCGGGGGACGGTCGCGTTCACCGTGCCACACTTCGGCCGATACCTCAGAACCGTGGGGTAAGCAGCAGCGCTACCGGGTATGAAGAGCCCATGAGACCCGTACGCACCGCGGCGCGCGCGATGCTCAGCGCGACCTTCGTGGCCAACGGCGCGCATGCGTTGGTCAACCCGGATCCGTTGGTGCCCAAGGCGAAGCGGGTCACCGACCGGATGGCACCACTGCTCGACAAGGCGCCCGATCAGCTGCCCACCGACGTGCGCACGCTGGTCCGGGTCAATGGCGCCGTCCAGGCGATCGCTGGCCTTCTCCTGGCCACCGGGCGGGGCAGCCGCACGGCCGCGGCGGTGCTGGCCGGCACGCTCCTGCCGACCACTCTCGCCGGCCACGCGTTCTGGGAGCACGAGGATCCGGCCGAGCGGCGGGCCCATCAGATCCAGATCCTGAAAAACCTCGGCATCCTCGGCGGCCTCCTGCTGGCGGCCGTCGATACGGAAGGCCGGCCGAGCCTGCGCTACCGTACTGGGCGCTTCGTGGGCGACCGCCGGCGTTCGGTAGAGCGTGGCGTCCGGGCCGCTCGGCGGGATGCGCGCATCGCCATGAAGTCGGCGTCGGTGGGCCGGCACCTGCCGGGATAACCCAGACGAATCACCTGAACTACCCGCCGTACGTTAACCCGTTGGAAATGTCGCGAACCAGTGTGGGATCGGACACGGTCGGGTAACGCAGGAGGTACTGGAGTGACAGGCCGTTCTAGGCTTCTAGGCGGACCTGGGTGGGAAGTACGACATCGGTACGGGGGTGGCCACGCCATGCCGGCGACCGTCGAGAGACGGCTGGGCCGCCTCGCCCCAGTCCGCCGCGTGCTCAGTGGGATCGACCTCTGGGTGGTCGTGCGGGTCGGCATCATCGCCGTGACCTTCTACGCCGCCTGGCGCGCCATCGAGGCGTACGGACGGTTCTACGACTTCTTCGATATGAAGATCTACCACGGCGCGGTGGTCTGGTGGGCGGGCGGTAACGAGCTTTACGACTTCGTCGCTCCAGGCATGACGATCGGGTACACCTACCCACCCTTCGCCGGCATCCTGATGATGCCGCTGGCGCTCGTGCCCGTGAACGCGGCCGGCTGGGTCAACGTCATCGCCAGCCTCGGTGCGCTGGCCGTGGTGCTGACCGCGCTGCTCGCCCCGATCGCCCGCCGCTACGGCTGGTCCCTGTGGTTTGCCGTCGGTGTCGCCACCGGACTCGCCACGGCCACCGAGCCGGTCCGCGAGACGCTCGGGTTCGGGCAGATCAACCTGCTGCTGTTCGGCCTGATCATGGCCGACATGGTGGCGCTGCGGTGGCGCACCCGCGGCCGGAGCAATCCGCTCCATGGGCAGGTCGCCCGCTTCTTCGCCACCGGCGCCTGGGCGGGCGTCGGCGTCGGGCTCGCCACGTCGATCAAGCTGACGCCGGCGCTGTTCATCGTCTACTTCATCGTCTCCCGGCAGTGGCGGGTCGCGTTCACCGCGATCGCCACGGCGGTCGGCGTGACCATGGGCACCTTCGCGGTGGCCGGCCGCGAGTCGATGACCTACTGGACCAGCGTGCTCTGGCAGACCGAGCGGGTTGGCGCGGCGGACATGACGCCCAACCAGTCGCTCGCCGGCGTGCTCGCCCGGATGTACGACACGGTGACCGCGCCCACGCTGCTGTGGCTGGCGTTCGCGCTGCTGCTGCTCGCGGTGGGCCTCTCCCGCGCCAACCACGCGCACGCCGACGGTGACGAGCTGGCCGCGTTCACTCTGGTCGGCCTGACCACCAACGTGATCAGCCCGATCTCCTGGTCGCACCACCTGCTCTACATAATCCCGGCGATCATCATCCTGTTCGACGCGACGTTGCGCCGCCGCGACGCCAGCCGCGGGCCGATCCGCCGCCCGGGGCCGGCGGCCTCCAGCTTCGCCGCGCTCACCGGGCTACGCGCGCCGATCTGGTTCCCGGCGCTCACCGGCATGCGCCACGCGCTCGCGGCCCTCGGGCTCTTCCTGCTCTTCGTGCGCTCGCCCATCTGGCCGTATGAGCACCAGCTGCCGCAGGTCTCGCACTACGCGGACGGGCTGTGGGGCGCGCTGATGGAAAACTCCCTCGCGCTGGCGATCATCGTGCTGGTGGCCGCGCTGCCGTGGCGCCCGGGCGCCGAGCCAGCGTTCTACGGCCCTACGTACGCGGTGGGCAACACGGTGCTGCGGCCCCGCCGCACGCACGAGGCGCCCCGCCCGGCCCGCAAGCCGGCGGAGCCGCGCCGGCAGGACGACGCGCTCAGGGGCAGTTGACCCACTCGTCGGTGCCGTCGGTGAAGATCTGGTGCTTCCAGATCGGCAGCCGGGCCTTTACCTCGTCGACGAGGCGGGCACAGGCGGCGAACGCGGCGGCCCGGTGCGCGGTGCTCACGGCGGCCACGAGCGCGGCGTCGCCGATCTCGAGGGGACCGACGCGGTGCGACACGGCCACCGCGTACACATCGGGGTCGGTGGCGATCTCCTCGGCCACCTCTTTGAGCACCGCCTCGGCGGTGGGGTGGCCTTCGTATTCGAGCTTGATGACCTTGCGACCGTGATCGTGGTCGCGGACGACGCCCTGAAACGACACGACCGCGCCGGCTCGCCGCTCGGCGACCGCGGCCTCGTGCGCGGCCAGGTCGAGCGGCTGGTCGGTGACCGCCAGCAGGACGACGGCGCCGGTCATGGCCGCTCTCCTTGGAAGAGGGGGAGCGGCGCGAACGGCACGACCGCACCCGGCTCGCCGGTCGTGCCCGGCTCGATCACCGCGAACCCGTCGGCCTGCGCCAGCCCGCGCAGCATCGCCGAGCCGACGTGGCGCACCGGGTGCGCGACGTGGTCGACCGGGTCGACGCGCACGAGCGCCAGATGGGTGTGCTCGCCCCGGCCGGGCACCGCCTCGGCCAGCTTGATCGTGGGCAGCACCGGCTCGGGTCGCCCATGCAGGCCGGCGAGCAGCGGCGCGACGAGTGACACGAGCGCGACGATCGCGGACTGCGGGTTTCCAGGAAGGCCGGCGAGAAAGCGGGACCGCCCATCTGGCCCCGGCACCGTGGCGAGCAACATCGGAAAGCCGGGGCGGACCGCGACGGTGTTCACCACGTACTCCCCGCCGAGCTCGCGCAGGGCCGGGTGGAGATGGTCGACCGGGCCGCGCATCGTGCCACCGGTGGTGCACACGAGCTCCGCGCTGTCGAGCGCCTTGCGGATCGCGGCCACGTGGGCGGCGAGCGTGTCCTCCACCGGCCCGACGAAGAGGCCGGGCTCCGCGCCGTATCGCCGGAGCCAGGCCGGGACCGGCGCGCCCAGCGCGTCACGCACCCGCCCGGCGCCCGGGAGGCCGGTGGTGAGCAGCTCGTCGCCGAAGACCAGCAACGCTGAACGCGGCGGGCGGCGGACCGGCAGCGCGTCGTAGCCACACGAGGCGGCCAGGCCGATCACGCCCGGGTTGACCGCCGCGCCGGCGGGCAGCAGCACCTCGCCCTGATGGGCCTCGTCACCCGGCACCCGCCACTCGGGCTGCGATCGGGGCGTGCCGGTCACGTGACCGTCGGGCGTGTGTGCCGACTCTTCGACCCGGAGCACCGCCGTGGCACCCTCGGGGAGCATCGCGCCGGTGGCGATCTCGACCGTGGTGCCGTCTTCGTCGAGCGGCGCCGGGCTGCTGCCGGCGAGCACCCGCCCCACCACCCGCCATGGCCCGGGGCCGCGCACCGCCCAACCGTCCACACTGGAGGTTGGGAACGCGGGCAGGTCGGTCAGCGTGGTCAGCGGCTCGGCAAGCGTGTGCCCGTCGGCCTGGGCCAAGGGCACCCGCACCGCCGGCTGGGCGGCGGCCAGGCCGGCTGCGTAGACCAGCGACCGCGCCTGTGCCCACGAGACCGGCGCTGTCTCAGTGCTCACCACGCGAGCCTATCCCTGTGTCGGGCTCGCGTGGTCGCCACCGCGCAGCTGATCAACGGCGTGCGCCAGCAATGGCCCGAGCACCGCGAGGCCGTCGCGGGCCCCACCCTTGGAGCCCGGGAGATTCACCACGAGGGTACGGCCGGCGACACCGGCCAGCCCGCGGGAGAGTGCCGCGGTGGGGACCTTGTCCCGCCCGTACGCCCGGATCGCCTCGGCGATGCCCGGCACCTCGTAGTCGAGCAGCTCGCGGGTCACCTCCGGCGTGCGATCCGTCGGCGTGACACCGGTGCCGCCGCTGGTCAGCACGACATCCAGCCCGTCGGCGACCGCGCGGCGCAGCTCCTCGGCGACCGGCTCGCCATCCGGCACGACCACCGGCTCACCCACGTCGCAGCCGAGCTCGCGCAGTCCTTCGACGAGCAGCGGTCCACTCGTGTCCGCATACACCCCGGCGGCGGCACGGTTGGAGGCGACGACCACCCGCGCCCGGATCACGGCCGGTCCTCGGGCCGCACCCAGTCGCCGGTCTTGCCACCTTCCTTGCGCAGCACCCGTACCCCCTCGATGGAAGCGGCCGGGTCGACGGCCTTGACCATGTCGACTAGGGCGAGACCGGCGGCGGCCACGGCTGTGAGGGCCTCCATCTCCACGCCCGTGCGGTCGGCCGTCTTGGCACTCGCCGTGATCTCCACGGTCTCGTCTCCGAGCACGAAGTCGACGGTGACGCCGTGGAGGGCGATCGGGTGGCAGAGCGGGATCAGGTCGGGCGTGCGCTTGGCGCCCATGATCCCGGCGACCCGGGCGACGGCGAGCGCGTCACCCTTCGGCAGGCCGTCGCGGCGGAGCAGGTCGATGACCTCGGCGGTGGTGTGCAGGCGCCCGGCGGCGACCGCGCGGCGCACCGAGACCGATTTGGCCGACACGTCGACCATGCGGGCCGCGCCTGCGGCGTCGACGTGGGTGAGATGCGCGGAATCCGTCACCAGGCGAGCTTATGCGCCGGCCCTCAGGTAAAGGTGGCGCCCCCGTGGCGCCACCTTTACCCGTCAAGGCCTGCCGCCGGCGGCGTCGGAAACCCGCACCGGCGCCAGGACGCCGACCGAAACCGCGGCCGACAGCACGCGTTGCGGCGCGCCCACCCGAAGGATGTCTCCGCCGCGGAGCCAGGCTCGCAGCCGCGGCCAGGCCGTCACGAGGGCCTCGTGCGGGATCTCCACGGTCTCCGGCGTGGTCGCGAGCAGACCGGCGAACGCCATCCGGCCGACCGCCGTCACCACGGCGGGGTTGGCGCCGATCGGCACCGGACCGAGAAGGGTCACGCCGCCGTTGCCCTCCAGCCGCGCCAGCCGCAGCAGTGTCCCGCGCAGAGCTTGCCGCCCGGACACGTCCAGCGCGGCGTAGACGCTCTCCGCCGTCTGCTCGACCGCACCGGCGATCTCGCCGGCGGCGTCGTATCCGCCCACCGTGATGACCACCCCACGACGGCGGCGCCACGCTTCGAGAAGGGCGTGCGAGATGCGCGGAAGGGCGTGTGGGGTGCCCGGCGCGGCGGCCGCGATGCGGGCGACCAGCGCGCGTTCCACCGCGAGCCCGGCCTGGCGCGCGGCCCGGACGATGGACTCCCGGAGCTCCGGTCCGGTCATCTCGGCGACGGCCAGCCGCCCCACGCCGTTGTCAGCGGTGGCCAGGAGGTCGGCGGTGCGCTCGCTGTAGTCGGCGCGCACCCCCACGACCACGCGGTGCCGGCCGTGCGGCGACTGGATGAGAGCCCGCAGCGCGGCGAGGAACTCCGCCTGCTCGGCCCCGCCCATCCCACCGGTGAAGATCTCCTCGAACTGGTCGACGATGACCGTCAGGGCCACCTCGTGCGGGGTACGGGCCGCGATCTCGGCTATCCGCCTCGACAGCTCCGCGGCCGGGTGCCGCCCGGGCGTCATCAGGATCGGCATGAACGCGGGCCGCACCGGCAGGGCGCCGAGGCGCGGCATCAGGCCCGCCCGGAGCAGTGACGACTTGCCGGTGCCGCTCGGCCCGGACACGACGATCGCCCGGCGCACGGAGAGCATGCCGACCAGCCTGTTGATCAGGCGGTCACGGCCGAAGAACCACTCCGCGTGGTGCGGCTGATAGGCGCCGAGCCCGCGATAGGGCGCGCGGCCCACACCCTCCGCCGACCTGGTGGCACCCTCCCGCGCCTGGCTGTCCGCCAGCCGCCACCGCTCCTCCCAGCGCACCACGTCGCCCTCACACGCGGTCACGAACGCGAGCGTCACCACCAGCGTCGGCAGCCGGTATCCGGACAGTGCGGAGGAGAACGTCGTCGGAGCGTAGTGGGCCCTCCTGGCCAACTCGCGGTAGCTCGGATTGCCCGCCGTCCGCCGCAGATCGCGAAGCTCGGCGACGAAACGCTCCACTGGCCCGTCAATCGCATCGAGACCGCGCTCAGGCCGCCCCATCCCCACGCCTCCCTGTGCGCCTTGCCACAGGCACGGAGGGACCGTACGGGGGCCGCGATCAGGAGGTCGACAAGAAATCGATAAGGCGGCGATACGTGCTCAGGAGGCTCTCAGGAACTGCCGGCGGGCACGAGCTCGGCGAGGCGCCGCTCTACCTCGTGCCGCTCCGGCACGTTCATCCGGCGGAAGAGGACCAACGCGCGCTCCCAGTGGCGGCGTGCCTCGGCGGGCTCTTCGGCGGCGCGGCAGGCGGCGATCGCGGCGAGGGCCCGTCCCTGCTCGTACGGGTTGGCCGTCCTCGTGGCGTGGGCGAGAGCCTGCTCGTGCGCCTCGAGGGCCTCGGCCGGCCGGCCGGCGAGGGCGAGCGTCAGACCGAGGTCGTTCACGGCGACGATGTCGATGCTCACGTGGCCCAGATCGGTCGCCTCCTCCCGCGCGAGCCGGTGGAGCCGCTCCGCCTCGGCGAAATGACCGAGACTCCGGTGTGCGCAGCCCAGGTCGTTGAGCGACTCGGCCACCCCGAGCCGGATGCCGTTGCGCCGCTTGACGGCCAGCGATGCCTCGATGAGGCGGACCGCCTGGCGCGGCTCGCCCCTGCGTATGCGTACCGCGCCGATGTGTCCGAAGGCCTGCGCCACCTGGTAGTGATCGCCGCTTTGGCGCGCGAGGAAGAGGTGGAGGCGGTAGATCCGGATCGCCTCGTCCAGCCGGCCCAGGTACATCAACGCGATGCCCAGGTTGGTCAGGACGAGGAGGATCGAGACCTCCGCCGACCGCTGACCGAGCGCCCGCGCGGCCATCTCCGCGGCTTCCTCGTACCGCCCGATGAGCGGGTAGAGCCCAGCCGCGTTCGCCCAGCCTTGGCTGACGCCGCTGACATCGCCGGCGCGTTCGCGCAGCTTGAGCGCCACCTCGAGGTGGGTCACCGCTTCGAGAGTGCGGCCGGCCCGCAGATAGCCGGAGGCGAGGTAGTTGTGCATGGCGGCGATGGCGGAGTCGTCCTCGAGCCGCTCGGCCGCCCGGAGCCCGGATTCGTGCAGCTCCATGATGTCGTCGATGTATCCGCGCAGGAAGAGAAAGCGCCATGCCGCCCGAGCCAGCCGCCAGGCGCAGCCGTCATGGCCGGTCTGCTCGGCATGGCGCACCAGCGTCCGGACGTTTGACCGCTCGCCCTCCAGCCAGTCGCTGTCCACCGCGCCCTGGGCGATGAGGAGGTCGGGCCGCAGTGGTGGACCCAGGGTCAGGTGACTGCGCAGGATGGCCGGCTCCAGCGGCTCGGTCACCGCCGCCACGGAGTGCACGTAGTGGTCGAGCAGCGCGGCCATCGCGACCTCCCGGTGGCGCGCGTGGTCGACGGCCTCGGTGAGCGCGTTCGCGTACTCGCTCATGAGGTCGTGCAGGCGGAACCGTCCCGCATCCGGCTCCTCGACGAGATGGCGGTCGACCAGCTCGTCGATCACCTGCGCGGCCTCGGGCAGGGAAAGGCCACTCAGGGCCGCGGCCGCCTCGACCGAGAACTGCTCACCTGGCCACAGCCCGAGAAGGCGGAACATCCGCTTCGTCGGCGAGCGTAGGGGAGCGTAGGACAGGCCGAACGCGCTGGCGATCGAGCGGTTTTCCGCAGTGAGCTCGGCGACGGTGGCCTGGTGCCCCAGCCGGTCGGCGAGGTCGGCCAGGCGCCAGCCGGGCCGATGGGCCAGCCGGGCGCCGGCCAGCCGGATCGCCAGCGGCAGAAAGCCGCAGCGCGCCACGACCTGCCCCGCCGCCTCCGGCTCGGCCCGGACCCGCTCCGGCCCGACGGTGTTGGCCAGCAGCTCGATCGCCTCACCGGCGGAGAGCACGGGAAGCGACTCCGGGTGCCCGCCCTCCAGCGCGGTGAGGCGGCGCCGGCTCGTCACGAGGACCACCGAAGCACCGGCGGTAGGCAGGAGCGGGGTGACCTGGTCGGTGCTCGCCACGTTGTCGAGCACGACGATGGCCCGCCGCCGGGCCAGCTCGGTGCGCCAGAGAGCGATCCGATCGTCGACGTCGGGCGGGATCCGGTCAGCCGGGATCCCGATCTGCCGGAGCAGGGTGATCAGCGCCGCGGCCGGCTCGACCGGGCTGCCTTCACCGTGGCCCTGCAGGTCGATGAAGAGTCGTGCGGCCGGGCGGTGCTCGGCGAGCTGGTGCGCGACATGTACGGCCAGCGTCGTCTTCCCGCTGCCAGCCATGCCGTCGATCACCTGGATGACCGGGTAGTCACCCGCTTCCCGCCCCGCGCGCAGCAGGCGGGCCACGAGGTCCGCCCGGCCGGTGAAGTCCGCGACCCGGCGCGGCAGCCAGCTCGCCGCCGGCGGTGGCTCCTCGCCCCCCGTGGCCAGGCTGGGCTCCGCGACAGGCTTCAGCAGGTTGCGGTGCAGCCGGCGCAGCGCCGGGCCGGGCTCGATGCCGAGCTCCTCACCGAGTGCCCGGCGCGCGGCGGTGTAGGTGCTCAGGGCACCGGGGACGTCGCCGGCGGCCGCCCGCGCCCGCATCAGCAGCGCGTAGGCGCCCTCGCGCAGCGGGTGCATCTGGGTGTGGTCGCGAAGGAGCCGGGCGGCCTCACCCGGCTGGCCCATCCCCAGGTAGATGTCGGCGAGCTCTTCGGTGGCGACGAGCCGCTCCTCCTCCAGGGCGGCCGCGCGCGCGGCGAGGGTGGGGCCCTGCGTCACGCCGGCGAGCATCGGCCCGCGCCAGCGCGCGAGCGCACCGGCCAGCACGGTGGCCGCCTTGGCCAGCTCGCCGCCGGCCCGCAGCTCGCGGGCGCTCTGGCAGTCGTCGAGGAAGGCGTGCAGGTCAACGCCGGAACGGTCGGTCCACAGCAGGTAGCCATCGCCCTGCCTGCGGATCAGGCCGCGGGTCGGGTCGGCGGCATCGAAGAGCCGGCGCAGGTTGGCGGCGTACGTGCGGGCGTTGGGCACGGCGGAGGCCGGTGGATCGGCCGGCCACAGCTCGTCGATCAACTCCTCGAGACCCACCACCCGGCCGGATTGGACCGCCAACATCGCCAGGACGGTCTGCTGCTTCCGGGTGCCCAACGGCAATGTCGCACCGTTGGCTCGAACCTCCAACGGCCCTAGGACGCGCACCTCCAACACCGTTTGTCTCCCAGAGAGAAGGATCGATATAGTGTCGGGCCACCAAGTAAGCAGGGTAACCGGCGACAGGAACGTCATCGAGGCGGCGGGTTGCGTTTCTGTCAGGTTGCAGGCGGGAGCCTTGGCATCTCTTGCCATTAAGGGCTTGATGGGCCAAT